>ERZ772932.721-NODE-721-length-17240-cov-11.783939_pt1 | contig 17240 bp, 7 predicted proteins | sample MGYA00511684_ERZ772932 | MGnify/ENA primary metagenome ERZ772932 (study PRJEB29015, sample SAMEA2738078) | human oral metagenome | biome: human oral; feature: human-associated habitat; material: saliva | place: China | collected 2210 ...
TCATCTCGCAGGCTGACGGTGAGGCCATGCTGGCCGCCGCCGACCACCACCTGAGCGTCGCCCCCGGCAAGGTCGTGGCCCCGAGCAAGAAGTACTCCATGTCGAGCTTCTCCTCGTTGGGGGTCACCCCGGACCTGCGCCTCAAGCCCGAGGTCAGCGCCCCCGGAGGCAACATCTACTCGGCTGTGCCCGGCGGCACCTACGAGTTCATGTCCGGCACCTCGATGGCGACCCCGCAGATGGCGGGTGTGAGCGCCGTCGTCCTGCAGCGCGTCGAGAGCGATCCTCTGTTCGCGTCCATGACCGCGCGCGAGAAGATCGATGTCGTCCAGAACCTCATCATGGGCACGGCGACCCCCGTCGTCGACCCCCTCCAGGACACTGGCGCCCCGTACTCACCGCGCAAGCAGGGCTCGGGCCTGACGAACGTCCTGGCGGCCACGACCTCGTCCGTGTACCCGACCGTGGTCGGCGCCCCCGAGCAGTCCCGGCCCAAGGCGGACTTGGGGGACGGCACGAAGGGCTGGCACTTCGACGTCACGCTGCACAACCTGTCCGGTGCCGAGGCCACCTACGAGCTGAGCTCGCAGGCCCTCTCCGAGATCGTTGAGGGTGGGTTCTTCACCGGCAAGTCCGCCGATTGGCGAGGCAAGGGCGTGGACATCGCCTACTCCGGCGCGGCCGTGAGTGGCACCGGTGAGGGCGCGACCGTTACCGTTCCCGCGAACGGCGAGGTCACGGTGGGCGTGGATGTCAAGCCTGGCTCCGACTTCGACTTCTCCGTCGCGCAGAACACGCCCAACGGCACCTTCCTCGATGGATTCGTGCGTTTCGCCTCGAAGACCGCGTCCCAGCCCGACCTGACTGTGCCCTACTTGGGCTTCTACGGTGACTGGGGCAAGGCCCCCATTTTCGACGCCCTCGCCTCCGAGGACGGGGCTCACACGCTCGCCTCCTGGGTCTACAACGGATCCACGCGCCAGCAGCTGGGATACAACCCCCTGGTCAAGGATGCTGATCGTATCGGTCTGCCCAGCTCGAGCAAGAACGTCCTCTCTCGCTCGGTTGCCTCGGGCGCTCCCACGATTCTCGAACCCCGCACGGGCACGCTGCGCAGCGTGCACACGATCAATGCCGCGTACACGAACGCTGCGGGAGAGACGATCGCGTCCTTCACGCGCTACCAGAACTGGAAGTCCGCGCTGGATTCGTCCGGAAGGATGACGTGGGTCGAGCGGGGACGTGAGCCGCTGGTCCTGGATGCGCGTTCCGACGCGTTCAAGAGCCTGCCTGATGGCCAGTACAAGCTGACGCTGTCTGCGCACAACGACGGCCCTTCGCAGGCTGAGCAGTCGATCTCCTACGAGTTCCGGCTCGATACCGCTGCGCCCGTCGTCTCCAACCTGGAGTACAAGGGCGAGGGTGCCGACACAGTCGTGTCCTTTGATATCGCCGACGCATCCCTGCTGGCTGCGATTGATCTGCACGATCCTGCCGATGGTCTGTGGTTCTACCGCCACATCTTCACCGATAACGAGGCCACCACCGCCGCGGACGGCACGCGCGCCTATCACGTTGAGATCCCCTTCAAGGACATCGCCCAGGCGTGGACCGACCAGGGTGGCTCCGGCGACGTCATCGCCCACCCCTACCTGCTGGCCTGGGACTACGGCCTCAACCACTCCAAGGCTGCGACCCTTGACCTACCGTCGGATAACCCGGGCGTGTGTATCACGGCTGACGGTGGCCACTGGGCGAAGGACTTGCGTGGCTGGTGGTACCAGTGCGCCAACGGGAAGGAATACCTCAAGAACGGCTGGTTCACGATCGGTGGCAGGGACTACCTGTTCGGCTCCGACGGCTACATGATGACCGGCTGGCTCCGGCGCGATGACGGTGCGTGGGTGTACGCAAATTCCGAGGGCGCCCTGGTTGGCGGCTGGGTGTTCGACGAGAGCTTCGACGGTGCTTACTGGTACTACCTGGATCCGGCCACGAAGGTCATGAAGACCGGGTGGGTCGCCGACGGCGGCTCGTGGTACTACCTCACCGGTAGTGGTGCGATGGCCACCGGATGGGTGCACGATGGTGGCTCCTGGTACTACCTGAAGGATTCGGGTGCGATGCACACCGGATGGTTGAACCTCGACGGTACCTGGTACTACCTGGGACCCGATGGTGCGATGTTCACCGGCACTCACGTGATCAACGGACGCACCTACGTCTTTGACACAAGTGGAGTATGGGTTGGCTGAGCTGAGCTGATCCGCACCTGACGGTGCTCTTCTCCGGGTCCGGGAACGCTGCTATGCAAGCATTCTCGGACCCGGAATGATTATGACAGTAAAATAATGCCCAATCGTTTCCCAATGTGAAACAAAGTTTGTCACAAGCGTTCTTTGCTGTATTTTGACAGTGGTGGCCGGCACGACGGAGTTCCCTCCGCCTGCCAACACGGTCGCCCGTCGACACATTGGAGTACGCACATGACAACGAAGAAACCAGCGGCGTTCCTCGCGTTCGCCGGCGCCTGCGCGCTCGCCCTGACAGGGCCCGCGGCTCTCGCATCCCCGCCAACCCCGACGGACACACGACCCGACGCGGGTGCCACGGCCTCGTCCCTGCCCGTCGGAGACGTTGATACCGCGCTCACCTCGAAGAGCGGGCAGACCTCTCAGCCCGACCAGGTCGCGTCGGCCGCCGACCAGGACCCCTCCGCGGTCGCCGGCATTATTGTGCAGCTGCACGAGGGCGCGGACCGCGCGGCAGTCCTCGCCTCGATCAATGAGGCCGTGGCCGCGGCATTCCCGGGCGCATCAGCCCAGGTGGAGCGCGAGTACGACAAGGCTCTCGAAGGATTCGCGCTCAGTGTGCCCGCGGGATCCCTCGACGTGATCCGCGCGGTGAGCGGCGTCAAGGCCGCATTCCTCGAGCGTGAAACCCGTGTCAGCGACGTCGACGAGGTCGATGCCGAGGGTGGAACGCAGGCACCCCGACTGTCGACCCAGAACCCCGACAACCTCAGCGCCCAGATCATGATGCGCGCCGATCAGCTCACCCAAAAGGGCGAGGGAAAGGTCGTCGCCGTCATCGATACTGGCGTCGAGATGACCCATCCTGCGTTCGCGGGTGCCATGGGTTCGACGCCCTCGCTCACCGCCGACAAGGTTGCGGCCCTGGCCCCGAAGCTCGGCAACGGAAAGCTGGGAGTGTACGTCTCTGAGAAGTTCCCCTTCGCCTACGACTACGCGGACGGCGACAACGACGCGATGCCGGCCAAGGGATCCTACGGCTCCCACGGCACGCACGTCGCCGGCATCACCGCCGGTAACGCCGACCAGATCATCGGCGTGGCCCCCGAGGCTCAGATCATCGTCGCGAAGGTCTCGCGCAGCGAAGACGGCGAAATCCCCGACTCGGCGCTGCTCGCCGCCCTCGACGACATGGTCGTCCTGCGCCCCGACGTCGTGAACCTGTCCCTCGGACAGCTCGGCGGCATGGACAACGAGGCCGACTCGGTGTTCGCCTCCGTCTTCAAGAAGCTCCAGGACGAGGGTATTTCGGTCAATGCCGCGGCCGGCAACCACTATTCGGCCGGGTATGGCAACACCTCCGGTCGTAACCTGCCCTACGCCTCGGATCCCGACTCCTCGACCCAGTGCGAACCCGCCACCTACTCGTCGGTCCTCTCCGTCGCCTCGGTTGACAACCTTCTGTCCTACAACGCCTTCTCCGCCGCCGGAAAGGACATCGCATACCAGCGTGCGCGCGGCGCGAATGGCGAGAAGGTCGCCGAAATCGCCGAGCTGGCCGCCGGGTCCTACGAGTACATTGACGCCGGATACGCGACGGAGGAAGACGCCGCAGCCCTCACCGCCAAGTACCCCGATGGCCTGGCTGGCAAGTTTGCCCTGGTCTCGCGCGGCAAGCTGACTTTCCAGAAGAAGATTGAGAACTTGGCGGCGCTCAAGCCCGCCGGCATCCTCGTCTACAACAACGTCGCCGGCGACTCGCTCATGCTCATGAGTATCACGACGCTGGACGTGCCCGCCGCGTTCATCTCCCAGGAGAACGGACAGGCCATGCTGGCGGCCGCGGATCATCACCTGACCCTCGTGGACGGCAAGACCATCACCCCGAGCTCGAACTATTCGATGTCGGACTTCTCCTCGTGGGGCGTCACCCCGGACCTGCGCCTCAAGCCCGAGGTTAGTGCCCCCGGCGGTAGCATCTACTCGGCCGTCCTTGATGGCAAGTATGACCACCTGTCCGGCACGTCCATGGCGACCCCGCAGATGGCGGGCGTGAGCGCCGTCGTGTTGCAGCGCGTCCAGAACGATCCGCTCTTCGCCTCGATGAGTGCGCGCCAGAAGGTCGATGTCGTCCAGAACCTCATCATGGGCACCGCCCGCCCGCTCGCGGACGTGGCCCAGACAACCGGTGCCTTCTACTCTCCGCGCAAGCAGGGCTCGGGTCTCGTTGACGCGGTCGCGGCCACGACCTCGTCCGTGTACCCCACGGTGGTCGGCGCCGCCGAGCAGTCCCGGCCCAAGGCCGACCTGGGCGACGGCACCACCGGATGGCACTTCGAGGTCACCCTCCACAACCTCTCCGGCACCCCGGCCACGTACGAGCTCAGCTCCCAGGCCCTCTCCGAGAACGTTGACGGCGGGTACTTCACCGGCAGCTCCACCGATTGGCGAGGCCACGGCGTGGAGATCGCGTACACGGGCGCCGCGTCGGACGCCGCCGAGGGTGCGACCGTCACCGTTCCCGAGAACGGCGAGGCCACCGTCGGCGTCGACGTGAAGCCGGGCAGTGAGTTTGCTGCCTTCGCTACGGCCAACACCCCCTCGGGCACCTTCCTCGACGGATTCGTGCGCTTCGCCTCGAAGACCGAGTCCCAGCCCGACCTCACCGTGCCCTACCTGGGCTTCTACGGCAACTGGGGCAAGGCCCCCATCTTCGACCAGCTCGCCTCCGACGGGTGGGGCCACGCGCTGCCCTCGGGCATCTACAACGGCGTGAGCGGTAACATCCTGGGATACAACCCGGTCATCAAGACGGCCGACCTCGTGGGTCTTCCCCGCGCCGACCGCTACGTCGTCTCCCGTTCCGAGGCCTCGGGCGCCCCCACGATCCTCGAACCCCGCACGGGCACGCTGCGCAGCGTCCACACGCTCAACACCGTGTACACGAACGCCGCCGGCGAGAAGGTTGCCTCCTTCACGCGCTACCAGAACTGGAAGTCGGGCATCAGCCCGAGCACCGGCAAGATGACCTGGGTGGAACAGGCCCACGAGTCCACGGCCCTTGACCTGCGTTCCGACGCGTTCAAGAACCTGCCTGATGGCCAGTACAAGCTGACGCTGTCCGCGCACAACGACGGTCCCTCGCAGGCTGAGCAGTCGATCTCCTACGACTTCCGCATCGACACCGCTGCGCCTGTTATCTCCAACCTGGAGTACAAGGGCGAGGGGGCCGACACGGTCCTGTCCTTCGACGTTGCCGACGCCTCGCCCCTGGCTGCGATCGACCTGCACGATCCGGCCGATGGTCTGTGGTTCTACCGTCACGTCTTCGCGGACGCCGAGGGAACGGTCGGGGCCGATGGAACATACACGTACCACGTCGAGGTTCCCTTCAAGGACATCGACGCCGCCTGGGCATACCAGGGCGGATCCGGTACCGTCATCGCCCATCCCTACCTGCTGGCCTGGGATTACGGCCTCAACCACTCCACGGCCGCGACCCTCGACCTGCCGTCGGATAACACCGGCACCGCCGACGCGTGCGCGAGCACCGAGGGCGGCCACTGGGTCAAGGACGGCACCGGCTGGTTCTACACCTGCGCCGACGGCACGAGCTACCTCAAGGGCGGCTGGTACACGATCAACGGATCGGACTACTTGTTCGGCCCGTCGGGCTACATGGCGACCGGCTTCCTCAAGCGCACCGACGGCCAGTGGGTCTACGCGAACGAGTCCGGCGCCTTCGTGGGCGGCTGGGTGCGTGACGGCGGTTCCTGGTACTACCTGGATCCGGCCACGAAGGTTATGAAGACCGGATGGGTCGCCGATAGTGGCTCGTGGTACTACCTCGCCGGTAGCGGCGCGATGGCCACCGGATGGGTGCAGGTTGACGGCAGCTGGTACTACCTGAATGCCTCCGGCCAGATGGTCACCGGCTGGCTCAACGTGGGCGGCTCCTGGTACTACCTGTCACCCTCCGGCGTCATGCTGACGGGCACGCAGGTCATCAACGGACGCACCTACGTGTTCGATGCCAACGGCATCTGGGTCGGCTGACGCGCGGCTCTTCTGATTCGCTCATTCACGAGGCCGGGGCCCGGGAACGCTCACTGCGAGCGCTCCCGGGCCCCGTCTCGTACGCGCCCACGGGTGTCCGCGTGCGCGTACGAACGCCGTATTCCCGGCGGCTACTGCGGTATGTTGGAAGCAGCGACACACCTCGATGTCGCCTCGTATCTGCGTCGAATGTATGGGAGTGCCGTCCATGAAGAAGCCAGCCGTTTTCCTGGCAGGAGTGGGCACGTGCGCGCTCGCGGTCGCGGGCTGTTCTCCCGCCTCCACGTCGACGCCTGAGCCGCAGTCCAACCCGGGCAGCGATTCGGCCCAGTCCACGCCGGGGGCCACGGCCTCGTCGACCATTGACCCCGACACGGCGCTGACGTCGAAGAATGGGCAAAGCGGCCCGAGCGCGCAATCCGGCAGCGAGAACGCCGATGCCACCGTCGTCGTCATCGTCCAGCTCGAGGAGAGCGCCGACGGTGAGGCGACCCTCGCCTCGATCAACGAGGCTGTGGCCGCGTCCTTCCCGGGCGCCTCCGTCTCCGTGGAGCGGGAGTATCGCAATGCCCTGCGAGGCTACGCGCTGCGCGTGCCAGATGGGTCGCTGGACACGATTCGCTCGGTGAGTGGCGTCCAGGCGGTGTACCTGGACGGTAACAACCGCCTCCAGTAGGCGAACATCCGGCTGCCTCGCGCCGGAGCGCGACCAGCCGGATGCTGATTGCGTCAGCGAGGCATTCCCTAGATCAGGTCCCTCTTCTCCATGTACTTCATGGCCAGCCAGCCGAACGGGATGCGGCCGTAGAAGGTGACGAGACGGTAGAGCAGGGCCGTCGCAATGGCGACCGACGAAGAGATACCCGCGACCGTCAGGCCCGAGGTCAGCGCCGTTTCAACGGTACCGATACCGCCCGGCGAGGGGATGAAGGAGCCGGCCGCGTTCGCCGTCAGGTAGGTGAGCGACACCGTGGAGAAGTTCAGCGAACCCCCCATGGCGAGCAGTGCCGTCCAGAACGAGCCCACGTAGCCGATGTTCATCAGCAGGTTGCCACCCACGACCGCAGCGAGGCGACGAGGCTGGCCGATGATCCACAGGAGGCGCGGGTAGACCTGCTGCCAGGTGGGCTGAATCTTCGCCCAGATCCAGCGGCGCACCTTCGGCACGGCGACGATAATGCCGACCGCGACCATGACGACCGCGACGACACCCAGGATGGTGCCGTAGGGGACCGACACGGACAGCGACGATCCGGCGATCACCATGACGAGGAGGAGCAGGATGATCGTGATGAGCGCCTGCGAAATCTGCATGAGCGTCACCGTCGTCACCGCCATGGCGGTCGGGACGCGGCGCTTGCGTAGGTAGCGCAGGTTGAGGGCAGCGGGTCCCACGCCGGCGGGCGCCACGATCGTAATAATTGAGGCCGCGACCTGGGCGACGAGTGTCTCCCGCAGACTCAGCTTCTCGGGCGACAGAGCAACAAGCGGGACCGCGGAACCAACCCAAATGAGGCAGGCAAGCACGGCGGAAGCGAGCATCCACCACAGGTTCGCGCTCTTGACGGTGGTCACGATGTCGTTGAAGTTCAGCGAACCGACGACGATGAAGACGGCGATGAACGCCACCGCGATCGTGAAGATCGTGCGCGGGCGGAAACGCTGCAGGTCAGCGGTGGGCGCGGTCTCGGCCTCGGAGTCTCCCACGAGGGCAGCGCGAAGGTCACCCAGCAGGTCGGAACGGCGCAGGCGCTGATTGATCTGTGCGGGAAGGACGGGCTTCTGGATAACGGGGGCACACGCGATCAGCGTCTCCTCGCCGACGCTGCGTCGACCGGCCTCAAGCGCGCGCTCGGGGCCCACGGCCAACGCGGTCAGGACCAGCATCTGCGCGATGTCGATGGACTGGTTCAGCTCGGTGGACGCAACCTCGCCGGAATCCCAGTCCAGCAGCCACACGTCCGAGGACGAGTCGACGACGACGGCCTCGGGGGTGAGAGCGCGGTGCGAAATGCCGCGCGAATGCGCGAAGTGCAGCTGCTCCCACGCGCGGTCCAGGACCTCGTCCGATGCGTCCTCGCCGAGCTCCGTGAGCGGAGTCGTCGGGGGCAGCGCAGACATGACCAGGATGATCGAGTCGGAGGCCGAGGCGATGCCGATCGGCTCCTGGGTGAACACACCGGCGCGCAGCGCCTGCAACGTCGTGAAGGAAGAGCGCTCGGCCTGAGCCTTGAGCGAGGGTGACACCCAGCGGCTGATGCCGCGCAGGCGCAGGTTGTTCCACATCTCGAGGAGCGTGCCGGTCAGTTCCTGGCCGGGGTCCATGGCGATGATCTCGTAGACGAGGCCCGTGTCGCTCCACGCCTGGTAGTGCCGGTGATGGTCCTGGCTTGGGCGGCGCGTCACCGTGACGCCCATGTCGCCCAGGTCGGCGGGCATCTGGGTGAGGTGGCCGCGTGAGTTCTCAGCGACGGCCCACGTAGCCAGGGGCTCCACGGTCGTGTCGAGGTCGGTGCGCACGATCCGCGAGGGTGTGATCCCGATGCTGAGCAGTGCCTCGACGAGCTTGGCGCCCTTCGCCCGCTGGTCGTCGTAGCCCATGACCCACCGCGAACCCGAGCCGAAAGCGCGGCCCAGGAAGACGGAGATGAAGGCAACGGGCAGGGTCATGGAGGAACGCAGCACGCCGAGGATGAGAATGATCCACAGGCCCGTCCATCCCCACTTGATGGCCTTCATCGACTGGGCCTCGCCGGCGGACGTGAACAGGGCGCACAGGGTGACGATGACCAGGTTGATGGCGATCGCGATGCCGGTCAGCGAGCCCTGCGTGGCGATCGCGCGGTCCACGCTCAGCGGTGCCGTGAGGTAAGCGGGCAGCAGACCGGTCAGGATGGCGATGATCCATCCGCCGATCGCCGCAACGACGCTGGTCACGAGGGCTTGAATGATCGCTTTGAGGCGTTTACGTAGCGCGAGTGAGATGATCACGAGGATCGGCGTGATCAGGATGATGAGGCCCTCGACCAGGCTGACGGGCAGGATCAGGATCTGGCGGATGAGCTGGAATTGTAGGACGTCCATGGTGACGCCGTGTGTCGTGGCGCTGGCCACCGTTCCGATCGTCCAGATGAAGAAAATAGCGATGAGGGAGATGACGACGTCGACGAGGTCTTCGCGGCGACGGCGCATGGGCAGGATCCGGTCGGCGATGTAGACGGGGCGGGGCAGACGCATGCGGCGCACGGGTAGGTTCGCAGCGATTTCGCCGGTAGCCGGGGATGGCGCGGATTCAATGTCCGCGTCCTTGTCGTCGGTGCTGGCCTCTGCGTCGGTCTCCGTGGTGGCCTCTGGCGCGCTGGCCTCGGCCTCGTCGGCGGGTTCCTCGGGGCTGGCAGCGGCGTCATCGGCCTGGGGCGCGGGCGGGGGAAGCATGGGATCCGCCGCGCTCTCGTCATTCGACGACGAGGCCGGGGCGCCCTGGTCGGCATCCGCGTGGCTGGGAGGAATGCTGGGCGGTATGGCTACGGGCGCTGTTGAAGCATCGTGCGTGACGACGGGCTCCATGACTTCGGTGCGCGCCTCCGAGGAAGGGACCTCCGGGGGCAGGGGGGCCTGTGGGGGTGCCCCGGCCTCGTCGATCATCCCCATGAGGGCATCCACCCCGGATGCCGAGGGGTCGGCGGAGGAATCGGGGACGAAGAGGATGTTCGTGTCCCCGACCGGAGAGCCGTCGTGTGAATCCTTGCGCTTCCTCATGCCGCCTATCCTATATTCGTGGTCAACAAAGGTAGGGTTAGGGTGATACATTCCCGGCAGAAAAGGGCCCTATCGTGACCTGGTCGACACTCGTGACCGCATCAGATCCGTCGATGCTGCACACCGTTATCGAGTGGTTCAAAAATCCCGAGACTCTGCTCGTCGCCATGGGGCCGTGGGTGCTGTGGGGAACGATGCTCATCGTCCTCATCGAGTCGGGTGTCCTGTTCCCGGTGCTGCCCGGTGAATCCCTGCTGTTCACCGCAGGCCTGCTCCACGACCGCCTCGGCCTGCACCTGCCGACGCTCATCCTCCTCGTCGTCGTCGCAGCCTTCATCGGCGCGCAGATCGGATACTTCCTGGGAGCCAAGTGGGGGCGCCGTTTCTTCAAGCCGGATGCCCGCATCCTCAAGACCGAGCACCTGGAGAAGGCGGAGCACTACTTCACGAACTACGGCGGCCGCTCGCTGATCATCGGGCGTTTCATCCCCTTCGTGCGCACCTTCATCCCGATCGCCGCGGGTATGGCCCGCTACCCCTACCCGAAGTTCCTGGCCTTCAACACGCTGGGTGCCGTCGTGTGGGGCGCGGGCTTCATCCTCGTCGGTGCGCTCCTGGGCAACGTGCCCTTCGTGCACGACAACCTGACGCTCATCCTCGGCGTCATCATCCTCGCGTCGGTCCTGCCCGTCATCATTGAGATCGTGGGCAAGCGCCGCGCCGCTTCCGACAAGGAGTAATCCATGCTGGCCTGGTGGATGCTGCTCCCGACCCTGCTGGCCATGATGGTCGCCCTGGTTCTGCCGGGCTTCATGTGGCTGCGGGCGGGAGGTCGTTCGTCGCTCGTTGCGATCGGTGCGGCACCCGCGTTCACCTTTGGCCTGGTCACGATCCTGTCGGTCGCCTACCCGGCGCTCGATATCGAGTGGGAGCCCTCGACGGCGCTGCCGATCCTCGGCATGAGCGCCCTGGGAGGCGCCGGCGCGTGGAGCCTGAGCTTCTTCCGCCGCAGCAACGACGGATTCTCCCTGCGGGGAGTCCCCCTGCGCGAGGCGATCGGCGTGCGCAAGCCGATCGGCGGACGCCAGGCGGCGATCCGCGCGGCCACGTGGGGCGCGATTCTGGTGGGCTTCGTCTTCGCGGCGTTGCCCCTCGTGATGGGAGCGGCCCCATCGAACCCTGTTCAGCAGTGGGATCCGACGTTCCATCAGAACGGCGTGCACGCGATCTTGTACAGCAGGAACGCCAGTCCCTTCGGCGGCCTCCACGAGCTGTACGGCGGCCGTAACGTCTACTATCCGACGGGCTGGCACGCTTTCGTCTCCCTGTTCGCGCGCTACGACTCGGTCGTCCAGGCCTCGAACGTGTCCTCGCTGGCGCTCATGGCCGTATGGGTGATCGGGCTGGCCGCCCTCGTCTCGGTGCTGACCGCCTCGCGCTCTGCGATCATGGCGGCGCCCATCATCGGCGGCATGCTGCTCAACATGCCCGCCGACGCGCTCACCATGTACAACCAGTGGCCCAACTCGACGGGCACCGCTCTGGTGCCGGGCCTGGCAGCCATCGCGATCGTCGCGGGACGCAGGCTGGTCACCGACCTGCGTGCGGGCGATGGGCTGCGTGCTGTCATGCGCCGTATTCCGCAGGCGGTGTTCCTCCTCATCGGTGCCATCGGCCTCGTCGGCGCGCACCCGAGCGCCGCCTTCTCGATCCTCGCGTTCCTGATCGCGCCGCTCCTCGTCTCTCTCGCGTCCCTCGCCCGACGCGCCTACGGTCGCGGTGGACGAGGCCAGCTCGTCGCCCTCGCGTGGGGGGCCCTCGCGCTTGTCGTCATTGCGGCGCCGCTCCTCGCGCTGTCGTCGTCAAAGATCCGGGCCATGGGTAGTTACAACCGCAAGGGCAGTAACTGGGGCGAAGCCTTCATGCACGCCTTCCTGCCCTACCCGCCCTTCTCGAACACATCCGGCAACATTCAGTGGACGATCGTCCAGTTCATTCTCCTGATCGTCGGCATCGCGGCGACCGCGCGCCTGTACCTGCTGTTCCGTCGCCCGGATCCCCTCGAGCTTGCCGCCGCGCGCGCCGGACTCGCCGATGACGTGGATGTGGACGCGGAGGAGGGTGCTCTGGCCTCGGCTGAAGAGATCGAGGAGTCCGAGGAGGAGGCGCAGCCCCTGCCGTTCTGGCCTCTGTTCTCCTACGCGATCCTTGCGGCCCTCACCGCCCTGGCATACTCGCCCGACTCGGCGCTGCGCACCTACCTGCTGGCCCCTTGGTACAAGGACGCCCGTCGCATCATGGGCGTCGAAGACATCGCGCTGACCATCCTCATGGCAGTCGGCGTCGCCGCCATCGTTCGCGTCATCCACGCCGCGTGGACGAGGTCCCTGCAGCGGATCCTCGCAGAACGCGGAGCCGACGACAACATCGAGGCGCCGCGCTGGCCGATTCAATTCTCGGTCGGCCTGCTTGTGCTCGTCCTCTCCGGCTTTGGCGCAATCGACGCGCGAAACGCGGCGGTTGCCCAGGTGTATGACCCGAACCGCCTGGGAAAGCCGGGTATGGCCACGATGGGCGAGCTCGCCATGCTGCGCCGCATGCCGTACACGACCGCCCCCGACGCACTCATTCTGGGCGACCCGATCGCGGGCGCGGCGTACTCCGAGATGATCGGCGGACGCAAGGCGGTCTTCCCGCAGCTGAGTACCGCTAATGCGGACGTGGTCTCGCAGAAGCTCCTCATCCAGCATTTCCACGATATCGGGACCGACCCCGAGGTGTGCGAGGTCGTGCGCAGGCTCGGCATCACGCACTTCTACGAAGAGGAAGACGGCTACTACTACAACTTCATGCGCTCTGCCCGTAACCCCGGCCTGTACGGGGTCGACACGTCCACCGGCTTCGAGCTGGTCGACGCGGGTGGCACCGCGAAGCTGTGGAAGATCACCGCGTGCGGCGAGGTGACGCCGGGTGGCGGCCGCGAAGCCTTCGCGACCGGCGTGACCGGCGACCGCGACTGACGCTCGGTCGGTTTCCTGGGGGCTGCTGCCTGGGGAGTTACGCGCGAGGCCAGCGGCGCGCCGACGTGAGGCCCGCCCGGCCTCTGAACCCGCGCGATTGGCCACAATGCGCTCCTGTCCTCGAAACGAGGCCGCGCCACTCCCTTCGCTCTCGTTACCCTTGACACCATGACGACGAACATTCCCGGCCCCGCTCCCCTCGGTGACAAGCTTCGTATCGCCTTCCTCGGTCCCTTCGGTACGTTCACCGAGCAGGCCGTCCACCAGGTCGCTCCCGCCGGCGCGATCCTCATGCCGATGACGAGCGCCCCGCAAGCGCTCGCGGCCGTGCGCCGTGGTGAGGCCGACCGCGCCGTCGTCCCGATTGAAAACTCCATCGAGGGCGGCGTCAACGCGACGTTGGATTCGCTCTCGCACGGCGAGCCCCTCGTCATCGTCGCCGAGATGCACGTGCATGTTGTCTTCCAGCTGGCCGTCCTGCCGGGCACACGCCCCGAGGACATCCGCCGTATCGGCACCCACCCGCATGCGTGGGCGCAGTGTCGCGGCTGGGTCGAGGAGACCTTCCCCGGTGCGATCCACGTGCCCTCCACGTCGACGGCTGCCGCCGCCGAGCTCCTCTCGGACGGCGATGCGTCTTTCGACGCTGCCCTGTGCAACGCAGTCTCGGTCAACACCTACGGCCTGGAGGCCCTGTTCACCGACGTCGCCGATAACCCGGGTGCGATCACCCGCTTCGTCCTCGTGGCCCGCCCCGGCGTGGTGCCCCCGCCGACCGGCGCGGATAAGACGACCATCCAGGTGGCCCTGCCGGTCAACGAGTCGGGCGCTCTGCTGACTCTCCTCGAGCAGTTCTCGGCGCGCGGCGTCGACCTGTCGCGCATCGAGTCTCGCCCGAGCGGCGACGGCCTCGGCAATTACACGTTCAGCATTGACATCGTCGGCCACATCCGTGAGGAGCGTGTCCAGGCGGCCCTCGTCGGCCTACACCGCTACTCGCCGGACGTTCGCTTCATGGGCTCCTACCCGCGCGTCGACGGCGTGCGCGCGTCGGTTGCCCCTGGCACGACGGACGAGGACTTCCGCGCGGGTCGCGCGTGGGTCGCTGACCTGCTGCACGGTGGGGACGGCACGGGTGAGGCTGCGGGCAACGCCCCGTCCTGGCCACTGGCCTGACGCGCGCGTTGCCGCGCTGAGCCAATAGGCGTCGCCCCGGGAGGTCTGCACCAGTTAGGGAGCATTACACCAGTTAGGGGGTATTGCACCATCTCCGAGCTGGTGTAATACCCCGATAAGTGGTGTAATACCAGTTAGAAACAAGGCGGATCGTGGAGATGTGCAGTGGGTTGGTGTTGGAGATATACGAGCCCTAGTCTCGAGGCTCCGCGCCGAGGCGTAACGAGACGCCTGGTCGAGGTGCAACGAGAAATCTAGCGTCCCATCGTTGGGATTCAACCCGTTAGGGAAGATTCAACCTGATCGGGAAGATTCCACCCGATCAGAAGGGGTTGAATCTTCCCGATCGGGTGTAACACCTCATCGGTAACAAGCGTCGTTGTGGACTTTGTCGCCGGCATGCCTGCTGTCGGCGTTCAATGGGCGCAGACTCTGCAGCACTGCTACTTGGCAACAAGCTCGTGCGCGGTATGCGCCGCTCCATAGCCGCTCCAGTGAGCTTCTCAACGAGCTAGATTGGGCAGGTCTGCACCAGTTAGCGAGCATTGCACCAGTTAGGGAGCATTGCACTACCTCCGAGCTGGTGTAATACCCCGATAAGTGGTGTAACACCATTGAGCAACAAGTCGATATGCGGGCAATCCTTCAGACTGCCGCAGAAACGCCTTGGCTTGCTCCCATCAGTCCCCGAAGTTCCACGCGTTGTGTGCCTCTTATGGACGCGGTATCAGCCGGGCAGCAGCTCCATCCATGTGCGCTCGGCGGGCACGGCGATGTCGAGGGCGCCGGCCTGCATGCGGATGTGCATGGTGTGGGCGAGGCCGATCGCGTCGCCGTCCACCTGGCACACCTGTGCTTCTTCGGCCGTGACGGACGCGCCCTTCGCCTGGCGGAACGCGACCTTGCCGGTCGAGACGGGCAGGTTGATGGGGCGCAGGCCAATGAGCTGGCCGAGCATCTTCCAGGTCACGTCCGCCCAGCCGAGCAGGCCGGCGTGCGCGTCGACCGCGATGACGTCGATGAGGCCGTCCGACAGCTCCGCATCGGGGGCGAGGACCAGCATCTTCATCTCGCCCGCGTTCGCGAACATGACGGAACGCGCCTCGACGCGCGTGATCTCATCGGCGGGTGAGCGCAGGGGTCCTGTGCTCGCCGAGGCGGCCTCGGTCAGGGCCTCTCCCGCGATCTGGTCACCGACGCCCAGGGGGTCCGCCACTCGAGCGGCGGGGGAGCGCAGGGTCAGGCGCGCCTTCATGCGCGGAACGCCCATTGCACCCAGGCCGGCCCACACGTAGGCGATCCATCCGATGCGCTTCTTCAGTTCGGGGTTCGTGTCCGCCATCGTTGCGCCGTCGTAGCCCATGCCCGCGACGACGAGGCATGCGTACTCGTCCGCGCGCGGCTCAATCGACGAGGCCGGAGCGCCCTGGTCCGCAGCGCTGGCTTCGGGGTGTAGTGCGGTGCGTGCCGTGAGGCGCAGTCCGCCCTCGGTGGGCTGAGTGGACTCCTGGGTGACGTCTTCGACGCGTACCCACGCCAGGTCGACGGCGCGGTGATTGCGGTCGAGCGCGACGGCGAGGGCCTCTTCGGGGTCGTCGGGGACGGAGAGGTTTCCGGCCAGGACGTTGCCGGTGCCCACGGGGATGATGCCCATGCGGACGCCGGATCCCGCCATGCCGGCGGCGACTGCGCGCACCGTTCCGTCTCCGCCCGCGGCGATGACGACGGAGGCTCCCTCCTCGAGGGCGCGCACGGCCTGCCCGGTGCCGGGGTCCTCGCGGGTGGTCTCGCGCCAGTGCACGTGATCGATGCCGAGTTCCTTGGCCTTACGGTTGATGCGGTCCTTGAAGGCCTGGGGATCCTCGTGCTTGGAGGGGTTCATGATGATCCAGGGACGTGGCCGTCCGCGCGTCGGGTCGTCCACCGATGCGGGGATATCAAGGGCCTTGCGGCGACGGTGCTTGCGGGTGAGGGCGGTTGCCAGACGCGCGACTCCGATCGCTCCGGCTCCGGCGACGGCGGCGAGTACCCACGGTGTTGCGTCCATAGGCTTAGCGTATCCCGCTTTGTGCCTGTGGACGGATTGTGAAGTGGCTTTTCGTTGCACTTCGTGTCACCAGAGACGAGCTGACGTGTACTCGTCGTCATGTTGTCCACACGGTTATGCACCAAAGGTGGATAACTTTCAGGGTTTTGAAGACCCCAGGGATGTAGTTTGTGTATAACCCTGACCCGCCGTGTGAAATTCAAACTCGGTGCGGTAGGGGACACGGCGCGCTCACCTGGCATAGGATGGGAGACATGATTGATGTGCGTGCCCTGCGTGAAAACCCCGAACCCGCCCGCGCCTCCCAGCGTGCCCGCGGAGCGAACCCCGGCCTCGTCGATGAGATCATCGCGGCCGACGCCGCCCGCCGCGAGGCCCTGCAGGCTTTCGAGACGCTGCGAGCCACTCAAAAGGAGGTCTCCAAGTCCGTGGGTCGCGCCTCCAAGGAGGAACGTCCGGCGATCCTGGCTCAGGCCAAGGAACTTGCCGAGCAGGTGAAGGCCGCCGAGGCCGCCGCGAACGCCGCCGATGCCGAGGCTGACCGCCTCGCGCGCCTCCTGCCCAACCTGGTCGTCGACGGCGTGCCCGTCGGTGGCGAGGACGACTTCGTGGTCCTGCGCCACGAGGGCCCCGCCCCCCGCGACTTCGCCGCCGAGGGCTTCGAGCCCCAGGATCACCTCGCGCTCGGTGAGGGCCTGGATGCGATCGACACCAAGCGCGGCGCGAAGGTCTCCGGCGCCCGCTTCTACTACCTCAAGGGCATCGGCGCCCGCCTCGAGCTGGCCCTCATGACGATGGCCATGGACCAGGCGCTGGCCAACGGCTTCGTGCCGATGATGACCCCGACCCTCGTGACCCCTCAGGTCATGGGCGGTACCGGCTTCCTCAACGAGCACTCCGACGAGATCTACTACCTGCCCGCCGACGACC
>ERZ772932.735-NODE-735-length-17006-cov-6.677187_pt1 | contig 17006 bp, 13 predicted proteins | sample MGYA00511684_ERZ772932 | MGnify/ENA primary metagenome ERZ772932 (study PRJEB29015, sample SAMEA2738078) | human oral metagenome | biome: human oral; feature: human-associated habitat; material: saliva | place: China | collected 2210 ...
CAAAATTCAATCAACAAAAGAATTTTTGATAATAAAACAATGAAATATCAGAGTAGATAACTACATTTGCAGTTGTGCACTTTTGTTTGGCAACGTATAGTCTCAGGACCCTCACGGAGACAAGGATCATGCAGATTTGAAAAATAATAATTTACCAAATATAGGAGTTGTCAATTATCTAAACACAATGAAAGAGATGGGACTTAACCCTATAAAACAAGTAAAAGAATAAAATGAAAAATCTCAAATCACATCTTTTACAGTCATCTATTGCTTGGGAGGCTATAGGAGTATGTATGCTGTTTTGTTTTATCTCATGTAACCAGCAAAATAAAGAGATATTTATAGGAGAAGTGAAGAATCAAATTGAGGTAGAATATTATAGAGATTCTATTTTAATTAAATCCTTGGATAAAAATGGGAAAGAAGAAGAATTCGTCCGTAGAACCAAATTAACAAGGAGAGGTAATACATACTTTGATGAAGAACATCATATAATCCTTTCTCTCAAGGATACTACCTATACTTATCGGAGTTCACCTTTAGAAGAAATTACTATTTTTATTAAGAAAGAAAAAGGAAATATGTTCTCTTCTATGAGAATGGAAACTGTTAAAATGTCTCTTAAGAAGTATGAACTTATCGAGGCTATATACTATACCTCAGATTTCCACATTAAATCATTTGTCGCAAATCAATATGTAACATATAACAATAAATAATACTTCTATGATGCCAATGGTAATCCTACACTGGTAACGAACGAATCAGCGAATAAGAAACTATGTCTATAGATAATATAACGAAAACGTTTTTGGTCCCTATTCTGTTTTTTGCACTTTCGTGTTGTACAATCAAAAAGGAACCATTTTCTCCATCTCTACAATATGTGCTTAACCAATTCTCTAAAGAGCATCCAGAGTATAATGTGATACAAATACAAGTGTCTGAAATTAATAGTTATAACTTGTTATTTATGACAGGGTTAGGTGCTTATGACCCAGACATGATTGATGGTTATTATATCTATAATGGAAAGTTAATAACATATTTCCAGACGGATAGTTTAGATAGGACACATATAGTAGATACAAAAGTCTTAAAAAAATATAGTGGCAAAATAGATGGCTACAGAAATGTTTTCCAATCAAAGGGTATAACGGAGCCAATCCAACGAGCATTTCTTATCACTAATGAAAATAGAATAGTTAGAATTCCCAAAGGTTTCTCCTTATTATCTAAGGGAGGCTATGTTGATACAAATGTTATAAAGAATACGGGATTAAAGAAATTTCTTCATAGCTATATTGAAAACAACCCTTCAGTATTATTTGAGCTTCGTTTTAAACAAGAGAAGGGTAGGCAGTATGTCATCTTCCGTCCAATGATTTTTTATGATTCTTCAAAACTTAATGGATATTTCTTTTGGAATGGGCACTTGATAGTGTTGTATGATTTAAAACAATCAGGAGATTTATTGAACAAACAAAATATTTTGCATAGTCATAAGATACCCAATTATCGAAGTCTATTGATTGACGATTGGAACTTCCCTTATCCCATCAAGTTAGAAATAATAAATGATAAAGCGATAAAAGAACTCTCATTAGACGAAGGATACTTTTTATGATTAGGTGATTGGGACTTGAATCTCTCAATCTAATAAATGTAAAGCCCCGAAATGTATAACATCTCGGGGCTTTACTCTTATCTCGTTCTGGACTATCTCTTTCCGTTAGCAGTCCATATTTTCCCGTCTTTAGTGTATAGAATATTCAAAGAAGAAGCATTGATTCTAATTATTTTTAGACCTTCTTTCAAGTCAATATTCACTAAAGTGTGGTCACCTTCCTTCTTAAAATTTACGCCTTTTAGGTCAGGGATGCCGTCTGAAAACCTAAAATAATAACTGCCAGCAGCTTTAATGACGGTTATAGAACCATTATCGGCACTTTTCTTTATTCCATTACCAGAATAAGTGATTCTTCCTTTGTATGTTCCTATAAATATTTCATTGTCTGCAGGGTCATCTGTCTTGCTACAAGAGATTGAAGTAAGCGCTACTATGAATAAGCAAATCAAAGTAGCTAAACTGAAGATTTTTTTCATACTTATTTCCTTATTTTGATTTTATTGATTCCTAATTACCTAATGTTATTTCTTAGCTTTTTCTTTCAAATAAGCTAATTTCTTTTCTAATAGTTTGATAAGGTCTTCTGGTTTATTGTCTGAATCTGATAAAAGATTGTCTACCTTCTCTTCTAAAGTACCCTTTAACTCCATTGATTTATCACGCATTTTTCTGGTAAGACTATCTAACTGATCTTTCAAACCATCAACTTTATCGCCTATAGAATTCTTTTTGCATAAGGTTTTATCTTTGTCAAGTACAAAAAGTATACCTATACTTGCAACTGTGCCAGCTGCTACTCCTAATAAAATGCTTCCAAATTTTGACATAGCTTTTCTGTTTTAATTATGTTATAAAGTGTAAGACTTACGTAGCAAAAATATGTTTGTTGTGATGACTTTTGTCACATAAGCCAATTAAACTCTGATATAAAGATACAACATAATGATGATAAGTACAAACCTTATACGAAAATTCCGATAGAATGATACAAAAAATAACATTCAACCTGTTTATCTTATGATAATGTTTTGTATATTAACTTTTTTTCTATCTGATAAATAGAGTCTACTAAAAGATAGTATTTACCTGCCAGTTATAAAATTTATAACAGTTAGTGTTAGGTATAACTAAGTGCTTGTATGAGGATAATTTATGTGTCAACGAGCATTTCAGATGCTTCTGAAAGTATAATACTCTTTGCCGATGGATACACCATTTAAAGTTCTCCTGTTTATGTCGTTTAATGCCCGATTTGAGTTTAATATTTCGCATAGATACCTTGTCGTCAATGGGTTGTAACTTGTAGAGGAGAGACTGGAAAAAGAAAGTACTCCATCCTTGCACTGTGTTTCTATAAGTGAGGAGAGGTACATATGCTTATACTCTGCTTAGAGTTTTCGGTCTTCTCAGTTTTTATCATCCTTTCAAGTTTGCAAAAAAAGTATATCTAAAAATGCGATGTTGGAATCATACAGATCCTCGGGTTCTTTGGATTTGAATGTTAAAACAAATTACACATGTAGTAGCTTGATATGAATTACTCCCAAATGCGATAAAAAGACTACAAAAACATAAGAAATAAGTTGGCAGAAGCCCCATCTGTCATCAATGGTACAGATGGAACTTCCAGAGGTATATTCTGAAGAACAAGAGAGTTTTAGAATTCTATTGTAAGTCAGGAGTAGCACTAAAAAATGATTTTGTTAAGGCGTAGCTGTAGGCTAGGACTTTTATTGTTTTCACCTAGGATTAGTCCACCAAACTCAGTCAGCGTTAACTTTCCAACTCTGTTGACTTGATTCTTAGTACTTGATCCTCTCCAATGAGGTTATTAGGATGTCTAAAGTTTGCTAGTCCATTGCTTCGACTTGTAGCTATTCCACAGACTAGAAGCCTGTTTATAAACGGTTATCAGATTACAATGGCAGGAGATTACTCTAATGGTTAAATATCAAATAAAGGGGGTTACCATGTAATTACTTTGTCAACAATAGCTTGCTGCTCACTGGCTGTTCGACGTAGATAAATCCTAGTTGTCTCTATGCTTTCGTGGCCCATAAGGTCGGCTAATAAAGCAAGATCATTGAAACGGTCGAGGAAGTTTTTGGCAAATCGGTGACGGAAAGAGTGAGGATAGACAACATCACGATTCAATCCATATTTCTCTGCAAAATGCTTCAGTTGCTGGGCTATTCCACGTGTCGTGATCCGTTGTCCGAAACGATTAAGGAAGATATAACCTGACGAAAGCTCTTTCTCTTTAATCCATTTAGTCGCTTCTATTCGTAAAGTCTTAGGTATATACAGCCGTCGAATCTTTCCTCCTTTAGAATAAATATCAAAGTAGCCTATGTTAACATGTTCAACTTTGATTTGAATAAGTTCACTGACACGTGCACCTGTAGCAGTTAGGAAACGCACAACAAAATACCACATAAGATTCTCTTCTTGTTTGAGTGTCTGTTTAAGAAAGATGTAATCCGCTTGACTAATTACATTTTCCAAGAAAGTGTGTTGTTGAACTTTAACAGATTTTAGGCGAAGTTTAGACTTACCTGTATGTTCCAAAAACTTATTCAGGGCTTGAATACGAAGGTTTACTGTCTTAGGCCTAAACTGCTCAATAATATTAGCTTTATACAAAAGTAAATTTCGCTTATTCAGTGTTTTATGCTTTGAGAAGTAGTCATTGACAGCATAAACGTATGCTGAAATGGTATTCTCCGCCATGTTGCTCTCTCTGAGAGCTGTCTTAAATGATTCTACCATAATTGTAAATTTTAAATTCTGAGAATATTCTCTTATCTTATGGTAGAACAACTTTTCCTAATTCCTATTATGAGAAGTTTGCCGATGGTAAGGTGGTTTGCATTGATGATGAAATACCATTTGAGATACCGCAGGGGTGGGAATGGTGTCGTATCTCTCACTTGTTTCTCCATACCAGTGGTAAACAACAAAGCTATACCAATAAAGATAAAGGAATTCCACAGAGATTCATTACTACATCAAACCTGTATTGGGGAAGATTTGTGCTTGATAATTTAAAAGTTATGAATTTCACGAAAGAGGAAACAGAAACGTGTTCTGCAACAAAAGGAGATTTGCTTGTATGTGAGGGTGGTGCAGGATATGGACGTTCAGCAATATGGGATAAGGACTATGATATTTGTCTTCAGAATCATATTCATAGACTTCGTCCTTATATTGATGGTATTTGTGAATATATTTATTATTTCATATACTTCTTGAAGGAAAGTAACCAATTGGCATCTGTTGGAACTGCAATGCCTGGTCTTTCTGCGAATAGATTAAGACGACTTTTACTTCCATTGCCTCCTTATAAGGAACAAAAGTATATTGTAGATAAATTGACAACAATCTTGTCCCTTGTAGATTCTTATGGTGACAAAGAAAAGATTCTATCCCAGCTAAACGTAAATTTGCCTATTAGGTTAAGGAAAAGCATACTTCTGGAGGCTATCCAAGGCAAGCTTATTCCGCAAGATCCAAATGATGAGCCAGCATCCGTTCTTCTTCAACGTATTAAGGAAGAGAAGCAAAGACTTATCAAGGAGGGAAAATTGAAGAAGAAAGACATTGTTGACTCTATCATCTATAAAGGTGATGATAACAAGTATTATGAGCAGGTAGGAAATAAAATCACTTGCATTGAAGAAGAGATACCTTTTAAAATTCCAAAGGAATGGTGCTGGGTGCGGCTATCAGATATTGTGCTTATTAATCCCAAAAACCATGTTCCTGATAATACAATGGCTGCATTTATTCCTATGGAAAGAATAGATGCAACATTTCTATCAAGTTATTCTTATGTTGAAAGAAAATGGGGGGAGATTAAACAGGGGTTTACCCATTTTTCAGATGGAGATGTAGCATTTGCAAAAATTACCCCTTGCTTTCAAAATCGAAAATCAATGATTCTTAATAATCTTCCTAATGGTATTGGAGCTGGAACTACAGAACTGAAAGTTCTCCGCCCTTATAGAAATACTCTTTCTATAGAATATCTTCTTTTCTTTTTAGAAAGTCCTTATTTTGTTGAAGAAGCAATATTTAAGGGAACTGCAAATCAGCAACGTATTATGTCTGGTTATATGGAAAGTAAGCTATTTCCTTTGCCTCCCTTAGAAGAACAAAAAAGAATATCTAAGAAGATATGGGAAGCATACAAGCAAATGATTTTGTAATATTTTTAGATAATTATTGCATCAAGAGCAAATAAAAATAGCTTGTAAAAAATATTATAGTGGACGAGATAAAGGGTTAACTTCCCTTTATCTCGCAAAATATCTTTTCTATCTGGTTTACAATTCGTTGTTGTTCACAATGAGGCGGTAATGGCAATAATGTTGTGCCTAATCGTTCTTTTCCTATGTTATAGAACGCCTGGCCTGATTTATTTGTGATAGACTTTATATATTCTATAATCTTTGGCGAACTCATAACTGCTAATAGATATTGAGAAAGCCAATCATCTGAATAATAAAGTCGTAGTACAAAAACAAAGCCCCCAACAGTAACATCTATCAAATTATCTTTAACGCGTGCCATTTTTCCGACATTCTCCAAGCTCGTTACTGCAGGTGTGACAATATCATTTCTTTTAAGAAGTATATTCTCCTTTACAAAATTAGGTGAAAGAAATATATCATCTGCGTTGAAAGTTATTTTAAATGGAAGAATATTACCTCCTCGTAGTATTCTAATTCCTTTTTGATCAGTTCTTGAGTCTTCTTTTTTAAATGTAGCTCCCGTAAAAATTGAACATATAGACTTTAGCCGACACCAAACCCAACCTTCAGGAACATCAAATGGTATGTCCTCTGTTATATCGATAGATTCCCCTTCTATCTGCTCATAATACTTGTTATCATCACCTTTATAGATGACAGAATCAACTACGTCTTTTTTCTTCAACTTCCCGTCCTTGACAAGTCTTAGCTTCTCCTCTCTAATCTGTTGAAGAAGAACAGATGCTGGCTCATCATTGGGGGCTTGTAGAACAAGTTTACCTTGTATGGCTTCTTGTAAAATAGCCTTCTTCAGTCTTCCAAGTAACTCAACATTTAATTTATTTAGAGAAATTTGCGAATCGGAGTATTTCTCTGCCAAAAGTAAAAGTTCCTTGATTCGTTCAACAATTCGAAATTGTTCACTTATAGGGGGGATTGGCATAAGGTGAGCAATAAGTTTCTCTCTTGATATGTTGGGTTGTGCACCTCCTTCTCCTTTCTTAATGAAATCTGATTGACTTCCCATCAAAAAATAGAAGAGAAAGTAGTTGAATATTCCTATTGGAGTACATGCACAACATGCTTGATTAGTTGTCATTTCAGAGCCTGCAATAGCGACCTTCCCAATTGTTGCACCATACATGGCTATAAGAACATCTCCTATTTTATTTAGACGAAGTGAACACTCTTTCAGAGCTTTTTCTGTGATTTTTATATCTGTGTCAAATACTATTCCATTATTAAGTTCCCCTGTTCTAAGCCAAAGAATATTCCCACCATAGTAACTTGAATTCCCTTTTGCTGGAGTTGCTCCAGCTCCCCAGTCCCCTATACTTCTCATTCTACACCATTCCCATCCGCTTGGTATCTCAAATGGTATTTCTTCATCTATACAGACCACCTTACCATCGGCAAACTTCTCATAATAGGAATTGTCCTCACCACGGTAAATGATAGATTCTTTCTTATCTTTCTTGATTTTCCCCTCCTTAATAAGCCTTGCCTTTTCTTTACGAATCTTTTCAAGCAGTACGGATGCTGGTTCATCATTAGGGTCTTGCGGTACAAGTTTTCCTTGTATCGCCCACTGAAGTATGCTATTTTTTAATTGTTTACCGTTCATCGTATTCCTATTAATTTAGAAGTCTTCGTCTTTCTTTTTCTCCTTCAGATAAAATTGATATAGCTTTTTCCCAATTTTATCTTTTTGGAATGTACGTTCATGATGCATAGGTGTCATAGACAAACGAATTTTTGCAACACCTTTATTCAAGACTTCAAGTTGTTGTGGAGTAATTCTAAATTGTGCTGTTGAACTAATTTCTGTTACAGGAATTACCATATTACCACTAATAAGACCTGCCGATTGGCTCCTATTTCCGATTACTATTCCTTTTAGTTCAAGATATTCACCGGTGAATGTCTTAACCTTCATAGTTGGCTCGTTAAGAAAAGTCATTCTGTCTGAGCTAACTGTGGCGATTATTAAATAATCAGAGTCTTGCTTCGCAATGCTATACTGCATATTACAACCCTCAGCAGCAAGTGCTTTATAAGTATAACCTACAGTTTGTGCATTGACACTAAGCCCCAAACACATACAAATCATGAGCAGAATCTTCTTAATAATCTTCATTGTCATTCTTTTTTCTGTAATCTTCACCATTTATACCTAACTCTCCATTACTTATCGCATTAGCAATGTCAATTTTCAGTTCTTCATCATAATCTTTTCCAGACATGAATGAAGTAATTATTCGCAAGAGCATGTCTTGAGAAATATGCGAAGCGGCAACATGATATACGATTGCTTCTAACTGTCTCATGAAAATGCAAGCCTCCCATGGATAACCATTTTTATGGAGGAAATATGCTCCTAAAGTTAAGGCTATGCGTTTGTTCCCATCATTGAAATAATGCCCTGAGCAGAACTTGAAGACCAGATAAGAGAGCTTTTCCGCAAAGGTCGAATAGTACATGTCATTCTGCACAAAGTCCAATGTGGCAAGTATGCCACCCTCATCTCGAACCCCTGTAAATCCTCCATCGCTGGCATCTATCATCTTACGATAGACCACCAATGATTCTTCATAACTGATATATTGTATCTCGTTATTCATCCTCTGCCTGTTTTAAGCGTTTGAGCACATCTTTATTGCTCTCCAATATATGGTCGAAGTCAACAGACTGGTCTCCGATAAACCGTTCAAATTCTTCAGGAGTCACAGCTCTTAGATATTCGCCAATATTGCCATGATAGGCATCACGGAAACTGAAATCGCGCGAAGTCATTTTGGTTCTGGCATCATTGAGATAAGGCTTCTGCATCGGATGTTCTGCCAGTTCTCCAACTATCCGTTCAACTTCCTCAATGGTAAGTTTCGCTTTACCGTTCTGTTTGCATTGTTCTTGTATCGCTGCGCCAACGCCATTCTCAAAAGACGAAATTACCAATAGAACCTCTGCGTACAATGTATGTCGCACGTTATCTTTACTGTCCAGACGTAGTATATCTCGGTATTCTTTCGCATTCTCCTTGAAAACTGCTTTGTAGATAAGATCTGTTACTTGGGAGTACTTGTATGTTTGGTGTCCTTGTACATATTGGCTGATTACCGATGTGAGATTCTTTCGATAATTTTCTTCTGTTATAGCTGCTGGAATATAATTAATATCCCTTCTGTTGATATACTTTGTCCCTCCACCTGTTTTTTCATGCATTGTAGCAATGACCAAATCGAGAATCATGCTACGCAATTTCTTTGCCCTTTCACTCTCTGTGAGCAGCATACCCATATTAAGGAATGCCCTGAAATTAAAAAGACCTAATTGGGTGGTTTTGCTCGCCTCATTAATAAGGTGAGCAAATTGTAACTTAAACTCTTTCAGTGATTTACCCTTACATAAAACATAGCCATTATGCTTTAGCTCATCACCATTAGAAGCAAGGTATCTATCAATGGTGGAAACATCTACACCATAAATTTCGGCAACCATTTTTTTTGTCAGCCAATATTCTCCTTCAAAGAGCATGAATGGAATATCAAGTTGCTCCTGTATCTTATTAATAGCAAAACGGTTATTGAGTACGTTTTGGCGTTCAATATTTGAAACTGTCAAGTCTTTCATTGTCCGTCAAATTAAAGTTGCTTATCTATATTGATTTCTATTCCTAAAATCTTCTGTATTTCCGCCAGCGTCTTATCTATCTCATCGTCAAGTGCCTTACGCTTCTTGAAATAGTTGGCAAGAAGTTCGGCAGGGGGGAGTATCTCTTCTTCATCTTTAGGGAACTTGCATTGGTCGAAGTTGAAATCCATTTCAGCCAATTCTTTGGCAGTAAAGCAGCGAGCTTTCTCTCCCAATTCATCCGAAGATATCTCCTTACGATCATTCCACCAGTCACAGATAGGTTGGCAATGCTCCAATCTCATTGACTTTGTCTTGGAGAAATGCTTATACCCCTCTGGCATGTCAAGACGGTAGAACCATGTCTTATCAGTAGAGAAACCCTCTTCAGCTCCCTCGGCTCGTTCATTGTTAAAGAACAGGATATTTGTAGCAATACTGGTATAAGGCGAGAAAATACTACCAGGCAAACGGATGATAGTATGAAGATTAAACTCTCGAAGCATTTTTTGCTTAATAGCCAGTTTCGCTCCATCTGTACCAAAGAGGAAACCGTCAGGAACAATAACTGCAGCACGGCCATTACTTTTCAATCTATACATGATAAGTACCATGAATAGGTCTGCTGTCTCACTTGAACGAAATTCCATCGGGAAATTACTTTTAGAGGCTGTATCAGTACTTCCACCGTATGGCGGATTCATTGCGATCACGTTTACCTTGTCTCCTTCTTTGAAATCAGACATCTTTGTTCCCAGCGAATCACAATGACGGATATTCGGCGATTCTACGTCATGCAAAAGAAGATTAGTAATAGAGAGAAGGTAAGGTAGAGGTTTCCACTCCTGTCCAATAACAGCCTTTTGAAAGAGTCTCCCATCATCGGTAGTTCTTACTTGTTTCTGTAAGTAATTCAAAGCGGAAGTAAGGAATCCACCAGTTCCCGATGTGAAATCGCCTACGGTTTCACCAAGTACAGGAGAAAGCTGCTGAATGATAAAATCAGTCAATGCACGAGGAGTATAGAACTCTCCAGCATTACCAGCCGATTGGAGGTCTTTAAGTATACCTTCATAGATGTCACCAAACATGTGTCGATCGGTTGCATCATCAAACTCTATCTCATTGATGACATTGACTACCTGGCGCAGCAGGATACCATTCTTCATATATTGGTTCAAATCCTCAAACACCTCTTTCACAATAGCTTTGCTGCGAGGAGTTTCACGTGTCACCTCGAGCCCTTTTAAGGTAGGGAATAGTTTATCGTTGATGAAAGAAAGCAAGGTATCGCCAGTCATAGCATCACCATCTTTCTCATCTATTGCCCAATTCCTCCACCGCAATTCTTCAGGAATTATGGATTCAAAGGTTGTGCGTTCCTTGCTGGCCTTATATTCCCATGTTTCCTCTTGAGTATCATACACCTTTAGGAAAAACATCCATGTCATCTGCTCGATACGCTGTGCATCGCCATTGATACCCGCATCTTGACGCATGATATTTTGCAGACGTTTTACTATATTATTTACTGCCATTTTTATGCTGTCTTATATATTTCGTTTTCAAGCTCTTTCAATGCTTGTTCATATTTATCTATCCCCCCAAATAGTTTCACGATCTTTTGTGGCTTACCTATCTTATTGAATGGATCAGTATCAAGAATATCGGAGTCTTCAAGATTCAAAATACCATAATCCGCATATTTATCGAGAAGAGCCTCTAACACTTCTCGCGCCTTACCTTCATATTTGGCAAAGTAATTCCGCTTCTTGACATTATTTGCCCTTTCACGTCTTGCCATAGGTGGTTGGTCGTATGCCACATGACATATCACATCGAAGATGTCTGCATGCGCCAGTGCTGGATTCTTTTCTCTAACAGCATCAACAAGAACACTATAGTCTTTCAGTTCATCAACGATTACTTTCTTCCGCTCTGCTTCTGTCCAATTTTTTACAAAATCATTTAAGGTAGCATAACGCTTTCGAATCTGCTTACGCGTATAGTCTGTTACACTTTCTGTACGCATAGTTCTACCATCTTCACCAAGAACACTCACAATTTCCGTAGTGATAGCTATTTGTTCACCCTCCACAAGATACTTAACATGTTGGGGTTCAGAGACAATAGTTGGTGATTTGTCAGGTATGGTATAAGTCTTCGAACCTTTTCCTTGTGGCGGCTCGGGGTCACCATCAAATTTTGGGTCTTTGAATTTAGCTGTGGCATTGCGGAAATCCAATATTTCCAAATGCCATTTCCCCTTATCAGTTCTTAGACGTGTACCACGTCCTATGATTTGTTTGAACTCCGTCATAGACCCAATTTCCTTGTCAATTACAATAAGTCCACAGGTCTTGCAGTCTACACCAGTAGCAAGTAGTTCAGATGTTGTAACGATTGTCGGATAAGCCTGGTCTACATCAATAAAGTTGTCTAACTGCTTCTTTCCCACATTGTCATCACCGGTTATACGCATAACATAACGCGCATCTCTGTTACAAAGGTCTGCATTCAGATTGACCAATAAACTCCTCATTGCCTCTGCCTCGTCTATGTCTGTACAGAACACAATTGTCTTAGTCATTCTTCCAATCTGTTTCAACATCTTTGTAATACGCTTGGCAACTATCTCCCTGCGCTTGGTGAAGGCTATATCTCTACCAATATCCTTACGCTCATACAAGCGTTGCACAATATCTCTTCCCAATAAGTCTTTCTCGTCATCGCTTGGCTTGAAACCTTGGAGGTCTATACTAATATAGGAATTTGTTACTCGATAAGGAGCAAGGAAACCATCCTGTATTCCTTGTAACAGTGAGTAGGTAAACACAGGTTCACCGAAGTAATCGAGATTATTGGCTCCATTCTCAGCCTTTGGTGTAGCAGTCATACCGATTTGAGTTGCAGTACTGAAATACTCAAGTACTTTGCGCCATGCACTCTCATCTTTCGCACTACCACGGTGGCACTCGTCAACAATGATAAGGTCAAAGAATGTAGGCTGAACTTGTTTAAAAGGGTTTTCCACTCCTTCTTCATTAGAAACCAACTGATGATATAAAGCCATATGGACTTCATAGGCAGAGTCGATAGCTGCACCTTGTATTTTGGTCATAACCTTTTTAAAAGGTTTGAAGTCCTGTACCATTGTTTGGTCTATCAGAATATTACGATCTGCAAGGTATAATATTTTTTTCTTTGTGCCAGAAGCTTTCAAACGATGAATGATTTGAAAGGCAGTGATAGTCTTGCCTGTACCAGTAGCCATAACAATCAGCACCCTATCTCTACCTTTGGCAATAGCTTCAACAGTACGCTCTACTGCAATACGCTGATAATATCGAGGCTCATACGTATATGGGTCAGAATAGAACGGTTGCTCAACAATTTTCAAAGCCTCATTGTTCAACTGTTTAGCTTTGATAAACCGTTGATACAAAGCGTCAGGCGTTGGAAACTGTTCCAACGAAAGTTCAGTCTCTTTCCCTGTCAGGAAATCATGCTCTAAGAACCCATCTCCGTTAGAGCTGTATGCAAAAGGGATATCAAGAATCTGAGCGTAATCCATCGCCTGTTGCATTCCTCCTCCAAGGGGCTTGCTATTGTCCTTAGCTTCTACAATAGCGATAGGCTTATTAGCAGCATGGAACAAAAGGTAGTCAGCCTTTTTACCTGTTTGACGTGCATGCACCTTACCTTGGAAAATTACCCTACCATCAGTAAAGTAATATTCCATTCGTATATGCTCATCTCTCCATCCTCCATTTTTAATGGCTGGTGTAATGAAACGCAACTTTATGTCTTCTTCTGTTAAATCTTTTTTACTCATGGTCCTTGATAGCTTTATCTTTACATAATCTTTTATTATGAGAAGTTTTATAGTTAGAGACAACTTATAAAAGAGAATTTGCTGTTTTACCTGTGTGGGGAAATGAACAGATTCCTTATATCAGCCTTCAATGCCTCTACGATTTCAAGGGGATTTTCATAAGGTGACTGATCTGTCCTGGTACAGCGCAATGATACTGTATTCTCTGTACATCCTATTTCTTTACCAGCCATTTGTTTGACAATTCTTTTTCTGCCAATACAATTTTCTACCTAATTTATCACCTTTATTAGTTGTTTTACCCTCGCTCTTTATCGAATAAACAAATACAAAGATACGTTTTTAAGGTCGACATCCAAAGCGAAATCATAAATTATTGTATATAAAGGATAAAATTCTTTTATTCCTTTTGGGAAATATTTGTATTTTTAATATGGAAAGATGTGAACTTTGAAACAATGCTGTGTAAAGAATAAGGAAGAAACTTATATGTTCATAATTTGTAATCAACTTTGTTTTGGGTGTTCTTATCTCACTGATCATCTGGAAGATATATGTTAATACTATAGCAACTTTGATATTGTAATATGCTATTTAATTAATTCTTTTGTATAGAAATACCATGTAACTTTGTCACTTTTGGAGTAGTGATTAGGTTAAACGATTTAGGGATGTAGTTGTAAATGTTGATGGCACTGGACTTATGTTTAGCTTCTTTATAGGCTGGTTTGAAGTAATACTCTTCTTGCTCCGCCGGTCCATGATCAAGTTCGTTCGCCTTTTTATCTGTTCCATCAGTTGTTCTTTTGTTTTGATATTGTTTACAAAGTTAATAATTTATAATGAATAAGGCAAAGGAAAGTGTGGCTTTTGCGTTGGCAATAAAGGATTTCTTTTGTGGTGGGTTATTCTGCATATTTCTATTGGTTGTTTCGTGGATAACGGCGAATCGGAGAGGAGAGTGTATGGTTTTAAAGAAGAGCAAATAACCTTACATTTTTAGAGGCTCTGTCTCGTGTGGTCTTGTAAGAGATAGACAAGAACTATCCTTGTAACCTACTGATTATTAATGGGCTATAAAACGCTTTGTAAAAGGGCATCTTTTGCGTTGCAAAAGGGCGTCTTTTACACATCAAAAGGGCATCTTTTACCATGCAAAAGGTGTCCTTTTACGATGCAAAAGAGCATCTGTTGTTTTTCTAATATGAATCTTTATTACAAACAGGGTGGGGCTTGTTGGCTTGGTTCTGGTCGTGTAATGTGGTGTTAATTAAATGTGCTTGTGGAATATAGATGAGTAGACTGATTGATAAAAAGGCAGCTTGATGGATTTATGAGTAGGGGATATACGACATACTCATTGACCCCGTGACTTGTCTGGCGGCAGGTTCAGGAAAACAATCTTTTTAAATTTGCTGTCACTTCTGTCACTTCTTGTTTGTGCTTAATTGCTTGGTAATAAGTATATTGCGTGAAGTGTTAAAAGTGACAGCAAATAGAATTAAAAGTAAATTAGGGCAAAACGAAGGTGAAAAGTAGGAGATTGGGAAGGGAAGAACATCGTGATACATGAGTGGGAAGGTGATGGATGCAAAGAGAAAGGAAGTAGGTGGGAAGGAGGGGAATGAATATTTGGAGTTGACCGGTGGGTTAAAACGACGTTTAATCACCGCTTATCTTGTCACTTTTCTTTATGATTTCATCCATATAAGAATAGAAAAGGGGTGCAGGAACGTGGGCAGTTGTGCCTGTTTGGTAGACACTGTTGCAGATGTAAAGCAGGTCGGAGGTGTCGCCATGCAGCTCCATGATTCTTCTTGTGAGTTGGTTTCGGGCAAACATACGTTTCATGAAGCGGGCAGAAAGACAGGCAGGTACCTTGTAAAACCACAGTTCGTTGTAATATTTTGACAATGTAACACCCCGTGAAGCGACTATCTTTGTAGTCTCTCGGATGACTTTTATGACGTTTTTGAGTAAGGAAACCGAGTTCATCAGACGGCGTGCAGCCTCCGAACTGTTGGTGATATCCCCGTGTTTTCCAGCCACACTAATGACTGCAGCATTCACTGCCATGTGTATCCATGTCCATTCCAGCATGTCATGTGGATGCTCTAATTTGATATTACAAGAAGTAAATAACTGGTAAATATTTTGATAATTGGGGATGGTTGTATGGTCTTCTCTCTCTAACATGAAATGATTGAACAGACAAGCGTCCAACTTCATGTCCTCTTCTGTATCCCCTTTACGGAGAGAACCACCTGCAACAGGGAATCCAAGGACGTAATGATATCCCGTCATCATCTCATGAAGCTGCTGTTTGTCATACCATATATTACAACATAACAGTACCGTTCCCGCTATTCCTGCATGCTTTATCTCCTGCATAACATCAGCAATTTTCCCTTGTGTGATGCTGATGACGATCATGTCATACGCCCGTTTTGAGCATGTCAGTACCGTGTATTCACTTGTTGTCTCAATGCCTTTCGTCGTCTTCCGCCCATCGAGCAGAGAGACCGAGAGGCGTTTTATGTTCCTCTTCCTGCTCCCTTCCCTTATGTAATGTTCAACATTGTGTCCTGCCTGTTTGAAGACAAGCCCGTAAGTAGTGCCAATAACCCCTAATCCTACAACCAAAACATCCATGTTGTGATACGTTTTTATTTTACAAATTAATAGCTGTTATTCCCACATTCCTCCCCAATGTGTCCGTATTTTGTGCATAAAACAGAGTCGGAACGTCGATACAAAGGTAATTGTTATGGATAGAAAAGTAGCGATCTTACGCGTTAATTAATATTATTCCTTGCGTCAGAAACATTTATAACATCAGGCATTCTGAAGATAGTCGACAGATGGAACATACCTAAAGAGTGCATGATGTGGGAAAGAGTAAAAAACCGATTGAAATATTTGTCCATATGATTTATTTGATGTACTTTAGCCAACAAAATGACATAAATATGGACTTTAAATCTCAAACACCCAATTCCGAATTCCTAACAGAGGACCAAGAAAAGCTTTTTTGGGCACAGCGTGCTATGGAAAAGTTCAAGGAATATGACAAGAAACGCACTGCCTATGTGCACCAATTGGAGCATGATTATCAGGCATTAAGGAAGAGTTATGATGAATTGGAGAATGATATGTACGGTGATGTACACGACATGACAAAGGCGGAGCAGCGAAGGCGCAAGAAAATTCAGGCTTATGACAAGATCATGTCGGGCTACAGTGCGTTGCAGTTCATGCAAAAACGTTACATGGTTGACGGTGAATACACAGAAGAGTTTCAGGCTTTTATGCGTAATTACGATGCTGCTTCGATGAAAGAACGGATAAAAAGTCTCGTGGAAGAAAACAAGAAACTCAAGAGCGACAACCGAGAGTTGATTTGTAAACTGGTGCAATGTCGTGAACAAATAGCTCAGTTGGAGCTTGGCGAGCATAACCAAAAAGAAACAGAGGAATAAAGGAACGGACTGTTTGAAATACTTTTACGAAATCTGAATGCTGATGACTGACGAAAGCAGCTGAATCCTTCTTTTACGCACTCTGTAATGTGTTGATATCTAATAGGTTATAAAACGCCTTGTAAAAGGGCATCTTTTGCGTTGCAAAAGGGCGTCTTTTACACATCAAAAGGGCA
>ERZ772932.737-NODE-737-length-16986-cov-9.200992_pt1 | contig 16986 bp, 10 predicted proteins | sample MGYA00511684_ERZ772932 | MGnify/ENA primary metagenome ERZ772932 (study PRJEB29015, sample SAMEA2738078) | human oral metagenome | biome: human oral; feature: human-associated habitat; material: saliva | place: China | collected 2210 ...
GCCTCCGGTGTCTCCGAGGCGCAGATCTCCCGCCAGGGCGGTCAGAACATCGTGGTCTCGCTGCCCGGTAAGCCCAGCCAGGCCACCCTGGAGCTGGTGCGCACCTCGGCCGTCATGTACTTCCGCCCGGTCCTGCGCATCCTGCCGGGCAGCGCCCAGCAGGCCGCCAAGAACATCGCCAGCCAGAACCCCTCTGGTGGGCCGACCCCGGCGCAGGCGGCTCAGCCCAGCCCGAGCGCCGGCAGCGAGGCGAGTCAGCCGGCGGCGGACTCCGAGGGCGCCGAGGAGGGCTCGGGCCAGGGCGAGCAGGCGGCCGCGACCCCGGCCCCCACCGCGCAGCCCACGGCCCAGTCGACGGCGCAGCCCAGGACTCCCGAGGAGATCGCCAAGCAGCTGGCGGATGTCAACCAGGACGGGGTCATCTCCTCCGACCCGCTTCCGGCTCAGGACAAGACGTACTCATCGGACTCCTGGATCACCGAGAAGCTCCTCTACGACGGCTACATGACCGACTGCTCCGACCCGAAGAACCTCACCGGTCAGACGCAGGACCCCAAGGTCGCCGTCATCTCCTGCTCCAAGGAGGCCGGCTCCCAGCACCGAGGCGCCTACATCCTCGGCCCGGCCGAGATCACCGGCACCGAGCTCAAGAGCGCCAACTCGGGCCTGGAGACCGACTCGCGAGGACAGGCCACCCAGCAGTGGGTCGTCTCGCTGGCCTTCAATGCGGACGGCACCAAGAAGTTCGCCGAGCTGTCCAAGCGGCTGCTGGCCTACCGCGACCAGGCCAGTGCCGCCGGCGCGCAGGGCGCTCAGAACCCGCAGGCTCAGAGCAGCGGGGACAAGGCCCAGTTCGCCATCGTCCTGGACGGCCTGACCATCATGGCCTCCGGCTTCAACGAGACCGTCCACTCACCGATCACCGACGGACGGGTCCAGATCACCGGTGGCTTCACCCAGAACCAGGCCAACACGCTGGCCAACCAGCTCTCCTTCGGCTCGCTGCCGCTGAGTTTCACGGTGCAGTCCGAGCAGCAGATCTCCGCCACCTTGGGAACCGAGCAGCTGCGCAACGGCCTGATCGCCGGACTCATCGGCTTCGCCCTCATCATCCTCTACCTGGCCTGGCAGTATCGCGGCCTGGCGGTGGTGGCCGTGGCCTCCCTGGTGGTGGCAGCGGCCGGCACCTACCTGGTCATCGCGGCACTGAGCGCGATCATGGGGTACCGCCTGTCCCTGGCAGGGGTGGCTGGACTCATCATCTCCATCGGCATCACAGTCGACTCCTTCATCATCTACTTCGAGCGCGTCCGCGACGAGGTGCGTCAGGGACGGACCCTGAGGACCGCTATCGATGAGGGATGGAAGCACGCCAGGCGCACGATCCTCGTCTCCGACGCCGTCAACCTCGTGGCCGCGATCGTCCTGTACTTCCTGGCCGTCGGCGGGGTGCAGGGATTCGCCTTCACCCTGGGGGTGACCACGTGCGTGGACCTGGCCATCATCATCCTGTTCACCCACCCGATGATGGAGTGGATCGTCCGATTCCGCTTCTTCGGCGAGGGGCACCGCCTCTCCGGCCTCGACCCCGAGCACCTCGGGGCGACGTCCTCGACCTACGGCAAGGGGCGCGAGGCCGTCGCCGACCGCGTGACCGGGTCGCTGGCGCGCCGCAAGGCCGAGGCCCGCAGGAACGCCGAGAGCCCGGAGGGCGCGGATGAGGAGTCCGACGGCGAGGCCGCCGACGATGATGCTGAGCAGCAGGAAGGTGATGCGGTCGATGCCGCGGCCGACAAGGGAAAGGACGGTGAGACGAAGTGAAGTCTCTCGCCACGCTCGGTAACGAGCTCTACTCGGCCAAGACATCCATCCCTTTCGTCGGTAAACGGAAGATCTGGTATCTCATCGCCGTCGTCATCATTCTTGGCTCGGCCACGCTCCTGAGCACTGTGGGACTGACTCCGGGCATCGACTTCAAGGGCGGTTCGGAGATCACCGTCACGGGGCTGTCCTCCCCCTCAGAGCGTCCTGCCAACGAGGTCCTCTCCAAGAGCGACCTGGCGGCCGGCTCCTCGGTGACGACCATGGGGTCGTCGTCGGTGAGGGTGCAGACCTCTGAGCTGAGCAAGCAGCGTCTCGACTCGCTGGCCGGTCAGCTCGCCACCGCCTACAAGACCGATGCCTCCAATGTCTCAGCGACGACCGTGGGACCGACCTGGTCCTCCGACGTCACGAAGAAGGCGGTTCGAGGACTGGTCCTGTTCTTCATCTTCGTCGGACTGCTCATCTGGGCGTACTTCCGCACTTGGAAGATGGCGGCGGCGGCCCTGCTCGCCCTGTGCCACGACATCATCGTCACCGTGGGCATCTACGCCCTGTCCGGATTCGAGGTCACCCCGGCCACGATCATCGGTGTGCTGACGATTCTGGGCTACTCCCTCTACGACACAGTGGTGGTCTTCGACAAGATCCGTGAGAACACCGAGGACTTCGAGTCCCAGAGCCGATCCACCTACGCCGAGCTCGCGAACCTGGCGGTCAACCAGACCTTCATCCGCTCGATCAACACCTCCGTGGTCGGCGTGCTCCCGGTGGCCTCGCTGCTGTTCGTCGGCGCCTTCATCCTGGGGGCGGGAACGCTGCGCGACATCGCCCTGACACTGTTCATCGGCATGATCGCCGGAACCCTGTCCTCGATCTTCCTGGCCACCCCCCTCCTGGTGGACCTGCGCTCACGTGAGAAGCGCATCAAGGAGCAGGCCGCCAAGGTCGCCGCGGCGCGCCAGCACCGTCGGGACGAGGCCGGTGACGACGCCGAGGAACTGGCTAAGATTGACGCGGCTCCGGCCGCCTCACCAGTCACTCCCGGCCACCACCTCGGCGTGGCGGCTCAGCCGAAAAGGAAGAAGAAGCGCAGATGACCGCTCCCGTGGCCCATTCCGAGTCGGTGCCCGAGTCTCTGACCAGGCTGGTCATGAGCCACTTGCGCGAGATTCCCGACTTCCCCGAGCCGGGGGTCCTCTTCCGGGACATCACTCCGCTCCTGGCCGATGGGCAGGCCTTCGCCGCTCTCGTCGAGGGGCTGGCCGATCACTACCGGGGTCGGATCGATGCGATCGCGGGGCTCGAGTCACGCGGCTTCATCCTGGCGGCGCCCTTGGCGGTTCGGCTCGGCGTCGGCATGATTACGGTGCGCAAGGGCGGCAAGCTGCCCGGCCCGGTCATCGGTGTGGACTACGCACTCGAGTACGGCACGGCCCGGATGGAGTTGAGGCCCGAGACCGTCACCAAGGGTGCGCGTGTCCTGGTCATCGATGACGTGCTGGCCACCGGTGGGACGGCCGCCGCCTCCATCTCCCTCATTGAGCAGGCCGGCGCCACGGTGGAGGCCATCTGCATGCTGCTGGAGCTGTCCGATCTGGGCGGTCGCCGCCAGCTCCAGGGGCGTGAGGTCGACTCGATCGTCATCTTCTGAGGCGGCAGCTCGTCGCAGGCCTGCTGCTCGACGGGTAGCCGGGGCCGTTTCTCGTGCGGTGTCGTGATCCTGAAGGACGCGACACCGCACGGTCACCGGCAGCGCCGGCACGCCTCGGTGTGCCGGCCGCTATATGATGCGTCAATGACGGAGACGAAGAACACCCTGGACACGTCAGGTGACAGTGTTGTCCCCGGCTCGCGCGTGCGCAGCCGTCTGGCGTGGTTCGGTTCCCGGGGACACTCCACGCCGGCGGCCATCGAGCCGCTGCTGCGCGCGGTGCGCGCCAACCACCCCAAGGCCGACACGAGCCTCATCGTGCGCGCCTACGAGGTGGCGGAGAAGGCTCACTCTGGTCAGCGACGCAAGTCGGGGGAGCCCTACATCACCCACCCGGTGGCGGTGGCAACCATTCTGGCCGAGCTGGGAATGACGGCCCAGACGCTGGCGGCTGCCGTCCTTCACGACACCGTGGAGGACACCGACTACACCCTCGAGCGCCTGCGCGCCGACTTCGGCGACGAGATCAGCCTGCTCGTCGACGGCGTCACCAAGCTCGACAAGCTCCAGTACGGTGAGGCTGCCCAGGCCGAGACGGTGCGCAAGATGATTATCGCGATGTCCAAGGACATCCGGGTCCTGGTCATCAAGCTCGGCGACCGCCTTCACAACGCCCGCACCTGGAAGTACGTCTCCGCCGAGAACGCCGCCCGCAAGGCCAAGGAGACCCTGGAGATCTATGCGCCCCTGGCCCACCGCCTGGGGATGAACACGATCAAGTGGGAGCTGGAGGACCGGTCCTTCAAGGCCCTCTACCCTGGCGTGTACGAGGAGATCGAGCACATGGTGGCCGAGCGCGCCCCGGCTCGTGAGGAGTACCTGCGCCAGGTCCGCCTCCAGATCGAGGAGGACCTGAGGGTCAACAGGATCAAGGGCGCCGTGACCGGGCGGCCCAAGCACTACTACTCGATCTACCAGAAGATGATCGTGCGGGGGAAGGACTTCGACGACATCTACGACCTGGTGGCGCTGCGAGTCATCGTCGACACTGTCCAGGACTGCTACGCGGTGCTGGGCTCGCTGCACTCGCGCTGGACCCCCATGAGCGGACGTTTCAAGGACTATATCGCCGTCCCCAAGTTCAACCTCTACCAGTCGTTGCACACGACTGTCGTGGGGCCGGGTGGCAAGCCGGTGGAGATTCAGATCCGCACCCACGAGATGCACCGTATGGCCGAGTACGGCGTTGCCGCGCACTGGCGCTACAAGGAGGACCCCAACGCCTCGGGTCCCAGCGCCCTGGGAGGCAGGCCCGGAGACTCCGACCAGGGCGACATGGGCTGGCTGCGCCAGCTCGTCGACTGGCAGAAGGAGACCCAGGACCCCACCGAGTTCCTCGACGCCCTGCGCTACGAGATGGCCGGGGACCAGGTCTACGTCTTCACACCCCGGGGTGATGTCCTCGCGCTGCCGGCGGGAGCCACCCCGGTGGACTTCGCCTACGCCGTCCACACCGAAGTCGGCCACCGCACCGTGGGCGCACGCGTCAACAGCCGACTGGTGCCCCTGGACACGCGCCTGGAGAACGGTGACACGGTGGAGGTCTTCACCTCCAAGGCCATCAACGCCGGACCTTCGCGCGACTGGCTCTCCTTCGTCGCCTCCACCCGGGCCCGCAACAAGATCCGTTCCTGGTTCTCCAAGGAGCGTCGTGAGGAGGCCATCGAGGAGGGCAAGGGTGCCATTGCCCGCACCCTGCGCAAGCAGAACCTTCCCCTGCAGCGCCTCATGAGCCACGAGACCCTCATGAACGTGGCCAAGACCCTCGACAAGGTCGACATTGACGGCCTTTACGCCGCGGTGGGGGAGGGACACGTGTCGGCCCAGCACGTCGTCGATACTCTGGTGGCCACCATGGGCGGGGAGGACGGCGCCGAGGAGACCCTCGCGGAGGGGATCCTGCCCACCCGGGCTACGACGCACCGGCGGCCACGCACGGCCGACGCCGGAGTCGTCGTTGCCGGCATGGATGAGGGCGACGTCTACGTCAAGCTGGCGCGCTGCTGCACCCCCATGCCGGGTGACCCCATTGTCGGCTTCATCACCCGCGGTTCGGGTGTCTCAGTGCACCGGGCCGACTGCCAGAACGTCGATCAGCTCCAGCGCGAGCCCGAGCGCCTCATCACCGTCTCCTGGGCGGATCACGCCCAGTCGGCCTACCTGGTCCAGGTGGAGGTCGAGGCCCTGGACCGCGGGGGCCTGCTCGCCGACATCACCCGAGCGCTGGCAGACAGCCACGTCAACCTGGTGAGCGCCTCCATCGCCACGAGCCGTGACCGGGTTGTCACCGGGCGGTTCGTCGTCGAGCTGGCCGAGGTCGGGCACCTGGACCACACGCTGGCGGCCCTGCGGCGCATCGATGGGGTCTTCGAGGCGCGCAGAAGCCTGTCCGCCGCGCGCCGCTCCAGCTGAGCAGATCCTGGGCGCCGGCTACGACGCGCCGGCCATGACCTCCTCGATGATGTGCTGCGCCCGCGGGCAGCCTCTGCTGGCAGCCCCACGGCAGTGGTTGAGCGTGAGCAGGAGACGGACTCGGCTCACTCCATGGTCGCGGGCCGCCATAATGGCTTGCACTGCCTGCACCGGCGGCCCCAGGCGGGCGATGTCGACGGCGGCTCGGGCGATCGTGGCGCAGGTGATACCACTGATCACGGTCGTGTCGCAGTGGGGCAGCCGGCCTCGTCTGGTCACCAGGTAGGGCAGTCGACTTCGACGGCCTCCGGGCAGGCTCACCTCCAGGGCGTCGGGAGCTGGCCCGCCGACGTGCACCCACAGGGCGGTACTCGCCAGAAGCACACCCCGGCAGGGCATTGCAGCGGCAATGGCCCGCATACGTCCCTCGGCCGAGCGCAGAGTGTCGGCCGGTTGCAGGTTGCCCAGGATGTTGACCAGCAGCCGGGGGTCGAGCCCGGCGCACCTGAGTACCTGCATATCCTGGGGTGGAAGCGTGCCTAGAACGGGGGAGAGTGGGCGGGCGGACAGGTGGGCCACGGCGGCGTGACCGGGAACCGGGACGAAACGAGCCATACGCCATCGTCAACTTTTCCGGCCGTCGGCGCCACAGTGAATCGGCCGCCTGTGGATAACCTCGTGGCGACCGTGAGGAGTTGACCCTCACGCAGCGGGAGGCATCACGGTGGACGGCACGTGCCAGGACACCTGCCAGCCGGAGCGAGTACTGAGGAAGGACACAGGGTGAAGGACTCTCAACAGCGTCATGACGGAACCGGGAGACATGACACAGCGGCCGACACCGCAATGAGCGCCGTGCCCGACGACGCGGACATCGCTATGACGGTCGGTGAGGTCTCAACGCTCCTGGGCGTCAGCGTCAGGGCGCTGCATCACTGGGACGAGTCCGGTCTGGTGCATCCCTCCCGGCGCAGTGCCGCCGGCTACCGGCTCTACAGCGAGGCGGACATCATGCGCATCCAGCAGGTTCTCGTCTACCGGCAGACCGGCATGAGCCTGGCCGACATCAAGACGGTCCTCGACGAGCCGGGCACTGACGCGCTCACGCACCTGCGCCGTCAGCGCGAGCTGGTGCAAGGACAGATCTCCCACCTGCAGCACAAGCTCAGCTCCATCGACATGGTGATAGATATACAGCAGCTGGGGGCGACGATCTCCGTGGCTGAGATGGCGGAGATCTGGGGGACCGACTGGGACCCCGTCTATGTCGAGGAGGCCCGCGCGCAGTGGGGTGATACACCGGAGTGGGCCGAGTCCTACCGGCGCAAGGCCCGGATGTCTCGCGCCGACTGGGAGCAGGCGCACGAGGAGACCGTCGCTCTGGAGACCGCGCTTGCCGAGGCGATGCGCAGCGGCGTTGAGCCGGGCAGCCCCGAGGCCAATGCCCTGGCGCGGTGGCACCGCAAGGACTTCAACCGGTGGTTCGAGGTCTCCACCTCTAAGCAGGTCATTATCGCCCGCGGCTATGTGGTGGACGAACGCTATGCCCGCTACTACGACAAGCGTGCGCCTGGTCTGGCGGCCTGGCTCAAGGACGTCATCGACGCCTGCGCCAGGTCCGAGGGAGTGGATCCAGAAACCGCCACCTGGGAGTAGCAGATCGCTCGACCAGCGACACCAGGACGAGACGCGGGGTGAGTCTCTTAGTGTGGTGGTAGTTCCTGCGAGGTTCCTGGCTGAGAAGAGAGTCAGGGAGGCATCATAGGGCCCGGTTTCTCGATCAAGATTCACTAGGAGGTACTCCTATGATGCCTCCTCACCAGTCTGCTGTGTCCACGCTGACCCAGGAAGTCCTGACTGATCCGGACCTGGCTATGATGACGCATCCACTGTCTGCTTCAGGTCGGTCTGCAGGACCTGAGCGACGCTGGTACCACCGCCATGATCTGCCAGGCCTGAATCGAGGGATTTCCACCCGTAAGGTCTGGTGACCTCATGCAGACGTTGGGCAATGAGTCCGGTATCCCCCAGTCCACCGTCTCAAGGTCTGAAATAATATCGACGAGGTAGTCGGTGAGTCCCTCACGAGCCTGTCCAGTGTTTTGTGTAAGGTTTAGATTGATTCGGTTGAGGTAGGCGGTGGTGAACTGGGTCAGGGTCTTGTTCCAGTCGGTGGTGACCTGTCCGTCGACGAGTTTGCTCTTGGCCTTGCGCTTGGACGGGGGTAGCCTTTTCTCCTTGTCGCGTTCTCGGACTCTTTTGCCCACAGGTGTCGCAGATCACCAGTCTTCAGCGGTTTGTCCTCCGGCTTATCAGAGGAGAAGTGTCCCCGGTTCGTCGATGATCCTTACGTAGCTGGTAGTTGGCAGCCTCGATGCTGCTAGTGGAGGGGTGACCTCCCATGGGATGGGGGAGAAATGACTCGTCGCCACATCGGTCGATGAGGCCAGGGAGAGGGATGAATCTCGATTCTGACGGGAGTTGTGTTACCCACTCCATTGGGTACTGAAGAGCCAGAATACTCCATTAAGCGCTGGCACCTCGTAGCAGCTTCCGATTTTATATTTTGGCAACATCCAGGACAGATAAAGTAGGAGCCTGGACGTACTGTTTTGGGGTTGAAGGTTGCAGGTCAGATGTCCAAGACCTCGAGAGCCGGAGTGGCCAGCGCCGCCCGGGCTTGCTCTGCCATGACCGGATCCTCCTTTTGAAGGTGATCAATGTCTGGGAAGACACTCAGAGTTCTGTCCCCGGCGATCCAGAAGTTCCGACTCCATGTTTCCGGGTTGGACCAAAGGTCGTCCTGGCCAGCAGTCCAGTCCGGCAGCCTCCTCTGAACCTTTGTCGCTACAGCCAGCTGGCCCTTGGCTGTGAGGTAGACCGTGTCGATGCGGGTCCCCTCAGGATCCGGTCTCGTCAGGCGCACCAGGCGTCGACCGACGAACGTGACCCGACGATCCACGTCGCCCGTAGACAGCTTCAGTTCGATCTCCTGATAGCCCTCGGCCGAGTGGCCACGCTTCTTGACATAGTCACGGAGGGCCTCAACGATGGCAGACGAGAGACTGCCGGCGATCTCCCCCGCCTCAGCGAAAAGGCTCACATCATCCTCTGAAACATAGACGTTTCGTGTTGGCATAAACATGATTATGCACATATTAGCGATCGACGTCAAGATCCCGACGAGGCTCATCAGGGATGCCCGCGACGGAGACTCGGTCCTCGGCGGCTACATGGGCGATGGGGCGACCGGCTTGGACACGCATCGCGAGCCGGTAGCGGCTCCGAGGCGTCAACACAGCGTTACGGTGGGTCATGACAGCGGGGATTTCTACTGTCAGAACGATGATTCAGCGCCACTCATTCTAACAGCCAAGTCCCGCTGCCCTCACCCACGACTACGACCTCATGACTCACAACAACTAGGGATGCCAGGACGAGACACGAGGCGGGGCCGAACACCGGTGGGTGGTGTCGGCCCCGCCTCAGACGCTCCTTCAGTCTCAGAGCTGAGCGGAAGGTGCTCGGCTCAGGCCTTGGCTGAGCGCAGTACCTGCTCGAGCCAGGCCCGGCGAGCCGTCAGCGCGGCCTCGGCCTCGGCGATCTTCTTGGCGTCACCGGCGGCCTGGGCGGCTGCCAGGTCCTTCTCCAGACCGGCGATCGCGTCCTGGAGCTGACCGGCCAGGCCCTCGGCGCGGGCCTTGGTCTCCGGGTCGGTGCGGCGCCACTCGGCGTTCTCGGCCTCACGGATCGCGTCCTCGACGGCGCGCATGCGGCCCTCGATGCGACGCACGGCGCCGCGCGGGACTCGCCCGGCCTCCTCCCAGGCGTCCTGAATGGGGCGCAGGGCCTTCTTGGCGGCCTTGATGTCCTTGATGGGCAGGAGCGCCTCGGCCTTGGCCACCAGAGCCTCCTTGACCTTGAGGTTCTCGGCGAACTCGGCGTCGACGGCCTCGTCCTTGGCGCGGCGGGCGTCGTAGAAGACCTGCTGGGCGGCCCGGAAACGGGCCCACAGGGCGTCGTCCTCCTTACGGGAGGCGCGTCCGGCCTTCTTCCACTCGGCTAGCAGGTCACGGTACTTCGCGGAGGTGCCGGCCCAGTCGGTGGAGGTCTGCATCTCCTCGGCGCGCTTGATGAGCGCTTCCTTGGCGGCCCGCACCTGCGCCTGCTTGGCGTCCAGCTCGCTGAAGAACTGGCGGCGGTGACGGTCGAAGGTGGTGCGCGCGTGGGAGAAGCGCTTCCACAGCCCGTCCTCGGTGGGACGGTCCAGGCGTGGCCCGCGCCGCTGTGCGGCCTTCCAGGACTCGAGCAGCTCACGCAGCTCGGCGCCGGAGTTCTTCCACTGCGTGCGGGCCGGGTCCTGCTCGGCGATGGCCTCAGCGCGCTCGACGATCGCCGTGCGCTCCTTGAGAGCCTGCTCCTTGGCGGCCGCGCGCTCGGCGGAGACGGCCTCACGTCGCTCGGCGGCCACGGTCTTGAGCGCGGCGAAACGGGCCCGCAGTCCCTCCAGGTCGCCGACGGCGGCCGGCTCGGTGAGGGACTCGGAGATCGAGGACAGGGTCGAGTCGATCTCTCGGACGCTGAGCTGAGGCAGGCGGGTGGCGAACAGGTCGATGGTCGCCTTGAGGTCCAGGTAGCGGCGCACGTAGAAGGCCATGGCCTCGGCGATCGGAGCATCGGGGAACTGGCCGACCTCGCGCTCGGCGCCACCGTCCTGGACGTAGACCCTGCCCTCACCGTCCACGCGTCCCCACTTGGCGGCGTCCATGGCCTCCTGCGGGTCGACGGCCGGCTCGGCAGGTGCCGCAGGCGCCGCTGCCGGGGCGGGAACCTCGGCCGGGGTCGGTGTGGCGTCCTCGGAGGTGGCCTCGGTGGCCTGAACCTGCTCGGTCTGGGCAGGCTCCTCGGAGGCGGGAGACGCCGGCTCGTCAGAGGACGCCGCGGTGGGCTGCTCGACGGGCTGGTCCGCGGGCTCGCCGGGCTCGGGCTCCTTGGAGGACTCGACGTCGGCCTGTGTCTGCGGGGTGCTGGTCTGCGTTGACGCAACGGCCTCTACCGCGGGATCGGCGGGGGAGGCGTCGGCCGTTGGTGCCTGCTCCGTCGGGCTGGGCGCTGCCGACTCGTTCAGGTCGGTCGGCTGGATGGTCTTCTCAGCCTCGGGCTGGTTGTCACACCGGTTGTCGGGCTGGTTCCGCTCAGTCACGGGATGCTCCTTCATGGTTGACGGGGAGGGAGCGGCGTGACCGCTCCGTTCCGTTCGCGCCCGGCTCTCAAGCCGGGTGGTGGTGAGGTGCCGTCGGAGGACGGCAGTGCCGAAAGTCTACGTTCCCGCCAGCGGCATTCACCATCCTTCGCCCCACTGATTTCAGTTGATTCGTTGAGCGCCGATGCCCCTCACGAGCCGGTGTCGGTTGCCCCAACCTCGTCGACGGGGGGCGCTGTTAGCATGTGACCATGCTCGCGTGACTCGCCCCTGTGCCCCCACCGCCTCATGCCAAGGACGAGTCATGCCTGCGATCAGTTTCTCCCATGTCAGCTTCTCCTACACCTCAGATCCCCTGCTGGAGAGCATCAACCTCACGGTCTCCGACGACGAACGCGTCTGCGTCGTCGGTCCCAACGGATCGGGGAAGTCCACGCTCCTGCGCCTGGCCACCGGTGAGCTGTCGCCTGACCAGGGGACTGTCAGCATTCCCGAGCAGCCTGGCCCGCAGGCGGCCGACTTGGAGGAGTCGACCGCCACGTCGATCGAGGGCTATCTCGACGCCGTCTGCGCTGAGATTCTAGGCGCGCTTGATCGTTTCGAGCGCATGGGCGAGGCCATCGCACAGGCCGGAGCTGAAACCGGCTCCCTCGCTGAGGAGTTCGCTGAGGATTACGACGTGTTACTGACCCGGCTCGAGTCGCTCGACGCCTGGAACCTGCCGGCTCGACGGGCTGAGGCGCTCGCCGGGCTGGGACTGGGACGCGTGGATACAGGCCGCCTTGTCTCCTCCCTGTCGCCGGGCCAACGGGGGAGGCTGGAGATCGCGGCTCTGCTTCTTTCAGCTGGTCAGGCGCTGGTGCTCGACGAGCCCACCAACCACCTGGATGCCGGTAGCAGTAGCTACCTGAGCGAGATGATGGTGTCATGGCCAGGACCGGTCCTGTTCTCCTCTCACGATCGTGCCTTCATTGACGAGGTGGCCACCGCCGTCGTCGACCTGGACACAGCGCCGTGGCAGGCACTCGCCACCGCCTCCGGGGACAGCGGCCCCATCGGTGCCTACCGGTGCGCGGGGCGATACAGCGACTACCTCGTGGAGAAGGCGCACGCCAGGTCGTCCCACCGCAGTCTTCACCAGCGTCAGCAGGAGCAGCGGCGCAAGCTCGTGCGTCACCGTCGCGACTCCGAGATCGTTGGGCACAGCGGGGCAGCGCCCCGGACCGAGGCCCGCATAGCCCGGAAGTTCTACGCCGACCGCGCCCAGCGCGTCTCCACCCGGCGCCAGACGCAGGACGACCGCCGGCTGGAGGCGCTCGCCAGTACCGAGGTGCGCAGGCCCCGCTCCTACGACCTGCAGCTGGGCCTGAGAGAACCGGCGCCGCGAACAGGGATGGCGGTCTCGGCCCGGTCAGCTGCCGTACCCGGGCGCCTTGCACCAGTCACGGTCGACGTCATAGCAGGCGAGCACCTGCTGGTCACCGGCGCCAATGGGAGCGGCAAGTCCACGCTTCTGGCCTGGATGGGTAGACGGTCAGCACCCACGGAGGACTCCGTCGGCAGCCTCACGGTATCCGGCTCGGTGTTCTGGATACCCCAGCACCTGCCGGTCCTCGGCGACCCTGGGCTGGATGAGAGCGTGTGGGTCGAGGGGATTGGGGACCGTGGCCGGGGCGCACTGCACCCGCGCCTGTGGAATCGTCCCATCAGCGAGCTCTCCGACGGCAACCAGCGCCGCGTTCAGCTGGCCCTGGCCGCTGCAGCTGGGCCTGAGGTGCTTGTCGTCGACGAGCCCACGAACTACCTGGATCTGGACGCCCTCGAGATGCTCGAGGCCGCTGTGAGGACATGGACGGGCACGCTCATCGTCGCCAGCCACGACCGCTGGCTCATTGAGCACTGGTGGGGGCGGCGGCTCCACCTTCGGTGAACCAGCCGGGTCATGCGGACCGGAGCAGCTCTTTTACCCGTATCGACACTGTTCCCAGACGGCCCAAGTAGGCTGGGGGCATGATCTTGGAGCGCACCATCGCACCCGTGTTCGCCGCCAACTGCTACGTCCTGGCCGCAGGTCCGGGAGAACCCGCCCTCGTCGTCGACCCCGGAGCCGGTGCCGCCCGCGGTGCTCTGGCCCTGCTTCGCTCCCATCGGCTCACCCTGAGCGCCATCCTGCTCACCCACGGTCACGCCGACCACGTGTGGGACAGCCAGGCGCTCATCGAGGCCGCCCACGCCGAGGGCCTGCTCACCAGTGACGACGCCGTCGACGTGCCGGTCTACATCCCCGAGCGCGACCGCTACCGGCTCGAGGAGCCCGACATCACCACCGGTATCAGCGCCAACGGCATGAGCTTCACCGACATGGCCGGCAGCGAGTGGAAGCAGCCCGCCGACATCCGTCTCTTCCCGGGAGACGGCTTCTCCCAAGCCATCGAGCTGGTCCCCGGTATCGCGCTGCGTGCAGTCCCCGCTCCGGGCCACTCGGAGGGCTCCACGCTGTTCTTCTTCGAGGCCCGCCTGGCCGACAACGCCCTGCTCTACGAGGCCGAGGTCATCGAGGACGACCCCGCCGTCGCCGACGAGGAGCACACCTACCTCATGGCCCTCGACGGTGACGTCATCTTCAAGGGCTCCGTGGGACGCACCGATCTGCCCGGCGGGGACCAGGTGCAGATGCTCGCCACCCTGCGCTTCCTGGCCAACGCCGTCGACCCGGCCACCATCCTGCTGCCCGGGCACGGCGCAGTGACCACCATGGAGCACGAGCACCACGGCAACCCCTACCTCGCCGAGGCCAAGATCCGTGGGGGAGACCTCAAGGCCTGAGAGCGGCAGAGCCCGACGGTGACGCGCAGGCTCACTGCTCGTCATGACACAATGCGGACCATGGCACAGGTACGACAAGCTCTCTCCTCACTGTCCGGCTTCCCCGAGTGGCTCCCCGCGGGCCACATCGTCGAGCAGCACTTCGTCGACATCCTGCGCCGCACCTTCGAGCTCCACGGCTTCAGCGGCATCCAGACCCGCGCCGTCGAGCCGCTGAGCGAGCTGACGAAGAAGGGGGAGACCTCCAAGGAGGTCTACCTGCTCAGCCGCCTTCAGGCCGATCCCGCCGACGCCGAGTCCGACACGGATCCGCGCAAGCAGCTGGGGCTCCACTTCGACCTGACCGTCCCCTTCGCCCGCTACGTCGTGGACAATGCCGGGCTGCTGACCTTCCCGTTCAAGCGCTACCAGATCCAGAAGGTCTGGCGCGGGGAACGGCCCCAGGAGGGACGCTTCCGCGAGTTCATCCAGGCCGATATCGACATCGTCGGTGACGGCGCCCTGCCGCTCCACCACGACGTCGAGGTCCCCCTCATCATGCACGAGGCGCTCAGCGCCCTGCCGGTGCCCGTGGTCACCATCCACGTCTCCAACCGCAAGGTCGCCCAGGGCTTCTACCAGTCGATCGGCATTGACACGGACCGGCTCATCGAGGTCCTGCGCGTGGTCGACAAGCTCGACAAGATCGGCCCCGAGAAGGTGGCCGCCGAGCTCACTCAGAGCGTCGGCACCAGCGCGCAGCAGGCGGCACAGGCCCTCAGGCTCGCCACCATCACCGGCACCGATGGTCAGGATGTCTCCGATCAGGTCCTGCGGGCGCTGGCCGGCGCAGAGCCCACCGAGCTCCTCATCGAGGGCCTGGCCGAGCTGACCGCCCTGCTTGAGGCCACCGGACGGCGCCGCCCCGGCGCCGTCATCGCCGACCTCAAGATCGCTCGCGGACTGGACTACTACACCGGCACGGTCTACGAGTCCTTCATGGCCGGCCACGAGGATCTGGGCTCAGTGTGCTCCGGGGGCCGCTACGACTCCCTGGCCACCAACGGCAAGCGCACCTTCCCAGGTGTGGGCATCTCCATCGGCCTGTCCCGGCTCCTGGCCCGCGTCATCGGCGAGGGCCTGGTGCAGGTCAGTCGCCCCGTGCCCACGACGGTGCTCGTGGCCGTCACCGACGAGGCCCACCGCTGCGCCTCCGACGCCGTCGCCGATGCGCTGCGCGCCCGCGGCATCAGCGCCGACGTGGCCCCCAGCGCCGCCAAGTTCGGCAAGCAGATCAAGGCCGCGGACAAGCGAGCCATCCCCTTCGTCTGGTTCCCCGGCGCCGAGGGGGCCCCCGACTCGGTCAAGGACATCCGCTCCGGCGAGCAGGTCGAGGCCGACGCCGCCATCTGGCAGCCGCCCGCCGAGGATGCCGCCCCACGGATCACCGTCAGCCCGGCTGCGGCCTGCTCGCCGGCCGGTGGCCAGGACGGCTGCGAGGTCGACTCAGCCTCATGACCCCTAGCCGGAGCGAGTCCAGCAGCACGCACCACGTCCATCAGGCGACCAGAGCACTGTCCGCCCTCCGGGACAGCCTGACGGCCCTGTCCATGCCCTACGTCCTTCAGGGAACCGCCGCCGCCTCGGACAAGGCCACGCTCATCCGTGACCAGCTCGGTGACTACGTCCTTCCCCGCCTGGCCAGCCTGGACGCACCGCTGCTGGCCGTGGTAGGCGGCTCGACCGGGGCCGGCAAGTCGACCCTCGTGTCCTCGCTCGTTCGCCGGCACGTGGCCAGGGCCTCGGCGATCCGCCCCACCACGCGCCGCCCCCTGCTGCTGCACGCACCGACCGACGCCGCCTGGTTCGACACCGACCGGGTCCTGGGGTCTCTGTCGCGCATGCGCGTGGACGCCGACGCACCGGCGAGCCCGGCCACCGACCACACGCCCAGAGAGCTCGAGCTGCGGGCCTGCGAGGGGCTTCCCGAGGGACTGGCAATCGTGGACGCGCCCGATGTCGACTCCGTGGTCGAGGACAACCGGGACCTGGCCGCCACGCTCCTGGCCGGGGCGGACCTGTGGATCTTCGTCACCACGGCGGCCCGCTACGCCGACGCCGTTCCCTGGGAGCACCTGCGGGCCGCGGCCGAGCGGCACATCACGGCCGCCATCGTCCTGGATCGCGTACCGCAGGGCGCGCAGATCGAGGTGGAGGCCGACCTGCGGCGCCGTCTCGCGCAGGCACACCTGGCCGAGGCACCCGTCTTCACGATTCCCGAGACCGCTCTGGACGATGACGGCTTCCTGCCCGAGTCCTGCGTCTCGCCGCTGCGTCAGTGGCTGGGGGCGCTGGCCTCCGACGCGGCCGCTCGCCAGGACGTCGCGCACCGCAGCCTGACCGGCGCCATTGGTTCCCTCCTGGCGCAGAGCGAGCTGCTCGCCGTCGAGCTGGCCTCCCAGGAGGCCGAGCACGCCGAGCTGCGGCGAGCAGCCACCTCCGAGCACGATGACGCTCTCGAGCGCGTCATCGAGGCCACTGAGGACGGCTCCATGCTGCACGGCGAGGTGCTGGCCCGCTGGCAGGAGTTCGTGGGCACCGGAGACCTGTTCCGGTCCTTGGAGGTGCAGGTGGGGCGGGTCCGCGACCGCGTCACGTCGCTTCTGCGGGGTCGTCCGGCGCCGGCCAAGCGCGTCGAGCAGGCGATCGGCTCCTCCCTGGTTGAGCTCCTGGTCGCCGAGTCCCAACGGGCCTGCCTGGCCACGGAACGCTCCTGGAGACGGGCCGGCACCTCCCAGCAGGCGCTGAACCGGGCTATGGCGGAGGTGCCCAGTCAGACCGGCCTGGAGGTTGTTGCCGCGGCCCTCGTCCACGACTGGCAGCGTCAGGTTCTCACGCTCGTTCGATCCGAGGGTTCTGACAAGCGGCTCACTGCCCGCTTGTTGTCCCTGGGGGTCAACGGCGCCGGAGTCGTTCTCATGATTCTCGTCTTCGCTCACACCGGTGGACTGACCGGGGGAGAGGTGGGGAT
>ERZ772932.741-NODE-741-length-16936-cov-3.196019_pt1 | contig 16936 bp, 17 predicted proteins | sample MGYA00511684_ERZ772932 | MGnify/ENA primary metagenome ERZ772932 (study PRJEB29015, sample SAMEA2738078) | human oral metagenome | biome: human oral; feature: human-associated habitat; material: saliva | place: China | collected 2210 ...
TCTGAAGCGTACTCAGTAACAGGTGTAGGCTTGGTTGCGAGAAAATCCTGCTGGTGTTCTCGATATTGTTCTGCTTGTGGTTTTGCCGGGGCTCAAACCTGCAAAGTGAATAAACCTTACAATAAGTGTTACCAGCATAATGAGAAAAGCAGTACCAATAACTGATAAATCGGCTTAGCCACTATGAGAACTGGGGACAGTGTTGTAGACAAGAAGTCACGAACCAGCAGGGGTAGGAGCCGTTTTTGCTGTCATCTAGGGGTACCGCTCTCTAATGATTAACCCTCAGTTTTTTCTGAAAGTTGGGTGGTCTTCTTAATACTATTCGTCATGATGATAATCGTTAAGATGCCCAAAATAACCTCGTAAAGGGCTACTATAACCCCCACTATTGTAAAAGAGCTCTCGGCAGATGAAGATGGATCAAGAATCCGCTCTAGCATAAACGGCACATAGGTAACCTCGGAGATCGGGGCAACAATAAGGCCGTAAATATTGGCGCCTCGTATCCACCGAAACTTGACTGATTTCCTAAACCGCATAAACGCGACAACCTGCAAGATAACGTGAATCATGTAAGGAAGTGCAATAATGATTAAAATAGTTATGATAGTCAGGGAAATATTATCAATCTCATGAATCAAACCGAAAATAAATCCACCGACAAGAAAAACCAGTATGATAAGCGCAGGAATAATAATTAGAATATTCTTGATAGCCTGTGCGATGAGAAGAGGCTCGCGGGTGTTGGGGTCTATATCAAACTGTTGTGATATGCGTTTATGAGGCTCTTCCTTTCCCTCAGCGCCCTGAGACCCCCGGGATGCCTGGGGAACCAAGGACATCTTACCGTCGGCACCTTCTAAGCCATACAGCTGTGTATATTTTGGCTCTTGTTGGGAATTCTCCGGATTATTCGATGCACTTTGCTTTTCCACGGGAGGCTGCGGATCATTATTATCAGCGGTTGAAAAATTCTTATCGGTGCTCATTGCTGTTCACCCTAATCTTTCTTCTGCGACCTAACGTTAACGTGCTGCCAAGGAATTTCTACAATCGGATCTTCATGATGCTTCTTCAAGGATTCTGATTCATCACCCAACTCGTGTACCCTTCCCTGAGAACCGTGTAGAGTATCGGCATATATTCGAGGTTTAGAGACAGTGACTCCCTTGTCCTGAAAATCATCCGGAGAGTTCCTCTTGATCACACTCATCGCAACGATCATAAAAATGCTCATGAATGCTTCAAGAACGCAGGCACCTAGAAACCACCATAATAGTCCAATATCAACACCTGTTATGTCTGGAGCTGCCACCTGCAGCTTCATCACGAACCATGTATAAAAAGCACCAATAGGCGCAACAATCATCAGGCTATAAATGTTGCTTCCTAAAATCCAAGCGATCTGAGTTTCTTTCTCTGTCCGTGACCATGCCGCAGCCTGCAAAACAAAATACAAACCAAAAGGCAAGAAAAGGATTAAGACTAAAGGATTAGAGAGCAATGGCAGTAACAGCACTACCAATATGAGCTCAAGAGCAGTCCTTATAATCTGCACAGTTATAAGGCTAGAAGGAAACAAATTTTGCTTCTCAACCGAATCCGTTTCAGGTTCTTTCTCTATCTCATGAACATCTTGAGACTGGATTATTCCATGCTCAGGTTTTGGAAGGTTCTTATCAGTAGTCATGGCTTCACCCTAAGCTTATAGCCTGGGTATTCAGTGGAAGCTCCCTGAATATTCTCAAAAATAATGTTTTCAATTTTCCTAAAATCAAAAAGGTCATTTATATGAATAAAGCAGGGTTTCTAACGCTTTATAGGGTATCTATTAGTGGGTTACCCCTAGATAACAGTAAATCGGGAGCGCAGATTTTCTTCGGAGTGTAGGCTGCGCTCCCACCGCAAATGTCTGCTCCCGTTTTTATTTTCCCTCTATCCCGTTTCCCACCAGCACCCACCCTGAGTATTGACAACCAGTTGTCATATGTGTAAACTGGTTGTCACAATTGCTGCTGGAGGAAAAATGGATGCTTCATTACTGAGCGAACTCGTGGTGCAGATCTTCCGTATGAACGGGGCACTCACCGCATGGGGAGACCGCTTCGCCACCGAAAGCGGCCTCACGACTGCGCGCTGGCAGGTATTAGGCGCAATCTCAATGGCGAAAGAACCGAGTACATCACCTCAAATCGCCGAACGCATGGGAATAACCCGGCAGGGTGTGCAAAAGCAGCTCAACCTCCTGCGGGATGAGGGGCTGGTTATGCCCATCGGAAACCCCGCGCATAAACGTTCCCCGCGGTACTTACTGACCGAATACGGCGAACGGAAACTAGAGGAAATCCGCAAACGCTGGCGCCAGCAGGTTGAACAGTGGAGCGGGGCGCATCAGCATGAATCTGTGAGTGCCGCTCTTAAAACCCTAGACGTTTTATCTCAGCAGCTTAAGGAATAAAACACATACGAAAAGCTACCGGCGGAGGTTTAGATATGAATCCCGTTCTATTAACCGTAAACACTATTTCTGCACTCGTAACGATCGCCAGCGCATTTTTGGCAATATATCGTCCGGGGCTTATGGTCCACGCTTCTTCCGTTGATGCTAATGCTCGTTTCTATGTGTACATGTATGCTGTGCGCGCCATACCGGCCGGAATAGCCGTGCTTATTGCACCCTTCTATTTTCGAGGCGGTGCCGTCGCCCTGCTTCTTGTGACTTTTGCGGTCATACAGGCGGGTGACGCATTCATTGGCTGGACCCGCAAAGAATGGGGCATGGTACTTTTCCCTTCACTTAGCGCGGTGATTCATACAGTTGTTGCCTGTGCAGTACCGGGCGTATAGAGGCCATCCGCTGGGGCCGCCGAACTTTAGGAACTGTGCGTATAATTTCTGCTCCTATACAGCTCGGCCGGGGTAGAAAAGTGCTCTCTTTCTGCGGCTGCGTTTAGACTGTTGTACAGTTGGTGCGAGAGTATAGAGGAGAAATATGTTGCAAAAGATGGTGACCGAAGCTGTCATTCACGATTTTTACGGTCTGCAAAAACTGGCAGGGGAGAAAACCATCTACGGCTGCGCCTTAGTGACAGACAGCGACTTCGGCTCGGTCTTTATGAGCATGAACACCGTACGTGAGGCGGGAGATCCCACAAGCTACGACTGGGATATATACAGCTGGGAGTACACTAACGACCAGCTCAATAACAGTAAACTGCCGGGGGTGAGCAAGGAATTGTGGCGGCTGCTGGATCGTTCAGGAGATTCACTGCAAGACACCGTTCTGCCCGTGTTTGTTCAAGCCCTCAAACACCTGCAACAAGATGTTGCGCGCACCGGGTACGATGCTGGCACCATCTGCTTTTTCGTGACCATAACAGATGACGACAATGCCGAAAATATAGAAAATATGACTGCACGCGATATTAACTCAGGCCGAACCCTCAACGCTTTCCTCACCCGGCCATAAGCATCCGGTCATAACTAAATGCAGCATAAACCTGGGAACTATAAAAGCACGCAAAAACAGCTCTCGCACTGTGGGCATGCGCGTTCAAGCTCCTGTGAATGAGACAAGAGCACCGGGAGTACCGCACGGTTTAGCCCCTCAGCAGCGTATAAAAATGCTGTTGGTACCGAAGCACCGGGGGAGTGCACCGTAACAATCACGACCGGTACGGCAGAACATAACCCCTAGTCGGCGCGATAATGGACACACTATTTCCTTCAACCTTCCCCTGCCGCTACACCTAAAACTCACCTAAAGATTGCAGGATGTGTGAGTGGAAAATGTAAAGAATGTGCGTATAGAATTGAGAATAAAGAAACTTCCGGGCCATAAAAAGACCACTTCAACTAAACACTAAAAGAAACCTGCAACACCTTTTCGCGGGTATTTCTTAGTCTTACTTTAGTCGGGTAGTCTGCGATGGGGAGTACCATAAACACATACTCCACTATTCACTCAGCGATGGAGCTACCAATGTCACTCAACTACGAAAATATAACCCCGTCACGGTCCGCAAAAAAATATGCGTGGACTGGCGGATTCCACAGGGGCTCAGCTGAGCACCTGGCGTACCGGCGTGCCCGCCGTGCCGAACGCGAAGAAGCAGTCGATAAAGTCATTAATGTTCTTTCCGTCGGATGCGCAGGCATCCTCGGGTGGGTGATCCTGCCGTGCACACTCCTGTGGTCGTTCACGGTACTATTCGCCCCCGCCGCCCCCGCCACCGCGCAGCTGGTCTCCACGGGGGAGACCATCACGGAGCAGCTGGGAACATCGAATCAGCTCTCACTATGGGTGCTTCTGGGCGTACCGTTCCTGCTGGTGTCGCTGGCGCTCGTGCTGAACTTTGGGCTGGGCCCATACTCGCTGTACTTTATGCGTGAAACCGCCGTCGCAACCCGCATCAAAACCCTGCTGCTGGGCCTGCCGTTCACCCTGGCGGTGGGGTCGCTGATCGCGTGGCTCATGGCAGACGGGGCCGCGCTGGGGGCCTAAAGCACACCCCACCCCAGAGGTCTTCGGGCGTACCCCAGCAGATGGTTTTTCTATTCAGAAAAGTTTTGTACTCAGAGAAGTAATATGGCTTCTGAATGCAGAAACCTTCTCTGTAGACGGGGTTACGGAGCTCACCCTACAATGAGGGGAAGTACCCGCCAGAAGACAATAAATAAAAGGAGCGTGCACCGTGAAAACCCTAGGCATTATCGGCGGCATGAGCCCTGAGAGCACCGCCCTGTACTACCGAATCATTAACCGTGAAGTCAACCGCCGCCTCGGAGGCAACCACAGCGCCGACATTGTGATGCACAGTGTAGATTTTGAGGAAGTCGTGCGTCTGCAAAAAAGCGGTGACTGGGAAGCCGCCGGGGCTCTACTGGCGGCAAGCGCCGCAAAACTTGAGGATGCGGGTGCGCAGCTGCTGCTGGTGGCCACGAACACCATGCACAAGGTTGCCCCCGCGATAGAGCGCGCCACCACCGTACCGCTACTGCACGTAGTTGACGCCACCGCCACCGCCATCCAAAGGCAGGGGCTGCAGAGGGTGGGGCTGCTGGGCACAACCTTCACCATGAGCGACGGGTTCTACACCGAGCGCATGGCGGCGCACGGAATCCAGACGATCGTACCAACCGAACCGGAACAGGCAGAGACTAGCCGCATCATCTTTGAGCAGCTGTGCCTGGGCCGTGTGGAGTCTGAAGCCGTGCAGTATCTTCAGCAGGTCATTACAGGGCTGAAGGAGCAGGGCGCCCAAGGCGTGATTCTGGGGTGCACTGAACTCTGCCTGGCGGTGGATGAGGACAAGACCCCGCTGCCGGTCTTTGACAGCACCACCATTCACGCGCTCGCGGCAGTAGAGGCAATGTTAACGCCGCCGCCTCCCGCATAAACCCCGCTTCTTGACCGAAATAAATAACTTGCTCCCCATGAAAAGACTAGCTGCAGCCCTTGAATATAAAGTTCCACCGCCACTTATTGGGGCACTGTGCGCCATACTGATGTGGCTCATCTGCGGGATGCCGCCGCTGACAGGAAGACCACCGCTGCTGCTGGTCCCTGCCCTTGCACTGGTTGTACTCGGCCTAACGGTAGACGCGGTGGGGGTGCTGTCATTTAGGCGTGCCCGCACCACAGTGAACCCGTTCGCCCCCGAACGCACCGTAAACATTGTCTCCTCCGGAATATACCGTTTAAGCCGCAACCCCATGTACTTGGGCATGGCCTGCATACTTACCGGGTGGGCGGTGTGGCTGTGGCAGGTGCAGGCTGTGCTCGGGGTGGTGCTTTTCGTCGCCTGGATAACGCGTTTCCAGATTATTCCCGAAGAGCGGATTCTCACCCAGAAGTTCGGTACAGAATACCGGCAGTACCGCCAGCAGGTACGGCGCTGGGTATAACCCAACACCTACCAAAAACTGTGTATGGCTGGCTATGTGGACACACAGCCAGCCAACCGAAACCCTGAATGGTTCGGGGACTCACTATCGTATGTGCGCCTTTTACAGGATAGACTTAATAGCGGTGGACTCGGCAGGAAAGACGGTGATATGCATGAATCGTATCTCAACCCATTTTCTCGATCTTGAAGGCATTAAAACCGCGTACTACAGTACGGAGGGTGAAGGTACGCCTATCGTGCTCCTTCATGGTGGCGGGGTGGATCACGCCATGCTCTCCTGGAAAACGATCATGCAGACCTGGATCGGGTCTCAGCCTTTAGTTGCCCTGGATCTGCCGGGGTACGGAAACAGCGATAAACCCGAATTAGAGTACTCGTTGAGTTTCTACACAGGCTTCCTCAATGCCTTCCTGGATACTTTGAACGCTCAAAATGTTACCTTGTGTGGCCTTTCAATGGGCGGCGCCATTGCTTTGCAATATGCGCTGCGGTATCCGAACTATATTGGCAAGCTGGTGCTGGTAGCGCCTTGGGGTGTGTCCGCTTCAGCACCGTATTCACTCATAGGACGGTTGCTGGTGCGTTTGCCACTCAATCAGGTGGCATATAAAACCTTGCAGAACAGGTGGCTGGCAAAGAACATTATTGCCGGGTCACTGATTGGGAATCGCGAGAAAATTACCCCCGAAATTCTGGATGAGGTGCAAACTGCTGCCCATTCGAAAGACGCGGCACGAGTTTTTCAATCATTTCAGATCAGTGAGCTGTGGGGAGAACATCCGGTCGGGCACCTAATACCGCTTCTGCCACAGATCAAGGTGCCAACCCTATTTATTCAAGGGGATAAGGACCCCGGCGTCAAAGTCGGTGATGTGAAGCAGGCAGCCGCTTCTATGCCGAATACACGGGTCGAAATTTTTGAGCATCATAAGCATTGGGTTCAGAAAGAGAGCCCCGAACGGTTTGTGGATATAGTGCGCGACTTCATCGAGGCGTAACTCTTGTCATACTGAACGAACAGCATAAAATGAACCCCGAAAAGCGCTCTGAGAACAAGACTTTCTGGTGATCGGTGGGAGCAGCAGTATCGGCTGGACATGCGCAAAACATCTCTGATTAGGGAAGATGCTCAGGTACTTTTCAGGTTATACCAAAAACCACGTGTATGTTACTGCCGCAACGGCGCTATTCTGGCTCTCTGGCAATGCCAGCTACGTGACGGGAAGCTCATAGACGGTGGACTGATCATGCAGTAGTGTTTTGTCGCTAAACTGGTGTGCAAGTATACGTGGGCGGCTTAGGGCTGAGGAGGAGAGAGATGAGCGATGAAAAGCTACTTAACACGGTCGCCCCGTTCACCAACTTCCGCACGCGCATCCGCAAATGGAAGAGGGTGGCGCAGGTATAAATCCCAAGTTTTGTATAACGGCGCCTTCGTCTGGCAACAGAGGAAATCGGGATTTTATCTGCAAAAAGTGTAAAACATTGCAGATATTATAGATACTTTGTGATCTGGAGTGACGACTACAAGTCAGAGGAGGCGCTACCGTGACTATTACAGACACACTTGCCCAGCCCTTTGCAGAGGTCAGGCAAGATGCTGAGGAGCTCCGTGACGTCAAAACTTTGGCTGCGGAACTTGCTACAGCTGACGCAAAACATATTTCTGTTCAGGTGAGTATTGAGGGAGATAAAGCGAAGGAGCTTGGGCCTAAGCTGAATTCACTGATCGCAGAGATGATTACGATGCTCGCTAATGATCAGGAACCTAGTTTGGTAAGTGTTCCACAGGAATTGACGACGACAGTTGCCGCAAAGCGCCTTGGGATTTCCCGCCCAACCTTGATGAAACTTATCCGCGAAGGGAAAATTCCAGCCCACAAGGTACGCTCGCATGTGCGTCTTTTAACAGCGGATGTTGATGCATTCCGTCAGAAACAGCTTCAAAAGCAAATTGATGCCTTTAATAAACTTCGTGACTTCGAGCATGAAATGGGTCTCTAACGTGAAAAAATATCTGTGCATTGTATCCTTAATCTAATAGAAATGCTCTCCACATTTAGTGGAGAGCATTTCTACAGGAAAAGAACCAGAAGAGTTCTACTGCACGATGCGGTAGACCTTCGCTTCGTAGGGGCGTAGGGTGGTGCCCGCATCGGTCAGCGCGCCGGTGTCATCCCGGTAGTTGGAGTGCACCAGTTCGACGGATGCCCCGGCTGCGCGTGCATCATCCAGCAGCGAGAAGGTGCGCTCCACCGAATCAGACGTGAAGTTAGAAACCACAAGCAGGGACTGGTTCGCGTCGGTGCCGTCCGGGCCGCCGGTACGGGTGTAGGCGTACACCGCCTCATCCTCGGAGTGCGGAACCTCAACCGAATCTACGGGTGCGAACGACCCGTACACCATCAAATCTTTGAGCTCACCGCGGCGCAGCTTCGCCAATTCCTGATAGTGGTAGAACACCGAATCCTGATCGTCCAGGGCAGCCTGCGCATTAATCTGCGGGTAGTTCGGGTTCACCTTCAGCCACGGCTCGACTCCCGCGTTCGTGAACCCGCCGTTCGCCGAGTCGTCCCATTGCATGGGGGTGCGGGCGTTATCGCGACCCTTAATGTAGATGGCGCGCATCGCATCCTCGTGGCTGAGCCGCTGATGATCCACGTGCATATCCTCGTAGAAACGAATCGAATCGCCGTCGCGGTAGTCGTCGATCGACTCGAACCGCACATTGGTCATCCCAAGTTCCTCACCCTGATAAATATAGGGGGTTCCCTGCATAAAATGTAGGGTGGTTGCCAACTGCTTCGCTGAAAGCACCCGAAATTCGGGGGAATCGTTGCCGAACCGCGAGACCACGCGCGGCTGATCGTGGTTATTCCAGTACAGCGAACCCCACGCCTTGCCCTCAAGTTTCGTCTGCCACTCATTCAGAATGCGCTTAAGCTCGGTCAGCTTGTACGGCGCATACGACCACTTGCCGCCCAGCGAACCTTCGGGGTCGTTATCGACGCCCATGTGGTCGAAGTGGAAGAGCATCTGCAGTTCGCCCGCATCGTAGCCCGCCCACAGCTTCGCGTCCTCGGGGCTGGTCGCGCTCGTTTCGCCCACGGTCATCACATCGTACTTCGAGAACGCCTCACGGTTGAGCTCTTTCATCCACGGATGCACCATCGTGCCGTTCGCAATCACAAACGGGATCGACGACGTATGCTTCTCAAAATCGGTGGAAGGGTCATCCGGGAAGCCTTCGGGCTTAGAAATAATGTTGATGGCGTCCAGCCGGAAACCATCCACGCCCTTATCGAGCCACCAGCGCACCATCGCATACAGGTCTTCGCGCACCTTCGGGTTCGCCCAGTTCAGATCGGGCTGTTCCTTGAAGAAAATGTGCAGGTAGAACTGCTGCGTGGCTTCGTCCCACTCCCAGGCGGAGCCGCCGAATTCGGAAGCCCAGTTATTCGGAGGAATCGGGGCGCCATTCTCGTCAAACCCGTTGGGGTCTTTCCAAATGTAGTAGTCGCGGTACGGGTTATCTTTTGAGGAGCGAGACTGCACAAACCACGGATGCTGATCCGAAGTATGGTTCGCCACCAAATCCATCAGAATTTTGATGCCGTGCTCATGTGCGGTGGCCAGCAGCTCATCGAAATCTTCCATTGTTCCGAAATCGCTCATAATGTCGAAGTAGTCGGAAATATCGTAGCCGTTATCCACGTTCGGCGAATCAAACACGGGGGAGAGCCAGATAACGTTAATGCCCAGCTTCGCCAGGTACGGGATTTTTTCGGTAATGCCGGGCAGATCGCCGATACCGTCGCCATTGGAGTCGTTGAAGGAGCGCGGGTACACCTGGTAGACCACCGCCTCCTTCCACCACTGCCGCCCGGCGTAGGAAGGAACCGCACGCTCTTCAGTCGTGGTTTCACTACTCATCATCAGAAGCCTTTCGTTAAGAGTTGCGTCGTTCAGCTCAGCGGGAAGACCCGTAAGCTGCATCGCCGCAGGTATGTCTGCAAAACTTTCAGTCAGGGTGTGCCAGCGCGCCACTCGCCGCGCACTCTACGCCCTACCGGTACAGGTACACCTTCGCCTCATAGGGGCGCAGAGTGGTACCTTCGTCCGTGAACTCGCCGTGCTCATTCCGGTAGTTTGAGCTGATCAGTTCGGGTGCTTCTGCCATAGCCGCAAGCTCCTCAAGTTTCAGCACGCCCGGGTTCTTGAGCGCCAAAGAAGCGAGCTGACCGTCTGCATAGGGTAAAGACAGTGTTTCTTGGGTGAAATTAGCAACCACCAGCAGGGCGCGTTCGCCGGATGCGGCGGCATCCTCCGCTGAATTCACACGCAGGTAGGCGTACACCTGCTCATCCTCGGGGTTGAGCACACGGTATTCGCCGGTGAGCACGATGGGGTGCTCTTTGCGCAGATGGATCAGGTCGCTGTAGTGGTAGAAAATAGAATCATCGTTCGCCAACTCTTCGGCGGCGTTAATGTCGGTGTACCGCGGGTTCACCTTCAGCCACGGGGTACCGGTCGTGAAGCCCGCATTGTCGCTCGCATCCCACTGCATGGGGGTTCGCGCATTATCCCGACCCGAAGCACTGATGTACCGCAGCATATCCTCGGGGCTAACCCGCTGGGACTCCACCACGTATTTACGCCAGGAATCATGGATTTCAAGGTCGTTGTAGTCATCTACCGAGTCGAAGAAAACATTGGTCATCCCCAGTTCTTCACCCTGATAGATGTAGGGGGTTCCCTGCATCATGTGCAGAACCGTGCCGAGCATCTTACCGCTGACCTCACGGAACTCGGGGGAATCATTGCCGAAACGTGAAACCGTGCGCGGCTGGTCATGGTTATTCCAGTACAGCGAATTCCATCCGCGACCGTGCAGCCCCGTCTGCCAGTGGCTGAGAACCTTCTTCAAATCCACCAGGTTAAAACGAGTATCCGACCACTTGCCGGTGGCGCCGCCTGCGCTGGCATCCACATCCATATGCTCGAACTGGAACACCATCTGCAGTTCGTGGCGGTCAAAACCTGTGTACAGGGCGGCATCTTCCACGCTCACGCAGGGAGTCTCACCCACGGTCATCACCGGGTATTTGCTGAGTACCTCACGGTTCATCTCGCGCAGGAACTCGTGCACGCGCGGACCGTTCGCGGCCACCGCCAGAGAATTATCTAGCCCTCCTGCGGTGACGGCGGGGTCATCCGGGAAGGAAAGATCCTTAGAAATCAGGTTGATAACATCCATGCGGAAACCGTCGACGCCCTTATCAAGCCAGAACCGCATAATGTCGTAGACCTCTTCACGTACCTTCGGGTTTTCCCAGTTGAGGTCGGGCTGCTTCACCGAAAAATAGTGCAGATAGAACTGCTGAGTGCCCTCGTCCCATTCCCAGACCGATGGTGAGAAACAGGAAATCCAGTTATTCGGCGGAATCGGGGTGCCGTCTTCAGAAAACCCGGCAGGGTCACGCCACACATAGTAGTCGCGGTACGGGTTATCCTTCGCAGAACGTGCCTGACGGAACCATTCGTGCTCATCCGAGGTGTGGTTCACCACCAAATCCATCATGAGCTTAATGCCGTGCTCATGTGCACTCGCCAGCAGCTCGTCGAAATCGGCCATCGTACCGAACTCGGTCATAATCGCCCGATAATCCGAAATATCGTAGCCATTATCGTCATTCGGCGAGGCGTAAATCGGGGAAAGCCAGATAACATCTATACCCAGCTTCGCCAGATACGGAATTTTTTCGGTGATACCGGGCAGATCGCCGATGCCGTCGCCGTTGGAGTCGTTGAAGGAACGCGGGTAAATCTGGTACACAACGGGCTGCTGCCACCACTGAATTTCGGTTTTCATGAGCTGTCCTTCCACGGAATATATATCAAATAAAGGTCTGAAAGCGGGATCGTCGCTCAGCTGCGGCACCCTGCAGCTACCGCACTATCCGGGTTGAGCCTGCGACGGCATCGGCACGGGGTGCATCCTGGTAGTGGGCTCGAAACTCGACTCGTCAAACTCCACCAGCACGCCACTGTGATCGGAAATCGCCTCAGGAGAATTATCGCAGAATACCACCGCATGCGAAAGAACCTTCACCGCGCGGTCAGCAAACACGAAGTCAATGCGCTTGGCATCCTCCTGCCCTTCCCACCCGGCAATCTCGCGATGTACGGTGAATTCGCCGTCGGTACTCTGGGCAATCTCACGGGTATCTATTAGGCCAGAAGAAAGTGCCAGGTCGTACCCTTCGCCACGCACCTGCGCCGCCGTGTTGAAATCGCCGCCTAAGAGAACGGGCGCATCCTGACCGCGCTCGGTGAGGGCCTGCGAAAGCCGCGCAAACTCCTGTGCGAAAAGCGGTTCGCCCTGAAAATCCCACCACGACATATGGGCGCTTGCACACCATACGGAACCCGTATCGGTACCCACCCGAACCGCGAGAGAAGACCTGCGTTCAACCCGGTCGTAGCTGTACTGCGGGCTCATTACAATAGGCTCGATGCGTTCAATAGGCACGCGAGAAAGCACAGCCACACACTCGTCATACCGATCCCACCCAATATGTGTTTCGGTCAGCGCCCATTCGTACTGAAGCCCTAAATCAGCCAGGAACCGAACCAGCAGCAGTGCATAATTATCCTCGCGGATAGGAATACTGGCCCCGCCTTGGTACCCCAGTGGCGTATCCACAATAGGGGAGTGCAGGTACTGATTGACCTCCTGCAACGCAATAACATCAACCTGACGGTCGGCAATAAAACGGGCAAGCTCATGAATCTTAACGATCTGGTGAGGCTCGCACCAGCTGTGGGTATTCAAGGTAAGAAAAAGCATAGGTATGTAGTTTTCGAGAGGTCGTGCGTTCAATAACACCACGCCACCTGCCACGGTGGGGCGGGCTACGGTTACATGCTACAGAGAAACACCGTTTCAAAGCACTAAAAAACCGTGACAGTAGGTTAGTATTTTTACCCGGTACCGGGAGATGTTTCATGTTATGAAAAAACATGTCTAATCTCCCGCAACAGACGTGTAGCCCCGCCAAAAGGTGGGATGATGGTGCCATTCAAATACTGATGACATTCGCGCGGGCGCGTGTGCCTGCGTATTTTTCTCGTAACCCGAAAGGCGTAAGCCTCATGATGGAAAAAGTTCAGAGGTTCGGTTCGGCCATGCTGGCCCCCGTGCTTCTTTTTGCCTTCGCCGGTTTGGCGGTTGGTATTGGCAAAGTTGCCACCCTAGAGAACATCGTTGGTCCTCTAGCTAATGAAGGCACGATGTGGTTTAAAATCTGGGATGTCTGGCTCTCTGGTGCCTGGACCGTCTTCACTCAGATGGAGCTGCTCTTCGTGCTCGGCCTGCCGATTGCGCTCGCTAAGACCGCAAACGCCCGCGCCGTGCTCGAAGCTGGCATGGTCTACCTGACCTTCAACTACCTGAGCGGGACAATGCTCAAGTACTGGGGCCAAGACAGCGGTGGTATCTTCCAGCTCAACTACGGAGTGGATATTTCCGAGTCCGCCGCCGGTACCGGCCTGAAAATGATCGCCGGTATTAAGACCATTGACACCGGTATCTTTGGTGCGATTATTATCTCCGCCATCGTGGTGTGGGTACATAACCGCTGGTTCGATAAGAAGCTGCCCGACTTCCTGGGTATTTTCCAGGGCACCCAGTACGTGTACGCCGTGTGCTTCTTCCTCATGTTCCCCGTCGCGTTCCTCTTCACCCTGCTGTGGCCCTACGCCCAGCACGGTATTGAAAGCATGCAGGGGTTCTTCATCGCCTCCGGCGCGCTCGGTGTGTGGATCTACACCTTCTTGGAGCGCTTCCTCATCCCGACCGGTCTGCACCACTTCATCTACTCGCCGTTCATGTTCGGCAACGCCGTAACCCCCAACGGCATTGCGAAGGACTGGCCGACCCACCTGAGCGAATTCGCGCAGAGCGATAAGCCCCTGCGTGAGCTCTTCCCCGGCGGCGGCTTCGCACTGCACGGCAACTCCAAGGTGTTCGCACCGGCAGGTATCGCGGCGGCCTTCTACACCACCGCACGGCCCGAGAAGCGTAAAGAGGTTCTCGCCCTGGTGCTGCCCGTGAGCCTCACCGCGATGCTCATCGGCATTACCGAGCCGCTGGAATTCACCTTCCTGTTCGTGGCACCCCCGCTGTTCGCAGTGCACGCTGTGCTGGCTGCAACCATGGCGTCGATCATGTACATGTTCGGGCTTTCAGGCAACATGGGCGGCGGTTTGCTGGATAACTTCATCTTCCTCAACTGGGTTCCGCTGTGGCAGAACCACTGGCCGACCTACCTCATGCAGATCGGCGTGGGCCTGTGCTTCACCGTCATCTACTTCCTGCTCTTCCGCTTCCTGATCCTGAAGTTCGACTTCAAGACCCCAGGTCGTGAGGCTGAGGGCGGCGAAACGAAGCTGTACTCGAAAGCCGAGTACAAGGCCGCCAAGGCTGCCGAGAAGAAGGGCGGCGCATCCGCAGAAGACGGCGACACTGACCTGTACGCACCGCGTGCGGCTGGTTTCCTTGAACTGCTCGGCGGCGCCGACAACATCACCACCGTGAACAACTGCGCCACCCGCCTGCGCGTGTCGGTGGCCGATGAATCCCTGGTCGACACCTCGGATGCCGCGTTCAAGGACGCCGGTGCTCTTGGTATCGTACGCAAGGGCAAGGCATTCCAGGTGATCGTGGGCATGGACGTTCCGCAGGTTCGCGAGCGTTTTGAAACCATGGTGAACACCAAAGCCTAAAACGTGAGCTGGGCTAAAACCCGCTTCACGCGATAACACCACAAGGCTCCTGAGCCGCAGACGTTGTAATATTTTTAATATTGCTTGTCAGCGATTCAGGAGCCTTGAGTGGATTTACAAGATGTGGTGAATGCAAACCAGCACCGCTTCAGCGGTACAGAGCGCGAGATTCTGGCGTTTATGCTCGACAACGAAAAGTTCGTTGCCGAAGCCACCATCAGCTCCCTCGCGCACAAAACCTACACCTCAACCAGCTCCATTATTCGCCTCACCAAGAAACTGAACTTCTCAGGCTTTGCGGAGCTGAAATACTTCATCAAATCCTCCCTCACCCGCTCCGAACCCTACAACCCCAGGTTTATTGAGAGCGGTAAAGAAGACATCCTGCGAACCTACGACTACCTCGAACACATGGAGCTGTCGAAGCTCATCGAAAAAATGCACGACGCCCGCACCATCTACTGCTTCGGCACCGGGTACGCCCAACGCAACGCCGTGCAAGAGTTCGCCAAATCCATGCAGGTGTGCGGCAAATTCTGTCACGTCATCCCAGCCCGCAACGAGTTTGAGAGCACCATGACCTCCATGACCACCAACGATTTGGTGATCCTCGTATCGTTCTCCGGGCAGACAGAGAACATGCGCGAACACGTGAAAATGCTTGCCCTGCGCAAAATCCCCATGGTCGCGGTCACCGCCCTCGGAGTGAACTACATGTCCTCCCACGCCGAATACTCACTGCACTACCAGAGCACCCCCACGCAGATCACCGGCCAGCGCGGCCCCTACAACTCATTCGTGGCGCTCTCAGTGCTGCTGGACTACCTGGTGCGCCGGTACATCGACCACATTGAGACCCGAAACCCCCAGCGGCAGCCCGGCGGGAACGAAACAGACCCGGGCACCGGCCCGGCAGAACCCACCGCCGACTAACCCCCAGAAAGCACACAAGACATGAACATCTTCGCCGCGCTTGACGACGACCGTAAACTCCGCCGTTTCCTCTTCTGGTACTGGCTCCTGGTGCCCTTCGCGCTCTTCGCCTGGATTCTGCTTGGCGCCGCGAACTCCAATATGACCTTCCAGCAGGCGCTTAACATCCCCTTCTTCGCTGTCGCGTTCCTCAACGGGTGCCTGACGATCCTGCTCGCGGGACTCTTCAAACTCGCTGGAAGCGAAAACGAACGCACCGAACGCGTCTTCACCCTCTACGCCCTCGCGGTGCAGATAGTGGTGGGGAACCTGCCCGGCGCGCTCGCCTGCTACCTGCTGCTGCGCGCCACCCGCGACTGGGACGAGACCGAAAAATTTGCGCCCACCTACCGTTGGGTCCTCATCGCCGCCATGGTATTTTTGGGGATGGTGAGTCTGCTGGTTCTTGCGGCGAACATCCGCCTCTGGACAAGCTAAACACACACCTTAGCTGCTACAAGGCCGCATAGGAAGGACGAACCGCAGAAACTACGGCACTATAACGCGCCACGGTGGGCTGCCCGCGAAACGCTGAACCCATCCGCCCGGCAAAGACACGAGGCGCACCCACCCGGCCCGTATGATATAAGAACGTGCAGAATACAACACACCCAAGGACGCACACGACGTGAACGGAACCCCCGAGACCCCCCAGGGCGCGCCCAGGACGGGAAACTCGCCAACCTCAGAACCCGCACCGGCCCCCAACCCCGACCGGCACCCTGAGGCACTGCCGCCGCACCTTGACCCCGCCAGCAACAGCTTCGACCCAGCGGCGGGGCTGGAACGCTGGGCGGAACAGATGGACATCTACACCGGCCCGGACGCGATGCTCAACTTTAACCGGGTTGACTATGTGCACATCGACCTCACCGCCGCAAACCCCTCCGGACTCGCCCAGCTGCTGGCCGGGCGGAAAACCCGCCTGTCCACCATTCTGCGCGAAAAAAGCCTGCTGGAGGAGGGGATGCGTGCCGCCCGCACCCTGCGCACCAAAATCTATGAGCTGTCCACCGACCACGGGCTAGACTCCGGGTACTTTGTGGCCGGTACCGCCTCCTGGCTCTCACGCTCCACCCGCGAGCACACCGTCTCCTACGAGAAACGGTTTATTGCCCCTATCCTCATGGCGCCGCTGAGCATCACCCCGCACCCCAGCAGCGACGACTACGAGCTGCGCCTTGCCGGTGCCGCGCGGCTTAACCCCGCCATGGTGCGCCAAATCAAACAGGAATACGATATTGACTTGGGCACCATGGACGTGG
>ERZ772932.742-NODE-742-length-16932-cov-13.525390_pt1 | contig 16932 bp, 18 predicted proteins | sample MGYA00511684_ERZ772932 | MGnify/ENA primary metagenome ERZ772932 (study PRJEB29015, sample SAMEA2738078) | human oral metagenome | biome: human oral; feature: human-associated habitat; material: saliva | place: China | collected 2210 ...
CTGATTTGGTGAAATTCCAAAACCGACAGTACAGTCTGGATGATAGAAGATATAGTCGTATTCACTTAACTTATTAATTGATAAATATTTGTTTATGATATTTTCAATTTATATTTTAACCGAATCAACCATACCTTTAGTCCCGCTTTAGTATATTATTTGAAGCGTGATGAAATAAGAATAATGATATTTATCTATCTCTGATAGATTTATTTAGCTACCCTTATTACATCACCTTTACATAATTGGAAGGCGGTTATTTTTTTGCCTATGAAGATGGAAAGAGGTTCAATATGTACAAAAAAAATATTCATTCACTTACACTAAGTGGAATGCTTGCAGTTATTGCACTACTTCTATCTTTCTTTAGCTTTGCGGTACCATTTTTACCACCGTTTCTAAAGTTTGATTTTACATTTATACCATTGTTTATGGCTCTATTATTAATAGACTACAAACATGCACTTTTAGTTTCTTTACTAAAAAACTTCTTGCATTTTGCGCTTATTACACATGAGCCAACTGGAGCCATAGCTAACTTAGCTGTAGAATTTATCTTCTTAAGCATCATTGTTTTATTCTACAAAAAAGGATTCACTAAGGTTATTATCGGTGGCGTAGTAGCTACTTTAGCAATAACAGCATTTATGTCTCTATTCAACTACTTTGTTCTTTTACCAGCATATGGTTATATTATGGACTTAGCTGATATTACAAAAAACGTTAAAACTATTGTAACTGCAGGAATTATTCCATTTAACCTTCTTAAAGGTGCATTAGTAACATTCTTATTCTTCGTAACAATCAAAGTTTACGAAAATATACCTACTACAATTAAGACAAGATTTTCATAAAATTAACAAAATTAGAGGAGTTGACACTTTGTCAACTCCTCTTTATTTTTATAGATATTCTATTTTATCTACTTTTTCCTCGTTATTATTTTGAGTATTTGTCGTTTGATAGTTTGTACCATCTATATTTTGATTAAACGTTTCTTGTCCTTGGTTATTCTGATTATTTTGTGTACTGTAAGGATATCCTCCATTAGTCATATACGGGTTAAACGGCAATTGTTCCGGCTCTTTTCTTACGAATAACATAATAGCTACGATTAAGTATGGTATATAGATTGGGAAAAATACTAGTCCAGAACAAACCGCTACTCCCAGTGCAGTCAATATGAATAACACTCCTGATACTATTCTAGACTTCATAGTTAAAGTCGAAATCAAAGCTAATACAGACAATACTAAATAAATACCAAATGCTATTTTTAAAACAAGATTAACCGAAGTTGTTACATCCGCTTGTGTTGTTCCCTTTGGCGCTTCGCTTAAAAATCCTCTTACAAAATCAGGTGATTTTGCTATTTCTTCTCCTAATCCTGTAAAGATAATAAATGCTAATACACCTGTAAATAAAAATAACAATGCATTAGCTATCCAAGCTAAAACTTTTTCTGTTGTTCTTTTGAATGGTTGCATATTAATCTCCTTTTTTATATATATGAAACAATTATAACATAAAACTATAATTATATATAGCTATTTTGTATTATAGGAGAATATTAAAATGTAGATTTTTCTGTAGTATTTCCTATTTTTGAGAAATATTATATAATTATTAGTACCTTTTAATATCTCTTTTTCTTCGTGTTTATACTTTTTTATTAATTTTATATAAAGGAGAATGAATTATGAAAAAATTCATCATAATAAACAAGAAAAAAGTGTTTATCTCAAGGAAAAAATATAATTTATTAAAAACTATAGACAATAGATATTACTATACAAAAAAATTAGATCAAAAAAATAAATTAATACATTTTTCCAGTTATGATACAGAGAGCTTTAACGCCGTTAATCAAGTTAGAGATACTAGGTTTTTACCAAGCCAACTTTATGAAACAAAAGAAATTTATAATGCATTATATAAGGCTATAAACAAGCTAGATAAGAGTGAAAAAGTAATAATTTTGGGCATATATTTTAAAAATTATTCTCTCAGAAAATTAGCTAGTATCAGACATACAAACGCTATGGCTATTAGTAGACAAAGGGATAAAATACTTAAGAAATTAAAAAAAGATCTTATTAAATTTGATGATTATTATTAATTTTTGTTACAAACCTTAGGATTTTTAAGGTATATATATGAGAGGAGTCTTTTTAGGGAGGTAAAAAAGTATGAAAGACTATAATCTTTCTGATAAACAGGAAGAAGAATTTCAAAAACTAGTTGAAGAAAAACAACAATTAATACTATTAGCCTTAAAAAAGGTTAACATCGCACCTAAAGATTATAGGGAGTTCTACGGGTTTGCATTAGATGGTTTACTTGTTAGTTTTTTGATTCTAGAAGCTGGGGAGATTAAAAAAGATGATTTCGATAAATTTTCTTTTTCAACAATGAAAAGAAAGATTATTGATGAAATTCGTCGTAGAAATCGACAAAAAATAATTAATTTTGAAGAGGTAGAAAAAACTACTCTATTTTCTGAACCTGACTTTAACATTATAAAGTTTGAATTTTTTTCGAGTATAGATAGCGAATTGACAGATCAAGAAAAAGAGTTTTTTAGTACATTTATGAAAACTAATAATTTTGATAAAACTATAAAATTAAGAAAGATTTCTAAATCACAAGGTTATAGATTATTAAAAAGTATAAAAAATAAATGTACCGCTACTTTGCTAAATACAAAACACAATTAAAATAAATAAATGTTTCCACTCCTCTCAAAAGGTGTTTTAAAAGAGATGTATATTAAATAAAATTATTCAGTAATTTATACTTTCTTTTGAAACACCTCTTTGTTTTCAATTGATTTTCCATTGATTCTAGTTTAAAATTACTATGATGTTTTAAATAACATATTATAAAATTTATTTAGAACTTTGCAAACAATTAGAAAGAGGTGTTTTTATGCATGATATGACCAAAGGTCCTATATTATCAAAAATAATACACTTTTCTATTTTTATTTTTATTGGAGGTCTACTTCAAAACTTATACCTAATTATTGACTCTATTATTCTTGGTCATTACGTAGGAGAAAGTGGAATAGCTATCGTAGGTGTCGCAAACCCTATTAACTTCATTGTTATGGGATTTCTTATTGGTTCTGCCTACGGTTTCGGGGTAATTATGGCCAGAAGCTTTGGAGCTGGTGATTTTAAAGAGTTTAGGAAATATTTCTTTAACTCTATTATTTTATCTATTATTATCGGAATAGTATTTACTATTGTTCTGTCATTAGTTAACTCTTATCTTCTTGAGCTTATTAGTACTCCAGCAGAGTTATTTGATGGTGCACATAAATTCTTATTTATATTATATATAGGTTGTGCTTCTTCTCTAATTTACAATCTATTCGCCGCTACTCTTAGAAGTATTGGTAATAGTTTCACTCCTGTCTTATTCTTACTGCTTTCAGTCGTAATAAATGCCATTTTAGCTTATGTTTTTGTTGCTATATTTGGTTGGGGGGTAGAAGGAAGTGCAGTGGCAACTATAATCGCACAATCCGCTTCAGCTCTTTGTTGCTATATTTATATAAATAGAAAATACCCTCAAATACGACTTACTAAACAAGATGCTGTATTAGATATCTCTCATATGAAAAATCTTATTTTACAAGGTGCTCCTATGGGAATGCAGTTTTCTTTTACAGGTATCGGACTAATAGTTGTTCAAAAATTTCTTAATGGATTTGGAACTAACTATATCGCCGGATACAGTGTAGGTGTACGTATTCAAAATATTGTATCTTATGTCTACGTTGCTTTAGGCACTGCTATTTCAACATTTATTAGCCAAAACATCGGAGCTAAAAGAATGTACCGCATACCAAAAGCCGTTAAATATACGACATTAATTACAATAGGTTGCGCTATTTTTAGTACAATTGTTATTAGATTCTTTGGACCAAACTTTATTTCATTATTTACTACCGCACCTAACGAAGAATTAACACATGCTACAGTAACCTACTTTAACAATGTAACTCTTGCCTATATTCCTTTAGGCCTTATAATACTTTATCGTAGTGCATTACAAGGATACGGATTCCCAATTACTGCGATGATGGCAGGTATCATCGAGTTAATCAACCGTGTTGTTATAGTAATCTTCCTTACAGATACATTTGGATTCTTAGCAATCTGTCTTGCAGACTCTGTAAACTGGGTAATTACTGCTGCATTCTTACTAACAGTATACTTTATAGCTACACGTTCACATAAAAATAAAAATAAAGCGTTTTATATAGAACCTAGTATGTAAAAGAAGTGACTTGAATTTTTATCAAGTCACTTCTTTTATTTTATTAATATTATATTTTTTCTAAATATATCTTCTTGTTGTGCTTTCAAATTATATATGCGAGATACTTTTATATCATGAACAAAATAACCGCTAGTCTTACTATTTAAAACTGGTACTAAAGTAATATTGCTTTGATTATTTATTTCTCGTATTATACTAGCTTTATCTTCTTTAGCCGCTAATATTCTAAATACTTTTGTTCCAAAAAATTCGTTGTAATCAGCCTTTGTAGTATTAGTTAATATGTGTAATAATATTCTTTGGATTTTCTTTTTGCTATATCTTTTTGTAGATATACTATTTACCAGCTCTTGATAGTTAGTGGCTATATTCGCCATGTCATATATTCTATTTTCTAAACCTTCATTGACATCATATATGTTTTTTAATCCCACTTTTCCTAGAGATAATATCTTATATTTTATTAAGTCAAAAAAGTCCTCTTCTGATAAAATTTTGCTTGCTCGAATATTTTCAATCATTTCTTTAGATAAATAGTTTGATACCACGCTATTATCTATATTTTTCCTAATTGCTGTGGCGCTTAAGAATTGTTTATCTTCTACCTCTTCTTTATTAAGCCCTTGACCTTCTCTTTTAACCGGCAAAAGTTTAATATGAGGCGCATATTTACGAATATTTTTATAATAACTATACGCTAAAATAAAGTTTGGGATATCATTTTGTAACCCTAGTATTTTACTATTAATAGTCGCAAAGTTATATCCTTGCTTTAACAATTCTCTATACTGTACTTCCGTTATCTTCTGTTGTTTATTATAAATTTCTTCAAACGTTTCTATAGAAGTATCTTCTGTTCCAAAGATAAGATGTGTAATTCCTGAATTCGATAAAATTTCTATACTTTTTTTGGCAAAATCATCACTATAAGCAACACTTGCCAAATAAGGAAGAGCAATCACCATATCACAGCCTGCTCGAACAGCTTCTTCCGCTCGAATATAACCATCTACTATAGCTACTTCTCCTCTTTGCGTGAAAAATTCGCTCATAACACAGACAATTTCTCCCCCACCATTTTTTTCTATTATATTTTTTGCTTGATCTATTAAATATTTATGACCACTGTGAAGTGGATTAAATTCAGCTATTATTCCTATACGCATATTTCCCCTCTTGATTAAAACACTTTCAATTATTTGACTAGACAATTCTATTGTGTTATATTTAAAGAACAAAGAGTATTCATAATTCTATCCTAATTTTAATAGAGCAACTAGATTTTTCTAGTTGCTCTCATTTTTATCATTACTATTAGTTGAAGTTGAATTGTCTAAATATATATCAACTGTCCACCCTAATACTGAACCATCATCAGCAGCTACTTTACTTACAGAGAATTGTCTTGATTTACGATCTTCTTTAGCAAGACGCGCAACCTCACTATTCCCAAACTCCATAGCTTCTTTTTGTGATTTAAACACTTTTCCTGTTGTTCCTAATCCTTGATTCCCAGAAATCTTTTTCCCACCATACTCTTGTGATTTTATTACACCACTAGATGAATTAGAGCTACTTGACCCATGGCTAGGGCTTGTGATTACATTCTTAGCATTGTTATTCGATGATTGCTTAGATTGTGAACCAGATTGTTGCTGATTTCCTTGACTTTCTTGATTAGTACTGTTGTTATCATCTTTTTTATCTTCGTTTTTATTTGATGATTCTTCTTTATTATTTGATTTATCTTCATTTTTACTTTCATTCTTTTCTGTAACTTGGTTATTAGTCTTTTTCTGATTATCCTCTCCGTTAAAATAACTAACACCAAAATAGACTACACCTACAACTACTATTGCAGACACAAGTCCTATCATTATTTTAAATAGTTTATTATTTTTCATAGTTAGTTTTTCCTCTATCAGATAATTTTCATATTTTATTATAACACTAATTTTAATAATTAGCTAAGATTTATATAAATTTTCTATTTTTAGTGTTATTTCAAAGATTTTTCCCAGCTCTTTAACCAACGATAGTTAGTTAAAACTAAGCATTTACAGTATATAATTAGAACATTAATTTTTTAAAAAACTAACTTAAGCTCTGTCCTTGCACACAACTTAAGTTAGTTAAACTTATTTTTTTGGTTTAATATTTACAGTTACTTCACCTTTATTATTGCGTCCTAAAGTGTACTCGTAACCTTTTTTATTCTCTTTAGCTAGACGATTAATTTCTTCGTCAGCATATTTGTGTGCATCTTGAGAGTTTTTAAATGTACCTGGTGTTGAAGATGTTGAAGCATTTGAACTGCTATTATCTTCACTTGGTCTTGATGTGTTAGTGTTTCTATTACTATTTGAGCTATTGTTTCTTGAGCTACTATTTGATGATCTATTACTTCTATTTGAGTTATTATCTCTATTTTCTCTTGAACTACTATTAGAAACATTGTTATCAGATGAGTTATTTGAAGAGTTGTCTGAAGAGCTATTGTCTGAGTCTTGACCTTCTCTATATTTTTGCTCATCAGTTTTATCATCAGATGAAGACTCGTCATCTTTGTTGTCAGATGAAGATTCCTTGTCCTTGTCCTTATCTTTGTCTTTATCTTTGTCTGTAGTTGTCGTTGAATTTTCGCTTGATTTTTTACTTGATGAACTATCCCCACCAGAGAAATAACTTATCCCTATAAAGATAGCACTGCATAAAAAGATCGCTAGAACAATCCCCCATAAAACTTTTAATAATTTGTTATCCTTCACTTTTATCAGTCCTTCTTCTTTATTTTTTCAAAATTTCCAATACAAAACCATAACTTTTCAAAACCTATCACCTTATATTATAGTATTTGTACCTTAATAATAATTAAAACTCCTTTAAATGTGTATATTAAATTCCGGTTTAATCACATTTCACACTTTTTCAGTGAATATATTATACCACATTTTCATTATAAATTCACATTAACTTTACTAATTTTATTTTCTTAAACATTTTTTGGGAAATTTTGAATTTTCCTTCGATATATATAGTGTCAGAGGCCTAAGACAAAAAAATAAATAATATATAAAAGGAGATTTTCACATGAGAATATTAAAAAAAGTTTTAAAATTAAACTACGCCGAAGAAAAAGGTGACAAACAAGTCGTAAAAAGCTATACTTTCGACGCTAACACTACTGTCGACGAGACTACTTTAAAAGATGTTGGAGATAATATAGGAAAATTATTATCAAAAACTATCGATAATATAACTGTAACAACTAAAGAACTTATCTAATAAAGGAGAACTAAACTATGCAAAAAAAATTAAATTTATACTTTACTACTGCAGATAAAAAATCTTATCATATTACATTAAATTATCCAAAAGATAATTTAACAAAAGCGGAGGCTGAAGCTGTAGGTCAAAAAATTATTGCTACAAAAGTTTTTAATAATGAAAAACGCACACTAGCAGAATTTAAAAAAGCCTCTTATATAACTACTGAAGAAACTGTTCTTCAATAATTTGGAAGGAGGCGGGTGCGGCGAAAGTCGCACCTTTTTTATTATGGATATTCTTAATTTTATTAATACTGTAGGTTTCCCAATATTTGTTGCGGTGTTTTTTATAGTAAAACTAGATAAAACCTTACAAAACATTGGAAAAAGCGTTAATGATTTAATTAAAATTATCGAAATTAAATTAGATAGTAAAACTACCAACTTAAAATAAAGGAGGATTCTTATGGCTACACAAGAAGCTATGGTTAATTGGGCTAAAAATAATCTTTATCGTTGGATTGATATGGATGGTATGTATGGAGCACAGTGCGTAGACCTTACTATGGCATATACGCAATACTTTGGTAATTATCGTATGTTTGGCAATGCTATTGATTATCTGAAAAATCCACTTCCTAAAGGTTGGCGTAGATATTTAAAAGGACAAAGTACTATAGCACCAGGCGATATAGCTATTTGGCAATGGGGACCTTGGGATATATATGGGCATGTTGGTATTGTTATCAAAGTACAAGGCAATATAATTACCTCTGTAGAGCAAAATGTTGACGGCACTCCTTCTCGAGGTGGTACAGCTAAGTTGATGACAAGAGATGATACTCACCTAGTAGGATTTATTAGACCGTGCTACGACAACGAGGATGCATGGCAACGAACAGATGAAACTGGACAATTCAAAGTTAATGTTACTTCTATCAACGTTCGAGATAAACCTAGCATCCAAGGTCATGTAGTAGCTAATTACTCCTACGGAGAAAAAGTCAACTACGATAGTTATATTATGAATGAAGGTTTTATCTGGATCAGCTATCTTTCTTATTCTAATGAACGCCGCTATATGGCTACAGGTAACTGTAAAAACAACATCCGCACTAGCTACTGGGGAAGTTTTAGTTAAACAACAAAAAAATCCTTAAAGCTCAAAAGACTTTAAGGATTTTTGTTATTAAATACTATTTATTTTTTCTGAAATTTAGTGAAGCAATTAATAATACTGCACCTAATAACGCACCTACTACTAATGCAAGGAAGTACATTAATGGATTACTTACCGCACCTACTGCTATCGCAAAGATACCACCGTGCGGTGCTTTTGATACAGAACCAAATACCATACTTAATGCTCCTGCAACTCCACTTGATAAGAATAATGGTGGAATTACACGTAATGGATTACTTGCTGCAAAAGGAATAGCTCCTTCAGTAATAAATGCTAACCCCATTACATAGTTCACTAATGCACCACTACGTTGAGATTTTGGCCAGATAGATTTATTAATTGTTGCTGAAACAGCAATCGCTAATGGAGGTACCATACCACCAATCATTACTGCCGCCATTACATCACTTCCTGCTGTTCCTGAAGCAGTTAGAAGGGCTGTACCTGTTACATATGCCGCTTTGTTAATTGGACCACCCATATCGATAGCCATCATTGCCGCAGCTACGAAACCAAGGATGAATTTTCCACTTCCACTTAAACCACCTAAGAAACTTTGTAACCCTACCATAACTGACGCCATTGGAGCGTTAATTACATAAATCATTAATAACCCCATGATTAGTGACCCTAGGATAGGGAATAAGAAAATTGGTTTAATTCCATCTAATGAACGAGGCATCCATTTGAACGCTAGTTTAAGGAATGAAATTATTCCTCCAGCTAAGAACCCAGCTACTAATGCTCCTAAAAATCCTGATGGTGTATATGCTAATACATCACTTTTCAGACTAAGAATACTTGGATCAGCTAAGATACCACCAACCATACCAACAATAAACCCTGGTCTATCTGCAATACTACGTCCAATGAATCCAGCAAGAATTGGTAACATCATACTAAATGAAATTTTACCTAAGTAGAATAACACTTCAGCATATTTATTATAGCTTGGATCTTCTGGATTAAATGAGTTAATACCCCAAATAAATGATATCGCAATAAGAATACCACCAGCTACTACGAATGGTAGCATATTACTTACACCTTCCATTAGGTGTTTATAAGTTTGGCGCCAAATGCTTTCATCTCCAGCAGAATCTTCTGCTTCATCTTCTGCACCATCATGATTATAAATTGGTGCTTTACCATCTAAAATAGTTTGGATAAGTTCTTTTGGTTTATTAATACCATCAGCAACTTTCGTCATAATTGTTGGACGTCCGTTAAAACGAGCAACTTCTACTTTCTTATCGGCAGCAACGATAATACCTGCTGCTCTTTCAATATCTTCTTTAGTAAGTTTGTTTTCTACACCGATTTGACCATTTGTTTCAACTTTAACATCAAGTCCCATTTCTTTAGCTGTTTCTTTTATTTTTTCAGCTGCCATAAATGTGTGAGCAATACCTGTAGGACAAGCTGTAACAGCTATAATGTAAGGTTTTTCCCCACTTGGTTTAGCTTCTTCTTTTTTCTCTTCTTTTGGCGCTTCTGATTTAGCTACAAAGTCAGAAAATACTTTTTCTACATCCTCTTTAGTTGTTGCAGCATCTAAACCTGCTTTTACTTCAGGATCCATTAAAGCTTGAGATAATGAAGCTAATGCTTTTAAGTGTTCGTCTGCACCGCCATCTGGTGCACAAATCATAAAGATATGTTTAGCTGGTTTCCCATCAAAACTTTCCCACTCTACACCTTCATTACTTTTAGCGTAAACAATCATAGCTTTGTCAAAATCAGCACTCTTAGCGTGAGGAATCGCAACATTTTCACCAACACCTGTTGTTGATTGAGCTTCACGTGCTAATAAAGCATTTAAAAAATTGTCTTTACTTTTAATAACGTTTTTTTCTACTAACATAGTAGTCAATTTGTCTAATGCTTCATTTTTATTTGCCGCACTAAAACCAAACTGTGTTAAATCATAATTAATAACATCTGTTAATTTCATTAAAAAAGTCTCCTTAATTATTTTTCTTTAATCTATTTTAGTTTTTTTACATTGATTTGAGGCACAAGTTCTTCAATTAGAACCTTACTTCCTACACCTACTGAGAATGATGTAGCTCCACCTGCTGCAGAAGCATATTTTAAGGCTTCAGCATAATCTTTTGTTTCGTTATATTTCGCAACGAACATAGCTAACATACTATCTCCAGCTGCAACAGTTGAAACAATTTTACCTTTTGCTACATTCACTTCAAACACTTCATTTGCCTCTGTAAGCAGGATTGCGCCGTCTGCTCCACGTGAAACAAGTACATTTTTTGCTCCACATTCTTGAAGTTTTTTAGCATAATCTAATATTTCATCTAAGCCATTTAATGTTACACCAAACATTTCACCCAATTCAAATTCATTAGGTTTTACTACAAATGGTTTATATTGTAATGTATCTAACACTAAGTCTTTATTACTATCAACTATTAATGTCGCACCTGATTCAGATACTTTTTTAGCAATAGCTTTAAAGTCTTCTACACCCATTCCTGCAATAACATTCCCTGATAAAAACACTACATCTTCTGATGTTAGTTTATCTAATTTTTTAAAGAATTCATTAACATTTTCTTCACTAACAGCACTACTTTGACCGTTAATTTCTGTCTCAGTCTCAGTAGTTAACTTCATATTGATACGAGTTGCACCTAAAGTTTCAACAAAGTCATATTTAACTTCAAGTTTGTCTAACTCTGTTTTAATAAAATATCCTGTGAACCCTGCTACAAATCCTAATGCACAAGTATCTACCCCAACATTTTTTAATAACATTGAAATGTTGATACCTTTTCCACCAACAACATACTTAGCTTCCCCTGTTCTATTTAATTTTCCAAGAGCAAAGTTTTCTGCTGTTGTTAACATGTCTACCGCTGGATTTAAAGTTATAGTATAATACACTTACACTTCCTCCTTCTACTTAATCTCTATTATATTTTTGTAACTTTTATATTTTTCTGGTACCTCATAAGATAAAATCGTTACTTCATCTAGTTCAGCAAATTTCTGGAATTTTCTATGTCCAAATTTTATTTTATCTGCTAAAACATATTTTTTCTTACTGTTTTGAATAGCTAGATTCTTAATAAATGCTTCACTTTCATCAGCTGTAGTAACTCCAAAATTCTCATCAACCCCATTACATCCAATAAAGCACATATCGAAACTATAATTTTTTAATTGTTCAATAGCCGCAGGTCCCACTACTGCCTGTGTTGAATGTTTCAAAGTTCCACCTAAAATAATAGTATGTATTTTATTATTAATAAGTTTTGGTAAATGATATGTAGAGTTTGTTACTACCGTTATTCTCTTATCGCGTAAGTAATCAATTAATTCATATGTAGATGTGCCTGCATCTAAATAAATCGTTTGACCGGATTGAATTATACTTTGATTAATATACTTTGCAGTTTCTTTCTTCTCCGCTAGGTATTCTGAGCGTTTCATCGCTACACTTTCTTCACTTCCACGTGCAGATGAGCGTTTCACAGCTCCACCGTGAGTTCTGTACAACAAATTCTTTTCTTCTAAAGTTGTAAGATCACGTCTTATTGTGGCTTCTGATACATCACAGAAATTTACTAGTTCATGCAGAGTTACAGAACCTGTTTCCTCTAATAATTTTAAAATATTATTTTGTCTTTCATTTACCAATTTCTTATTCTCCTTAACTCCCAAATTCATTATACTTAATATATAACAACTATTCAATCAAATTCAAGCAAAAACAATCAAAAACAATCAAATTTATCGATTGATTTGAACGTTTTTATGCAATTAAAAGATTGATTTTCATTTTATTTGATCGTTTCGATAAAAATACACTCATTTTGAGTTAATAACAAAAAAATACCTATAGAGTATCTTTGTTTTTTAGGATTCTCTATAGGTAGTATTTATTTGTTTTAAAATAGACCTGCTATTCTCTTTAATTCATCTTTTTGCAAATCTTCAAACTCATCGCTAAAATCTAACATAAATGGTGCCATAATTGGTGAACTTGCTGGAGCTGGTGTTCCCACTTCACCACCAGGTGAACTTGGAGGTGTAGGTAGATTTGGTACCACAGTCGGTGGACACGCTGGAGACGGTGTTCCTGGATCACCTGTTGGAACTTCTGAAGGCAAGTTAGGGTTCATAGTAGGTGGACATGCCGGAGACGGTGTCCCTGGTTTAACTTGTGGTTCCTCTGGATTTGGTTCTGGTGTCACTTTTGGATCTGGTTCTGGTTTTGGATCTGGTTTCGGTTCTGGTTTTGGCGATGGATTAGGGTCAATTAAACAAACTCCTTCCAACTCTATTACACCTACAAAATGATAGCCATCAATTTCCGGTGCATTAATTACATTATTACTAGCTACTAGTATAGTTGGAGCAACTGGATTCCCAGAAAATGCATTAGTATCATTTATTGCATACACTAATGAACTTCCTCCTACTAACATGATAACAAGCATTTTTCTTCCTTGTTTATTTCTTAATAGATAGAACGCTAATCCTGCCAATACACCTGCTCCCACTAGGTAACCATAACCTACTACATCCCCAGTATTAGGTAGTGTTTTAGGTTTATTGACTGGCGCTCCATTTTTCTCATAAACCAACTTGTAAACTGAACATTCTTTTACTCTTTCATCTTTTCCTAACGCACGAATTGCAGCTTTCTCTTCAGCGGATAAACTAGCTTTATCTACATAAGCGATATTTGCTCCTCCATTTTTAGCTGCTTTTAAACCTTTCCACTGATTACTACTTAACTTAGCTTCCACATCTGTTTTAGCATCATTTGCGAGCGCTGGTTGTGCGTATAATAAGCTACTTGCCGATAATGTTAATAATAATAATTTTTTCTTCATGATATACCCTTTCTCCTCACAATACCATTATTGTTATTTTTATAAATTTAATATTTTTCTTCTTTATTTAATTTAAATTATATCATACTATTTATTGTTTTAACAACAATTATCATAATAACAAAACAAACGTTTGAATAAGTAATTATTACCTATGTTTACTTTATACTTTTTATAAAACTTCAATTCTTGTTTTATGAAAATTTTTGAAAATTTCTATTATTTTAATGAAAAACACCCGTAAAATACTTTGATTTTTCAAAGTTACTTTACGAGCATTTAATTTCTTTCTATATTAAATCTGTAAGTTTTTTTAGATTATCTTTTTGTGCATCTTCATATTGATCACTAAAATCTAAAACAAACGGCGACATAATCGGTGCACTTGCCGGAGAAGGTGTCCCCGGTTTAACCGTAACATAATTATTATCTTCATTTTCTGGTTGTGGTTCCGGTGTTGGGGTTGGTGTCGGCGTTGGTGTCGGTGTTGGCGTCGGAGTCGGCGTTGGAGTTGGGGTTGGTGTCGGTGTTGGAGTCGGTGTCGGTGTTGGGGTTGGAGTTGGTGTCGGTGTTGGGGTTGGTGTCGGTGTCGGTGTTGGCGTTGGCGTTGGATCTATTAGACAAACACCCTCCATTTCAATGACACCTACAAAACGATAACCATCTATTTCCGGTGCATTAATTACATTATTACTAGTCACAAGAATTGAAGGTTTAATTTCTTTACCTGTTATAGCATTAGCATCATTTATCGCATATACTAATGAGCTTCCTCCTACTAACATAATAACAAGCATTTTTCTTCCTTGTTTATTTCTTAATAAATAAAACGCTAATCCAGCTAAAACTCCTGCTCCAACTAAATAACCATGACCTATTACATCACCCGTATTAGGTAATGTTTTTGGTTTTTTCGGTGCAGAACCATCTTTTTCATAAACTAATTTATAAACAGAGCATTCTTTTACTCTTTCATCTTTTTCTAAAGAACGGATTGCCTTTACCTCATCCGCAGTTAAACTAGCTTTATCCAGGTGTGCAATATTTGGCCCACCATTTTTAGCAGGCTTTAATCCTTTCCACTCTACACTATTTAATTTTGCTTCAATATCTGATTGTGAGTCATTTGCAAACGCTGGTTGCGTACTTAACAAACTACTTGCTGATAAAGTTAATAAAAGCAATTTCTTTTTCATGATATCTCCTTCTTTCAAACGTTTATTTTTTTGTTATCTTCATAAATTCGATATTATTCCTTTACATTATACCTCTCCATTATAGCACAATATATCCCTACTTATCAATAAGAATTCCTATCAATAAAGCGATTTCTATAACTTCCATATTTAAATCTTAAACTTTTTTAAATAAAATTTGTAAAATATGTTCTTTTATATAAAACATTATTCTTTCCAGTTAATTTTCTTTATAATTGGAAATTCTCCTTCATTAAATTCAGTTGTAGCTATTATATTTACATCCAAATCACAAATATATGAATTGTTATATGACTGCATAACATAAGACCAATCTCGAGGAACTTTAACATGATTCACATGGAGACCTGTACATAAATCACCTCTCTTAATCGGTATGTAAGGATTCTCTTCTGTTTTTTCTACATCTTCAAGTAACTTATTGTAATCTTGAACAGCTCTACCCTCTCCATAAAATCTTTCAACAAACTGTTTGGCATTTTCCCCTAATGTATCTATCTCATCTTTCGTTAACGTTAGTAGCTTATTTGAAAAATCAGTATACATAGCTATTTGTTCAAAATAAATATCTACTTTTGATTCTATACTTACAACTGAATAAGGTATAAGATAGCCATTATAACCATTTTTAATATAGTTTTTATTCGCAAATAACACATCTAAACCTATAACCGGTAAGCCTAATGACATCGCCTCTAATAAAACTGTCGCAAAAGCTTCATTTGGAGAAGTACTAACATAAACGTCATATTTTTTTAAGATAGTCGCATCTTCATAATGCCCGTGAAAATAAATATTATTACTAACACCTAGACTACTAGCTAAATCTTGTAAATACTCTAACTGCGTCCCTTGTCCATAAATATTTAAATAAACATTAGGGTTTTTATTTACAACTAAACGCATTATTTGAATCAGATAGTCAATACACTTGTTATCCTCTAGATAACTAGCTGTAACTAATTGTAACGTATTAGTATTTCGAGATACTTTGTCTTCAGGCAACACTAATTCGTCTAAATAAAAAGTATCATAAGGAACTATCGTTAAGATTCTATTAGCTTTTTTAGGAAACCTCTTCTTGAGATCTTTCGTTTGAATATCATTAGTAGTTATATAGTAATCAAACTCTCTATGCCAAAGTTGATGATTATTTGTTACTGTTGGCACATAACTACAAATATGATTCGAATGAACTACACCTATCGTGCGAGCATGTTTAACTCCTTCAAACAAATAATTTATAGGTTCTCCAAACCAATCAAAAAAACACAATGCATCATTTGGAATAAATACCTTTAATAAATGTGTTATTAAACTATAGTATGATGAAAACTCTACACCATTAAATGTGTAACTCCCATTATTCATATCGATAATTATCTCGTTATCTTTATTAGTTATATAAAGCTCTTTGTTCTCTTTGTTAGTTGTATTATATCCATTTGAAAATAAATAGTTTAATATGTGATTTTCTTTTCCTATATTTTTCTTTAAGGTACTTACTATATTATGAGTGATACCTATTTTTTCTAAATACTCCGTTCTTTTTACTTGTAGCCTATCTATTCCATTTAGGACTTTTCCCATATATGAATTAGAAAAAGAAATAGCTATTCTTGTCATAATAATTGTTCCTTTCCATTATCTCTCATCTATATTATATACTAGATTAATACTATATTTAAATGATATCCTAGATAAATTAATTTTTTAATATGATTTTGTTTTTCTATGTACAATATAGTATTTTTCGAATTTTTTTAGACAAAAAAAAGATAGAACCCTAAGATTCTATCTTTCTAGTTAATTATTTATTTCTTCTTTTTAGAATAGTTTGTTCTTCTTCTGGTTTATTTAACTTTTGAAGTCTTCTACTCTTAACTCCACCTTGAACACTTGGAGTTTCATTTACTTCTTTTTTCACTTCAACTGACTCGTTAACTTCTGGTGTTTCTTTAACCTCTGGAGTTGGAACCTCTTGTTTTTGCACAGTTTCTTGTGGCTTTGGAGCTTCTTTTACAGGGCTTTGCTCTTGGTGATTCGGATTTACACCTGGATTTACTGGCCCTTGGTTAGTCGGCTGTTGTGGTCTTGGTCCGTTTGGATTT
>ERZ772932.744-NODE-744-length-16921-cov-3.227143_pt1 | contig 16921 bp, 11 predicted proteins | sample MGYA00511684_ERZ772932 | MGnify/ENA primary metagenome ERZ772932 (study PRJEB29015, sample SAMEA2738078) | human oral metagenome | biome: human oral; feature: human-associated habitat; material: saliva | place: China | collected 2210 ...
GTCAAAGAAGAATGAAATTAAGAAACCAAAGTTGTCAACTAATTCTAGGACATTATATTTGTTCCAAAGCTTGGAATTTTTTTCCCAAGGCGGAGAATTTTATTTCGCCGTATAGGAATTTTATTCCCAGCGTGCAGAGACACTATTTGATAGCCTTGAAAATGAAAATGCATTACAGATCAGCAATTTACAAAAAGACGGAAAATAGAAAGGCAAGGCTTTATGCTTGCAGCTCCTCGTGGTCGGCCAAATGATAACATTCAGTAATTTCACTTGCTGTTTCATGAGGGTTGTCTTTTCTTAACTTAATTGATTATCAACCATAAACACACGAAAGATTATCCTCTTTTAGTTTTTGTTGAAACTGTTTTAAGGTAAAAACAGGCATTGCTTATCTTTAATTGGGTTTAATAGTATTTACGTAAAGTTCTTAATAAAGTAAGATTTTAAAGAAGATATTTAGTAGAATCAATTTTTAAGTGTAAATTTGGAAGCAGAAATCAATACACTCGAAAGCATGAACTATTAAATACTTTCTCGCGTACGCAGTTGGAGGAAGAGCCTGATAGCGTTACACTCAAGAGGCATAAACGATGTCATAGACGTTAAGTTTTGAAGGCTCTTTTTGGCACCGATCTCTTGCCCGACTGATCAGTATCTGACTGTGCTTTTGATCGATGTGCCTTTCTTTGGACAGCAGTGAACTTATGAAACTAATCCTGAAATTTATATCTCATGGTTCTTCAGTGCAAAACTTATATATCCGTGCAGTATTATTGCCGGGAATAATCCCAAACCCATCCGGCTTGGTTGCACATTTTTTTAATCCTATGTCTAACTTATGTTATTCTAATCGATAAGTTAAATAAATAACCGTAGTCGTGTTCTTACAGTTGGAGTTTCTGGAGCGGCACGATAAGCAATAAAAAACTCACCTCATTAAAACTTTAACTAATATGAAACGACATTTAAGGCAAAGCGTGAAAGTCTTTATGGCATGGTCTCTGATGTGTCTGCTTCACATTGGCGATGCGTATGCGCAGAGCGAGTACACAACCCTTTATGGCTGTATGGCTTCGGACAAGCATGGCGTCGGCTTGTTCTCCTTCACGACAGCAAAGCCGGGCTTTACGCCGATAAAGCTGGAAAACGGCCTTAAGGCATTGGGCGGAGGAACCTTGGCTGAACATAGGTTCTTCTCCATCAATGCCGACGATCCGCAAAATCGAAGACTGTATATTTATGATGCAGACACTTGGGAATTGTTGGTTGACAATCCGGTAGAGAACCCTGCCGTAGATCTTACCTACGACCCTGTCTCAAAGAAAGTCTACGGTTGTTTTACGAAAGGTCAAACTGTTATGCTGGGAACGATAGACGAAAAGGGCAAACAGCAGACTATTGCCAATATGGATGTGCTTCCTTCGGCATTGTTCTGTGACAGAGAAGGACAGCTTATGATCATTGGGCAAGACGGCATTCTCTATAAATTAGACAAACAGACGGCTAAAACGGAGAAAGTAGGCGCAACCGGCATTATGCCCTTCTTTGTACAGTCGGCAACAGTCGATCCTAATACCGGCAAGTGCTTTTGGACGTCTATGACGCAAGAAGGTTCGGGACTACAAGAAGTGGATCTTACTACGGGCAAGGCGAAACAAATATATGCCTTTGAAAATGTAGAAGAAATTGTAGGTCTTTTTATCCCAATTGTAGCCAAAGGTACGGCCCCAGCAATGGTAGATGATATTATGCTGCAATTTGCCAATGGATCACTTACCGGTAAAGTCGTTTTCAATATGCCATCAAAGACCAAAGGCGGGACTGCTATAGCGGGTAAGCTTGCCTATAAACTAATGGTAAACGATAAAGTGTATGAAGGGAAGGCTGTTGCAGGCTCGCAGGTTGTTATAGATATGACGCTCACCGAGGGAAACAAAAAGTTGGTGCTTGTCACGACCAATGCTGCCGGCGAAGAAAGCGACCGAGCCGTAAAGGTGATGTGGGCCGGACAAGATGCCCCCGCTGCTGTAACAGGCGTAAAACTACATAAGGAAACTCCGGAACGAGTAAGGCTCTCCTGGAGCGCTTCAACAGAAGGTAAACATAAAGGCTATGTTGACCCGTCTACAATTACATACAAAATTGTGCGTTATCCCGATCAAGTAACATTGCATGAAAACTTTAAGGAAACGACGCTCACTGACAACATCGCTCCAACAGAACTTGTGAAATATTGGTATATAATTATGCCGACAACTAACGGCAAGCAAGGCGAAGAAACGCTATCCAACAAGGTTATTATGGGGCCAAGTTATGAAACGCCTTATAAAGAATCATTTGCAACACAAGAAAGCTTTGAAAAATATACAGTAGAAGATGGCAATAAGGATGGGATCACGTGGGACTACAATATATATGGCCATTATGTAGAATATTCCGGTATTAAAAAAGGAGATGACTGGCTCATCTCGCCACCGGTGAAATTAGAAAAGCGCGGCTACTATAAACTCTCGTTCAATGTTCGATGCCTTTCAGCAAATGTACATCAATTGTCTGTATTTGCAGGCAGTTTGCCCGACACGGAAAGTATGAAGCAACAACTGGTGCCGACGACCGAGTTCAAGACAGACTTTATGGATAAACTGGTAGAGCAGAAGTTTATGGTGGATAATGACGGAGACCGCTATTTCGGTTTCCATACGACAGGAGAGCTTGGAGCGCCCGTCACGCTCAATCAGATTTGTGTGGAAAGAATATCATCGATTGATGCGCCTGCTTCCGTATCTGACCTGAAGCTTGTTGCCGGAGAAAAGGGAGCACAGAAAGTCTTCGTATCGTTCAAGGCTCCGGTAAAAACGATTGGCGGCAGTCAACTCACAGCTATAGACCGCGTGGAATTGTTCCGCCTAACGGAGAATGGCGAAAAGAAAATTAAGACCTTCACAAGCGTCAAGCCCGGCGCCTCCTTGGAATTTACGGATAATGAGCCGGCACTCAAGGAAAACACTTATCGGGTAGTTGCCTATAACACAGAAGAAGCAGGCGATGATATTATCGAAACGGTATATGTAGGACAGGATGTTCCGGGAAAAGTTTCCAATATACGATTGAAAGAAGTTGGAAATGCCATTGTTGAAATATCTTGGGATGCTCCCACGAAAGGTGTGCACGATGGATATATAGATGTATCGAAGCTCACCTATCACGTAAAGCGCAATGGTTCGCTTCTTGTTGGGGGAAAGCCGGCATCTTCTCTTCACGTGACTGATAGTATAAACGACTTGGGCACAGACCAATTCTTCGTGGGCTATGAAGTCGTTGCCCTATCAGAGGCCGGGATGGGCCAAGGTGTTATTTCTCCATTCCTGACTGTAGGAGCTCCTTATGATGTTCCGTTTAAGGAATCTTTTGTCAATGGTAAAGGTGCAAAAGGCTGGGGAAACAACGCAGATAAGGAAGGCGTGAGTTGGTCTGCCCGTATGACCAGTGCCGAGGATTCTCAAGATGGCGACAAGGGCATCATCTCACTTGTACCCTATATGCCGGATAATGGAAAGACAGAACTTTTGTCACCGAAGATAGCTATAGGCAAGACGGTTCATCCAAAACTTTCGTTCTGGTTGCGCCATACGGCTATTGATGAGCCCTTGAAGGTTGTCGTGTATTCTGCTGATAGAATAGCGCATAAAATGATGGAAATTCAACTTAGCGAAGACCTTAACCAATGGCAGAAATACGAATTGGACTTGGGAGCATACCGCGGCGAGGAATTTATACAGATCGGTTTCCAAGCTTTCAACGTGCCGGTGAGGAGCAAGATTGATTTAGACAACATTTCGATGTTTGACGACCTCAAACGCAACCTTGGCATTTCTGCGATAGACGTCCTACAACGCGTCCGTGTAGGTGAGCAAGGCAAAGTGGTGGTTACGGTATCAAATCAAGGAACAGAGAAAATCGATGCATTTACCGTGGAATTATATGATAAGGACAGCAAACTGATTGCTTCTTCAAATGGCACAGAGATTGAGCCGGAAGGAATGCAAAAAGTGAGTCTTATGGTCATACCGCAGGCTAAAGATCTCTATGAAATGACGGTGACAGCCGTTGTGAATTGCCAAGGTGACCAAAACTTATCCAACAACAGCAAGACGGGTAGGTTCACGGTTGTACCATTGCCTTATCCAACTCCGACAGAACTGGCCGGTATGAAAAACGGAGCCAATGTTAAGCTCTCGTGGAAAGCTCCCGACTTGACAAAGCCTTATTACGAAACCACCTTTGAATCGTTTGAGGACTACCCATCATTCACCGTCTCGGATCTTGGAGAATGGAGTATGATAGACGCTGACGCAAAAGAATATACTATGCAATTCCGTACTGCTGATGGAAGGTGGATTGACTATGAGAATTGCGCCGGCCCTATGGCTTTTCAACTGATTGATCTCTCGCAGATCATAGGAACGGAAGATGAGGGCTGGAGCAGTGCATCAGGCAAGAAAATACTAATTTCCGTCTATAGTTCAGGAGGAGGAAACGACGACTGGCTTATCTCTCCGGAACTTACCACCGAGCCCCAAACCATTTCTGTATGTGCGAAGAGCCTCAACTACGAAAGGAGTGGACTTGAATCTATGGAAATTCTCTATTCCGAGACAGATAAGCAGGCAGAGAGTTTCAAGTTGTTGAAGCAAGTGAGCGAGATCCCCACGCAGTGGACGGAATACAAGTTCGACCTGCCTAAGGGCGCGAAATACTTTGCCATTCACTCTAAAAAGGCCAACAGTGCACTTATGATTGACGATATTAGATACGTAAAGGCAGGGACGCAACAAGTAACGCTTGACCTGCAAGGATACAATATATATCGTGATGGAGAGAAGCGCAACGAGGCGCTGCTTAGTGCCCTTACCTTTGTTGACAACAACATTGAAGAAGACAAGACGTACAACTATTTCGTCACAGCAGTATATGCACAAGGCGAATCAGATTTCTCCAATGTCTACCAGCAATCTGCCACCTCTTCTGTAGAAAACATTGCCGACGGAAACACCTCCGCCAGCGTTAACTCAGCAGAAGGGAAAATCATCGTGAAGGGTCTCAATGGGCAGCAAGTAAGCCTTTATACGCTTTCGGGCACGAAACTATATACGACTTCAGGCAAAGATAAGCTCACTCTACAAGTTACGGCCGGCGTTTATATCGTAAGGATAGATCAATCATCGTATAAAGTGATCGTAAAGTAATTCCGATGTAAACGGAGGGCCAGCGTGTACTAAAGTGGACAAACTACCACAATATATCGGCACGTATCCCACTTAGCATACCTACTAATAGATAGACAGAATGCTCCTTTATGAGGCATTCTGTCTATTGTAAGATATTGATTTGACAGATTATCTTTCGTTTATCAGTCACCTTAGTTTGCTTATCAGTCACTCTATCAGACACTTTTAACGTAGTAAATCCCTTCTTTGTTTATTGCATATCAGTGGCCAGATATAATGGGTTAAATCTTCTGATACGCACCATTATGAGCAGGATATGCCGTTTGAGGTGCCGAAGGGGTGGGTATGGTGTACACTTGATGATATATGCTTAATTTCAGGGAGAATAGGTTTTAGGGGTTATACAAAAGAAGACCTTGTTGAACAAGGGAAAGGGGCTATTACCCTAAGTCCATCTAATATTATAGATGGTTGTATGAACTATGATAAATGCACATATATATCATGGTCTAAATATGAAGAATCCCCTGAAATTAAAGTTAATAATTATGATATCTTATTGGTAAAAACAGGTTCTTCTTTTGGAAAGTGTGCATTGGTGACAGAACTTCCTTTACAAGCAACTATTAATCCTCAATTTGTTGTTTTAAAGAGAGTAACAATCCATAGAAGTTATCTTACGTATGCCCTACAAAGTCAATATGCTCATAAAATATATGATGAGTTTGTTTTAGGCACGGCTATTCCGACTTTTACACAGGTAGCTCTTGGTAATATGGAGATTCCTATTCCCCCTTTTACAGAGCAGCAACGCATTGTTGAAGAAGTAGAGCGTTGGTTTAAACTTATTGATATTATCGAACAAGGTAAGGCAGACTTGCAAACGACTATCAAGCAAGCAAAGAATAAAATCCTCGAACTTGCCATTCATGGTAAACTTGTTCCTCAAGATCCAAACGATAAACCTGCTTCAGAACTCCTCAAACGTATCAATCCAAAGGCTGAAATTACTTGTGATAACGAGCATAGTAGGAAGTTACCTCCTAATTGGATCTTTACTAAGATAAAGAATGTGTTCAAAATTAATCCAAGAACACAAGCAGACGACGATATGGATGTCGCATTTGTTCCTATGGCAAGTATTAGTGATGGTTTTAGAAGTTTATTTACCTATGATATAAGAAAGTGGGGGGGCATAAAGTCTGGTTTTACACATTTTCAGAATGGAGATATTGCTGTAGCCAAGATTTCTCCTTGTTTAGAGAATAGAAAATCAGTTGTGTTCAATTCACTTCCTAATGGATTGGGAGCAGGAACCACAGAATTGCATATCTTTAGACCTTTAGGTATAGATGTTTTTTATGCTCTATACTTCTTTAAATCAAATAGTTTTATCAAGCTATGTGTCGGAAGCTTTAATGGCGTTGTTGGGCAACAACGTATAGGGAAGGCGATAATTGAAAATATCAGCTTCCCCCTTCCGCCTCTCGCAGAACAAAAGCGCATCGTGCGTAAAATTGAGGACTTGTTTTCTTTAATTAATATAATAGAAATGGAATTGGACGAATAAAATAACCAGAGAGAACTTAGCCTCTCTGGTACATCCTAAAAAACATTACCCACGAGGTGGGTATGGATCGTTACCATACGAATCACGTTCTCTTATACGTCCATTACGACCATGAATTAAAAGCTCGGATTGTTGATTCCTCGAAATTTCACGGGCTCTTGCTATCGCTTCTGCTTGAGTATCAAAGGTAGAAGTTAGCTTTGAGTTATTCTCTCCTCTTACTCCCCATCGTCCATTTTTAGGAACTACATGTTGGTTCTTTCCCATTCTTTACACCTCCTTTCCAAAATATGATTTGTCAGAAAATTAATCTCCAACACATTTCATCTCTATTGTTTGCAAAAAACATGCCATTGTTTTACCAATTCACCACTTTATCCACTATCTTCTGTTGCTCACTCGCTGTCCTGCGTAGATAGATGCGAGTGGTTTCAATACTTTCATGCCCCATAAGGTCGGCTAATAGCGCAAGGTCGTTGAAACGGTCGAGGAAATTCTTTGCAAAGCGGTGGCGGAAAGAATGTGGATAAACCACATCACGATTGATGCCATACTTTTCAGCAAAATGTTTGAGCTGTTGGGCAATACCACGTGTTGTGATTCGATTGCCAAAGCGATTGAGGAATATATACCCCGAACTTAATCCCCTCTCTTTAATCCACTTATTTGCTTCTGTCCGTAAATTCTTAGGAATATACAAACGCCTTATTTTGCCACCTTTACTATAAAGATCGAGATACCCTACTTGTACATGCTCTGCTTTAATTTGCAACAATTCACTGACACGTGCGCCCGTTGCTGCCATAAACCATATTGTGAAGTACCATTCATCAAAGCCATCAGACTTTAGCTTGGTCTTCAAGAACTTGTAGTCGGCATCACTTATCACATTTTCCAAGAAGTTCTTTTGCTGTACCTTTACAAACTTCACTTTCAGTTTGTCTTGCTTCGAGTACTCCAAGAACTTATTAATAGCCTGCAAGCGTAGATTAACTGTTTGCGGCTTAAAATTCTCTACAAGGAATCCTTTGTATGCTAAAAGGTTCTTTTTATTCACTTCCTTGTAATGTTCAAAGAAGTAGTTCACTGTCCATACATACGATGTGATGGTGTTTGGTGCCAAATTAGTTTTGGCAAGATGTTTCTGAAATGTTGTTACCATATTACATTGATTTATAATGAATAAAGTAACAATATAATAAAGCATACCGAGCATTATACGCAGTTGCCTAAAGGATGGGCTATGTGTTTACTTGAAGATATTATAGAATATGAGCAACCAACAGGCTATATTGTTAGCTCTACGAACTATGATGATAGCTACCTAACTCCAGTTCTAACAGCAGGTAAATCATTTTTAATAGGCTATACAGATGAAGAAAAGGGTATATATTCTAAATTACCTTGTATTATCTTCGATGATTTTACAACTGCCTCAAAATTAGTAACTTTCCCTTTCAAGGTTAAGTCTTCTGCAATGAAGATTTTGCAGGTAAACCAAAACATATCAATCAAATATGTTGCTGCATTTATGAGCATCACACAACTAATTGGTGATACTCATAAACGTTATTGGATTTCAGAATACTCTAAACTACCAATTCCTATCCCTCCCAAGGAAGAACAGAAGCGGATAGTTACAGCAATAGACAAATTATTTGCTGTATTAAAAGCAATCGAGGAGAACTTATAAACTCTCCTTGATTACATCAAGTATATTGAATATCGATTTAATTGCTTCTACGATTCTTATCTGCTCATTATATGGTGGCAAAGGGACGGAAATAGCCTTGAATAACTTTTTATTCAAGTGAGGTATTGCAGACCCCACTTTATTCTCTCTTAATGCCTTTCTATGTAGGTTTATTACATTGAGAATATATTCCTCATTGACATTCTGGTCTATATCCAACAGCTTAAATGTACTTCCTTGATAGCCATCTATCGGGGCTTTGAAGATTTCGCCTGAGTTTTCGCCATCTACTAAAATCATATAGGAATTAGCTGTTACAAACTTACCGCTATCAATGACTTTTCCTGCTGAAGTCCCTCTTAAATACTTTACATCTAGATTTACCAAAGGAGTACTGTCCAGCTTTATTCCATCTTTTAGTTTACAAATATCTTGCATCGATATAATACTCCATCCTTTTGGCAACTGCGCATAATGCTCGTTATCACAAGTGATTTGTGCCTTGGGATTGATGCGCTTGAGCAGTTCAGACGCAGGCTCATCGCTCGGGTCTTGCGGTACAAGTTTGCCGTGAATGGCAAGATCAAGGATTTTGCCCTTGGCTTGTTTGATGGATATTTCTAAATTTTCCTTGCCCTGCTCAATTGTATCAATCAAAACAGACCAACGCTCTATCTCTGAAACAATGCGCTGCTGTTCGGCAAGAGGTGGAAGAGGTAGAGGTAGCCTTTCAATAACGCCTATATATAACTCCTTTTGATTAGTGCTCCCTGCAAGATTTTCTTCTAAATAAAGTTGTGTTGACAAACTTGAAACATACGCATACACATACTCGGAAACAATTTTTGTAGAAGTTCTTACAACAGAGACATGGGAATCAGGAACAACAAATGGATATGCGCCTAAAAAACTTTCATCAAATAAACGAGTGCGTCCTACGGTTCCTGTTCCTGTTGAATTTATAAGAATATCTCCTGTCTTTAATTTATATGACTCATCCCATTTGTCGATTGTAGATGGATCTAAAAAACGTGCTTGCTTTAAGGAAATACCTCCTTCTTTCAAATTACATTTTTGAGCGAAGACAGGGAACTTACGCTCTTCGGAGTATTTAGGGGATTTGCCTCTTGACAAGAAAGTGCATATCTCTTCCAATGTTGTCCACACCCACCCCTTCGGCACCTCAAACGGCATATCCTGCTCATAATGGTGCATATCAGCAGTTTTCACGGTCTTTCGACTGCGTTTTATCTTTCCTTCTGAGATCAAGCGTTCTTTTTCTGCACGGATGCGCTCAAGCAAAACAGATGCAGGCTCATCATTAGGATCTTGAGGTACAAGTTTGCCGTGGATAGCAAGGTCTAATATCTTTTGTCTTAACTTCTTTGTGTCCATTATCTACCAATTAATCATTTGTGCTGTTTTGTTCTTCCAAAAATAAGTTGCAATATTCATTGAGTTGCTCTTGCATACGCTCTTGCAGAATAAGAATACGTTTATATTCTGTTATCAAAGTTGGACTCATACTGCGACTCATGGCGTATTCTACCACCATTTTATCAGCATCAGGACATAACAGGGTTGTTTGGTACGGATATATTCAGAAAGTTGAGTAACAACTTTGCTACCCCATTCTTCTGTTTTTAACTTATTGGAAATATAACCACCCACATTCCAAGCCATAAGCAGCGTTTCTTCGTTCACCGCTCTTGAAGCACGGCTCTGATGCTGCAAAATGATGTTGATTACCTCATCAAACTGCTGCTCTTGACTTAATATAATGTTGCTATCCATTGCGTTTACTCTTTAATTCCTGCCATTAACTTCTGCAATTCAGCTACTGCCTTACTGATATTGCTGGCTTGGGTGGTAATATTTGTCATTAGCTCATCTAATGTAAATTGTTCTTCCTCTCCACCAGCCTTTATCCATGTAATATCAAGACTTGTTTTGTCGCGAGCCATAATGTCCTCTACCGTATATTTGCGCCATCTACCATCACGAGCAGTATCTTCGTTATAGGTTTCGGCACGGGGATTAGCATTGTAGCAGGCTACAAAATCATCAAGATGATGACGTTGCAACTTATTTGTTGCCAATGTATGCTTCACATCTGTGCGATAATCATAGAACCAAATATCCTTAGTTGGTTGTCCCTTCGTGAAGAACAACACGTTGGCTTTAACGCCTTGTGCATAGAAAATACCAGTGGGCAAGCGTAAAATGGTGTGCAAATTGAAGTCGCTCAATAGCTTCTTGCGGATTGTTTCGCCTGCACCACCTTCAAACAGCACATTGTCAGGAAGTACCACTGCAGCACGCCCACCTGTTTTCAGCATCAACATCATGTGTTGCAAGAAATTGAGCTGATTGTTTTTAGTCTCTACATAGAAATCGGGGCGATTGATGTCCACCGAACCAGCGGGGCGTGTCCCAAAAGGAGGATTGGCAAGAATTACATCTACCAAAGTTTCAGGCTCTTTTTCTAAACTATCTTCGCACGCAATAGGGCTACGGTCTGTCCCTATGCCATGCAAATATAGGTTCATCGAAGCCAAAGTTACAACTAATGGAGTGTTATCAACGCCATGAAGTGCCTTATTATTTAAGAATTCACGTTTGTCCTTATCTTGTGATTGCAGTTTCATGCAGTCGTATGCAGCCAACAGGAATCCACCTGTGCCACAGGCCGGGTCACACACGGTTTCACCAATCTTGGGTTTGATACAATCCACCATTGCCTGGATAAGAGGGCGAGGCGTGAAATATTGTCCTGCACCACTCTTCTTGTCTTGCCCATTCTTTTCCAAGATACCCTCGTAAATGGCACCTTTCACATCGCCATCCATGACAAGCCACTGCTCTTCGTCTATCATTGAAATCACCTTCTTAAGATAAACAGGCTTGTCAATCTCATTTTGTGCCTTAGTAAAGATGGTACCGATAAGATTGTCTTGCTCGCTAAGAATTTTCAGTGTTTTCTCATATTGCTCTATCAAGTCTAAACCATCAAGTTCTATCAGATTACGCCAACGATAGCCTTCAGGGATAGAAGATGTTTCCTCAAACAGTTCCTCGTTCTCCGCATCCATTTTGAGAAAGAGAAGATAGGTAAGTTGGGTGATGTAGTCGGTAAATGCCACGCCTGCCCCTGCCAAGGTCGTTGCTAAATTCCAAACTTTTTTGGTAAGCGCTTGCTCTGTTGATATATTTGTTGCCATTTGTTAAGCTATTTTTCTGTAAATGATAAATTGTGATAATGAAGCCAAAGCTTCGTTTGCTATATTTTTCCCACCAAAGGCACGGATAAGTTGCGCCGCTTGTGTCTTATCATTGTCTTTAATCTCTGTAATTGTACAATATCCATTCGATGCAATATAGCTAAATACTTGTTGCATCACTCCAATCTGCTCTTCTGTAAGAGGTCGTTGATTTTGTCCACACCACAGATTAAAACGTTGGTTGGCAGATGGATACAAGCTTTCGAGCCTTTCTATCTGGTGAAAAGCATAACGCACTAACTGGATAATGTTTGTAAGAGCTTCTTTTTCCTTTTTTGTAGAACTATGTTTTACCATTGGGGGATTGATGATTGCATAGGAATTCCAAAGCGACGACATATTGAATTTACTGTTTGCAAACTTCAACTTGTTTTCTAAATCTTTCAGCATGGCATAAGTGAGCGGTTCGCCTTGATTGTTGAAAATGATACGCAATGCTTCTATTTCATCTTTATGCTCCTCACAATAGGTTTCAAAAGCAGAAGTGGTGGCTTGTGCTTCTTCTTGTGAGAAACCTTTTGATATAAGCTTGTCCTCGCCCGGCATCAAAATTTCTACAAATCCAGCATTGAGTATCAATAAAAACTCACGTGCATCTGGATTATTGGCAATAGTGTACACTAATGCTTTACGAGCTGTGTTAGGTTCATTCACATTGATATATTCCGGCAACACATCCTCTTCGAGCGCATTAAAGATGTTTGATGCAATATCCATCATACTTTGATGAGCCAAACCAAGAAACTTCTCACGATCTTTTTCCTCGCATTTATGACTGATACGAGATAGGCGACTTGCTAATAATCGTAAATTCTCATCACTCACATTACCATGCGTTATTTTCTCCAATAGCTCTTTCAAGGAAATTAGTCGGGTGGTTGCATTATCTGAAGGAGGGGCAATAGTCTTTTCATGTTCTGTAACACCGACAGCATCAACCAAGTAGAAACAGTCCTTACTATACGCATTAGGAGTAACGTTACGGAGTCGTTCGTCGCCAATAGTACGCACGCCTCGTCCCTTCATCTGAATGTATAAGGGTTCTGATGCCACATCACGCATAAACATTACCACTTCAAGAGGTTTTATGTCTGTACCTGTTGCCACCAATGTGCAAGTTACAGCAATGCGGAAATCTTTATCGTTGCGGAACTGACGTATCAATTCGTTGCTGACTCCTGCTGAATAGGTGATTTTCTGTACAAAACGATTATCATTGTGTCCAAACACCTCTTTTGCTATCTGCACAATGTTAGTGGCATGATTTTCATTAAGCGCAAAAATCAGTGTCTTGGGCAGATAATTCAAGTTCGGCTCACGCTGTGGGTCGGTAAACATCTCCGTATATACCGCATCACGGTAAGTTTCCAATACCAGTTTTATCTGTGCCGGATTGACAATACTCCGGTTAAGTTCTTCGCGTGTATAGTTTTTTGTCTCTTTATTATTTATCGTTTCAACTTCTCCGGTATAGCACGTTGCTCTTTTTACTTTCTCTCCTTCGAGAATTGCACCCCCATTTTCTGTTACTTGTGTTTTGATACGATAAATACGACAATCAACATTTACACCATCAACGATTGACTTCTCTAGCGTATAGTTTACGATGATATTATTATTAAAGAAAGCTTTCGTTTCAGGAACAGGTGTAGCAGTTAATCCTATCAACTTTGCTTTTGAGAAATAATTGAGAACTTTCTGCCAATTACCATAGATGGAACGGTGACACTCATCAATAATAATCATATCAAAGAAATCAGAAGGAAGGTTAGGATTCTCTGGGAGTTCTACATCCTCATCTTCTATATCCTCATCGTCCCCTTCATTATCGGTAATTTCTTCACCCTTTAACAAGGAGAACAATCGCTGGATAGTGGATATTACAACGTTACTATCTATAGGTATATTGGCGGATTTTAAGCGATTAACCGTGAAGATAGTATTGAAAGGATCACCATTCTCTGTCAAGCGAAATGTTCCAAATTCATTTTCAGCCTGCCTCCCCAAATTGTTTCTGTCAACCAGAAACAAAATACGTTTCATAGGCGTAAAAGCTAACATACGATAGGCTGCCAAGCAAGCAGTATAAGTCTTACCCGCTCCTGTAGCTAATACCATCAAAGCACGATGTTCTCCCGCTCGGAAAGTTTTCTCTAATTCAGTAATGGCTTCATGCTGACAAGTACGCAAACCTTTGGAACTAAGCGATGGTAATCCTACATATTCATCTTCTAACCCCAATAATTTGGAAATTTCCTTAGGAGTATGAATACGTTTACGATACTCAAACTCAGAGTTACTCTTACGTGTGTCATAAAACATCAAATCCTTACTATTGGCAACGTATGCAATAGGAAGAGGAATCTTTGGAAACCATGCTTGACACCAAGAGGGGCAACTACGAGTATATAGTACAGCTTGCTCTTGAACAAACTCCGAGTTTACATCGATCTCCACTCGCTTTGCTTCTAATATACCAACAGCCTTCCCATTAAGAAAAAGTAAATAATCTGCTTCTTTATTTCCTTTCATTAATGCTTCTCTTACAGCAACTGCAGATTGATTAGGAGCATAATGATCTCTGTTAACAACCTTCCATCCTGCCTCTTCTAACATTCTGTCTATAATAACTCGCGCCGTATCTTCTGGTTTCATTGTTTTTCTTGTTAAATTCCTATAATGATGTGTTATCGGAAGATAATGCAAAGATAGTAGTATTTTGCATATAAATACACAAAAAGTCTCTTAGTTCGCGGACAATTCTTTAAGGCCAATAAACCCTGCAAGAGCATTCCTATCAACCCTGCTAAATTTAGCTATCCTACGAAGGGGCGTTTCGTTCTTCAGTAGCTCAGAAATGAGTACATCCTTGTCTGCAAGCTTATACTTTTCAGGAGCGTTTTTTTGACTTTGAGCGCGGTATAGGATAGCACCTTCTGCTTTCTTTCTTGCCAATGCCTCTTTTGTGCGCTAGCGGTTTTACTTCATCTCAACAGGAAGTAGAATACTCAAAAAAGAAGGTCGTAATGTAGAAATGTGATTCAACAATCCTAAGACTTAGGTATGCAAAAAAATAGTACGTACTTTTCAGGGAAAAGGTCCTTACCTTTTTCACAAAAGGTAAGGACTATTTGATCAAAAAGTACGCTCCTTTTGCGTAAAAGGTACGGACTATTTTTGCACAGTCAAAGGGCCGTGCGTAAATACCTCTTAATCTTACCTTTGTAGCTAAAAAAGACAAAAGGGAATAATTAGAGTAAACACCCATCACCACACCGACAATTTCATTTTCCCTGATGCGCAAAGTTACATATTAGAAAAATATCTATTTTTGTGAAGGTGTAAGTTTATTTCTATTCGTTTAACAACATAGAACAGAATAGCGCAAACGAGGCTAACACACATTTGTAAGATAAGATCACAGCTTAAACTTTAAGGATATGTCAAAAGTACACAAAGAAAAGATTGAATGTATCCATTGCAAGGTCAAAGGGATGTTTGATATTTGGGACTCTATGAATGTTAACCTCGATCCTGAATTGAGAGAAAAGGTATTCAACGATGAGGTCTTTTTATATACTTGTCCGAAGTGCGACCATCAAACGGTTGTACCTTACGGGACACTGTATCACGATGTGAAACATTGCTTCTTGCTTTTCTTTGATTTCTTTAAGCCTGACGATTTCAACTACAAACCGATCGACGTTTCGAATGAACCGAGAGTAAAAAATTATACTTTCCGCCACGTAACCGGCATCTGGCGACTGAAAGAGAAAATAGTCATCTTGGAGAAGGGGCTTAACGATGTGGCCATTGAGCGAATGAAGTATATGATAAAGTACGAGCTTCATCCGGAAATGGCAGAGAAGAATTTTGAAATATACTTCGGCGAAATACATCTTTCGGACAAGGACGTATCTGAACAAGGTTTCATTTCATTCTTATACTTTGATGAGAATGATGAGGCGTTCTCGCTTCAATACCCTTTGGAAAGCTACGTTGAACAATGCGAGGCTTGTGAAGCGGATCCTCGTATGCAGGTAAAGGGGTGTGAAAATATTGATGAAGGTTGGATTGCCATGAAGCTTTAAGGCGAAGAGGCGTGAGTAAAGAGAAGAAACAGCTTGTCTGACAAACTATTGGAGCGCAGGGCTTCGAGGGTGCGATTTGAGGAAGATGAAAACTTGTTCATTGCTCCTGCATTCGATAAGCTACTCTTGATCGCTCACCATCCATTCACAGAAGCTCCCCGCTTCTGAACTTTTCAAATCTTGATTTTTTGCGCTACATATAAATATAAATTTAGCCAAGAACTTGGTATTAGCCTTTTTATACCTAACTTTGCTCGCTGTGATTAGGAGTGCTTTGTCAGTAAGTGTACGTACAAGCATTTTAACGCAGTATTTCACATAATAATGATCAAATAGTATGAAAAAAGCATGGAGAGGATTTACCGGCACAAAGTGGGTCGATGAGGTCAACTTGCGCCAGTTTATTCAAGACAACTACACCGCTTATGATGGTGACGCTTCATTCCTCGAATCTCCAACTGAAGCAACAGACAAACTTTGGGGTATGCTCAAAGAACTGCAAAAGCAGGAACGCGCTAAAGGTGGGGTGTTGGATATGGAAACGGAAGTCGTTTCCAGCATGACTGCCTATGGCCCGGCCTATATCGGTGAAGGGACAATGGAAGAGGAGAAGATTGTCGGTTTGCAGACGGATAAGCCTTTGAAGCGCGCCTTTATGCCGTATGGTGGTATTAAGATGGCGGAACAGGCTTGCACAACCTATGGCTATGAGCCTTCTGCAAAACTTCACGAAATATTCACGAAGTATTGCAAGACGCACAATGACGGCGTATTCGATGCGTATACGGACGAGATGAAGCTCGTCAGACACAACCATATCCTTACAGGTCTTCCTGATACGTATGGACGTGGGCGTATCGTCGGCGACTATCGTCGCGTAGCGCTGTATGGTGTTGATTTCTTGATTAACGAGAAAGCGAAGGATCTGCGCAATTGCGGCGACGGCACGATGACCGAGGAAGTCATTCGTTTGCGTGAAGAGATTTCTATGCAGATCAAGGCCTTGAAAGAGATGAAAGAGATGGCAGCCATCTATGGTTACGACATTTCTGAGC
>ERZ772932.748-NODE-748-length-16859-cov-11.236134_pt1 | contig 16859 bp, 11 predicted proteins | sample MGYA00511684_ERZ772932 | MGnify/ENA primary metagenome ERZ772932 (study PRJEB29015, sample SAMEA2738078) | human oral metagenome | biome: human oral; feature: human-associated habitat; material: saliva | place: China | collected 2210 ...
GACGTCGGCGGGCGCCTACATGGCCGGCACCCTGGGCGTCGCCACCCTGGCCTACCTGCCCTGGGCGATCTCGAACTGGATCGCCATCTTCTTCGCCCTCGTGTGGGCGGCCACGGGCATCGGCATCGCCAAGCTCACGCCCGAGGAGCAGAAAGCCCTCGAAGCGGAGGGCTGAGCTCGCCCTGAACGACTGAGTGCACGAGTTGAGCAACCGGGGGCTCCCAGCTGGGAGCCCCCGGTTGTCGCTGCCCATCGCAGTAGCGAACCGCCGCACCGGCACCATTGCTTACGTAGGGGGGGGACAACGTTCTTGTCAGTTACCCGCAATTTCAGCATTCCACTTGTATCGCATCGAGGGCACGTCCGAACGTGCAACTAGTGTGAGTTACCGGTTATTGTTGGTGCCGTCACACGAATATCGGAAGCGCCGACACCGACGAAGGGGCGACGCACAGGACTACCAAGACCTTTGGATAAATGTCTTGACATGCACGCGCACAACCGTGAACTGGTCATACTGCTATCCGAATACCATCGAAGGAGATTGGCAAGCATTGGACACCATCAATCACCGCGAGACAGATACGGGCTTCATTGACGAGTTACGCAGGACTTGCGAAAGTACGAACATCAACTTCCTTCTGGGTGCGGGATGCTCCATGCCGGCGTTCGGCACTCTCGGAAACATTGAACGCCTGTGGGAAATGGTGAAAACAGATGACACGCTAAACGGGGACGAAAAAAGGGTTCTCGAAGTAGCGATCCGTTCGGCTTTCTTCAATTGTGCCATAGCAGCGAATTATGCCTACGCCCACTCAACAAATCCAAAAATAATAGAAACAAAGCAATCTTACAAACAATTCTGCGCAGCCTCGATCAACTTAGCAAAAAGGCGCGAGTCCACTATATCTCCAAAACAGATCTCATACTTTATCACAAACTACGACATCTGCATGGACCTTGCACTTGATGAAGCAAAAGTTCCTACAAACTCAGGATTCACTGGGCGTTTTAACACTATGCTAGATTTAAGCGATTTTGGTCGACGATATACAACCAGCACCCTTACCCTCGGCTATCAATCGGAGCTCGCATCAGCAAACTTAGTAAAACTCCACGGCTGCGCATCATGGACAACAGCGCACTCAAGCACAAACAACACTCATTCCATATGTTTCAGCATTGCTCAGGATTATATCCTTGATATCGTTGAAGGAATTACTAACGCAAAACTTCCACAAATTGACATCACAAATAAAGCTGGGGATGAATACGCGAGACTAAAGGAGGCGGTGAAAACCGGGTCTTACATAAAACCGTCACCGCTCACCATCGATGCATTAAACGATCAGTTCGACAAAATGCAAATCGTATGGCCAACAAAAGACAAATTCCACGACACGGTTCTCGATGAAATATACTATGCACAACTGAGACGGCTAACAAATCAATTAGAGGTTCGCAACTCAACACTACTGGTCATTGGATTCTCATTTGCCGACGAGCACATTCGTAAACTAATTTTGCGAGCTACTGAGACGAATCCGACGCTCCACGTCATAATATTTTGCTACAACGAAAAATCAGAACGTGACATTAAAGAAAAGTTGCTGTCCGAATGCGGCGCAATTCCGAATCACAACGTCACTACAGTTACAGCAACGAAACCAGGTGAAGGAATTATACAAGGCAACCTGGATCTGAACACAGTTTCAATGCTTCTCGAGATGGTATCGAAATGACACAGAAGACAAACAACGACGTATCACTTCTGAGAATCGGAATCGTAAGCGCAGTCAGGACAAGCGGTATTGAGATTACAGTAGATGCTGACAAAAATGAGCCAAGCATTCTCTACAAGGGCGAGATCATCAGTAACGTTTCGATCGGCTCATTCCTCATCGTTCAGCGAGGTTACGCACACCTCGTCGTCCAAGTCGAGGAAGAAGAGCTCATCGAGAGTAGCGCTTGGGACAATAGCGACTACCAGCGGGATGTCGACCGCAACACACGCATTCTCAAGACCGCTTTGCTCGGTGAATTCCAAACGGACACCTCGGTATCACCATTCCAGACGCGCTTTATCTCAGGGACGCAAACGAGTCCACTCATTGGGAATATCGCATACCTAGCCTCTTCCGAACAAGCCTCAAAGATTTACGTAACCACTTCCAAACCGGGAACACAGATAACGATCGGTCATCTTGCAACCAACAACTCAATTCCAATTAATCTAGATGTAAGCACGCTATTCTCGGGCCACATAGGCATCTTTGGTAACAGTGGCTCTGGAAAGTCATACACATTAACACAACTTTATACCCAATTGTTCAAGCTTATAGACTCACTTCCTAACCAAACAGAACGAACAAACTCCACACGGTTCATACTCTTTGACTTTAGCGGCAAATATTATCAACAAACCGCAGGCTTTGAGATCTGCGATAGCAGACAGAAGGTCATATATGGTCCGTCAGCGCCTCATGAAGACTACTTACCGGATAACCGTAAGCAAATCCCTTTACCTGAAGACTACGTACGCACCGACGACTTTTGGATGCACACACTCGAGCCGTTAAATGAAGAAGAGCGCGCATTTGTTGAAAAATGCCTAAATCTAGAACTTTCACCAAATATAATTTTAAGAAAAGCAGTGCGAATTGTTGAATCGTTTTTTTATGACCCATCGGCAGATTCAAACGATATAGGCACTATTCTCATTTTTCTCAAAAAACTACATGATCTGGCTGATCCAGCATTTGAGGACTTTAATAACGAGCTAGGTGAATTTTATTTTTCTCTCGAATATGACCGCACAAAGTCGGTCTATTACCAAAAGAAGTCGCCATCAACCACCTCGGACACAGTGAAATTTTGGCAATATATTCAAGAGACGTTCAGAAGACTATTTTCTTCAGATTTTGCACACAACTTAAATACCCTGGATTTGATTGCAATTCGCTTCACGCTCATCTACTATAATACCAAAATTTTCAACACACAAAGAGCTACCCGATTCGATCCACTACTGAGACGCTTTCACCGTAGACTAAACACTCTAAATACCTGGTTCAACCTCACCACAAAAGACATACCTCACCTCCCTACATTTCAACTTGTCAATTTGGAACAGGCCAGCATCGAAGAACGCACACTCATTCCCCATATCATCGCTAAGTATGAGTATTGCAAGCTCAAGAGAGACAATAGATATTCTCAAGGGCACCACTATTTAAATTTAATTTTTGACGATGCTCACTACATACTTTCACAGGACAATTACACTGAGGCTAGATCAGTGGCAAATTACGCACTCAAAACATTTACGGAAATCATCATTGAGGGTAGAAAATTCGGCGCATTTCTCACCCTTGCTTCACAAAGGCCTTCAGAAATCTCACCCGCTATCACTTCTCAACTTCATCATTATTTCGTTCATCGTCTTGTCAACCCTGTCGACCTTGAAGCTGTAAAGAACAGCGTTATTTTTCTCGACAGAAATTCCTTTGAGTCGATCCCATCATTACCGTGTGGCACCTGCATTATCTCCGGTACTAGCGTTCAGATTCCCGCCGTCGTCAAGATTGATGAATTGCCCGAGGGGCGCAGGCCCAACAACGAGACGATCGATCTCGTCAAGCTGTGGGGCCTAGCGCCTGACTCTTCGGTGGATGCCGGTACTACGGCAGCCGATTCGGCTGATTCTCAAGACTCAGAATCGACAGCGGAAGAGTCTTAACGCTGCTTATTGGCAGACATGAAGCATCGCCGGAACCCACGACCAAACAGCGAGGGGGTGGGGTTCCCAACCGGGAACCCCACCCCCCACCAATTAAGAAGCAAGCCTCAGAGATTCTCCACGACCGCCGCGCGGGGGCCGCGCTCGCCTGTGGATGCGTCGCGCCAGGCCTCGAGCGCCCGCAGGAACGCGGTGGCGCCGGGGTCCTGGAGGCCGATCGAGCGGTCCTGCAGCCAGGAGGCGCGGCCGCGCTGCGACTGGAGGTCACGGGTGGCGACGACGGCCTCGGCGGCGTCGGCGATGGCGTTGTCGAGGGCCGCCGCCGCGAGCGCGCTGTCCGAAGCGACCGCGGGGTTGGCCTCGATGCTGCGGGCCAGCGAATCGACGGCGGGGACCATCGCGTCAAGGATGGTCTTATCCCCCACCTGGCTCTTACCCCGGTGCGAGATGGAGCTTGCCGCCGCGCGGATGAAAGCCTCGGCCTCGACGGCAGTGACGTCCTCACAGCCAACCCACACCTTCGACCCGGCTAGGAGGCCGCCAGCGACCAGGGCCGCCATCGTCGACGGGTTGGCGTTCGCGAATGCCTTCGCGCAGGCGCGCGCCACGTCGGAGGGGGCGGGTTCGGGCTCAGTCGGCATGGCCTTGAGCGCCTCGATGACCGCGCGGGCTCCCGCGGAGATAGTGATGCCGAGGTCGCCGTCACCGAGGACCTGGTCAAGGTCACGCAGTTCGTCCGAGGATTCGATGAGCAGCGTCATCGAATCCTGAATGCGCTGGATGAGTTCGGGTGAACGCATTGTCATGCCTCCCTGAAGAACGGGGACTGGGCGGGGGCGTCGAGGAGCTCGAGGAGCTCGTCATCGACCTTGAGCAGCGAGATCGAGGCGCCGGCCATTTCGAGGGACGTCGCGTATTCACCGATGTAGCGGCGTTCGATGACGACGCCGAGTTCCTCGAGCCTCTGGTGGGTGCGGCGGTAGAGCAGGTAGAGCTCTTCGAGGGGTGTGGCGCCGAGGCCGTTGACGAGGACGGCGACACGATCACCCTCAGCCAGGCCCAGGTCGGGGATGACGGAGTCGAGGATCTGGTCCGCGATCTCGTCAGCGGTTCCGAGGGGGCCGCGGTGGATGCCGGGTTCACCGTGGATGCCGATGCCGATTTCCATTTCCCCTTCGGGCAGGTCGAAGGATGCGGCACCCGTAGTCGGGAGGATCGTCGGGGACAGGCCAACGCCCATGGTGGCCGTGTTGTCGACGACCTTCTGGGCGACGGCGGCTACCTCGTCGAGGCTGTCGCCGCGCTCGGCGGCAGCGCCCGCGGCCTTGTAGGCGAAGAAGATGCCGGCGACGCCGCGGCGGTCCTTGGCGCGTTCCTTGGGCTGGGAGGCCACGTCGTCGCAGCCGAGGACGGTACGCGTCTCGATACCGTCGAGTTCGAGGAGGTCGACGGCCAGGTCGAAGTTGAAGACGTCGCCGCCGTAGTTGCCGTACAGGAAGAGCACGCCCGCTCCGCCGTCGACGGCCTTGGCGGCGTCGGCGCACTGCTGGACCGACGGGGAGGAGAACACGTTACCGATGGCGACGCCGGAGCACAGCCCCTTGCCGACGTAGCCCTTGAAGAGGGGGAGGTGACCGGAGCCGCCGCCGGTGACGATGCCGACCCGGCCGGGTGCGGGGCTGTCGGCGCGGACGAGGACGCGCCTGTCGTCTCCGGGGGTGCGGACCTGATCGGGGTGCGCCAGGAGAATGCCCTCAACCATCTCATCGACGAACTGGTCGGGGTTGTTAATGATCTTCTTCATGATCATTTCCTTTCTGTTGCGCCGCTATTGAGGGCGGCTGCTGGTTGTGGGCGCCTGAACGTCGATGTCAGGCGTGTTCGAACGTCTTTCCAGTCGACGCAGTCGAGAACGAGGACGCCGATGAGGATGACGCCCTGGGCGATTGCGTACTGGAAGGCGGATAGGCGCATGGAGGTGAAGCCGCTTTGGACGACCTGGAGGGTGAGGGCCGCGAGGAATACGCCGCCAACGGTGGCGAAACCGCCGTTCGGGTTGGTCCCGCCGAGGACGGCGATGACGATGACGAGCAGCACGTAGGAGGCGCCGTAGTCCGCCGAGGCCGTGGGGTTTCGCGCGATGAACACGATGCCCGTGAGAGAGCCGAGGAATCCGGTGAGCAGGTAGGAGCTCAGGAGGATTCGGGAGGAACGAATTCCGGAGAATCGGGCGGCCGTCCCGTTGGATCCTTCGAGGGAGAGGGACAGTCCCAGCGGGGAGCGGTTGAGGATGAATCCGACGAGGAGGGCGACGAGTCCGAAGACGATGAAGAGGAGGGGAACTCCTGCGACTGCGGTCTTGCCGAACGCCGTCAGCGCTTCGGGGGATCCGTAGAGGGTTTTGCCGCCCGTCCACACGACGGCGAGGCCGTTGAAAATCTGCATGGTGCCGAGCGTGGCGAGGATCGGGGTGACGCCGATGTAGGCGATGAGGACGCCGTTAACGAGGCCGCACAGGAGTCCGACGCCCAGCCCGATGAGGATGATGACGGGGCCCCATTGTTCGGTTCCGCCCAGCGCGCTCGAGGTGTAGAGGGTCGATACGGTGATCGCGCAGAGGTTCGCGATGGCGACGAGCGACAGGTCGATGCCGCCGGTGACCATCGAGATCATCATGGCGATGGAGAGGATGCCGATTTCTGCGACGGCGAGCAGCATGTTCTGCAGGTTGAGGCCCGTGAGGAAGACGCTCGGGGAGAGGACCGAGAAGATTCCGATGGCCACGAGGAGGATGAGGACCATGCGGGCAATCGACCGGTCGCGGCGCAGCCGGGACAGGATCGAGGCGCTGAAGCGATCAATCCGGGAGTTTGTGTCGCGGAGTGTGTTGTTCATGGGACTCATCCTTCGACGGCTTGGGGGACGGCGTTGCTGTGGTCGACCTGGGCGCTCTTGGCACGCATCGTTCGCGTGCTGCGCTTTGCGGCGAGCGCTTGGATGCCGACACCGGCGACGAGGAGCAGGCCGACGGCGGCGCGCTGCCAGGCGCTGGGGACGCCGATGAGGATCAGCGAGTTGTTGATGAGCTGGACGAGCAGCACACCGAGGATCGTTCCGCGCACGGATCCACGTCCGCCGAAGATCGACGCGCCTCCGAGGACGACGGCGGCGATGATGTCGAGTTCGTGGCCGACGAGTTCCTGGGGGTTGGCGGACCTGCCGAGGATCATGTAGACCATGCCGGCGGTTGCGGCGAGGGTTCCGGCGATGACGTACACCCAGATTTGGGTGCGTTTGACGTTGATGCCGGCTCGGTGGGCGGATTCGGTGTCGCCACCGATCGCGTAGATTGCGCGTCCGAACATGGTCCGGCTGAGTACCAGCGCGATGACGATCGCGAGGATGATGGCCGGGATGATCATGGAGTGCAGCAGTGCGACGCCCGTCGATGTTTCGACGGAGACCAGGTTCGCAGTTGAGGCTGACGCCATGCCCTCGGGCAGCTGGGCGATGTACTTCGAGCCGATGTACGCCAGGAGGAAGCCTTGGAAGATCCCCTGGGTGCCGAGCGTGACGATGAGGGTCGGGAGCTTAAACCTGGAGATCAGGTAGCCGTTGAGCAGGCCGAGGAGCGCTCCGATGGCCAGCGCCATGGCGAAGGATCCGATGAGGCCGATGTTGATTCCTCGGCTCAGCTGGAACACGATCGTGGCGTAGGAGGCGAACGAGGCGATAGCCGCGAAGGAGACGTCGATGCCTCCGGAGATGATGACGAGGAGGACGCCGAGGGCGTAGATCATCGGGACGATGGAGGAACGCAGGAGGGAGAAGAGCGTCGAGACCGTGAAGAACGCGGGGCTGATCGCGGACATGATGATGGTCAGGAGGACCAGGACGGACAGGACGATTCCTTCACGGTTGGGTCCCCAGATCCAGCGCAGGACGCGCCGTGCGACGGTATTCATGTTCATGACACGACCATCTTTCTAATCGTTCGAGCATCGACATCCTCACCGGCCAGTTCGGCGGCGATGTGGCCGCCCTTGGTGATGAGCACTCGATGGCAGCAGGAGACGAGTTCCGGCGCATCGTCGGAGATGATGACGATGGCCATGCCGGCTTCCGCTTGTTCGCGCAGGATGTCGAGGATCTCGGCTTTGGAGCCGACGTCGACACCGACCGTGGGGCCGTTGAGGATGAGGACCTTGGGGTTGCGTGCGAGCCACTTCGCGAGGACGACGCGCTGGGCGTTGCCGCCGGACAGGGATCGCACGGGGGCGAGGACGTCGGGGGCTTTGATGCGCAGCGACTCGAAGTAGTGGGCGATGGTTTGGCGGATCTTGTCTTTGCGCAGCGTGTTGAGTTTCGAGGTGTGGTGGTCGATGGACGCGGCGATGACGTTGTCGGCGATCGACTTGTCGAGGAAGAGGCCCTCGGTGAGTCGGTCTTCGGGGACGTATCCGATGTGGGCCTTGATGGCCTGTCCGATGGAGCCCACCTCGACGTGTTCGCCGTCGATGTAGACGCGTCCGGAGTCGATGGGCAGGAGGCCGAAGAGGGCCTGGGCGATTTCGGTACGGCCGGATCCGAGGAGCCCGGTGATGCCGAGGATTTCGCCCTTCTTCACGGAGAAGCTAACGTCCTCGAAGCCTCCCTGGGAGGTGAGGGATTCGACGCGCAGGCGCTCCTCGGCATCCTCCGCGAGGGGCGGGACGCGTCGGCTCTGGTCGAGTTCCTTGCCGGTCATGTAGTGGGTGATCTTCTCACGGTCGAGGTCTTCGACCGGCGAATCAATGACGTTGCGTCCCGATCGCATGATGGTGACGCGCTGCGAAATCGCCATGACCTCGTCGAGCTTGTGTGACACGAAGATGAGGGCGACACCCTGCGCGCTCAGCTTTTCGACGACCATGAACAGGCGCGCGACCTCACGCTGGGTGAGGGCGGTCGTCGGCTCGTCCATGATGAGGAGCTTCGCGTTGCCGGCTAGGGCGCGGCAGATGGCGGTGAGCTGCTTGTCTGCGACGGAGAGCTGTTCGACGTCGGCGTCGAGCGGGAGCGGGACGCCGAGGCGCTCGACAATCTGCGCGGCCTGCTTCTTTGCGTTCGTGGAGCTGAAGAGCTTCTTCTTTTCCGTGACCGACGAGGTCATCATGATGTTCTCAGCGACCGTCAGGTTCGAGAACAGGCTGAAGTCCTGGTAGATGACCTGGATGCCGGCGTCCATGGCGCTGAGCGGCGTCAGCGAGGAGACAGTGTGGCCGTCGATGAGGATGCGTCCCGCGTCGGGCGCGTGCACTCCGGAGATGACTTTGATGAGAGTGGACTTTCCGCAGCCATTCTCGCCGGCCAGGCACAGCACTTCTCCCGGCCAGACGGCCATGTTGACGCCATCAAGGGCGCGAACACCGCCGAAGTTCTTGACGATATCCCGAACCTCTAGAAAGGGGTTCTCCTGCACGCTGACGCCTTCTCCGTGGGGGCGCGGTGCTTCATCCACATTGCTGCGCATGTGCTCTCCTTCGAGTGTCTTGTCGACTGCGCTGTCGTGGGACGCCCGCCCCGGCCTCGTGCCGATGTGTCACGAGGCCGGGGCTGCGTGATCAGAAGTCGTAGTTCTTCGCTTGCTCGGCGTCCGCGGCGATCTGGGCGTTGCCGACCCAGACGTTGTCGTAGCCGTCGAGCTTGTGGAGGTTGTTGTAACCCTCGATACCGAGATCCATGCCTTCGGTGATGGTGCCGCCGTCAGCGAGGATCTTCGCGATCTGCAGCTGGGCCTTGCCGGCGAGGGCGGGATCCCAGAAGAAGATCTTGTCGATGGAACCGGTGGCCAGGTACTTCGCGGAGGCCGAGGGGATGGAGGTGCCCATGACGCAGACCTGATCGGACAGGCCGGCCTCTTCGATCGCGCGGGCGATGCCGGGCACGTCGTTACCGGCGGAGCCCTGGAAGGCCTTGATGTCCGGGTACTTGCCGAGGACTTCCTTGGCCTTTTCGTAGGCTGCGGTCTCGTTGTCGGTCGACTCGATGGGTGTCTCGACACGCTCCATGCCGGGGAAGTTCTTCTGCTGGTAGTCGTAGGCGGCCTCAACCCATTCCATGTGGGTCTTGGCGGTCAGGCCACCGACGAACTGCACGTACTTACCGGTGCCGCCCGTGCACTCCCCGATGTTCTTCATGATGTCGACGCCGTAGGAGGCGTTGTCGAATGCCTCGATGTCGACGTCAACGTTCTTGATGCCCGTCGCCTCGTGAGAGACCACCTTGATGCCCTGTGCGCGCGCCTGTTCGAGGACGGCGGAGAGGGCCTCGGGAGAGTTGGGGACGACGGTGATGGCGACCGGCTTCTGCGCGATCAGATCCTGGATGATCTGGATCTGCTTTTCCGGCGCAACGTCGGTTCCACCCTCCGTTCGCGTGTCGTATCCGTTCTCGGCGCCCCATTCCTTGACGCCCACGTCCATGCGATCAAACCATGCGATGCCCTTGACCTTGACGACGGTGACCATCGTCTTGCCGGAATCGCCCGCGGCCGAGCCGGTGTTTGATGAGGAGTTGTCGCCTGTCGTCCCTCCGACGGTCGAGCAGGCAGTCAGAGCAAGCATCGATGCAATGGACACCGATGCCGCCGTCAGTCTTCCGATCTTCATGTCGTCACTTCCTCGTGATCTAGTTGTCGGACGTTCCGGGTTCGCCATCTCCTGCGATGACGCACGCATCATGGCGTGACCCGCGTCGCAATCACTTACATTACACGCGGTATCGCGCAGTAGCAACTCGTTTTCGCGCATTTATGACGGCTTGATTCACCGCTAACTGCTCATGGGCGCGCAGCTCAACGCACGGTTATACGCAAATGCTGAGCGAAAAACGCCCCTATGGACTGGCGATTTAGGCAAATGCCCTCGTTGCGCGGTATCGCGCACATTCGCGCCGAAAGTTCGGTACAGTGTCAAGCGGGCGGCGATCACGATGCACTATTGCAGGCATCATCTGTACCCCTCGTCGCACCCCGCGTAGACCAAAGCCAGCAGAAGGAACCATCGTGACCCGGCAAGACACCATTGTCTCCATGATTGAGGCAACAGGCTTCGAGACCGTGTCCTCGTTGGCAGAGGCTCTCGACGTCAATGTGTCAACCATCCGCAGGGACCTGGAGCACCTGGCCGAGGCCGGCCTCGTGCGCCGCACCCACGGTGGCGCGATCCCGATCCCCCAGGACGAGGACACCGAGGAGTTCCTGCAGGATTCCCCGAACCGCGCGGAGAAGCGCGCGATCGGCCCGGCCATGGCGGAGCGCATCCTCGACGGCCAGTCCGTGTTCATCGATTCGGGGTCGACGTGCCTTGAGGTGGCTCGGGCGCTCGACGCGCGCCGCGTGACCGTGGTGACGCACGATCTGCTGGTGGGCCTCGAGATTCTGAAGAAGCCTTCCCTGAACCTAGTGTTCGTGGGCGGCGAGCTGCTGCCGAACCGGACCCACATGTGGGGGCCGACCGCCATCGATCAGCTGGAGCACATCCGCGTGAACACGGCCGTTTTCGGCGCGAATTCGGTGATGGAGGACGGCATTTACGCGTCCACCGGCTACTCGATCGAGCTGCAGCAGAAGGTGCGCTCGATCGCGTCAACGGCCTACTTCGTCGCGGATTCGACGAAGTTCGGCCGCAACGCCCTGTACAAGGTCCTCGGCATCGACGCGTTCACGGCCGGTATTACGGACTCGTTCCTCTCCCCCATCTCGGCGGCGGCCTACCCGATCCCGCTCATCCGGGCCGAGGTCGCGCAGGGGTAAGGCCCCACGTCACAAGCTTGCATCGCGGGTAAGTCCGCACCCCTGCATTCCTGCAGCGATCCCCTTGTACGCACACCACAGCACCCACCTAGCTTGTGTGTCGTAGATTACCCGCTATTCTTGGTCGCATGACAGCTGCGCGCGACGACGACTTCACGGCTCTGCCCGGCATGGAAGCGGATTCCAACGACATCCACCGCGCTCGGGAACGTTTGTCAGATGACGCCACTCCCGGCTCGGCAATCACCTCGGCAAATACCTCGTCGAACGCTTCCTCGAAGTCGGCGCTGGATGCCCTGCTGGATGAGTACCGTGCGCGCGCGAAGAGCGAGCGCGAGAAGGGCGTGCTGTTCGATTACCGCCGGATCATGGACACGTCAGGCACGCCGTCGGGAATTGGCTTCACAAAGGTCTCGCACACCCGCGTGCGGGCCAACTCTCCGCGAAGAACATATTGCCGCGGGGTCCCAATCGATCCACCTACCAACACTCGGCCATCCCGCCACAACTGAACTAGTCGATGCGTCACACTAGCTAAGGCATTCAAATTACACATGGAGGAACTAATGACTAAAGAACACAACGAAGTCCCTTGCGCGACACCAGATTTCGCCACAGAAGCCGCATCCCAACTCGCCGAGCTCTTCCCCGAGATCGTAGCCGACGGCAAGATCAACCTCGATACCCTCAAGACGATCCTCGATATTGGCATCGAAGAGGGGCATGAGCGCTTCGGCCTGACATGGCCCGGCAAACGCGAGGCAATACGCGCAGCCCAGACCCCAACCACTGCGACACTCATGCCGGATAAACAGAACTCTATCGATTGGGATACCACCCAAAATGTGTTTATTGAGGGAGACAACCTCGAAGTGCTAAAGATCCTTCAAAAACACTATTACGGCAAGATCAAGATGATCTATATCGATCCTCCGTACAACACTGGCAACGACTTTGTTTACTCCGACAACTACACCGACTCAATCGGGAACTACCTCGATAGTACCGGCCAGACAGATGAGGGCGGCAAGCTGTCAACTAACTCGGAAGCAGATGGGCGCTTTCATTCGAATTGGTTGAACATGATGTATCCACGCTTGAAGTTAGCAAGAAATCTACTACACGAAGATGGCGTTATTTTCATAAGCATTAGCGATAGGGAACAGGCGCACCTTAAAGATATTTGCGATGAGATCTATGGTGAACATAACTTTCTCGCAAGCTTCATATGGGAGAAATCTCAGCATTTTGGGCGCCAAAAGATCAATTCTTACTCAAACTACGACTACATCCTTTGTTACGCTAGACAACTCTACAGTCCAGATGGAAAAAAGAAAGAATTACTTGTTGAGTATTCAAAGTCAAACTTTGAGGATGCACCCCTTTACAACGCATCAAATACAGAGACCACACTCCTATTCCGGTCTGGATCAACAAAGTTCAATATTCCCGATGGAACCTATAGCGAGTCGTCGGATTCGAAATACTTACTACAGAACCCAGTAGTAGTCAAGGATGGGAGAAATACTAACGACTTTGAGCTCACGTTTTGCTCACGTTGGTCACGACAGAAAGTCTTGGATGAAATTAACGAAGGGACAACTTTTTGGGTCAAATCCAGGAACTTCGCGATTCGCGCCATCTACGCAGAAGGAAAGATTGCGAACGAGTCTCCGCGACAGATTATTTTCACAAACTCCTCGGCACCAAATAGAACCAAAAGCAGATTTGAAGTTGCAGTAGGGACGAACGAAGAGGCCTCGTCACAACTAATGACCCTCATGGGTGGCGACTACTTTTCATATCCAAAACCAACTAGCCTAATTCAGTACCTTATTTCACTAACTCAATCGGATACCATCCTTGACTTTTTTGCAGGTTCAGGTACCACTGCGCACGCAACAATGCAATTAAACGCCATGGACGGTGGAAGCCGTCGGTGCATTTCCGTGCAGTTGCCCGAGCCGACCGATGAGAAGTCTGAGGCCCGCAAGGCCGGTTATGAGAATATCGCGGAGATTACGCTTGAGCGTATCCGTAGGGCTGGGGCGAAGATTCTGGAAGAAGAGTCTGCCAAGCTCGATGGGCATGCTGAGGGCTTGGACGTGGGCTTCCGTGCTTACAAGCTTGTTGACACCAACTTCACGAAGTGGCGTGCCCACTCCTCACTGTCCGAGGAAGAACTCAAGGGCTTGTTCGCTGGCATGGGCGAGTCAGCGGATGATGACGCCCGCCCCGAGGCTCTGCTGACGGAGGTGCTGCTCAAGCTTGGTTTCTCCCTGACGGAGCAGGTTGAGCGTGTGGATGTGGCCGGGCTGGAAGCATTCAGTGTGGCCGGGGGCCTGGTGGTCGCGTACCTGAACGAGCACGTCAAGCCCACCCTGGAACAGCTGCGCGCCATGGTCGCCCTTGAGCCTGGTCGTCTGGTGGTGCTGGAAGACGCGTTCCAGGGTGACGACGTGCTCAAGACGAACCTGGTTCAGGAATGCCGCTCCCACGGCGTTGACTTGTGGACGGCCTAAGAGGGAGCGGGTGTGATGCGTTTTCAGTTTGATCCCCATCAGCCATACCAGGCTTCCGCTATCGAAGCGGTCACGGACTTGTTCGATGGGCAGCCCGCGGACGCGGACCAGTTGGTGACCACGTTCCGGCTGTTGCCGTCCGAGCCGGCCTTGTTTGACCAGGGCGAAGTGTCTGGTCAGGTAAGTTTGGATATCGCTGCCGAGGTCGGCGCGGTGGGTAACAACCTGGTGCTGGACGAGGACATGATCCTGGCGAACTTGCAGCGGGTCCAAGACCGTAACGGCCTGGAGAGTGCGCAGGCGCTTGCTGATGGTTTGCAGTTTGACGTGGAGATGGAAACCGGTACGGGCAAAACCTACGTGTATTTGCGTACCGCGTTTGAGCTGGCAAAGCGTTACCAGTTTACCAAGTTCATCATTCTGGTGCCGTCGGTGGCGATCCGTGAGGGTGTGAAGACCTCGATTGATTTGATGCGGGAGCATTTCCGCCACTTGTATCCGGAGATCAATATGGATGCTTCGGTGTATGCGGGTGAGCGTGCCGAGGAGGTACGTGATTTCGCGTCGGCAACAAGTTTGCAGTTTCTGGTGATGACGATTGATTCGCTGCGTGGGGATAAGAACACGCGCATCATGCACCAGAACAGGGACAAGCTTGCCGGGCTTCGCCCCCTGGATTATCTGCGGGCAACTCGTCCGATTGTGATCATGGATGAGCCCCAGAACATGGAGTCACAGTTGGCTCAGTCAGCGGTGGCTGATCTGGCCCCGTTGTGCACGCTGCGTTATTCCGCGACCCACCGGGTCACCCGTAACGTGGTGTACCGGCTTGACCCGCTTGACGCCCACCAGCTTGGCCTGGTGAAGACCATCGTGGTCTCGGATGCTCAGGAGCTTGGTGGCACGGCTAAGCCGTATGTGAAGCTACTTGGGGTGTCTCGCGACCCGTTCAAGGCCTCCCTGGAGTTGGTGTGCCGTAAGAAGGACGGCTCGTATGCCAAGCGCAAGGTGACCGCCACGCAGGGTGATGATCTGGAGCGGATCTCTGGCGGTAACCCGGCTTATGAGGGTAACTGGCGGGTGAGCGAGATCAGTGTCGAGCCTGAACGCATCGAACTGTCCAACTACGGGTACCTGCATGTTGCGGATGAGATCGGCTCGAACCAGGACGCGGTGTTCAGGGAGATGATCCGCGAGACCATCCGCGAACACATCCGTAAAGAACTCCAGGTCCACGCCAAGGGCATCAAGGTGCTGTCCTTGTTCTTTATCGACAAGGTTGCCTCGTATCTGGGGGACGGGGTCAACAACCTGGACGCGAATGGCGACTTTGCGACCTGGTTCGATGAGCTTTACACCAAGGAACTGGCTCGCCAGCCCAAGGCCAGGGGCATCATGCCTGCTACGGCGTTGGAAGCGCGCAGCGGCTATTTCGCCCAGATGAAGTCTGGTAAGGGCAAGAACGCGGTGATGACGTTCAAGGACTCGTCTGGCAAGACCAAGGCGGATGATGACGCGTATGAGTTAATCATGCGTGACAAGGCCCGCCTGTTGAGTATGGATGAGCCGGTACGCTTCATTTTCTCCCACTCCGCGTTGCGTGAGGGCTGGGATAACCCCAACGTGTTCCAGATCTGCACGCTGCGTGACATGGCCTCGGAAACCGAGCGCCGCCAGACGATCGGTCGTGGCCTGCGTCTACCTGTGAACCAGGCTGGTGAGCGGATTAGCGATACTGGTCTGGCACAGTTGACGGTGGTGGCCAGCGAGTCGTATCAGGCGTTCGCTTCCGCGCTTCAGAACGAGTATCAGAAGGCGGGTGTGGCGATCGGGTTTGTGCGTAAGCAGGAATTCTCACGTCTGCCGATCACGGTTGATGGGAAAGAGACCGTGCTTGGCGCGAAGCGTTCGGCCGAGATCTGGGATCACCTCCACCGGCGCGGTTTCATTAACGACCACGGCGAGGTCCAGGGCAGTTGGGTGCCCGAGCAGCTTGGCTTCACTATCGACCTGCCCGAGCAGTATGCGGAGTACGAGGACGATGTCATCAACATCGTCAACGCCTGCAAGATGGAAACCATCATCAAGCGCAAGCGCAAGCGTGTGGCCCGCAAACTGAACAAGGAACTGTACGCAGCCCCCGGCTTTGAGGAGTTCTGGGACAAGATCACCCAGCGCACCACCTACCGGGTCAAATTCGAACGCCAAGCACTGGTGGACGCATGCGTGAACCGGATCAAGACGGCTCCCAGGATCGAACCAATCCGCATCCAGGTTACGCGCACGAAAATGACGATGACTCGTGGCGGTACCAAGGGCAGCACGCTCGGGTCGCGTGGCGCGAACCTGACCGGCTCCTACCCGCTGCCCGATATCGTGGCCCAGCTACAGGAAGCAACCTCGCTGACCCGAAAAACGATCATCGATATCCTCACCGCTTCTGGGCGGCTTGGAGAGTTTCTGCATAACCCGAACGACTTCATCAAGATGGTCTCGACCTGTATTCAAGAAGAGCTCGCTCACGTGGTCGTTGAGGGGATCCAGTACGAGAAGATCGGCGGGAGTATCTACGAGCTGCGCGAGTTGCAAGAAGACGGGCTGGAGGAGAAAGACCGCTTCCTTGACCAGCTCTACAAGGTGACCAACACGGGAAAAACGGACTTTGACTACGTCGTCTTTGACTCCGCGGTCGAGCGTCAGTTCGCCGAGTACCTGGACGGGCTAGAAGACATTCGTCTATTTATGAAGCTGCCCGACAAGTTCCGTATCCCCACCCCTGTTGGGGATTACAACCCGGACTGGG
>ERZ772932.752-NODE-752-length-16803-cov-28.475042_pt1 | contig 16803 bp, 15 predicted proteins | sample MGYA00511684_ERZ772932 | MGnify/ENA primary metagenome ERZ772932 (study PRJEB29015, sample SAMEA2738078) | human oral metagenome | biome: human oral; feature: human-associated habitat; material: saliva | place: China | collected 2210 ...
TCAACGTTTTCAAGCCCGTCATGGCGTGGAACGTCCTGGAGTCCATCCGCCTGCTCGGCGACGCCTGCGTGTCCTTCGACACGCACTGCGCGTACGGCATCGAGCCGAACTACGAGAAGATCAAGCACAACCTGGACATCAACCTCATGCAGGTGACGGCTCTGAACCGTCACATCGGCTACGACAAGGCCTCGAAGATTGCGAAGAACGCGCATCACAAGGGCCTGTCGCTGCGCGAGTCCGCCCTCGAGCTGGGCTTCCTGACCGCCGAGGAGTTCGACGCGTGGGTCGTTCCCGCCGACATGACGCACCCCAGCGCCGCCGACGAGTGATCCGCAAGTCGCACTGACGCTTCGGCCCCGGTCTCGCATGAGGCCGGGGCCGGTTCGTTCAACCCTGAGCGCGCGCCCGGCGCATCTTCAGGATCGTCGAGGCGATGATGGAGAGCAGGAAGATGTTGAAGAGGATCGCACCGACGCTCGGGGACACGAGCGTGGCGACGAGGCGTCCGGCGGGGGCTGTGGCCGCGGCGGAGGCCCCGACGATGAGACCGACGCGCAGATCGACCATGCGGTGACGCAGATTCGTGACAGTGCCGGCGATGCCGGTGGGGATCATGACGAGCAGGGACGTGCCGCGCGCGATCAGGTCTCCTACACCGACGACGAGTTCCATGCCGGGCACGATGACGGATCCGCCGCCCACGCCGACTAGGCCGGACAGGATGCCGGCGCCCACGCCGACCAGGATCAGCAGGGCGCACGAGGCCGGGGTCAGCGAGACGATCCCCTCACGCGTGGGGACCTGCAGGTATTGGGAGACGATGACGAAGAGTGTGAAGCCGATGAGGATCCAGGGCAGGGAGGGCGCGGGGAGGCGGCGCAAGAGCCACACGCCGATTTGGGATCCCGCGAGCGCGCCGACAACGAGGAGCGCGCCACCCGCCCAGGAGACCTCGCCGTGCAGGGCGTAGGTGCCCGAGCCGACGGCGGCGGTGACGATGATGGCGGCAAGGGAGGTGGACGAGGCGCGGCGCTGGTCCATGCCCAGGACGGCCATGAGCGCGGGGACGATGACGAGGCCACCGCCGACGCCGAAGAGTCCGGAAAGGAAGCCTGCGCCGACGCCCGTCGCAATGACGAGAAGGATGCGGCACAGGGTGAGAGTCTGGGAGTAGGTGTGGTCCATGTCTCTACTGTAGTCCTGGGTAACGCGTCTTCTGTTTCGGGGCTTCACCCCGCGCGAAACGCATGTGCACGTCCTGTTCGCGCCGGTTTGTGCGGGCGTAGACTTCTGGCATCGACGAAAGGAAAAGAGATGCCCAAGGTTCTGATCGTGTCGGGTCACCCGCGTCTCGGTGACGATTCGGTGGCGAATAAGACGATTCTGGAGGAGCTGGCGTCGCTGCTCCCCGAGGCCATGATCGATCATCTCGACGAGCTGTATCCCGATTACGCGTTCGACGTTGAGGCGGAGCAGGCGAAGCTTGCCGCGGCGGACGTGATCGTGTTGCAGTATCCGCTGTGGTGGTACGGCTGGCCATCGCTGCTGCAGAAGTGGGTGGAGGACGTGTTTGTGCGCGGTTTCAGCCACGGGTCGACGGGCACGGCGCTGCGCGGCAAGAAGCTGGTGGTGTCGCTGACGACCGGAGCGGCGGAATCTTACTATGACGCCCAGCCGGGCGGCATCGAGCATTTTTTGGCCGCGGTGAAGGCGACGAGCGCCCTGACTGGCCTGGAGTATGCGGGTGTTCTGCCTCTGTACGGGGTGTCCTACGCGAATCGTACGGATGAGACGGCGCGCGCCGATATGGTCGAGCGTTCGCGCAAGCACGCGAAGCACCTGGCGGAGTTCGTCTCCACCCTCTGAGCAACCACTCCCCTGCTGCCAGGCAAGACGCGAAACCGGCTCCGGCCTCGTTCATTGACGAGGCCGGAGCCAGTTGATTATCCACGCTTTCCTCGCACAGAAAAGGACATCACCGCCTGGATTGCAGGGCTGCGACCACGAGAGCGCAGGCCTCCGCATCAGAATCCGCTCGGTGGTGCTTGAGCGTGAACCCAGGCACCAGCGCCTTCGTGACAGTCGGTAGCTTGTAGTTCTCCAAGCCAGGGACCATGCGCTGCGCTGTTCGATAGGAACAGAAGAAGCTCTGCGGGAGGGACTGCGTCCCGAAGAAGGCATCGAGTTCCCTCCACACCCGAGCGTCAAAGGCCGCATTATGCGCGAACACCGGCAAGCCACCGTGGAAGCCAGCCACCCAGGCAGCAATATCTGGCCACATCGGGGACCTACGCACGTCGCGCGCAGAGATCCCATGCAGGTAGGTGAATTCAAACCGATCAAAGCCCGGGGGCGGTTTGATCAGCGTACTCGCCCGTTCAACGACCCGCCCGCCTGAGATCTTCACCAGCGCAATCTGACAGGCGGACTCTCCTCCCTGCCTGTTCGCAGTCTCGAAGTCGACGGCCACAAAAGACGGAAGCGCGAGGACCTCGGGCGGCGCCACCCAGCTGGATCGCTGGCGAGAATGGGGGCGCGCATACGAAACATCCGGCGACACAGCGGCGCGGCCAGTCACCGACACGGGAGCCGAACCCTTCTGCGCAGCCTTTGCCACTTTCTCAAGTTCCACGAAGCGTTTCCACTCGGCGTGGTGCTGACTCGGGTCTTCACCACGCTGCTTCGCAAGCATTTCACGGGCTTTCGCAAGGCGCTTGCGTAGTTCCAGACGAAAATCTTCACGGGGAGCCGGCAGCCCCAGCGCCAGCCAGCGCTCAATCGTCTCAGCTTCGCCCCAATAGTCCTTCTGCTTGTGCTGAATGATCGCAACCTGATTGACGTAATATTCCGCAACATTCACGGGGTTCAGGCGTGCGGCGGCAATCATCGCATCCATACAGCCACGAGCAACATGTAGCGCTTGGGAAAGATCTCCGGACCGTTTGAGCGCGGCAATGTCATCCACCCAGTCGCAGATATCTCGACCATCGAACTTAGGCATGAACAAGCCATCAGGTCCAACGTTGGGCCCATTATGCACACCAAAGAACGTTGGTGTCGGTGGGGCGACGCCAACGGAGAGAGACTGGCCGTACTGAGGCGAAAAACCCTGCTGCGAAACACCACTGGAAGGACGCTGACCGTATTGCATCGGATAGTTCTGCTGAGCAGTGAGCGCACCGCGCAGCCACTCAAACACGCCCATAACGCCCGCTTTCCTGCTGCGAGGCTCCACTATGCCCCGCTTATCTCATCCGCTCTGCGCAGACACGCCAGTCAATGGTGTCGACACACTTGCTCTAGCTTACTACATAAGCTCCCCAACTGAAGACCGCTCACGTCCACCATTTTCACGATCCACACCCCAGCCTCGTCAATGAACGAGGTCGTGGCCGAGTCTATGAGCGAGTATCCTTGACGCTTGCACTCCTCAGCACACTTGACAGTTTCTGACAGAGCACCATTTTTCCGACGGCAACATCTCCTAATTAGAGCTAAGAAACCCACGCAGCGTCTCGTGTGCGCTTTGATACTGAGCCATTTCCACACTTTTACTTGTCCAAACTGTGGAACACTTGTCGACTACTTGACTACATTCGGTTTATTTACTGAATAAGCGACGTACCGTTGAATGAGCGCACCCATGCGCCAGGCTCCCTCGGAAGAGTCTCATCAACACCATCGAGGACACAGTCATGTCAACGCGACATCCCCTGGCCATCCCCGCCGCGCTTGTGCTTGGCACCGCCATCGCAACGACGGCCCTCCCGCTCCCACGATTCACGCCGGCCACAGCCTCGGGCACAGCCCACGTGACTCGCGCCTACACGGACAAATCCACCCACTTCCCCGGCTCCCAGGCCACCATCACCGCCGAAGCCAGCGGGGGCGGTACCGTCCACTTCTCCGTCAGTCACCTCGGTACCGAAGTCGCCAGCGGCGAAGCCCCCGTCACGGACGGAGCCGCCACATGGACCTACACGACGCCGAGCGAGGACAACCAGGGATACCTGGTGACCGCTACCGGTGCCGACGATACGCACGCCGAAACAGCGCTGGACGTTTCCTCCAGCTGGACGCGCTTCCCGCGCATGGGATACGTCTCTCACTTCAAGCCCACCGCCCCGGCTGACATCACCACGGGCACGAGCTATGAGTCCTACCTGTCCCTCACTCCCAGCGAGTACATTGCTAAGCTCAGCCAGGACTACCACATCAACACACTGCAGTACTACGACTGGCAGTACCGACACGAGCAGCCCGTCGCCACCGGTGACCTCGCGGACAAGTGGCCGCTGTGGTATCGGGACACTTACGCGTCGAAGAAAACGATCACCGATTACATCAAAGACGCGAAGAACGCAAACATGGGTTCACTCGCCTACTCGATGGCATACGCGGCTAACGACAACTACGACACGAACACTATCAAGGACGAGTGGCGTCTGCGTGAGGACAACGGATCCTACTGGGTTCGCGACCTCGGCGAGCAGTGGTGGGTGCCGACCCCCAAGGGCGTGAACAAGCCTAAGAGTCACCAGTTCATGATGAACGTCAACACCCAGGGGTGGCGCGACTACATCACGGATCAGTACGTGGCCCAAAAGGACGCCTTCGGGTTCGACGGCACGCACATCGACACGCTCGGACAGACCGTCAAGAAGGATGCATCCGGCAACTCCGTGGACCTGACCGACGGCCTGACCGCTCTCGTCAACGAAACGGCGTCCAAGACCGGCACCGCCACCGGCATCAACCTGCCCGACGGCGCGGGCACTGACAAGATCGGCCCGTCCTCGGCCTCGTACATCTACACCGAGCTGTGGGACCACAACGAAACAAACCAGCAGGTCGCCTCCTACCTGCAGGGCGCGCGCGACAAGTCGGCAAACAAGCCGCAGATCGTCGCCGCCTACGCCAACAACTACGACCCGGCGTCGTGGGTTGCCGACCCGAGTGATTCCAACAAGCAGATCCACCCGCAGGTGACACCGGATGAAGGGACGCGTATCGAGGCCGAATCCGACCAGGCGAGCGTGAGCGGCGGTGCCCATATCCTCTCCGGTGACGATTCCGCGTCGGGCGGCGCCTACGCGGGCGACTTCTCCCAGGGCGGCTCCACAGTGACCTTCACTGTTGACGCTGGCCAGGGCGGCACCTTCACGTTCACAACGCGCTACGCCCGGCAGGACGACGATCCCGCGTACCATCAGATGATCCTCGACATGGGTACGCCCACGCAGAAGCTCATCAAGTACGTTCACTTCGATCAGACGGGCAGCTACTACACGTGGAAGGACATGACGGAGACGGTCGAACTCACGCCCGGCACCCACACGATTTCCTACTGGGTCCCGACCGATAAGCACTACACCCCCGTCAACATCGACTGCATCACCTTCCGCGAGTTCAACACGGACTCCGTCAAGCTCGCAGACGCGGCGTTCGCGGCCAACGGCGCACACCACCTCGAGCTCGGCGACTACGGGCGCATGCTCGACAATGAGTTCTTCGTGAGCTCCGGACGCTCCATGTCCGCTGACCTCCAGACGTGGATGAAGAACTACTACAACATCTCCACCGCCTACGAGAACCTGCTTTTCGGCGACAACCTGACGCGCAAGGAGCGTCAGGTCGAGGCCTCGACGAACGGGGTGGGCCTGCCAACCTCGACGGACGGGGCCGCGAACACGATCTGGGCGAACACGATGACGTCTGACGCGGGCACAGCCCTGCACCTCATCAACCTGCGCACCAACGACCAGGACGGCAACGACGAATACTGACGTAACGCCGCGAAGCGGACCCTGCCGTTTGGCGACACATCGGTCACCTACCACCTCGCTGCGGGCGAGCCTGCTCCCACCTCCGTATTCGTCGTCAGCCCCGACGACGACGGTGGCCGCCCGACGCAGCTGGATGTCACGCTCGGCACGGATGAACAGGGCAACGCGACTGTCACCTTCAACGTCGGCTGGCTCTCCACGTGGGACATGGTGGTCTTCTCCCCCACAAAGGATGCGGACCGCGCGGGGGCCGAGGCCTCGGCGAGTGAAGCCGTCACCGGCCAGGTACGCAACGACCTCGGCCAGTGCCTGAGCGCCCAGGATGCCCAGGGCGCGAACGGAACCCCCGTGTGGAACAGCGACTGTGATGCGCAGGGAACGGCCGAGCAGACGGTAACCTACCAGGACAACCACCTGATGATCGGCGGCCGGTGCGTGGACGTGCTCGCCAATGGCACGGCCGACGGTTCCGTTGTGCATCTGTGGGACTGCTACCCCGCCTTGCCTTCGCAACAGTGGGATCGCAATGATGCCGGCCAGTACGTGAACCGCAGTTCCGGCACGTGCCTGACGATCCCAAACGACACGACGACGACCTCGACACAGGCGATCATCGCGCAGTGCTCGTCTTCGTCGCCATCACAGCGCTGGTCCGCCCCCGCTCCGGCAGGCCAGTAGCGGAGCCTTCCCTGGGATAGGCACTACCCAGTAGGACGACTCCCCTCTGGGCGCGCAAGGGCTCACGCGCAGCCCACGACTCGGCCCCGGCCTCGTATTTCGACGAGGCCGGGGCCGAGCCATAAATCTTGCCATCCCCTCTCAGCCAAACAGAATCTCCCACTGTGAAGCGAATGACCATGAGTGAGCGCACTGCACCTATCGCGACGAGCGACACCAGGACCCCGTTGGGGCCGTTCACGTCAAGGAGCGGGCCTAACACGCACCGTATGTCAGAAGCAGCTGTTCCAGGCGAGTAATGAACTCACCAACCCCGAGACTGTAGTTCAGATACGTCCGTTTGATCGTATCTGCATGCGCAGCTTTCACCAGGACTACGTTATCGAATTCAGGTTCTCGACTATCGCCCTCATTAACAGAGTCGGCACCAAGAGATATTTTTTCAATGCGCTGGTATTCGTTATTCGCTTCGGAGAAATCGACGAAACCAACAATATCGAAAAACTGGAGATCACGTATGAGACAGAGCAAGAAATATTCGTCACTCTCGTCTGAATCAGATGCGACAACAATACCACTGCGCGCCACAGCTAACTCTTTCAAAATCTTGGTTGCATCACAAATTTCTACAATTTCACTACAGATTGAAGATACATCATCAACCACACCCGGAATTCCAGGCATTTTCTCTTCTCGAGCAAATAAGTGAGAACTCAGCGTCAGAAAACGCTCACGCATTTGCTCCTTTCCCCTAAGTTTCGCACGAATATACGGGCTTTTGTATTCAAGACCGTAAACCTCACCTACTGCTTCAACACCCGTTGCCCAAAGGTGCTGAAGGCGCGTACGAATCTGCACTTCAACTCGATACGAAATACCAGATACAGGGACCTTATATATTGCATGATAACTACGATAGCCACTTCGTTGAGGCACCGCGATATAGTCTTTAACCTTAGGCTTTCCAAGAATTCGCTCCAGCTCCGTTGCCGCACGATATACTTCTTCAACATCATTAACGATAAGACGACAGCCGCCAATATCGTCAAGGATCCCGAGTTTGAATCTACTGTCTTCCCTCTGGAGCTTCCGAAGAATCGATTTCATCCGTTTGAGTCGATACGAGACAACAGCACCTTCAAATTGATGGGAGCAACTGCTTAGCGCTTCGAAACAGCGAGCTGTCGGCTCCAGATGCTGGACTCGCCATGTGTGAGCGATAGCGAGAGCTTCCTCATCAAGCCCCTCACTTGCTTGCAAACGCTTGCCTGCCTTTGAAGCTGCTTCACGACTCACTCGCTCCGGCTGTTCTCTGCCCATACGCAGAGTATAGTGGCTGTGAGCACAGCACAGGGAGGAGCCAACATGGCACGTTCGGTGGTCGATGTTGCAACCTACATCTTGGAGCGTACGGATACGATCACAACAATGAAGCTCCAGAAGCTGGCCTTCTACTCGCAGGCACTCCACTTGGTGATTAATGGGACTCCACTGTTCCCTGAGGATTTCCAAGCATGGCGAGGGGGGCCGGTTGCACCCGAGCTCTATGCCCTTCACCGCGGCAAGTTCCTGATTCGCCCTGGTGAATTGGGTAACGCGGGCACTTCAGAGGAATTGACAGAAGAGGAGCGCACACTCATTGCCGCTGTATGTGACGCGATGAGCGAAGCGACAGGAGCTGATCTGAGCCAGCGAACCCACGCGGAGTCGCCATGGCTCGACGCTCGCAAGGGCCTCGCTCCCTCCGAGCCTTCAGCTACCGTCATCACCAAGCAAGCAATGCGCAACTACTATCAAACGAACTCCGTCCTGCGTTGACTATGAACCGCGCGCCAGAGATGCCCTGATACAGCACACAACCGCTGCTGAGTATTCTCGGCGTCATCTGGTCGAGATTTCGGTTCGTGCATCGCTCAACGCCCCTACTTTTCAACAACTCAGCCCCGACCTCGTCAATGAACGAGGCCGGGGCCGAGTTGCATCTGGACGACTCAGTTAGTCTTCGTGTTCGTCGGGTGATATCCGATGTACCCGATATACACCTTCTGCGTCTTCTTTGTGTCCGCGTAGTAGTACATGCGCGGTGCTTTGCGGTTGCAGAACGGTGGGGCAAAATGCGTCCACATCTCAATATAACCGCGTGAATCGACCTCAATAGGAACCGGCAGCATACGCTCGAGGCGCATCTTTCGATCCCTCTTCACAGTTCGCCCTTCGTTTCGCTTGTGATGGCCAGGACCACACCTAAAATACCCCTCCGGCGGACACGCAAGGTAGAGGTCAAGATCTCCATTTGTAAAGTCACCCGTCTCCCGCGCACGCATGTAGTCACGCAGGACCAAGATGTAGTTCCAGAACTCAGGAGCATAGTGGTTTTCCGCCAGGTCGTCGATCGCGAGAATATCGTCCACCATTGAATCCGGCGCGCTCAGTTCGACGTAACGCGTGACCGTCTCATAGCCCTGCTGCGTCATGCGATCAAACAACTCCGACATGCTCTTCGGCGCATCAGCCAGCCACGAATCGTCCGGTTCAGTCGCATGACCACTCGATTCGTGTTGTCGCGCTTTCCATTCAAGGGAGCGGTTTCTCTTACTAAGACTCTCCCTCTCTTGCTGAACCTCAAGCAGCTGGACAACAAGCGCTTTCTTCTCTTCCTTGAGCGCCTCGATCTCTTGGCTTTGATGAGAAGCTTCCTCCAGCAGTTCCTCCGCGACACGTAGCTCATCCTCAAGCTCATTTCGTTTCTGTGCGAGCTGCGCATGCGCGTCGTTCATGGCGTCCAGGCCGTTCTCCAGCGCGGTAACTCCGCTCTCCAGCTCAGTGTATGAGCGCGGGTTGAACGCGGGTAGGAACCGACGAATCAGGCGGCGTAACGGCTCATACCACGCCACGTGCGAAGACTCTCCGCGCTGCGTGGCGGGCTCGGACGACGCTGACCCGGCCCCCACCTCGCGTTCGGAGGTCTGGAGGGCGAGCTCTTCTTGCGCCTCGTGAGCAGGCTCGCGCGAGTCCTCGGCTGATCCCCTCGCGTCGCTGGCGGCTACGGAGAAAGACTCGGCGACCCGCTGACGCACCTTCTCGTTGAGCAGTTCCACCGTCCGCGCCCTCTCACGCAGCGGGTAGAACGTCGGCACTGTCAGGCGCTTCTTATCCAAGAGCGCTTGGGCCCGGCGAAGCTCCTTATCAAGGCCGTTTTCCCACAGATATTCGCAGGGCGTTCGCGCAATGATGGCTGACAGTTCGGGACGAAATCGCTTGCTTTTCTCATCGTACCCACGCAGCAGCGTGCCTGCGGTGAGCACCCTGTGCCGGAGCCTGTCGGCTGGTTCGTCTGACCGGAAGCCAGGAAGGTACGTTCTCAGGCTCCCCTTGGGCATGGCGCACCCCTGTCCGATCTGGGCGCAGAACTCACGGTATGCCTCGGGCGTGAGGAGAAAGTAGGATGCGCACCCAAGGGAATCCTTTGTCAGGGAACGTAGGATGTCTTTCCACCGGAATTCCGCTTCGAGTGCTTCCGAATCGTTCCCATCCGTGAGCGGGGCGGCCACGACGACGGATGCGCGTCTGCGGTCATCGCGAATCCAGCTGATCAGTTGCTCCACTTGCTCCTCATCGATGACGGATTGGAGAGAATCCGACAGGGGCATACCCCGGTCACGGCAGTGGCCCTCGGTGATAAGATCGCGGACCAGGGCAGGCGGCTTCGCGTCCCACTCCCCCTTACGCGGAGGGGTAACCTCAATCCACACGACCTGGTCGTAGTTGGATTCTTTGGTCGCATGCATCGCATAGACGCGCATCGTCCACTGCTTGCCGTCGCTCGTCCGTTCGACCATTTCGAGAAGTTGGCGCTCGTAGTGATTATCCTCCGAGGTCTCCGTCATCTTCGTCGCGATGACTTCTGTCCTCTCCCCTCTCCTGGAGGTGAGCTCGCCGAAACGATAGATCCCCTCCTCATCGCATTCAACACGCACGGAAGAACCTGTCCGTGGATACTTCCTGTGCGCCCACTCATGGAAGATACGGTCAGCGATCTGCACCGCGCTTCCCGCACCTTCCAGTTCCAGAATTGCCCGGTATCCGCGCGCCATGGTGCCTACCCTTCATTCAACACTGATAGAAGAATTCTGTACATCATCTTACAGGCACCAAATAATCATTACTCCCAAACCGAGATCGCAATTACGAGGTGCATGTCACGCAGAAACGGCCCCATACTCGTATGGGGCCGGGCCGAGCTGCATCTGGATCACTCACTATTTGGGGCTGCAATACCAGCCAATCCCTTGAAAGCGTCGTCGGCAGCATGCAGTCGGTCGAGCGCCCCCTGGTTCTTCTGGTAGTACGTAAGCAAACCCTTGACGAGCAACGAAACGCACGGGACACTCAGCCCTCGTACCCAGCCCGATCCTGGGAGTGTAGGACACTACGTGTTGCTGGCAGGCGATTTTTCGGCATGTTGGTACGGGAAAGTCGGTGTTGAAGGTGGGTAACCAACTACGAGGACGGACAGAACGTGTTGGGAGAACGTCGAGTTCTCGTTGTGGTGTTCACTGCGCTCCCGCATGAGAAGCGCAGGGGTTTTGCAGCATGAGGAGCGTTCTTTTGGCATGTCAGTGTTCTCGTGTCGCCATTTTCCCCGGCGTGGTGATCGAGAGCGAGGGATGATGTGCCCAAATCGCAGACCACCTCTGCGAAACATGCCAAAAATGGGCTGTTGTGGGCGAGGTGGTCTGCGTTTTGGGACAATCCCTGGAGGGTGAGCATCTGGCGTGCACGTTGGTGCGTATACGGTCGGGGCGGGTGCGACGACGTCATGCCTCGCACACATCGCAGCACGATGCGTCAGGACGCGATGACCTCGACGCCGTTCACCTGCACGATGCTGGACAACGCGTCGATGAACTGCTTGATGATCTTGCGGTTACGGCCATTCTGCATGAGGTTGGGCATGCCCTTCGTCGCACAGGAAACCTCAACGGTAACGCCCTGCTCGTGAGGGATAAAACCGACGATGATGCGCTCACCCCAGGACATGAAGGTCAGGGGCGTATCGAAGGTGAGGTAGCGCGCGTTCATGTCCGCCCCCATCATGGTCGCCTTCGGCACACTCGGGACGGCAGCCATCGCCGCCTGGAACACCTGCTCGTACGGCAGTGCGTACTGGAACGCCTGCTTGTTTTCGCGTATCCCCATGGAGGTCTCCTTGCATATCTGATTGATGTATTGCCCGCCGCGTGATCACCACGCACGAGTGAGCGTAGAAGGGTGCGCAGCCCTTCAAACCAGATCAGCGTATCAGCATCAGCTCTGGCAGCCAGTATATTGGCGTTGCTTGACAGCTGAGTCGGCGGCAATACACAAAATCGGAGAGTTCCGCCCTCGCGCGCCCGTCACACACATAGACAGCAGGTGCCAGGCGGTGGAACCCGGTCGGCACCTGCCGCTCGACGACGGGCGAACCCCTCAGGACTGCGGCTCGTAGGGGCTGACCGCGACGGAAGCGATGTTCTGGCAGACGCTCAGCGAGAGCTGCAGGCTGGTTGAGCCGGAGCCGTCCGTGTTGAAGATATCGACCTGATCGGAGGTCGCAGGCGTGCAGCCGTCGACGCCATCAACGGATTCGGCCGTGAGGGTCACGCCCACGCGACCTCCCTGAGGAATCGTGTACACGTTGCCGGGATCCTCGCCGTCGCGCACCGCCTCAGACACGGTCGCTCCGCCCGAGGCGAAAAGAACTTGCGGGAAGCCGCTGACCCAGCACGAGTTTCCCTCATTCGTGAAGATCAGCTCGACGTAGGTGGAGGTACCGATCTGCTGGTTGCTCGTCACCGCGGGCTGCAGGTTCGTCAGGTCGCAACGCGCCTCGTTGTTGGTCACGTCAACCTCAGGAGCCTGGTTGCCTTTATCGACCGAAGCGCTCTGGGGCGTCTCCCCGCTCTGGGCGTCCATGCCACTCTGTGCGGTGGGCGTAGCACTGGCTGAAGCAGAGGCGCTCGGAGTCGGGGCCGAGGTCGTGGCACCGGAAGTCGGCTGACTATCCTTCGGCGAACAGGCACTCACCCCCAAGACAAGAGTGGACAGGGCGGTCATGGCAAGGAGGCGTCGCGTTGTCATCATGGCCCCATCCTATGAAAATGCGCGGGACAAGCGCCCCGCCACGCCGTTAGTTACCGAGTGACGACAAGCCGTGCAGGAGGCGGGAAGCGTGAGTGAGCCACGGCCTCGTCAATCCAGTGAAGAAGCCGGGCAGCGCATCCCTGCACTGCCCGGCTCTCATCGTTCTTAGTTATTCGAGACCGGCTCGATCTCGACGGGAGCGACGTCCATCTCATCCAGCGGCACCGTCCGGTCCTTACGCACCAGGTGATAGCCCCACCAGACCGCACCAAAGAGCGGCAGACCGATGTAGGAGGATGCAACCTCCCACACCTGACCGTGAAGCACGGCTTCATAGTTCTGACCTGCCATGACCACCAGGCACATGATGAACGCGATGATCGGCCCCGCCGGGAAGAACGGCGAGCGGTAGGGCAGGTCCTCCAGGCGGTAGCCCTGCAGCAGGTAGGCGCGGCGGAAGCGGATGTGACTGACCGCGATTCCCAGCCACATGATGATGCCGGAGATTCCGACGATGTTCACCAGCCAGATGTAGGCGTCCTCAAAAACCAGCTGCGTGAGGAAGCCGCACGCCGCCGTCACCGTCGTCACGGCCATCGCGTAACCGGGTACACCACCCTTCGTCACGCGCGCGAAAATCGCGGGTGCCTGGTGCTTGAGAGCCATCGAGTGCAGCATACGAGAGGCCGCGTACAGGCCCGAATTACCCGCCGACAGGATCGACGTCAGGATAACGGCGTTCATGACGGCCGCCGCCGCGCCGATGCCCATGCGGGCGAACACGAGCGTAAACGGCGACTGAGCGACATTGTTGGCGCTATCATCGGCGGAGCTGAGCAGGCTCGGATCCGTGTAGGGCAACAGCGTGCCGATCACCGCGATCGCGCCAATGTAGAAGAACATGATGCGCCAGAAAACCGTGCGGATCGAACGCGGCACGTCCCGGCGCGGGTTCTCAGACTCGCCGGCGGCCACGCCCACGAGCTCGGTGCCCTGGAACGAGAAGCCCGCGATCATGAACACCGCGATGACGCCGACGAAACCGTTATGGAAGGGAGCATCGCCGGTCGTCCAATTCGACAGGCCCGGCGAGTTCGTGCCCATGACGCCCGCGATCATGAAGACGCCGGAGACCACGAACACGATGACGATGACGACCTTGATTGCTGCCAACCAGAACTCCGCCTCACCATAGACGCGCGCCGACAGAGCGTTAAGTCCCACGACGATGACCAGGAACACCACTGCCCATATCCACGAGGGCACCGACGGGAACCAATAGGCCATCACGAGGCCGGAGGCCACCAGGTCCGCGGCAACCGTCACCGCCCAGTTGAACCAATAGTTCCAGCCCATCGCGAAGCCAAAGGACGGGGAAATGAACTTCGTCGCGAAGGTCTGGAACGAGCCCGCGACCGGCTGGTGCGCGCTCATCTCGCCCAGAGACTGCATGAGGAGCAGCACCATGAGACCAATCGCCGCGTACGCGAGGAGCGCGCCGCCCGGGCCGGCGTTCGCGACCGTGGCACCCGAGGCCAGGAACAGGCCGGTGCCGATCGCTCCGCCGATGGCGATCATCTGCATGTGGCGCGATGCCAGGCCGCGTTTCAGCTGCGTGTCGGAGCGCTGCTGTACATCGCTGGCGATGTCATCAGGAGTAGGGGTATCCATAAAGGGGTTCCTCGTCTGTCGATCGTGAGTCCCATACTAACCCCAAATTCTTGTGTCGAGATTGGGACGTTCTTTCCGTGGCCTTTAACGAGGCCGTGGCTGGCTCACGCGATTTACCTCGCGGCGCGCGTGCGACGCGGCGCAGTATCTCAACACTTTTCACACAATCTGGCGGCTTTGCACGCAGGCGAAGCTTGTCGAAGCACGAGTTCCCTGTCAGCCCTCAGCCAGGCACCCGACCTGTGCACGAAACTAGCGGAACAAGCCACGACCTCGTGCGTGATCCACGCCCCCACCGGACTCGGTCGCTACACTAAGATCCTCCCCGCGCTAAGGAAGGAAGAGACCATGACGCACCAACTCGTCAGCATCGGATGGATGCTGCTTGCCCTTGTCCTGTCTGCCTCCATCGGACTCGAACGACAAATCCGCGGCAAGAGCGCCGGCATCCGCACCCAGGCCATCGTGGGCCTCACCGCCTGCCTCATGATGCTCATCTCCAAGTACGGGTTCTCCGACATCCTCATCGACGGCATCACCCACTACGATCCCTCGCGCGTCGCCTCGCAGATCGTGTCGGGCATCGGCTTCCTGGGCGCGGGCATCATCCTGACTCGGCACGGAGCGATCCGAGGCCTAACGACGGCCGCCACCATCTGGGAAACTGCGGCGATCGGTATGGCCTGCGGCGCTGGCCTGTGGTGGCTCGCCCTTGCGGGCACTGCCCTGCACTTCATCGTCATTGCGCTGCTGACCCCGCTCGTCCAGTTCATCCTCATGCGCACCCACGGGCACAAGGTCACGCTCAGCGTCCACTACACTCCCGGACACGGAGTGCTCTCCACCCTCCTCACGCAGGTAAGCGCCCTGGGTTGGTCGGTGTCCGGCGTCTCCACGCGCACCGATTCAGCCCACCACACGTCCACCGCGCGCTTCACAGCGTCGACTCGCCAAGATCTCTCACGCTCGATGCTCGTGACGACCCTCGCGGACCTCGACGGCGTTGCCGGCGTCGACATCACGGAAGAGGACGACGAGTAGCCCACTGCACAACACAACGGGACGGGGCCCGCGGTTGTTGCCGCGGGCCCCGTCCCGTATGCCTCACTCAGAGCGTCACGCCTGAGGGGTGTAGGGGTTCTGAGGCTGTTCACCCGTCTGTCCCTGCTGGTTCTGAGCCGACTGCTCCGGCTGAGCCTGCTGAGCCTGCTGCGGCTGCGCGCCGTACTGGCCCTGCGACGCGGGGTAGACCTGCTGCCCCGTGTACTGCTGCTGGCCCTGGAAGCCGGGCTGCGCGGGGTAGACCTGCTGGCCCGGGTACTGCTGTCCGGGTTGCGCGGGGTAGGCCTGCTGGCCCGGCTGGCCGAACTGATTCAGCATGGCGGGGGCCGTGTTCAGAGGAGCGACCTTGCCTTCCTTCAGCTCGAGGAGCAGGATCACGCCAGCCGCACCCAGAGCAATCGAGAACAGCGGGAACAGGTAGAAGCCGATCGAGAAGTCAATCAGATCGTTATCGTTGGCGAGGACGTAGAACGTCTCGATAAGCGACATGATTCCCAGAGCGAGCGAACCCGCGCCCACGGAAATGAATGCCCACTTCTGGTTGGTCAGCCAGTAGGCGACGCCGACGCCGACGTTCGCGAGGAGCAGGAGCAGGAAAGCGACCGGGAACCAACCGCCGCCGCCGAGAAGCGACGTCGATTCAGACACAAAGAACGAGATCTCGACATAGGGAAGGAGCATCGAGATAAACACAAGCAGCGACGCAGCGGCAACGCCGATCAGCGCGTAGGTCGCGCGAATCGAGCGACCGCTCACCTTGCCAGCCTCAGCAACGACAGCGTTCTGGAACTGATTGAACGCGCTGTTCGCGGCGGCACCGAACTGCGAAGCGGCGGCACCAAGCTGCTGGCCAGCGGACGGCCCCTGCTGACCGGGCTGCCCCTGGGGAGCGCCGTACTGCGGCTGCCCCTGGGGAGCGCCATACGGCTGCTGTCCGTAGGGCTGCTGAGCCTGAGGAGCGCCCTGGGGTGCACCATACTGCGGCTGCCCATAGGGCTGCTGGGCGTGAGGCGCATCCGACTGCGCGGCGGAAGCATTCGTGTCTGCAGCAGGTTCAGCGACTGCTTGCTCATGCGCGCCCTCGGCGGTCGCGTTCTCACGTCCCTCGGCCGAGGCCTCGGCGGCGGGTGCCTTAGCCGCGGGCTCCGCGGCGGGCGGCTGAGCGGGAACGACACCCTGGCTGGCGAGCCACTGCTGGAGGGCAGGGTACAGCGACGGGTGAGTCGCAACGTAAGGGCGCAGGTCTTCACGCGCGGCCGTGATGTCCGCGAGGTCCTGAGCGCTCAGCGCCGGGTTACTCATGTCAGCAGCAGTGAGCTGCGACGGATCGATGGTGCTCATCTGTATTCCTCTCGCACCCGAAAGTGCAGTTCCTGATGGCGAACAGTCAATTCTATCGCGTGTGACACTCGCCTAGTCAAGACGGGCTTATAGGCCAAAACGTGTTGGTTTCGGTTTAGTAGGTTTCGTGCCAGGTTCC
>ERZ772932.756-NODE-756-length-16660-cov-13.245589_pt1 | contig 16660 bp, 17 predicted proteins | sample MGYA00511684_ERZ772932 | MGnify/ENA primary metagenome ERZ772932 (study PRJEB29015, sample SAMEA2738078) | human oral metagenome | biome: human oral; feature: human-associated habitat; material: saliva | place: China | collected 2210 ...
AAAAAGAAGCATACGAATTGGGCTTTACCAATGCCGCCATCGGCGCAATGGTTCGCTCCAGCTACCACGCAGACGAACAAGCAGCAGAAGCTTTGCGTGACACCCACGGCGGTTGCAGTCACCACTAAGGTTTAATCATATAAGGCCGTCTGAATGTTTCAGATGGCCTTTTTCATATTAAAGGTATTAGCTTGCTTTACTATTAAATATAACAAACAGTCATATTTTAAATAAAGTTAATATCAATTCTTAATTGGATTAAAATCAATACCTGTAATGTAGCGCTGTCCAGCATGGGCCTTAATATGAACGACTATATCAATAGTCTGTTTAAGTAGATTTTTAATCACATTAAATTCTAAGCCACTTCCTTCTGGAGATGCTTTGACCATTAGAGCCAATTGATCCCAAGTTTGTTCTGTACTACCTGCGTGACAACTTGTAATAGAACCTGGGTGTCCAGATGCACAATTTCGAATAAAGTAAAAGGATTCATCTCCCCGTAACTCAGCAAGAATAATCCTATCAGGCTTCATACGTAAACAAGATTCCATACAACTTTTAGCCGTAATATTTGAGCTACCTTGACCACCTTTGGAGTAAAGCAAATGAACCACATTTTGATGAGGAATAAATAGTTCCCTAGCATCCTCAATACTAATTAATCTCTCATTTAAAGGGATATGGTTAACCAATGCCTTCATAAAAGTTGTCTTACCACTACCAGTAGCTCCCGAGACAACAATATTTTTCTTATACTCGACCGCCTTTTTAAAAAACTCTTCATAATTACGATTATTTTTAAGCTCAAGAAGCTCTTTATCCTGAGCAGATAATTCTCCATTAAGCTCAATAATTTGACTAAAAAATCCATCTTTACTGTACTGGCTTAGACTTTTTGTATGTTTAGAAGGCAAACGTATCGTAATAGAAGCTTTGCCCGCATCACAAGCAGGGGGAATAACGAATTGCGCGCGCTGGCCTGTTGGAAATGTCAATGACACCATTGGCTCAGCTTCTGTAATTCGTTGTCCTGTATTACTTTCATTGACCACGGCCGTACAAAATTGACGAGCTCTATCAAAATTTAAGGTATCTACTTCAACCTTCTTCCAACCTTGAGATGTTTCAAGAAAAACTTCTCCTGGCTTATTAATACAAATTTCAGTAACATCAGGGTCTCTTAAAAAAGAGGAAATACCTAGTACTTCATATTGATAATTTAGAAAATCTGCAGAAATTGTTGAGTTTAATTCATCCATAGCTAAAATAAATTTGTTTGAAAATACGATTATTATGAAATCTAAAACTTAAGTAAGTTTTTGATTTCAGATTAAGAAATACTTATATTCCTTGAGCTTGTACCTGTGCCAACTGCCTTGGCTGTGTTTCTAATTCAAATTACTGAACTACTATCTATACTTTGATAATACTTTCCTCTCGGTGTAAGGAAGCCGTTCTTAATTCAGGAGCCTTATTACTGACCATTCTCTTTAATATTGATTAAAGAAGCTCCTTGCACCTTATTTGCATAGTCCTCCGACCATTGCCATAGAGATATTATCTAAATTTCTTTCATCATAAATAATATCTTTTGATTACAGAATTCAGTACAGAAGGATTTGTTCTAGTTATCTAGGATACCCCCTTTTTTAATGAGGTTATCTTTATTGAACCTTTTAAGCGCTTAGTAAACAAACTATCCTGATAATAACGTATTTTATTTACCTTTGCAGGGTAAGCCATACCTTCATAAAGAATAATCTCACTATCTTGACTCATTGCTTTCAATTCTTGTGGCAACATTAAAGCACGACGCTCTTCACTTTCAGATACACTACGCTCACGCCCACGACTGATATTTTTCCGTTTTACAGTGGTATAACCCAGCATTTCAGAATACTCATTTGCATCCTGTTGCTCTCGTGGAGTATAAATAATTTGTAATGCATGGTTGGTTATAATAGTTCTAGAGTATTCTTTACCATAAACTGCATCCAATTGTGCAATGGATTGGATAATTGGAAATAGACGAATATTATAACCCGCCATATAACTGACAGAATGAGCAATAATTTCGATCTTACCAATACTAGTAAATTCATCCATCAAAAGTAAACATTGATGTTTCAAATCAGGGTTATCCTGTGGTAACTCTTTTGTATTTTGATTGATAAGCTGCGAAAAGAATAGGTTGACTATAACTCTTGATTCAGCAAGTTTATTAGGTAAAATACCAATATAGATAGTCATTTTCTTTTTTCGAACATCAGTCAATAAAAAGTCATCTGCGGAAGTAGCTGCATCAATAACCGGATTAATCCACGGGTTAAGTGGCTCTTTAAATGTACCCATAATAGAACCAAAAGTCTCTTTTTCCTGTGAAATCAAACCAGAAAAAGCTGTCTTAGTCGCTGGGCTTAGATAGTCTAATTCAGCAAGTTGTTTAAAATATTCTTTTAACTCCATACCATTTCCTGAGGCAAGACGATATAACTTCCCTAATGTACATGGAGGGTCGTTATTAAAACTATCATCACCAGGAAAATCTGACTTTAAATTTTCATATTCATCATAACAGTATAATGAAAATGCTAAAAATGCATTCCTTGCCTGAGATACCCAAAACTTATCCTTACTATCTCCATCCGGATACAGCATTGCTGCAATTGACATCAAATCTGATACCCTTTGATTTGGATCAGAAGAAACATAGGTAAATGGATTCCAACGATGTGTCCTACCATCCTCTGCAAAGGGATTAAATAGGTACACTTCCTGACCTAACTCTTCTTTACGATAACCACTAGTCAGATTAAAGTTTTCCTGTTTAATATCAAGGACAACAACCGATCCCTTATAACTCAATAGATTAGGTATTACGATGCCAACGCCTTTACCAGAACGAGTAGGAGCAGCCAGTAATGCAAACTGTTGTCCACTATAATGCAGTAATTTTCCATTATACTTACCCACGACCACCGATGTATCAGTCTGTTTAAAAAAGCCCGCCTTTGCCAAATCCGCCATTCCAGAAAATCTCGCTTCCCCATGAAGACTACGAGAAGCAGTTCGCCAAATAGGGATCAGACAAAATAAATAAACTAACAGAGGTAACCCAAATCCTATTACACCAGAAATTTTAATTTGTAGCCCATATTTTGCAACTTGCGAAATTTCCAAGGCACCAAAATATTTAGACCATGTCATAACCCCCAAAGGGGTTTTGTTGAGATTGAGCCACTGAAGCAAAATAAATCCTGATAAATAGCAACCTAAAATAATAAAAAATAATAATAAAACTACTGTAAAAATAAACTTATTCCGCATAGTCATTTTATACTCTATTAATTTATAAATAATTCACTATAATTTCAATATAATTAAAAGGCCATCTGACAACTTACAGAAGGCCTTTCAAATTACTTCATAACCGAACTAAAATCAATATCTTGAGCAGTATAAATATTAATCAATGTACCTTGATTAATTGTAACAGTATTGGGACGAGCATTATTTCGTTCCAATTGTTTTATTGCTTGCTGCTTCAAGGTACCTGTAGTTTCACTTTCATAAGGATTAGTAGTCGTGGAAGTATTTGTAGTAACCGTTTCACCTTGAGGACCATATTCTGCAGCGGCATATTTGAAAGCATCAGAAATCAAACTGATTAACAAAGCAGAAGCCAAACGAGATCCCCAATGAGATTTAAATTTACCTACATGACCTGAAGCTCCTAGGTTGTCTACACCAGGTGATTCCAGTGTAACATCAATTCCATCAGGTGTAATAATTCTATTCCAAATAACCTCCAAGCGTGGACCTGTTGGAGTACTAGATCCATACTGTCCCATGACTTTAGATCCCTTAGGTAATAGAAGATACTTACCGCTTGCAGAATATACAGGTTCAGTAATGACACAAGATGTGAACCCCTTTAGTTCAGATACTATTTTAGTTTCTAAAATACAACGCAAATATGTACCCTGTAGAAGAAGTTTATCCCTATTATGCATATAACGAACTGCATTAGCCTGAGCAATACCGCCTCCTGAATCTTTCTGAGCAACATCACCATCTTCAATGAATTTAGAATTCATCGTACCATACATATCTATCGGAGGTGTAGGAGTCTGAACTGGAGTGACAACAGGAGGTATAGGTTCATCTACTATAGTTTTGTTCGTAACAACAGGCTCATCAGACATAACCTGTATTTCAGGTTCAACTTTTTTCTCCTCAGTCACATCAATTGGTGGTTTTTCCTCTATTTGTATCTCAGGCGGTGGTAAGTCAGGAACAGTAACCAGCTGAGGTCTTTCTGGAGGCGGAGCTTCCTCCTCCCCACTAAATTGATGATATGCCAAAGCCCCTAAGCCAGCCAATCCAAAACCAGCTGCAATAATAAACGCTATCGCTTTTTTATTCACAGATCGGTCAACTGGGGCATTCAATTGAGGGGCATTTTCCTCAAGCCCTGCCAATTGCTCTTTCTCATACTGACTTGAATATAAGTTCTCTGATGAGATGTCATTCTCGTCATGTTCATTATTAAAATTATCTGACATACTTAATTTCTCCTTAATCCAATTACATCATTACCATGTCTTAGAACTAAGAACGGGTAAATGCCATGAACGATTACAACATCTCCATCTACATTATTATTTAACACAAACTCTTGCCCTTTTTCAGATTTTCTACCATAAACAGTCGGGAAATCACCTGTAAACTTGCCTTTATTCAAATAAATATATGTAAATTTTCCATCATCGTAAACCTTCAATGGAATCAGCCACCTAGATTTATCATTTGAAGCCACATCATAACGAGTATGATAGCTCTTAGTAGAATCGTATTTCAAACTATAACCGGCTAAAGTGCTCTCACGAACACTAAAATCAGTAGAATCAGGGTATCTGAATTTAATCTGATAATTTACCCCTTTATCAGAAGCATCTGATAAGTTACCAACAACATTTTTCATTACTTTAAGTTCAAAGATGTATTGATGAGTCTGAGTACGTACAATTAAATTCGTATCAACAGCATCAGCTTTGGGACGTAAATAAAAAACATTTTCTCTACGAACTAAATCCCATCCTCCACTTAGACCAGCACCAAAATCTTTAACTGTCTCTCTCGGATCAAGCTCAATTTGTGTAACTAATCCAAGGGCAGTATGAACTGGATAAGTAGTATTTTCCTGAAACAAATATTCCTGAATAGCTGCCGCATGAACACTACCCTGCAACAACCAAGCCGTTGTTGCAACTAAAACCATTTTTTTTAACATTCTTAATTCCCACTTTCAATAGGCACAGGAGAGGAGTCATTCTCAACAGGTAAAGATGAATTAGATTGAGAATTAGTCTGAACTGTTGTACCTCGATTTTCAGGCAACACTCCAGTAGAAAGATAGTCAGAAGATAAATCTTGAACAGGTGATTCACTAGCATCAGGATCTACTCGATATGATAATACCTGAAATCCCAGAGGATTTTTCAAGCGATATTTCTCATCCATCTTTAAATTACCTTTATAGGTATAAGTTAAGGTAGCAACATTACTATCAATAAATTGAGATACTCCTGAATTTTTATTTAATAAAAATCTTTGAAATCTAACAGTTGCACTAGGGTTTCGGCCTTCTGCTTGCCCACTATTATTGAGCACAATACTCAAAATCTTCACACGAATAGCCTGTGCGGAACCATATAAATTGAAAGGACTATTAGGATTGCTTTTATTCATTAAATTTCGATAGCTGTCAGATACATTTGGTACTGACATAGAATATACAGTTGCCCAATCATTATCATAAATAATTTGGCTATCAAAAGACTCTCTAGCAATAATAAAGTGCGAAATATTACTCTTATTTACTGCCTCATTTCTTGTGATATCCATATTTTTCCAGTCACCTGTCAATTTCGCAACAGTCGCCTGTCCTGTATAAACATCTGCCATAACAAGATAAGGCTCTTTTTCTTTTAAAGGTAAAATATAGAATAAACCACCAAGCAAACATAAAGAAGAAAAGACAGAAACACCGGCCACAACCCATGCTCTTTTTTCACTCTTTTTACGAATATCAACTAAAGTTGTCTCAAAATCCAATGATCTTTTGATAGTCTTTTGGATACTGTCATTATTTGATTTTTTATTTGTTTTAAACATAAAATTCCATTTTATCTTTTTGCATTTAAATAAGATTTTTCTGATTTAGAATACTTACCCTTCTCAGAAGTATTTCCTGTATACTCTATTTTTTTATGCGCCATAATGACACCATTTTGAGTATAAAAAACCATACCCTTATCTTCATATAATCGAGTTAACTCAAGTAATGCATCCGAAAGATTAGAACTTCGAATAGCCAAAACTTTTTTATAGAGCGTAAAATCAAGAGAGTAATCATACACTATCGGCATTTTTGCCTCTTCCCCCCAACGCTCCAACAGACCTTTTACAGTCGTATCAAGTTGTGTTACTTGATATATATGTGGCTTGACAAGAGGAATTTCCGTAATCTGATCCGGTAACTCATTCAATGGCTTCCATGCATTCGGAAAATCGGGAGTGGACTGATTCGCACAACCAGAGATCAATACGGCGACACCTGCAGATAGCAACAGTGACCTTAAAATAATCATAGATAACACCTTTTAAATCCCCTAGAAACACCAAAGAGGAAAAATAAACTAAGTAATTATTCAACAAAACAATGGATTGCTGTTTTGAATTTTTGAGGAAAATGTTGTTAAGAATTTTAATCTGTGATAAATTCTACGTCAACACAATTTCATATTTTCATCTTTAATACCATGTTTTTTTCTTGCACAGACTTAGCTGTGCCTCACGATGTCATGCATCATGTTGTGAGAGTTGAATCATCTGGCAATCCTTATGCTATTGGCGTTGTTGGTGGCCGTTTACAACGACAACCCAAAAATTTAGCAGAAGCAGTTGCAACCGCAAAGATGCTGGAACAAAAAGGATTTAATTTCTCCTTAGGACTCGCTCAAGTTAACCGATATAATTTAAAGAAATATGGACTACAATCCTATGAACACGCTTTTCAGATATGCCCAAATGTAAAAGCAGGCTCTCGCATATTAAGAGAATGCTATGATCGAGCAAAAGATTGGGGAAAATCGTTCAGTTGCTACTACTCTGGAAACTTTGTTACTGGCTACAAACACGGATATGTTCAAAAAATTTTTTCATCTATGAAAAAAGGACAAAATCCAGCCCCAAAAAATGCAATCCCTGTCATCAGTAAAAATAATGCAGTTACTCGACAGCCTATAACACAGTCTATTGCTCAACAACAAATCTACCCTTCAAACATTTCAAACAACAGCTATGTACCTAAATCTGTAGCTGCCAGAAAAGTTGAAAAGGGTTCTCATGTAAATGACTTTTCACAGTCTAAAAGTATTATAGACAGTGCTTCTGTTTTTTAATTTTTTTCAACCCTCTTTAAATATAGGAAATACTAAATGGAAAATACCAAAACTCAAAAAAAATCTCGTTTTACCGCAGAGAACATTGCAACTATTACCCTTATTGGTGCTACACTTCTAGCTCCCACTATTGGTTTAGCCGCCGATGATCTTCAGTTTGCCTCGGAGCAAGGTAAGGCTTGTACATTCATCAGGAACATTCATACTATTTTGAACCTGATGTCTGTTGCGGTAGTAACGATTGCTATTATTTTTGCTGGTTATCAAATTGCCTTTGCCCATAAACGCATTTCTGATGTTGCACCAATTCTAATTGGTGGTGTATTGATTGGCGCCGCAGGTCAAATTGCAAAAATGCTCGTTGGCGGTTTGGATTCATGCTCAGCAGCTAATACTGCAATGTTGCAAGTTATGCAATTCTTTGCATAATGTAAAATATATGCAGAAAAACATCGTTTTTCGCGGATGTACTCGTCCAGCTACTTTCTTAGGAGTGCCTTATATCCCCTTTTTTATAGGAGCTGGATCGGGTTTGTTAATGGGAATGTATTTTAATTTATTCTTCTTATTAACTATCCCCTTCATTATCCTTATCATGCGGCAGATGGCCAAACGAGATGATATGATTTTTCGTTTTATTGGCTTACGACTGAAATTCAGGCTAAAAGCCCGTAATCGGGAAGAATTCCCAGATACATGGTGTTTTTCGCCAAATGAATACCGCAAAGATTCTCCCAAATAACTTACATGAAACACCCGGCAAGCAGAAGTGCTTATCGGGTGTTTAGTGGCACATTAATTTTAATCTCTCAAAATGTTTACTCCCGACGCATCAATCAGTCAATTCGTATCTCTTTCTACACATGTCTCACCGACTATCGTCAAAACCAGTGGTGGAGACTATATGACTACATGGCATTTATCAGGCCTGCCGTTTGTCGGCCGTGAAGAATGGGAATTAGAACATAAACACAATACTTTTAATCGCCTACTTCAATCTTTACGAGCCCCTGACTATGTTAATGTTGCCTTTTGGGTACATGACATCCGTCGCCGTCGCAATATAGATCTGCGGCCAAAATTTCAGGAGTCTTTTAATCAAAGCCTCTCAAATCAATATTTCGATCGCCTATCCAAAGAAAAGCTTATGAATAATGAGCTTTATTTGACCATGATTTACCGTCCAGTTGTAGATGGGAAAAAGTTTATTGATAAATCTGGCAATATCGATCGACTCAAAGCTGAGCAAGAACAAGCCATCAGCATGCTAAATGAATTAGCAACAAACCTAGAAGCCGTCCTTAAAGATTATCATCCCTATCGCCTCGGCATGTACGAAGGAAAAAATGGTACTGTCTTTTCTGAAACACTGGAGCTTTTTGGCTACATTCTTAATCGTGTAAACGAACCAGTTCCTGTCCTACCGGCACCTGTTTATAACTACCTACCACTAAGCCGACATCTTTTCTCTGCTAAAACAGGGGACTATATTGTTCGTACCCCTGTGGGTAAAAACCATTATGGTGCTATCCTTAATCTGAAAGAATATCCTGATGGCACCTATCCTGGCATTCTTAACGGCCTAAAATATTTAGATATGGAGTATGTCATTACGCATAGCTTTAGCCCTATGAGCCGTTATGATGCTATGAAAACCCTTGAGCGCACACGCGGTATGATGATTTCCTCAGGCGATAAATCTTTTACCCAAATCGCCGAACTTGACCATGCAATGGACCAATTGGCATCAGGCAACTTCGTATTAGGTGGCTATCATTTTAGTTTAGCTGTCTATGCTGATAGTCAAGAGCAACTTTCACACAACCTTGCTGCTGCCCGTGCAGAGTTATCAAATGCGGGTTTTGTGACAACTAAAGAAGACTTGGCCGTTTGCTCCGCTTATTACGCTCAACTTCCAGGAAATTGGCAATACCGTACTCGCATCGCCAATCTTTCCTCTTTAAATTTCCTTGGTCTTTGTCCTCTGCATAACTTTGCTACCGGCAAACGAGAAGGTAACCCATGGGGTCAATGTGTAACTGTTCTACAGACAACCAATGGCCAGCCTTACTACTTTAACTTCCACGCAACTTTAGATGGAGAAGACTCTGAAGGCGAAAAAGCAATTGCTAACACCATGGTTATTGGTAAATCTGGTACAGGTAAAACTGCATTAATTAACTTTTTACTAAGCCAAGTCCAAAAATATGACCCTAAACCAACCATATTCTTCTTTGATAAAGACCGTGGCGCCGAAATTTTTGTACGTGCCTGTGGCGGTACTTATATGGCACTGGAAAGTGGTCAGCCAACAGGCTTTAACCCCTTCCAATGTGAAAATACTGAAGCCAATGTACAGTTTTTATGTAACCTGATGAAACAATTAGGAGGTAAGGAACATTATTCTGCAGTAGAAGAGGACGATGTTCTGCGTGCTGTGCGCGCTATGCTTGACACCCCTCCTTCCTTGCGTAGCATTTCGAACTTCCAAAAATCTCTTCCTAATACCGGAGATGATTCGTTGTATGCCAATATCCGAAAATGGACTCGTGGTAACAGCCTAGGTTGGGTGTTTGATAATCCTGAAGACCGAATCGATTTCAGCGGTGCAAATATTATTGGGTTCGACTACACCGAAGTTATTGAGAATCCACAAGTACGAGATCCTGTCATTGGTTATCTAATCCATAGGATGGAAGAACTGATCGATGGTCGCCGTTTTATCTATATTATGGATGAATTCTGGAAAATTTTGGATGGTGAAGGTGGCTTGAAAGAGTTTGCAAAAAATAAACAAAAAACCATTCGTAAACAAAATGGTATGGGTATTTTTGCAACTCAATCTCCGGAAGATGCCCTCAAGAGCGATATTTCTGCAGCACTGATCGAGCAGACTGCCACCATGATCCTCCTCCCTAATCCAAATGCAGATAAGAAAGACTATATTGATGGTTTGAAACTGACAGACTCAGAGTTCCAAGTAATCAAAAGCTTGGATGAACGAAGCCGTTGTTTCTTAGTTAAACAAGGTCACGCTTCAGCCGTTTGTCAACTTAACTTGCGTGGAATGGATGATGAACTTGCTGTAATCTCTGCCAGTACTGACAATATCGATATCATGGATAGCATTATCAAAAATACGGCGAAGAGTCTTGGTATCGATGTCAATGCAGTGCTTCCTGAGCAATGGCTACAAACTTTCTATGACCAACGTAAAGGTTCAGGTAAAAAAGCGAGTGCCAATGTGATGCGTAACGCAGATTAAGCCATCTTATTGGAAACAAAGGCCATCTAAAACTTTCAGACGGCCTTTGTAAAGCAATATTAATATTTTAAGAAAGATTGAAATTACGATGAAAGACAAAATGAAAAAACTTACGACTATTTTGGTATGTACTGCTACTTTGATATCTTCACAGACATGGGCAAGTGGTTTTCCAGTCTTTGACGGTGCCGCTGCCGGCAATGCAGTACAACAACTCCTTAACTGGAAAACTCGCCTTGACAACCTTAAACGTGGCGTTTTAGACAGTATCGAAGGTGCAAAGACCCGTATTAATTCATCAGGCAGTCAAATGGATGAAATGTTTGAGCGACGCAGGAAAAAATGTCGTCGTATATATAACCAAAACCAACTATCAAGTACCTTATGTCTACAAATTGTGGACTTGGAGAAAAAAAAATATGATTTAATAGTTAAAATGGATGATGATATCCGCTCCGATTTTAATAGAGTCAACGGAAGTATTGGAAAACACGGAAGCCTCTCAGAAGCAACAACTCCTATTAAAGGCGTTGAAGGTTTTGCCGCTTTTAACTCAACATCAGGCGCAGGTAAAGCTGAAACTGCCGAAAATAATGTACAAATCCAATTACAAGCTATACAAAACAAATACAATCAATATAAAAATCAACTTGAAGCACTTGATAGGATAATCAACGAAATAAATCTAAACCGCAAGCAACTGACCAAAGACCAATTGACAGGCAGTAACTTGAATGCAACGCTTGGTAAAGGTGGAGCAGCATTCAAACTGATGGAGGCAACAGATGAGTTCAGAGATAAAGCAAAAGCTACAGCCAGAAAAAGAAGCGAACTTAATGAAAAGATTCGAGCAAGATTGAGATATCAATAAAGGAACAAGCCGTCTGAAAATCTTAAAAATAATTCAGATAGCCTAAAGAAATCAACAAATATGCTTATCCTATTATGACAAGTTATTGAAAGCAAATTTTATCATGATGGACTTACTACTTTATACAAGTATACGAGACTATATATATGCACGTATCAGTGTATTTACCGAACTGGTTTTGACTAGAAATTTGAGTTTGGCTTTAACCATAGTTTTAGCCTTACTGACATTATGGGTAATGGTTCAAGGTTATCTCATTATGAGTGGTCGTAGTCAGGAAGGAGTTAAAGGCTTTTTTTACGGTATTCTTAAAAATTATTTCATTATCGCCTTTGCTTTTAGCGTCTCACTTGGTGGCAGCTTTAGTGTTCGTACACTCACTACCGACTTATCTAATACCATCAGCCATGTCATGCATGGAGATGATCGCTTTGGCAGCAAATGTCTAACAGAGCAAGCCGGTTTTATTACGGGCTGTAAGATTGACCTGAATCTGAAGACTACCCAAGGGATTCTCTCCAGCCTCAATGCTATAGATACTGCCGATGACGACCATCTGGAAGACTTACTTTCCCAAGCCAAATGGTTTGCAGGTATTGGTACGGCCGGCCCTGCGATTGTTGCCGGCACAATGCTGATCATGTATCGAATTGCAATAGCATTATTTATCAGTTTTGCGCCTATCTTTATTTTGTGCCTTCTGTTCAAACGGACTGCACCACTTTTTCAAAAATGGTTATACTTTGGCCTGGCTACCATTTTTTCCAGTGTAATGCTCGGCGTCATGTCTGAGATCAGCATGGATCTTGTAGGCAATATTTTTGGCGGTAATGTAGCAGGAAAATTCGTTGCTGAAGTTATTGGCGAACGCGGTGCTGCAGGCATTATGGAAACCGTAACGCAACAATTGGGCTTAGGTCTGATGCTTTCTACCCTGCTCATTACCATACCGCCTATGGCCGGAATGTGGTTTAACGGTGTAATGGGCAACTTTAGTCCTTATGCAGTTATTGGTGGAAACAATAATAACCGGCAAGAAATACCTCCTCATTTAGATGGTGGGGCAAGTCGCCAAACGATAGTACAGAACTATAATCCAGTTAATAATCATAAATCAGAATCGCTAGATAATCGGAACCCTACAACGACTTTAACTACTACTCCAGGGGGTCTTAATAATTCCAAAACTACCGATGAGATTAAAGCTACTAAGCTAAAATAAATTATATATTCTCTTAAATTAAGGAAGATAAAGTGAAAAAATTAATTTTAATAATGTTAGGTCTAATAAGTGTTCATGCTTATTCCTATGATGTCACAAGAGGCGCCCTGCAAAACGACCCTACTTTGTGCCAGTATGGATATAATCCAAATTGCGGTTCTAAAAACAGATCTGCTCCTTCTACAGAAATCATTTATTATAATGTCGATGTCGAAGTTCCCCCCTTATTTGGCGCTTTAGCTTTCAGTCATCAAGCAGCGCATATTGGAGGATCCATAAACCAAGACTCTTTAGAGATGGCCAAAAAGAAAGCGATTGAACAGTGTCAAAAAGGTAGTCGTAATACTCCTTGTAAAGTGATTAAATGGGTTAAGAATGGTTGCTTTGCCGCTGCACAAGGCAGAATAAAAGATAAATATGTTTTATCTACTGGAGGAGGAGATCCAGGAGAGGCAGAAGAAAAAGCCTTGCGAAATTGTATGAAAGAAGGGGCAAAAGAATGCAGTATTATTCAATCCGAAGCCTGCTCGATTCCTGACCTTAAGTAAAACATTATAATTTTCCAAGAGTATGAAAGTATATTACGTATTGTGAAGATATCTATTTTGCAATAGCGGCATAGTTATTGTTCAACTATACAGCTGTTTCTCTACCTTTTTTAACTATCTTTTTGAGTAAACCAATATGAAACTTTTTCCTTTATTAGCTACCAGCTTGGTATTGATTCCTTCTTTGGCCTTCGCCGAGTTCTCCATTGACTCCCTTAACTCTGTTAAGATCAATAACGATGAAGAGCGCTTGGCTTGCGAAGCAATTATGTGTCTCTCCTCACCCGGCAGCTCACCTGCCCAGTGTCATCCATCTCTGCGCAAGTACTTCTCTATCAGGCATAAACGTGGGCACAAAACAATGAGTGCCCGCAGGGAATTCCTTAAAAAATGCCCCGTTTCCAATAATAAAGAAGTATCACAAATGATTGATATGTTGGTTCGCTAATTTGTTAGGCCGTCTGCACTAATCTTCAGGCGGCTTTCTCTATCCAAATAGGACAATCTAATGAAACCAATGACCGTATTATTGACTGCAACCCTACTTTCAATTTCCAGCATAAGTGCTTGTAGTAATTCGGAGAACAGTATGAGTATTCAACAAGAGACAGAAGCTAAATTTCATTTAAATCCTCAGCCTAAGCAGGCATACCGCCTCAAAATTAAAATCAATGATGCTCCAGGCCCCTTAAAACTCATGGGAAAGATGGGCGTTGGCTATAAAGCTGAGGATTGCACATACATTATTAATAAAATTGAAGGAGCTCCCGCCCATCCAGAAAAAAATGTGCAGTTTGATATCCATCAAATTAATGAGTTTGAATATGAATCCATTATATATGCAGATGCTGTTTTAAATGAAGACTACTTTGGCAACGGAGTTTGTCACTGGAACCCTGAAGGATTTGGATTTTCACTATCAGCAACGGGGAAACCAGAAGAAACTAGATTTAATTTTAGCGATATATTGGAAAAACTACTGAGTAAAAAATCACTGACACAATACTTCTCAACACGACCATATCCTTTTTCAAAAAAAGAAGACGGTACTATTAATATTGATGATCCTACTCATTACGGCATAACACCATCAGAGCTATATAATCCAGATCAAGACAAAGAAAAATTCAGCATTACCGTTTCTTTAGAGGAAATTCAACCATGAGTACAATTACCAGACAACAATATGCCGATTTGGCTGTAGATGCTTATATCTCACGCTCCGTTACCAAAGGAAACGAAACTATTAAAATCGGAGGTAATGAATATAAAGTGGCTGCTGTATGGAATAATCCGAAAACTGGATATTATGGTGCTGTATATCAAGATGTCCGTACCAATGACTTTATCGCTGCCCATAGAGGAACCGCGATCAGTCTTAAGGATTTGAGTGATGGGTATACAGACTTAAAAATGGTTACCCGGAGTATGAATAATCAATCAGCCGATGCAGAAAAACTAACACGCATGGCTATTGCAAAAGCAGAAGAATTTCATCGTAATCGCCCATATTTACCCAAACCTTCTGTTACCCATACCGGACATTCACTTGGTGGAACACACGTTCAAATTCAAACATACCGCTTTGGTCATGAAGGTGTAACCTTTAATGCATATGGCGCTGTCCGTATGCATGGTGTACGACAGGATAACGGTGATGTAACCAATTACGTTAAAGCTGCAGATGCCGTCTCTTCTGCTAATCCGCATTACGGTAAAGTTATCATTCTAGCCGAACAAGACGACCTTGCCCCATTAAAAAAATCTGGCTATAACAATAAAGGCAATACGTCTGCTTACCATGCAGTGACTGCAGCAGCAAGAGCATTTAAAACTCACTCATCTGATCATTTTGTGGGTAAAGATTCGATCCTTTCTGAACATAATTACACTCGTGCTCGCCAACTAGCGGAAGCAAATAAATTTATGATTTCAGACTATCGAGGTGATGTAGCTACCGCAAAAACTTTATTTGCTGCAGCCAGTTTTGCGAATGCCAATCTTTTCGAAAAAATGAAAATCCTGCGTAACATGACAGAAAAATACGATAGAGATCAGGAAAAGATTAAGGAGCTTATTAATAGTGCGCCTACTCCAAAATCTATATTCGATAGTCGGTCAATGCATCTTATGCAAGATAAGGGTAAACATCCTCATAGCGATAAAACTATTTATGCTGATGCAAATAAACTTGATCTTAGCAAACCTTTAGCTTCAAATGCTTCCTCTAAAGAATTCCGTGAATACGGTTTTGCAGCATTATTAGCAGACGACAAAACAATGCAACATTCGCTAGACAGTCTACTTGCTTCCAATATTAATCGAGGTTTACAACAAAATACAGAAAAAATGCTTCAGGAACAGGAAAATATGAGATTGGCTGAAGAGCAATCAAGGGCTTCAGGTATATTTCGAAGCTAAGGAAAGCATATGGATCTGGACCAAAAAATTGATCATCTGACTGATAATATCATTGCTTTAGCTGGACAAACAGAAAAGCGGGCAAAAAATGCTGAACTATTAATTTCACAAGCATTCGAAGAATTGAATATAGCAACTACCGATTTGAATCGCTCAGTAAATACTATTAAGCAAACTGCAGCAGAAGAAGTACATCGTGGTATAAATCAGTCTGTAGATAAATTTACCGAAAGAATGGAGACAAGTGGAAGATGGTTGCTCGAAAATTCTCGTGAAATTGAAAAGCAGCAGCAGCAATCAGCTAAAAATTTAAAATATTTGGTAATAGCATCAATCACTCTATTTTGCCTAACTGCTCTATTATGTTTAGGTACAATAGTTTATTCTATTCAACTGGCTAATACCCAGATAAAACGTATAGAATGGGTTGAGGAAATTAATAAAGCTATTGATAATGGTAAACTGATGCGATGTGGAGAGGATGGAGGTATTTGCACCAGAATAAAAGGTAAGTCAATCCGATTGGATCAATAAGTCTATGCCTGGGCAAAAACTCTACCCAACAGCTGAGATCCAAATACAGGATTTCAGCTGTTTTTATTCCAAATCTCCCCTTTATTTCCCCTTTTCCTCCTTGAATATTCGATAATTGGACATTCGGATCACCTTCTAGGCTACTTAGTCTGAAAAATCAGTAGGCTATTTTTCAGACGGCCTTTATTTGGTCAAAATTACTATACAAGATTTTTTAGATTTTCAAAAAATAAACCTTAGTCGGGCTCTAAAGAAAACTAAAAATTCAATCCGCCGATATTTATAACGAATTGAGAAAAAAATGGGATTTATCCTTTTCCTCCTAATGGG
>ERZ772932.760-NODE-760-length-16640-cov-2.650889_pt1 | contig 16640 bp, 15 predicted proteins | sample MGYA00511684_ERZ772932 | MGnify/ENA primary metagenome ERZ772932 (study PRJEB29015, sample SAMEA2738078) | human oral metagenome | biome: human oral; feature: human-associated habitat; material: saliva | place: China | collected 2210 ...
GAATTATAACTGTACAAAAATCCCGGCATTATATAATCAAAAATACTCCAAAGTTCACTTAATCTGTTCTCTATCGGTGTTCCGGTCAAAGCATACTTTATATCAGCCTTCACAGTTTTTACCGCCTTTGCAACTCCGGTATTTTGATTTTTTATAAACTGAGCCTCATCAATTATCTGATGAGAAAATCTCATATCATGATACAATGAAATATCCCTTCTTAAGGTATCATAAGAACTTATATAGATATCAATAGCTTCGTGCTCTTCAATACTTTTTTGCCTCTCTTCTTTGGCGGCCGCAAGTACGGATACTCTAAGTTCACCTTTTGTATCAAATTTTGATATTTCCTCACTCCAATTATATACTAAAGATGCCGGACATACTATAAGAGCTTTTTTAAGCCTTCCGTTCTTTTTTGCATCCATCAAAAGCGAAATAATCTGCAGGGTCTTTCCAAGTCCCATATCATCAGCCAAAATTCCGCCAAATCCAAGTTCTTCCACGGAGCGCAACCATTTAAAGCCATCTTTTTGATATTTCCTTAAAACATTTGACACTTCAACCGGCAAAGCAAAGTCCATAGATTTTATATTGTCAAATTTCTCAATCAGTTTTACAAAACTCTCATCTCTTCTTTCTACCAGTTCATTATGTGCTTCCATCATTTCATCAATATAGAGTGAACGATATAAGGGCACTGTAAGTGCACCGGTTCTCAAATCTTTGGGAGAAATTTCCAGTACATTCAGCATCTCATTGAAATTCTTCATATACTCGGAATCCATATTTATAAAAGCTCCGCTCTTTAAACGATAATATTTTTTCTTTTTTCTGTAACTTGTAACAATATTTGCAAGTTCCTCTACACTCATATCATCTGATAAGAATTCCAGTTGCAAAAGATTTGAATTTACAGATACTCCCACTCCTGCAGCAGGCTTTTTGTATACTCTGATATTATTGAAAGCCTCGCTTCCAAGTACCTTACCGTATTTATTTAATTTATCAATACCCGAAACCTTCAGCTCATAAAGTTCTTCTTCAGTCTCCGCACTCAGGAAATTTTGCTTATCCTCATAAGGAAGATATACTTTTAAAGCCTCTATAGCCTTTTCTTCCTGTTTTTGGTTTCTTAAAAGCTCATTATCATTTCTCTCAAGTATTTTTCCGGATAAAATATCCACTCTGCCGCCGGTATAAGCCGCTTCCGCTCTTCCTGTTACAATGCTGTCTTCCATATCAAGATAATATGTAATCTCAGGCTTTTCAGGCACAAAACTTATTGCCTCCGGAGCATTATCTACTATATTCGCATAATCTTTTATACTTGGCAATACATTGGAATAAAACCTGCCTATATTTTTTCTTCCTATCTTTATCTTCTGATATCCGTACCCTGACTCATTCATTGCTTTAAATATCTTCAAAAGATTTTCATCACATCTGTTCAGATAATTATCTTTAATGCAGTATACATAATTGTTTGATATAAACGACAGAGGAAAATCCACTTCCAGGTTTATACCTGCAAACAGATCTCTGTCATAAATAGGATTTATCCCGATAGTAATCTTTTCATTAAAATCTCTAAGTTCAATATCCGTAACGGTTTTCTTTGAGAAGTACTCTGTTGTCAGCTCTACTTTTTCTCCGACAAGTAAGTTGTAAATATCATCTATATTTGCTCCGTCTACCGGTATTTTGGATACATTTAAGCCTGTCTTTACATAGTCAAGCAGTTTATAGCTTATAGAGGCCTCTGTATCCACAAGTTGTTCAATAAACTTTACGTACTTTATACTCTTATCGTCAAATGCCCCATAGCCAAGCTTAACACTGTCATTTTTCCCAAGAGGATAAATTTCTTTATCTCTTAGTGCATCCACAAAGTTCCTATAACTTTTTATCTGAACAAGCTTCTTTCTGCCGATTTTAAACTGTATATATAAGCCGGTATCATACTCGCTCTTATACGACATTATAAGCTTAGGTACTATATGTACAGGTTCTTCATTAAGATCGGTTTCTTCATCAAAATGTGAAAGAAATGCCTCACCGAAGTAATTTGTTTCATCACCAAGCTCGTGGCTGTCTAAATACGCATTTAAAAGAAATACTGTTGCAACCACATGTTCACAGTTTCTTGTATCATTAAGGTACCCTCCGATTCTGTTTTTATCAAAGCATTTCGAACAATTACAATATGCTCTTTTTAATCTGTCTTTGCTAAACTCTATATCCACTTTGCAATTTTCAGATGATTCAACTTTTGCAACTGCTATTCCGCACACATTATGATCCTGAGTATAATATCCGTATGCATTTCCATATGATATTATACCGTCATTTACTTCAGTCAAACGCACCTGATTGTTTTTTATCAGCTCTTTAGCCTTCTTTGCAGTATCGGCAGACATAGAAAGGCTATCTATAATAGCCTCTCCGTCGAAGTATTTATAAATAGCCTTTTTCTCTTCCGTATCCGAAGCGGATATCATATCCGCCTTTATATTTTTCATATCTTCTTTTTCTTTTTTTAATTCAGCAGCTGTCTTCACGCCGTCAAGAAAACGAAAATCCATTTTTATTCCTCATTCTTTAATATATCAATAGCGGCACTGAGCTGATTGTCGGAATCGGTTCCTATCTTTGCACCTTCATTTAAATCAACCTCTAAATCAGGCTTTATTCCTACCTTATGCAAGTCATAACCTGACGGAGGATAGTAATGCTGTGTAGTAATTTTAACTGCCGTACCGTCTCCAAGCGGAAGTACATTTTGTACTATACCCTTACCGAATGTGGTTTTTCCTACCACTGTACCCCATTCAAAGTCTCTGAATGTGGCTGTAAAAACTTCCGATGCGGATGCCGAGTTCTCATTTACAAGTACAACCATAGGAATCTTCAACTCGTGGCTTCCGTCAGAATAATATTCCTCTCTTTTTCCGTACTTGTCTTCAGTATATAAAACCAATCCGTCAGGAAGTATATAATCAAGCATATCCACCACCTGATCAAGCAATCCTCCCGGGTTTCCACGAAGGTCCACTATCAACTTTGTCATTCCCTGTGACTGCAACGACTCTATATTTGATTTAAACTGTTCTGAGGTAACCGCATCAAACTGACTTACAGCTATATAGCCGATATTGTTATCAAGCATTTTACCTGCTACGGTCTCCACCTCTATAGATCTTCTTATAAGATCAAGTTCAACTTCTTTTCTGTCATCACCTCTGAGGACTGTCATTTTAAAACTTGTGCCCTCTTCACCTCTGATTTTGGTCTTTACAAGTATATCCATATCCGTTCCGGCAACTTCTTCACCGTCTATTTTATAGATAATATCTCCAACCTGAAGCCCCGCATCATTTGCCGGACTGTTATCAAATATCTTTACAATAGTGATAATCTTGGTATTCGGATTTTGTGAAACCACGGCACCTATACCTGAGTACTTACCCTCGGTATCTTCATTGAGCGCCTTGTATTCCTCTTTTGTATAATATACCGTATAAGGATCCCCAAGTCCGTTCATCATTCCGGCGTAAATACCGTCTTCCACCTTTGTCATATCTTCATCAAACAGAAAATATCTGTCTATAATGTTTTGTAAAACCGATGTCTTTTCTTCTATTTTTTTATAGTCAAGCTTATTATTTCTCTTTAAAAACAGAGACAGTACATTTCCGTTATTGAATGCAAAAGCAAATCCTACATATACTAAAACAAACGATGTCATAATTCCCAGAATAAATCCTATAACCCCGTTCATTCTTCCTTTTCTTTTTTGATTTCTTTCCCGATTTCTATCATCTCTCAGGCCGGAACCGTTTGTACCCGCTCTTCCTTGTTGCCTTTCATTAATATATTTCTCATAGTCATCTATTTCACGATGTTCAAACATATAACACCTCCATTTTCTCTATCCCCTACTATATCACACATTAAAAATAAAGGGGAGATATAAATCTCCCCATATCCTAATTTATCAAATTTTATTTTCAAACTTAGTAGCCGAGTTTGTCCATGTATGACATATACTTTACAACCATCAATGCAATCTTAAAGGTGATTGCATCCTCAAACATTCTAAGATCAAGTCCTGTACTCTTTTGAAGCTTATCCAAACGATATACCAAAGTATTTCTATGGATAAAGAGCTGTCTGGATGTCTCGGATACATTCAGGCTGTTTTCAAAGAATTTGTTGATTGTAGTAAGTGTCTCCTCATCAAGATCCTCAGGATTCTTTCCGTCAAATATCTCCTTGATAAACATCTTGCAAAGTGGTATAGGTAACTGATAAATAAGTCTTCCTATTCCAAGTCTTGAATATGCAACAATGTTCTCCGCTGCATAGAATATCTTACCTACATCAAGTGCCATCTTAGCTTCTTTATAAGACTTTGACACTTCTTTAATCTCATTTACTATAGTTCCGTAAGCAACCGTAACGTTCAAGATTCCGATAGAATTAAGCTCATCTATAACAGATCTTGCCACTCTGTCCAAATCCTCGTATGCAGATCCTTCCTTCATCTCTTTTACAAGAATGATATCTCTCTCATCAACGGCCGTAACAAAGTCCTTATTTCTTGATGCAAAAAGAGCTTTTACAGCTTCAAGACTTGATACATCTCTCTCATTCTTTGTTTCAATGATGTATACCACTCTTCTTACAGTAGTCTCGATATGTAATTTCTTTGCTCTGTTGTAGATATCTACAAGCAGCAAATTGTCAAGCAAGAGATTCTTTATAAAGTTGTCTTTATCAAATCTCTCCTTATACGCTATAAGAAGGTTCTCTACCTGGAATGATGCCATTCTTCCCACCATATAGGTGTCATCGGTTGTTCCCTCAACCATAAGAACATACTCAAGCTGGTGCTCATCAAAAATCTTAAAAAACTGGAATCCACCTATTGCCTGAGAGTCTGCCAAAGAACTCGCAAATGTACTTACCTGTAATCCGTAAGTATCGGCCTCGGCAAAAGTTGTTGCTAAAACCTTACCCTCAATGTCACAAACACAAAGTTCTGTTCTCGTAATACTCTTTAAACCATCTATGGTATTTTGAAGAATCTGGTTTGAGATCATATAACTATCTCCTTTACTCTATTACTTTTCTCTACCATCTCATACAAAAATCAGAATGAGACAGTCATTAATCGGCCGTCATATTTGACAACAATTAATTTTCGAATTCGATCTGCTCTAAATACCTGATAGCAGATATTAACAAGTTTCACATAAATAATAATGCATTATCACAAGTAAATCAATAGGAAATACGATTTTTTTTTATTTGTTTATGTAATTTTGCCTATACATAACAGAGTATGCAGGTGTTCTATTAAAAATTTACCATATCTATAAAGAACGTCATGTGCTGTTTTCACTTATTGTGTATTTTATATGAAAAATTTAAAAGTTTATTTCACCTGTAAATACATACTCGGCTTTACCTCTCATATATATATCATCACCTACAAGACTGATATCAAGGTCCCCTCCAAGCAGGTGAACTCTTACATTAGTTTCACATAATCCTCTTTTCATTGTAGCAAACGCACTTGCACATGCTCCCGTACCGCAGGCAAGAGTTTCTCCCGAGCCTCTCTCCCATACTCTCATATGAATATTCTTTCTGTCTTCTATATAAATAAATTCGGAATTTACCTTTTGAGGAAATCTCTCATGTTTCTCATAGTACTCGCCGACATTTTCAAGATTCATCTCTTTAAGTTCTTCCAAAGAATCTACATAATATACGGCATGCGGATTTCCTACATCCACTCCTATAAACTCTTTCTCTTCACCGTTTATCAATATCTTCTCAGGAAAATCGGATGTAATGGTTGCCTTTCCCATATTTACATTAATATATTCTGCAACACCGTCTTTTGGCTCCACTTCAATATACTTAATACCTGCGCCTGTTTCCATGGTAAACTTCTCAGACTTCACATAGCCATGGTCGTATACATATTTAGCCACACATCTTGAGCCGTTTCCACACATAAGCCCTCTACTTCCGTCGGCATTGTACATATCCATCTTTACATCCGCTATATCTGAAGGGCATATAAGTATCAGACCGTCACTTCCGATACCGAAATGTCTGTCACTTACCTTTATAGCAACCTCACTTGGATTTTCCACCTTTTCCTTGAAACAGTCCACATATACATAGTCGTTTCCCGCTCCCTGCATTTTTACAAACTTCATACTATTCTCCATCTATATTTATTCCTTACCACCATATAACAAACAAATCTTTTTTGCCGTATTGATAATGGTTTCTCCGTTTTTCATACTGCTGATCTGCAAATATTTATGCGCCTCAGGCTCAGTCATATTTTTGTGCTTTATCAAAAGTTCCTTGGCTTTTTGTATAGCCATAAAATTTTTGCCGCCTCGCTCTTCCTGCTTTTTCTTTCTTTTTCTCTCATAATAAAGTTTATCCGATATTTCACTCACCTTTTTTACCAGTTCTATTACTTTAAAAGGCATCGGTAAAAAGTTTATATCATCATCAGGCGCCTCATTAAGCTTGCCCGGTGAACATACCAGTAAAAGTTCGCAGGTTTCATTCATATTCTCCTTAAGCTCCATATATTGCATATCATTAAGCTGATAAGCACAGACCACAATGCCATAATCAATATCGTCAGACAGATTTATTGCCTGAGCACCTGATGCCACCACCCCGACAATAGAATATCCGTTTTTTATCAAAATCGACCTCAAAACCTTGCTGTCACCCGGATTTGGAAATGCAATGATTATATCTGACATTACTGTCCTTTCTCCTTGATTAAAAACTCAAAAGTTCTTTACTAGAATCTTTCCAGATATTTCTTAATCTCCCAGTCTGTTATAGCATTGTTAAACTCGTTCCATTCGATTTTCTTTGCCTCTATGTACTCATTAAATATTTGAGTTCCAAGCTTTTCCTTAACAAAATTTGAACTTTCAAATTCATCAATCGCCTCACTTAATGTATCCGGAAGCTTTTTAATATTATAATTTTTTCCTGAGTACATATTTTCATTAATAGCATTTTCAAGCTCCATACTGTTTTCCAGTCCGTCCAATATTGAATATATAAGCATCGCAATACAAAGATACGGATTTGTAGCGGAATCGGGACTTCTAAGCTCAAGTTTTATCTGATTGTTTCTTTCTGTCGGTATTCTAAGAAGAGCACTTCTGTTGGAATTTGAACTCCATGACACATAAACCGGTGCATCAAAATTCGGCTTCAATCTCTTATAAGAATTTACCAAAGGATTATTTATGAGCGATAATTCCCTTGCGTGATGAAGAATTCCCGCAATTGTTGACTTTGCCCTGTCACTGAGCTTAGCATTATCTTCAAATATATTCTTTCCGTTATCGTCAAAAGCAGATATTTTAAAATGCATTCCGCTTCCGTTTTCATTCTCAAAAAGTTTCGGCATAAAGGAAGCACTGAGACCATGTCTTTTTGCCAAAGTTTTTACCGCCATTCTGAATGTCTGAATGGCGTCTGCACATTTTAGTGCATCCTGATCGGTAAAGTCTATCTCATGCTGTGCCTTTGCTATCTCATGATGTGAAGACTTTATCTTTATACCCATCTCTTCCAAAGTCAGTACAATATCTCTTCTGATATTTTCAGACATATCAAGAGGGCCGATATCAAAATAGCTGGCCTTTTCCTTCACATTCAGACTTACCTCACCTTTATCATCAGTGTTGAGCAAAAAGAATTCACACTCGGCTTCAATAAATATATTAAGTCCTAATTTCCTTGCTTTATCATATGCATCAAGTAATACCGCCCTTGGGTCGGCTTCAAAAACGCTTCCGTCAGTTCTGTGAATATTGCAGATAAATCTTGCAACCTTTCCCTGCTGAGGTCTCCAAGGAAATATACAAAAGGTAGAAAGATCCGGATGTAAATACAAATCCGAATCTTCTATAGGCGCAAATCCCTTTACACTTGAACCGTCAAAAAGGATCCTGTTTTCCATGGCATCCTCAAGCTGGCTTGCAGTTATAGCGATATTTTTCAAAGTTCCGAAAATATCGGTAAACTGTAATCTGATAAATTCTACATCTTCCTCTTCAACTATGGCAAAAATCTCTTCCTTCGTCATTGCTCACCTTTTCTTTAAAACTTATTAAGCACCCTTTTTAACCTTTCGAGTGCATCATCAACATCTTCTTTTGAAATAATAAGCGGCGGAATAAATCTCAAAATATTGCTTCCGGCATTGATAAGTACCATTTTCTCATCAATAAGCGCCGACTTTATGATATCGGCCACAGGTATGTCAAACTCCATACCCATAAGCAGTCCCTTTCCTCTGACTTCCTTTACAAAAGGATATTCCTTTGCCATACCCTCAAGCTTTTCTTTGAGATAATCTCCCACTGCTTTTACATTTCCTGTTATGTCATCTTCCTTAAAGATATCCAGCACCTTGGATGCCACCGCACATACCAAAGGATTTCCTCCATATGTGGAACCGTGGTCTCCCGGCTTTAATACATCGCTTGCCTTACCCGATGTCAAAAATGCACCTATCGGCACTCCGTTACCAAGTGCCTTTGCCACCGTCATAACATCAGGCTTGATGCCGTATTCCTGCCAGGCAAAATACTGTCCGGTTCTTCCCATTCCACATTGAATTTCATCCAAAATCAGTATCAAATCATGTTCATCCGTAAGCTTTTTGATACCTTCAAGGAACTCTTTCGTTGCAGGATGAATTCCACCCTCACCCTGTACCGTCTCAAGTATTATAGCACAGGTTTTGTCACTAACAAGATTTTTTACAGACTCTATATCATTATATTTTGCAAATTTTACTCCCGGAATCAGCGGATAGAAATCCTCTCTATAATGCTCATTTCCTGTTACAGAAAGTGCTCCTAAGCTTCTGCCGTGAAAGCTGCCTTCCATTGCGATTATTTCAAATCTTCCACCGGTTTTTGTACCGTACTTTTTTGCAATCTTTATCGCACCCTCTATAGCTTCCGTACCTGAGTTTGTAAAAAACACCTTTTCCATCTGACTGATACAAAGAAGTTTTTCTCCGGCCTCTATAACAGGCTCATTATAAAAATAGTTTGATATATGCCAAAGCTTATCCGCCTGTGATTTTAATGCCTCATTTATTCCCTTATAATTATATCCTAGTCCCTGTACCGCAATGCCGGCAAAAAAATCCAGATATTCATTTCCGTCGGTATCAAAAAGCTTTATTCCGTCACCGTGATCAAATACAACCTGATACCTGTTATACGTCTTTAATAAAAATTGCTCGGCGCAATCTATTGAATCCTTCATCTTCATAACTGATCTCCTACTATCATGGTACCTATACCTTTGTTTGTAAACATCTCAAGCAAAAGGCAATGTGCAACCCTGCCGTCAGCAATCGTCACCCTGTTTACTCCGTTTTTTACCGCATCCACACAGTTTGAAAGCTTCGGCAGCATACCTCCTCCCATCTGTCCGTTTTCTATAAGCTTTTCAATTTCACTTATACTTATCTTTTCTATAAGGCTGCTCTTGTCGTTAAAGTCCTTGTATACACCTTCAACATCTGTAAGAAATGCCAGTTTTTCGGCCTTTAGCGCCTTTGCAATAGCACATGCCGCGTCGTCAGCATTTACATTGTAGCTTGTATACTCCTTATCAAAACCTACAGGGCATATAACAGGTAAAAAATCTTTTTCCAAAAGGTCAAAGATGATGTCAGGATTTACCTCGCTCACTTCTCCGACCATACCTATATCCTCGCCGTCCACTTCCTTTTTATGGCAATGTAGCAGGGAACCGTCCTTTCCGCTGATACCTACAGCTTTCATTCCAAGCTCTCCTATCATCTGTACCAACTCTTTATTCACTTTGTTTAACACCATTTCAACAACTTCCATTGTTGCATCATCCGTAAACCTTAAGCCGTTTACAAAATGAGGCTCAATATTCACCTTTTCAAGCCACTTGGAAATCTCCTTTCCTCCTCCGTGAACGATAACAGGCTGCATACCTACAAGCTTTAAAAGTACGATATCCTGTATTACCTTTTTCTTTAAGTTCTCATCAAGCATTGCCGAACCACCATACTTTACAACCACAATCTTTTTATTAAACGCCTGTATATACGGCAAAGCCTCAATAAGAGTCCCCGCCTTTTCAAGTAATTTATCCATAAAACACCTCTCTAGCTTCTGTAGTCCGCATTTATTTTTACATAGTCAAATGTCAAATCACATCCCCACGCCGTTGCAGCAAAATCTCCCATATTTAACTTTACCAAGGCTCTGACTTCCTTTGCAGACAATATCTTGCTTGCTTTTTCTTCATCAAAGCCTACAGATACTCCGTCCTTATATATCAAAATCTTTCCGTTTTCACTCTCAAAGTAAAGTTCCATATTGTCGGGATCAAACTTTTCACCGCTGTAACCGAGAGCACAAAGTATTCTTCCCCAGTTGGCATCATGTCCGAATATGGCCGCTTTTGTAAGTGATGAGGTAACTACCGATTTTGCCAAAGTTCTTGCGGTCTCCTTAGTCTTTGCACCCTCTACCACAACTTCAAAAAGCGCGGTGGCTCCCTCACCGTCTCCTGCAATCATCTTTGAAAGAGCTGTTGTAACGAAATTTAGATTGCTCTTAAATACCTTGTATTCCTCACTGCTTTCATTAACTATCTTTTCATTATCAGCAAGTCCGTTTGCAAGTATTATAAGAGAATCGTTCGTGGACGTATCTCCGTCCACACTCACCATATTGAATGTATCCACCACATCTTCTCTCAGAGCCTTTAATAAAAGCTCCTTTGAAATATTTACATCTGTTGTGATAAATCCGAGCATTGTGCACATATTCGGATGTATCATACCAGAACCCTTACACATAGCTCCCATCCTTACCGTCTTTCCCGATATTTCAAATTCTACTGCAACTTCCTTTGAAACGGTATCAGTAGTCATTATAGCCTTGGCTGCTTCATTTGCAGCCTTTTCACTCTGCTCTAAAGAGTTTGAAAGCGATTCTATTCCTGTACAAATTCTTTCTATAGGAAGCTGCATACCGATAACACCTGTGGATGCCAAAAGTATTGAATTCTCTTCCACTCCCAATTCAGATGCCGCCTTTTTTGCACTCTGTTTACAGTACTCCATTCCCTCATCCTTGGTGCAGGCATTGGCAATACCTGAATTTATAACTATTGCATTTACATCAACTTCGCTGTCCGTTATTTTTCTGTCCCAAAGTACAGGCGCCGCCTTTACAAGATTTGTGGTGTAGACTCCTGCAGATATTGCAGGAACTTTGGAAAAAATCATAGCCATATCGGTTCTGTTTTTATATTTTATATTTGCCTCGGTTGCACTTGCCAAAAATCCATTCGGTGCACATATTCCGCCATTTATTATCTTCATACATTCTCCTTATATTGCTTTTATGATTAACTATAGCATCTACTCAAAGCTTTAATCCATGTATAGACGATTATGCTACAATACTTGCTATATTTTCCTCATTAAGTACAAGTTCATAGCTGTTTATATCCTTATTTTGCTTCCAGTTTTGACTCTTCCAAAAAATATTTCCTGCAAGATTTTGCTTGAATGCTATAAGAGTTATCTTACTTATACCCTCGGCATTTACCCTCTCTATGGCCTCCTTTACCATCTTACCGGCTATATTCTCACCTCTACACCTTGAATCCACACATACATGGTAAAACGTCGCCTGTCTGCCGTCATGACCTGAAAGTATGGTTCCGACTATTTGATCATTCTTTACAGCCACAACACTAAGCCCGACATTTCTGTCAAGAAATCTTTTTATATGTTCAAAATCATCATCAACCGCCCTGATCCTGAAGCCCTTTATACTTTTCCAAAGAGCCATCACCTCAGTATAGTCCTCTATTTTCATTTTCCTTATTTCTATATTTTTTTTCATCATATTGACATCGGTAAACTTTTTAATCCACATTCTTCATCTATCCCAAACATTAAATTCATATTCTGGACAGCCTGACCTGCAGCTCCCTTTATCAGGTTGTCAATGGCACCGGTCACTACTATCCTGTTTGTCCTCTTATCTGTTACATAGCCTATATCTACAAAATTGCTTCCCTTAACAAATCTTGTTTCTGCATTCTCATTTTTTCTAAGCAGTCTTATAAACTTTTCATTTGCATACTCACTCTCATATGCATTTTTTATATCCTCTTCACTGACACCGGATTTCAATGTGGCATATGCAGTCACCAAAATTCCTCTCATCATAGGAACAAGATGAGGTGTAAAACTTATTACAATATCCTCTCCTGCCGCCTTTGAAAACTGAGCTTCTATCTCAGGTGTATGTCTGTGGCTTCCGATTCCGTAAGCCTTCATATTTTCATTTACTTCACAAAAAAGATTGTCAACCTTTGCACTTCTTCCGGCACCTGAGGTTCCCGACTTTGCATCTATTATAATGCTGTTTTCATCTATCAGTTTATGCTTTAAAAGCGGCTGCAATGAAAGTATTGAACAGGTAGGGTAACATCCCGGATTTGCAATCAGTCTTGCCTTCTTTATATCTTCACGGTAAAGCTCAGGTAGACCGTATACTGCCTCTTTTATAAGATTTTTTGACTTGTGCTCAAGCTTATACCACTTTTCATATACATCCACATCCTTTATTCTGAAGTCTGCTGAAAGGTCTATTACTTTTGAATTAGCAAGCACCTCATCATTTATATTCTCAGCCAGAAAGCCTTGAGGTGTAGCTGTAAATATAATGTCCGCTTTCTTTGACAGTTCCAAAACATTGTCGTTTTCGCAAATATCATCTGCATATTTATACATGCTTCTAAAAATGCCGGAATAACTCTCACCTGCAAAGCTCTTAGAACCGTATCCCACTATTTTTACATCTTCTCTTTGCAACAACAGTCTTACAAGCTCAGCTCCTGCATATCCCGTAGCTCCCACAATGCCTACCTTTATCATAAAAACACCTCTCATCCTTTCCTGCGATTTTATAATTACTTTTATAGTTTCATAATTATACACTTTTTATGAATAAAATCAAGGTTTTGTGCATAAAAATTTTCGAACAAAAAAGGACACCTTTTACAGTGTCCTCATTGTCTTAAGTCTTAATAAAGCATTTACATTTTTTTATTCAAATATTTTTGAAATGTGCTTACGCTTAAGTTTGCTCTTTTTGCAGCATCTTCTACTGAAATTATTCCGTCTTTTACAAGCATAAGTAATGTATTTATAACACCTTCTTTTCTGCCTTCTTTTCTGCCCTCTCTTCTTCCCTCTTTTATCCACTTGTCTTTAGATTCTTCTTTAAATATGTCGTATAATTCCTTCATTGCATCTGTCATCTTATTACCCTCCTTAACATACTTAAAATCATATTTTTCACATCATTCAGCTCCGATTAAGTCATGTTCTTTTAACACACTTTTTCCTGTGCGAATATTGGTAACTCTCCTCTCCAATTCATCCATATTTTCTTTACTGTAAAAAGGATCCTCCGATACTTCAAAGGTCATTTGCCTCTCTGCGGCTACCCTTGCAGCATCAGTTCTTAAACTAATTTGTGCCATAATTATTCTCATTCCTTTAACTATAACATATTTTATTTATACTTATTTGTAAAACCGGTCCATAAGTTGTCAAGTTCCAAAGCTTCCGATACTTAATGATAAAATCATTTATTATCATTAATATAGGTAAGATAAAAACTCAATATCAGATTACTTAAAAACTTATTACAAATACTTTTATATAAGTATTTTCCAATACCCGGTTCTGTTTGAACCGATATGTTCTATATACCCTTTTTCTTTTAAATTGGAAATCCCACGATCTACTGCAGTCTTTCCTTTACCTATTTTTTCTTGAATCTCTCTCTTTGTAATATTGGGGTTGTTTTTTATTTCTTGAAGAATAACCTTCTGTGTTTCATTTAAATCTGAATAACTTACAACTTTATTACCCTCTTTATTACCCTCTTTATTACCCTCTTTATTACCCTCTTTATCATACATAGTATTAATCCAATTAAAAGGAATCTTTACTATAATAGAGTTTTCTCTGAATTCAAATGCTTCTTTTCCATATTTCTCTGTAATTTTAGGAACACCTCTACCTGTCTTCTCACTGATATGCAGTTGTAAAAAAATCTCAGACAATTTTTTATTAACAGGAATGGACTCACCTAAAAAGAATCCTTCTACAGTCTGTCCCTGTGGTATTGTTCCTCTTGATAAAATCTCAATCCTGTCAGAGTAAATCGTTACCATGGGTTCATTCATTTCTACCCACTTATTGTGTAAGAAGGCATTAATTATAGCTTCTCTAAAAGCATCTTTATCAAACAGAGGCACTTCTTTCCTTTCCACAACTCTATCTGCCTCATCTGCTTGTATAATATTTAACACATCCCCATATCTTAATATTTCATCTAATGTATATAACAAGCACTGAAATCCGAATTCACGTACTGAATACATATTGTCAGATTTACTTTTTCCTGAAAATATAGCCACTCTAACAGGAATATGTGAATTATCTGATAGTAGCTGTGCCATAATATTATATTTACCATCCGACGTATATAATCCCAGGTTCTTTTCATATTTTGTGGTATTCAGTTTTATTCCCTTTGCTCCATAGTAAATCATCAGCTTTTCAAAAGATAGTTCTTGATACTCACTTGCTGTATTCTCTATTGTTGGAAATCCGGTTCTCAAAATAGAAAATAAAAAAGATTCTTTTTCCGGATACTTTCTCAGCTTCTCTTTGCTTGATCCTATTCTTATATATCTCTCTTCCGAAAAAGAAGTAGGTATTGTCTTAGCTGCCGGAATAACCAATACAACCACTCTCTTATCCTCTAAATAAATTTCTTCAAAGTGGAAATTAACATCAGGATATATTTGTCTGGCTAGAAAGTGCTTTAAGGGCTCTCCTTTCACATCTTGATTTGGATCGAATTTAGTCCCAACCGGTTCATGCGTCTTATCATGAATCCCCCATATGAAGTATCCGCACTCCCTACCTTCATATGCTGAACTATTTGAAATTGCGGATATGTATTCTCCCAATTCCCTCGGATCATTCCAATTTTCTTTAAACTCAAACCACTCACGTTCCGTATCATATTGTCTAAGTTCATCAATTTTCGAAATCAATGTGCTATTCATATTATTTTACTCCCGACAATTTACTACTACATATATTAGATTATATCACAATGGTGACAGACCATACAATGTAGCAAAACTAGTACATTTCACTTATTAATAAGTTTATAAGCACATGTAACACTTTTTCACTTAGAACCTCTATTTTAAAATTTTCTTTGAGTTCATACCTTTTTGAAAAACTTAGAATTATCATCATATAATTGCCCTGTTTGATTATCGAAACCATCTGTGATACCTCATGAGATAAACCTTAGGATTAACTATTCGATTTATCTATAACTGTTCACATTTCAGACTTTCACAAAAGACTGACAACATTTCCGTCATGCAAAAAGGACACCTTTTACAGTGTCCTCATTGTTATAAATCTTGCCAAAGCAATTACATCTTTTCATTCAAATATTTTTGGAATGTACTTATGCTTATATTTGCTCTTTTGGCAGCATCTTCTACTGATATTATTCCGTCCTTTACAAGCATGAGTAATGTATTTATAACCCCTTCTTTTCTGCCCTCTCTTCTACCTTCTTTTTTTCCCTCTCTTCTACCCTCTTTTATCCACTTGCTTTTAGACTTTTCTAATACTTCCTGATCAATATCCTCTTTAAATATGTCGTATAATTCCTTCATTGCATCTGTCATCTTATTACCCTCCTTAACATACTTAAAATCATATTTCATTTTAGATGTTACAGGAAAATTGTCACTGTAACAATCATCTTTTGTAAAAACTCCCATCAGTTCAGATAATATAGTACCGTCATTTATATTGGCACTGATATATATTTCTTTAAGCCCATTGTCAACTTCTCTATTACTTCCGGCTATCACCCTTTTTATTAAATATGAGCTCTTGTTTTCTTTGAATATATCAAAATTGCAAATATATATCATGCACACTTCCGGCACATTGTCAAAGCTTTCCCCTTTTTTCATCAAGCTTGTGGTCAACACACTACTGTAATATCTCACTCTTTTTTGATGATTTACATTATCGGCATTTTGAACCTCAATATTCACTCGCCTTCCGTCTCTTAACTCACAATATGCATCAAGTATAACGGAGTGTCTTTCTATATTAGTTATAGCATATTGTGACTTATTATTTAAGACTTTCAGCTGATAATCTTGCAAAAATGTCCTTAATATTTCTTCACAAAACTCCTTATTCTCCGCCATCTTTCTAAATATAATGTCATCAATAGGATTTAACTTTTGTACATATTCTTTGAATTTTTGTATAGACCTGTCAGACATAAACCTCATTTATAAATAGAACTTTTTAAAATTAAAAAATATAAGTGTATACTTACACAAAACCCTATCTCTACTGAAAATACAAAAATTGGCTGGGCATGGTGGCACATGCCTGTAATCCCAGCTACTTGAGATCGGAAGAG
>ERZ772932.761-NODE-761-length-16632-cov-2.892803_pt1 | contig 16632 bp, 23 predicted proteins | sample MGYA00511684_ERZ772932 | MGnify/ENA primary metagenome ERZ772932 (study PRJEB29015, sample SAMEA2738078) | human oral metagenome | biome: human oral; feature: human-associated habitat; material: saliva | place: China | collected 2210 ...
CTGACTATGTAAAGAACATGATCACAGGTGCTGCACAGATGGACGGAGCTATCCTTGTAGTTGCTGCTACAGACGGTGTTATGGCTCAGACAAGAGAGCATATCCTTCTTTCAAGACAGGTAGGTGTTCCATATATCGTTGTATTCATGAACAAGTGTGATATGGTTGACGATGAGGAGCTTCTTGAACTCGTAGAGATGGAGATCAGAGATCTTCTTAACGAGTATGAGTTCCCTGGTGATGATACACCTATCGTTCAGGGTTCAGCTCTTAAGGCTCTTGAGGATCCAAACGGTGAGTGGGGTGATAAGATCATGACACTTATGGATGCTGTTGACAGCTACATTCCTGATCCTGAGAGAGAGACAGATAAGCCATTCCTTATGCCTGTTGAGGACGTATTCACAATTACAGGTCGTGGTACAGTTGCTACAGGTAGAGTAGAGAGAGGTACACTTAACCTTAACGATACAGTAGAGATTCTTGGTATCCATGAGGATAAGAAGTCAACTGTTGTTACAGGTATCGAGATGTTCAGAAAGCTTCTTGATCAGGCTCAGGCCGGAGATAACATCGGTGCACTTCTTAGAGGTGTTCAGAGAACAGAAATCGAAAGAGGTCAGGTTCTTGCAAAGCCGGGTTCAGTAACTTGCCATAAGAAGTTTACAGCTCAGGTTTACGTTCTTACAAAGGACGAGGGTGGACGTCATACACCTTTCTTCAATAACTATCGTCCACAGTTCTACTTCAGAACAACAGATATTACAGGTGTTTGTAACCTTCCTGCAGGTACAGAAATGTGCATGCCTGGTGACAACGTAGAGATGACTATCGAGCTTATCCATCCTGTTGCTTGTGAGCAGGGTCTTAGATTCGCTATCCGTGAGGGTGGTAGAACAGTAGGTTCAGGTAGAGTTGCATCTATCATCGAGTAATTTAAAATAAAACAAAGGGTATTATATCGGTTATACAGTGATGTATCAGAGATGGTACTAGGTAATCTATAATACCTGCGTATAAAAAAGGGACTCCCTCAGGAGTCCTTTTTTAAATATTTATTTTTCCATGCAGCCATACATTACCTTTAAAACGTCGTCCTATTCGGGCTTCACCCTGTAAATCATCCTTTTTTATAGCTACCGTAAATATAATATCACCGGATTCTATTTTAAGAAGCAAAACGCTTTCCCCTGTAATGGAATTTTCTTCCTGACTTATATCTAAAATATTGCCTATAACACTGTACATATCGGTTTCCATACCGTAGGGCATAAAGAGAGTATCCACTATACTGTAGAGGTCTTCATTTTGTATTCTTGTATTTAAAGTGGTGTATGTGATTAAATCATCTGTGGATAAGGTATCTATAGCAGCTTCATCCCCCAGTTTTGCTGCTTCTATAAGCATATTTCTGTTCATAAGTTTCTGCTTTGAGATTTCCATCTGTGCCAAGGTCTTTTTTATCGGTAATAATATTTTTCCGTCTGCACAGAATCCGTAAAGAACGGTTGACTTTATTCTTGTACTTATATTGTCAAGATAGTCAAAGCTGTTTGAAAGTCTGAATATCAAAGACATACCAAGTCTGTTATCATCAATCATACCTGAATAAACAGTACTGTCTATATGTTTTTCAATGCTGCATTTGGCAGTAGAACTGACAGCAGTATCTTTGATATATGGAAAATAACCTTCTCTGACAAAAATGCCGAGGTTCTCGAGATAACCGAATATACAAAGTCCAAGTGAAGGAGAGAGGTCTTTTCTTATCTCCCAAAGCCTTTCTTTTTCAGTAGTGACTACAATCTTTGCAGATGCTATATTTTCTCTCTGAATCTTATCAAGCAGTTCACTGACTTCCGTCTTCTTTTTATACATTGAGAAACCGATGCTTCTTATATAATTTTGCATTATATTCCCTCTTTTCTACGGGATTTTCTTATTTCGTTTCTTTTTTCACCTGCAAACCATTCACGCTTTTCTATATCGGTTTCAGGTATAAGTCTCGGTACTCTTGAAGGTTTTTCATCTTTTAATGCTACATATACCAGATATGCCGTATTTACAAGAGATCTGTGACCGGTGGCAAGGTCCTCAACATAACTGTTTACTCTGACTTCCATGGTGCTGTTGCCTACATGAGTTACATTGGAAATGAGAATGGCAATATCGCCAAGGTGCAAGGGTTTGGCAAAATGTATATTGTCAATGGCAACAGTGGAAACAGGCATATTGCAATGTCTCTTTGCTGCAAGAGCGCCTGTAAGGTCTATCCATGAGAGCAGATCACCTCCAAAGAGTCTACCGGCAGCATTTAAATATCTCGGGCTGACTTGATAGGCCTGCTCACATGCTGATTCTTTTACAGTTTTTGTAATATCACCGGGTTTTATACCGTCATTCCATGGTGAAAGATTTTGAATCATATCATCAGTTATATTTTCCATATTTACTCCTGTCTAAAATTTATAGGCTTTTAATTTATAATAATTTTATTATAAACTAAAGCCTATACTTAATAACTACGATTTATTTAATTTTTTTTCTTTATCATTTTTCCTTTTTTCAATAATTGACTCTATGACCGGAACCATGAAAATAGCTACGATACCACCTGCAAAGCCGTTATTGTAAAGATTTAATCCCTTATAAACAATACCTACGTTTAAAGCCACTGAGGAATGTATAAAACCTGCTATAAGCCCTGCTATAATACCGAACTCGCCTGCAATAGGCGCCAAAGTGGTGGAAAGAAGGAGGGTAAGTGTAGGTGCCGGATCATTGATATACCATTGTTTTAAGAATGCCGAGAAGCACACACCCACCATTACAGGTAGGATATTTCTCATATGCTTACCTGCAGGAGAAAATCCTACAATTGTAAATATAGATCCGATAGTAGGTCCGTTTAAATCACCTTTTGTGAACAAGACAAATAAAGTAGCGATTATTCCGTTTGCAGCCATATTAAAGATATATACGGCATCTGAATATTCGTGTTTATAAGTTCCATGTACTCCGGTTTCCTTTAAAAGATTAAAGTATGAAGGCATTAACTTTTTACCGTCAAGTATTATTGCAAGTATAATCATATATGAGAACAGTACAAACAGTGCAGCGGCAAAAAGCGGAGTATGTGATTCATCCCAGATAAGTCTTGTTTCAATATCCACACCGAAAGAGCGGAATATAGATACAAGCACTGTGGCTATAATACCGGATGAAAATCCTACATTGTAAAGTGAATATCCCTTATGAGAGGACTTTACATGAATAGATATAGGAAGCAATACATAACCTATAAGAAGTCCGGTAATACTTGCAATAAAGATTTCGATTACAGGATTACTATGCAAGGTTTGCATTACCAAAGTAATTGCAGGTGAAAGGCTGGTTCCATATAAGCCGTAATAGATATATTTCTTAAGTGAATATCCATGTAGTCTGGAATAAATAAAGAAGCCGAAGAGTATCAGCCATATATTTACCACGTTCTTGCCAAAGAGTGAGAAACCGAAAATAAGGTAGGAACTCACTACAATATGCCTGTCAAACTCGACCTTAAAATGGTGTAAAAGGAAAAGTAAAATAAGTGTAAGTGATCCCGCATTAAAAAATGCCGCACCTATTCCGCCTACCACAATATAATCTGTAATTAAAAGGTCGGGTTGTATGATTATTTGCCATAATCCCGGTAAGATTTCATCTATCGGGGAAAAAATCAATGCAAAAACCATAAAATAAATAGGTACAGTAGAGATGAGCAGAAATCTCTGATTATAGGTTAATGTTTTATTGGCCCTATAATGATCCAAAAACGCCATAAGAAACTCCCGTTTCAGGATTGCGATTAGGTGTTTTGTATGCAATCCGGTATCTTTTTTTATTAGAATTATAATTAATATAGGATAGTTTAGTCAAATGATTTAGTATGTATAAAGAAAAATATAAGAAATTCAGAATATTAAAAAAAGCTGCTACATAAGTAACAGCTTTACTGCGGGTGACAGGACTTGAACCCCTCATATACCCCTTTAAAGTCTTGATTTTAAAGGGGTTGCATTTATTCGTGTTGCATTTCGTGTTGCATACTCTCAAAATAATCATTTATTCTTTTATTAATTTCCTTATTTTTCCCTCTCATAGTATGTTGGTATACAGTCTTAAGCGTTGAGCTTGTGGACCATCCGCCACGCTCCATAATGTATTTATCCGGGATTCCCATAGCGTGAAGAATCGAGGCGGAGTAATGCCTTAAATCGTGAAACCTGAAGTGTTTAAGACCGGCTTTTTTTAAAAGATTTGCAAAGCGATCCGTTATCATGTTCGGGTGCAGATTTGTAATCTTTCCCTCTTCAGGCAATAAATCTATAACAAAATCAGGGAATTCTATATATCTGTCACTGCTATAAGTCTTCGGGGCTTTTATAACCCATGATCTATCAGGAGCTTTTACCATAGCATTCTTAACATGAACAATATTGCCATTTATATCTGAGGCTTCCAAAGCGCATATTTCACCACGGCGCATTGGACCGAAAGCGGCAAGCAGTATAGGTATTTCTAATTCTGTACCCTTTGCATATGCTAAAAGCTGCTTTACCTCATCATCTGAGGGGATATGGATATCAGGCTGTACTTTTTTAGGCAAGTCTGTTTTAAGTGCAAAATTAGGTCTGTATGTGCGAATAACAGCGTTAAGCAGCCCATGAACATTTCGGATAGTTTTAGGTGATACAGTGCCGGCAATGGAGTTTATAAATACCTGAATTTGCTCTTGGGTGATACTGTCTATTCTAAGTTTTGCAATTTTGCTGATTTGATTGTTCGCTATACCTGTATAAGTTCTTACGGTGGTAGGCGATAGGATCGATAATCTATTATTGATATACTGTTCAGTGGCCTTTCCGACAGTAAGATTGCCTTTTGCGGTGGCGGTTTCCTCCAACTTAAAGGAAGTAGCCAAGTATTCCGCTTCTTTTTTAGTAGCGGCGGTAAAGGACTTATAGTGTCTTTTACCATTATCATCCGTATAGTCATATATCTGGCATCTATAACTTCCTGATGGGAGTTTTTTCGCTGTAGCCATATGTACCTCCTTTTTGGGTATAAAAATAGCAGCCATTGCAAAATCAGCTGCTAATATGGTACAATGTAGCTTGTTGAGGGCATATTGTTGAAAGCAGCGGCTTACAATAGTATGTATTAGAGTCATCCGACACTTAGTGTAGGAGGCTCTTTTTTATATTTCAATATTTTTATATTTTTTATCAATAGTATATAATTTTACAGACTGTATTAAATCATCAAGAAAATTTATCATTATTTTTGATTTTTCTTTTAGGTCTGATATAGAAGAACTTTCCAAAGCATCTGCAAAAGAAACAGATCCATGTGCAAGGTCATTTCTAGTTGTCTTTATATTACCTAAAATATCTGATCTAAAATTGTTCTTTGTAAAAGCTATACCATGAGAATCAAAAATCTTAATTAAAGCTCTATCATCCAGATTGCCTCCTGTAATGGTGTCTCTGGAGCTCAATGTTATAGTATTTTTATCTATAACAGAATCTAATATGTATTTACTTTTAGCAAGTAAAGTATCAAAACCGGCACTATTTTTATTCGCATCATTTAGCTTTACCTTATGCCAGATTGTTTGTATTTTTTCACTTACATCAATGTAAGATAGGTTATTTATGGATATTTCAGTATAAAGTTCATCAAGAAGACCGGATACTGTATACTCCAATATATTATATAACATAAGTGAAAAGTTTGACTTTAAGGTGTTAATCAATGATTGGTAAGTCAAGTCATTATCTGGAGAGTGAATAAAACCGTGTAATTTGGAATCACTTCCATTCACCTCTGTATTTTCTATGTATTCCATAAAAATTATAAAGTTTTGTATTTCGTGTTTCCTGTTATTATAAGTATTTATAAAATCACTCATGAATCACCTTGCAATAGTTTTTGCTTTACAAAATTTATCCTACCAATCAATTTAGATTTATTATTCGCTGCATCAGAACTTGTAACCTCGTAGAATTCTTCTCCGTCAATCCAACTTGAAACATCAATTATTGGCAAGTGTGGATTTTCCTTTAGTGCTGCATAGATACCTATAGATAAAGCCTCAAATCTGGCTCTTGGTACGGATTTGGCTGTTGCTGTTTTCCTAAAACCACGATCACCTAACATTGATTGTGCGTATTTAAGCATGGTTTCAAAATCATTTCTACAGGATTGAAGTATACCTGGGTTGGATTCCACTACTTTGTTTTGTGATTCAACATAGTTATCAATAAATCTTGCAACATTACCCCTGTATTTGCTAAAACTTGGATATGCATTTGAATAGGCAAAAAATCTGGCTGCAAGTTCAAAACCTTCGTATCGATTTTCGTTTTTTTCGCTTCTGGGAGCCAGCTTTTTAAACAGTTCATTTTCAGCACACTCTTCCAAAAAATCTTTAAATTTACCTAAGAAAGAACCTCGGCGAACTTCAGCAGGTTTAATTTTCACTCCCCCTGAATTAATTCGCTTAAATATTTCTTGTCTTATTGCTTCAGTGGTACCCTGCTCTAAGTATACAACTCGTATGTTTGTATTTAAAAATCTTCTTTGAATAGCCGGATCTAATTCTTTAAAGGTAAAACCATTAGAGTCAGTAAGCATCTCTAAGCCACTAAGCTCTAAATCATTTTGTATGAACTCCACTAAGGTTTGTGTTCTTTGTGCACCGTCAACTATCTCAATCCTACCGTCCAAGGTGTCAGAGAAAAACATAAATGGAATAGGTAATCCCATAAGTACAGATTCTATGAAAAAACATTTGTCGTGTTCTGTCCAAATAAAATTTCGCTGATAACTTAATGGTATGTAAAATTCTTCCTCTTTAAATTTGTTCACTAAATACTCAACTACATAATCTCTGGTGTCATATTTTATATCTTGTTTCTTCTCACTGATTTGATTTGAGGATTTCTTAACTAAGTTAAAATCTTTTTCTACTCTATCCTTAGCCTTTTTGACCATTTTCTACCTCCTCAAGGTGTCTTTTAATACTAATTCCAATAGCGTGACCAAGCTTTACCGGTACGGCATTACCTATATGAGCAGCAATTTCTCTTCTTACTTTTACTTTGTTTGAGTCATAAAAAACATAATCAGGTGGGAAAGACTGCAATATAGCGCCCTCTCTTATGGATATAGCTCTGTTTTGTTCCGGATGTCCGAATCTGCCGTTACCGTATCCAAAAAATTGAGTGGTGATAGTAGGTGAAGGTTTATCCCATTCCATGCGACCATATACAGAGGAATATGATAATCCTGTCTTTTTTTTATGACAGGACAAGATTAAGCTTTCGTCCCAATCTCTCCATGTACCACCCTGCTTAGATTGTATAATTCTTCTTTTATTAAGTTCTGAAAGTTTACTTGATGTATGTAGCGGATCAATATCAGAAGTTTCACCATCTTTTATCTTAGGTAAATGGCCTATGGAATCTCTTACAGTAATATATTGTTCGGGTTTATACAGTGGAGGGATTAAGGATATATTTCCGAGCCTTGATGCGAGTAGTACAAGTCTTTTTCTGCTTTGTGGAACACCATAAGATGCACAATCTACAACATTAACATCGATATTATAACCTAATCTAATGAGAGAAACTTTAAAGTCATTAAAGACTTGTTCTTGCATTAGGCCCGGAACATTTTCCATAGATATTATTTCCGGTGTAAATCCCTTTATGATTGACGCAAAAGAGTAAAGCAATCTCCACTTATCGTCCATATGTCCATTTTTACGATATTTACCTGAGTACCTTGAGAATGGTTGACAAGGAGCACATCCAACAAGTACTTTAGTTGCATTTTTAGGATAATAAGCCTTTATATCATTAGATGCTAAAGTAGAGACATCCTTACATACAAATTTTGCATTATTATTGTTTTCATAGGAAAATCTACAACTTTCATCAATATCAAAACCCACAGACACAGGAATGCCTGCATCTTCTAAGCCATGTGTAAGCCCACCGATTCCACAGAACAAGTCCACTGCAACAATATCCATAATATAATACGTCCTCCTTTCTTTTTAGCTACAAAACCACCACCATGCTATTACCTGTAAAGAAAAATCATAATTGACAATAGAACATATGTTCTATATAATTGCCTTATCGCTACCTGAAATAGTGCGTCAAGGAGGTATTTAGGTGGATGGAGAGTATAAAAAATTGATTGTTGAGCTGTTGGATAAGCTTAGTGAAAAACAACTAAGGTACATCTACAAGCTCATAAAGGCTTTCTTAGACTAGGAAAAATCCCGCTTCGGCGGGTCCTAGTCTTTTTTTGTTAGTCCCTCAGCTATTTCACTAAGTACTTCCCATTGTTCCGGTGTCAACTTTGCAAGAACTGCAATTACTCTATTTTTAAAAGAATCTTCTTCTTCCAATAATAAATCCCTTGTCAATCTGGCGATTTCCATTTCTCTGTCAAGCTTTAGAAACATCTCACCTTCTCCGGATCGAAGCCACTCTTCACTGACATTGAATTCCCGGCAGATGGCTAAAATCATTTGCTCGGTTAAATTATTTCTACCAGCTTCTAAGTTAGATACAGCGGAACGTCCTATACCGATTCGTTCTCCAAACTTCTCTCCAGAAAGCCCTAAGGCTTTTCTAAGTTCTCTTAATCTTTCGCCCATTCTACCTCCTTTCTACATAGCCTTGTTAAATAGCAGGAACAAACCGGCTACTACAATGACCAATCTAAGTAAGGCAAATAAAAGTAATGATATTTTTTTTACCATATTAATTACCTCCATGATTGAAGTATAAAATGAAAGTGGAAAAAAGTCAAGAAAAATGTTTATTAAAAAAACAAAACTATTGACAATGTTTTTAAAGTGTACTATAATGTTTATATACAAAACAAATGAAAGGAGAAAAGCAATGAAGAAATGGTACAAAATCATTGATGAGCTCACCGTCTTAACCGGAAAGCTCATCAGACTGGCATTAGAGATTGGAACTCTAATATCAGTAATACACATGATACTTCAAAGTATCAAATAAAAAAATAAAAGTTAGGAATGGGGCGAAAGCCTCAGACCTGACTGAATTATATCATTTCTTCATTGCAAGGGCAATAAGATGAAAATAGCAAAGTTGATTCTAAATGTGCTTAGATTAGCGGTTATTGTAGCAGGATTGTATTTAATATTTTTCAGATAGGAGGTAGGAACATGGCACTTAGTAAAGAAGATAAGTCAGCACTCATTAACTTAATTGACATTATCGAAAAGTTGGATGACGGTGCAAAAAAGTATCTTATGGGTGTGGCTGATGGAATGAGTTTTTGCAATATGTCAGAGGACTTAAAGAGAAAGCAGGAAGAAAAAGAGGCAGTTTAAAAAGGAGGTGAGAAGTGATGGCGGGAGTAGTTATACCATATTTGGGATCGGATGGAGAGCATAAAGGGAAAATTGAACTTATAGACATAAACAGGAAAAAGACAGAACCAATAAAAGGTGAAGTCGGTAGATTAAGAGAAAGAGTTACGCAGCTTAAAAGTATAGTATGGGGACTGGTTGCACTAAACATAGCCACGATATCCATAGCGATACATTTAGCAACTAAGTAAAAGATAAGGAGGATCGTATGCCAAGACTTACACCATCCGCCACTGAGATGATGGATAGAGAATACAGAGCGGCATATAAGGCGGGGTTAGAGCTTAAAGGGTTAACACCTGCAAGCATTGCAAAATTACTCGGAACATGTGAAAAAACAGTAAAAAGGCGAAAAGATAAGCCGGGAGATTTGAAGTTGTTTGAGTTAAGAGCAATAGCAGAGAAGCTTAATTTCACACCGGAGCAAGTAGTAAGGATGATTTTAAAGTAGAGGAGGAAAAAGGATGACTGAGGAGAAAATGATGGAACTCTGTAAGGAGATAGTACCGGCGATAGAGAAAATAAGGGAAGCTTTTATAAGGCACGGAATAGAAAAAAGCGTGCACCTTAATATAGACAACAATGATGATTGTCAAGTGACAATGATTGGATGGCGAAAAGACTTTGACGGTTGGGATTTGACAAAATTTAAAAACAAACCGTATGAGATATGGCAAAAGGGAGAGCCGGTGCCGGTGGATAAGGAATAGGGGTTTAACATGGAAACACTGGATATAAAAACAGCTATTCAGATAGCGAAGATACTGGCAGCAGCTCCGAATGAGCGAATACCGATGATACTTGATGTATTTGAAAAGGCGGATGTAGAGATCAATGGCCTTGATGAGCTTTCAGAGTGGGTAGCACTAAGCAGGCAGACGGCATTAATTGATACAGAGGACTTTGTAAAAGATCTGATAAGAGATAGGGAGATGACTGGATCGGAGTATAGAATCCCTACTTCAGAGTTTAATAGCTACTGCAGTTTAAAAGGTGTCAGTGCCAGATACGCAAGAAAGCATCTGTATGAGAAAGGCTTTATAAGAAGTGGAACAGACAAAGAAAAGATTAATTATACTTTATCCGTTCAGGATCCAACCACAAAGAAACATATTAGATGTGTATGTATCATACCAAAGATTGGAGGTGATAAGCCTTGAAGATGGCATTAAAAGATGGCCAGATATTAATAAAAGAGGCTGACAATGTCCAATTCCAGATTATAAAAAGTTGGGGGAAGATGAAGTGGAGTAGAGCTACTCAGACACTAAGTGGAGTAGTAGATATTGAGCTACTGAACAAACTGGCAGGTCTTGTGAACCTTCCTGAACGCATAGAAGCTGAGCGAAAGCGACTTAATAGAATAATGGCAGCAGTAGACAAGGAAAGAGTAAATGAGAACCCTGTACCAATGATAGATCCACCAATTAAGGTATCACCATTTAAGCATCAAATCAGAGGCTACAACATGGCACTAATGGTGCTGGGGTTTGTAGAGCCACCAAGCCAAGACAACTTAAAGGAGCAATAATACATGAAAAAGAGTAAGAACTACCAAAAAATTATAAGTCAGCTAGAGAACTTATATATTCATGTATCAGAGATGGCTAAGGATGGTGGTGATGAGATTTGGAGTAAGGATAAAAAAGCACTACAGGAAGCAATAGGAATCATTGATGATTATGAAAAAGCCACAGAGCAAACAGCTCAACTGGTGCAGAGATACGAGGTAGGGGCAAAGGTTATACATAGAGACATGGATATATATACTTGTCCTAATTGCGGTAGAAGAGCAAGGCATAATCACGCATATTGCCATTGGTGTGGGAAAAAATTGCTATGGGAGGGAGTTCCAACTCCACGAAAAAGGAGAAAGAATGAGAAATAAGATAACAATGGGCTCTCTCTTTAGTGGAAGCGGTGGCTTTGAATTGGCTGGTCAAATGGCAGGGATTGTTCCTGTTTGGGCAAGTGAAATAGAGCCGTTTCCTCTGCTTGTCACAAAGAAACGATTCCCTGACATGTTACATCTTGGTGATATTAAAAAAATGGATGGTGGGAAGATACCTAAGATTGAAATAATAACCGGTGGATCGCCTTGTCAGGACATGAGCATAGCAGGAAAGAGAGAAGGACTAGATGGATCACGAAGTAATCTATTCAGAGAACAGATAAGAATAGTAAAGGAGATGAGAGAAAGTGATAAGGCAGATGGAAGAACAGGAAGTGATATCAGACCACGATTCATGGTCTGGGAAAATGTCCCAGGGGCATTCTCAAGCAACAAAGGAGAGGACTTCAGGTGCGTCCTTGAAGAAATCTGCAGAGTTGCGGATGCAGAAGTTTCTATTCCTAGACATCCGAAAAACAAATGGAGCAACAGTGGAACAATCATGGGAGATGGGTACTCGGTGGCTTGGAGAGTACTTGATGCACAATACTGGGGAGTGCCCCAACGAAGAAAGAGAATCTACCTTGTCGCAGATTTTGGAGGTGAATCCGCACCACAAATATTATTTAAGCAAGATAGCATGCGAGGGAATTTTAAAGAGAGCATCGAGGAGAGGGAAGGAACTCCCGGAAGTCCTGAGAATGGCACTAATAAGTCAGATAGAGCAAATGTCGATTGCTTCGACATTGACTACAGCTGATAAGCATTCTGTAGCATATTCAATTGATAGAGCAGCATTTAACCAAGGAGCAAATGCTAAGTATGACATTAGTATTCAGAAAGATTTAGCTCAAACGCTTGTTGCAAAAGGCCCAAGTGCAGTAATGCATGAAAGCTTTGCAATGCAGGGATTCAGTGAATATAAAAGTTCAAATGTTGCTCCATCATTAAAACAAAGAGATAGCAAAGATGCAACCGACTTGGTGGTCGCTTTTGAGCCGGGAACAGTATCCAGAATTGGTGGCCATTTTTATGAAGATGGAAAAACAGGAACACTTAGAGCAGATCCCGGGGATAATCAGCAGGCAGTTATATGTAACGATGACATTAAATATATTATTCGTCGCCTTACACCTACTGAATGTGGAAGGTTGCAGGGATTCCCTGATGGGTGGGCAGATGACTTGGGAACTGAGAGCATAGAGCCTAGTGATATATGTTATTGGAGGGATGTGTTTAAAGAACATGCAGAGGCACTTGGAATAGAAAAAAAGGACAAAACAGATAATCAAATAAAAAAGTGGCTGAGCAATCCTGAAAGCGATACTGCCAAATATAAAATGTGGGGAAACGGAATAGCTTTGCCGTGTGCTGAATTCGTAATGCGAGGAATTGCGAATGAACTACAAAGGAGGAATATGAAGCAAATAAAAATAAATGTTCCGGATGGGACACAACTGCTGCATGTATTGGCAGTAATAGATAGAGAGAAAGAAATCCACTATGAAACAAAGTTCTGTGATTTAAGGGATGGTAATATGGAATACTTTTTTAACTCCAATGATGAAGAAAAAGAAGGAAAAGGAAATGTTTGAGAAATTATTTGAAAAATATAATCAGATTGTATTTTTTGACACAGAAACAACAGGCTTTAATCCTGAAAGTTTGGATCAGGTAATAGAACTAGCAGCCATAAGTATTGATAAGTATGGAAGGCAACAAGAGATGGATGAATTCATCAAACTTTTCAAAATGCCTGAACTTCCTGCAAATATTACAGAATTAACTGAAATAACTAATGAAACTTTGTTGAAGGGTAGAGATGAAAAAGATGTAATTCATGAATTTATAAACATGATTCAATATAGTGGAAAAACTCTTTTAATAGCACATAATGCTCAGTTTGATCTTAAATTTATTGTTTATGCAATTCATAGAAACAAAAATAGAGACTGGATGCAGATATTTAATGATTGTGACTATCTTGATACTTTTACAGTTTATAAGGATCGCAGGCAATATCCGCACAGATTAGAGTCAGCAATAGTACAGTATCACCTAATTAATAAAGTTAAAAATAGCCATAGAGCAATAGATGATTGCAGGGCACTTATTGAAGTGACAAGGTGCATGTATGAGGAGAAGGAAGATTTGGATAGATATGTAAATCTATTCGGATTTAATCCAAAGTATGGTCCAGATGAGGAGAAGCTAAAAAAAGTTTTATATGCGAGTCAAAGTATGAATGCTTATATGGGGAGACCGCTGTATGAGGTTTTAAAAGGAGTATAAGTGGTTATGAAAAATAAAGGATTTGGGTTCCTATTCGAAATGGGATGTGGGAAAACTCTCACGGCAATAGCCACACTGGGTACAGCTTATAAGCTAGAAAAAATAGAAAAAGTATTGATCATAGCACCAACATCAGTATGTAGTGTGTGGCCTAAAGAGTTTGACGAATACGCAGACTTTAAGTCAATAGTAAAAGTTCTTTTAGGAGATAAGGATAAAAGAATCAAAGCACTCTCTGACCTGGATAACTTCCCTTTTAAAGCATTAAAGGTAGCAGTCATTAACTATGAGAGCACATGGAGAGAAGATATATTTGAAGCTTTGTATAGGTGGAATGCTGACATGATTATATGTGATGAAAGCCAAAGGATAAAAACTCATGATGCAGAGCAGTCAAAAGCAGTCCACAAGTTGGGAGATCAGGCAAGGTATAAACTTATTCTTTCAGGAACTCCGGTGCAAAATAATGCCATCGACCTATACAGCCAGTACAGGTTCTTAGATCCGACAATATTTGGAACGAACTTCTATCAATTCAGGAATAGGTATGCGATTATGGGTGGCTTTAATAGGCATCAGATAGTTGGATATAGAGACCTCGACCAACTTATACAGAAGGAGCACTCAATCGCATACAGAGTTACAAAGGAGGAGGCACTGGACCTACCGGAGCAAACATTCCTTGAGAGAAGAATAACTTTGACTCCGAAAGAGAAAAACATCTATAGCAAGATAAAGCGTGAGAGTTTCGCAGAGCTGGATGGTGGCGGAAAGGTTACGGTTACAACTGTACTCACTAAACTTCTTAGGCTTCAACAATTCACAGGTGGCTTTTTGGTAGCAGACGGATCGGAAAAGGCAGAGCTTGTAAGTAAAGGAAAGCTTAATGCTTTAGAAGAGATTATAGATGACTATGTAGTTGATGCAGGCAAGAAGCTTGTAATCTTTGCAAGGTTTAGACCGGAGATTGATCTAATCGGTCAAATGCTTACAAAGAAAAAAATCAAGTATGGAGCTATATATGGGGATGTAAAGCTGGAAGATAGAGGCGACATAGTAAAAGATTTTCAGACAAAGGATGATACGAAAGTATTCCTTGCACAGATTGATACTGCAGGACTTGGCATCACACTAACTGCCGCCGATACCTGTGTATACTATTCTGTAAATTTTAACTATGCAGCATACTCACAGAGTCTTGCCAGAATACATCGTATTGGGCAGAAAAATATCTGTACATATATTCATCTAATCACGGAAGGAACAGTAGATGAAACAATTCTAAAAGCACTGGCGAAAAAAGAGGACTTGGCAAAGACCATAGTCGATGAGTGGAGGAATTACTTTTAATGGCAAAGATTGATATTTTTAATTCGGGAAATAAATACGATATCCTATACACAGATCCACCATGGCAACAAGGCAGGGGTGGAAAGAAGAGAGCAAGACCAAACAGTACTGGAATGGCAGTTCCATATAAAACAATGGACATCCCATGGATTATGGAAACTCATAACTATGTTGCAAATGAACTGATGAATGAAAAGCACAATGTATTCATGTGGACGATAGACAAATACCTCCCGCAAACAGAGGAAATCATGGATCTTCTTGGCTATAAACTTCATGCAAGACTTATATGGGATAAGGGGAACGGACCAGCGCCTGCCTACACAGTACGTTTCGCACATGAGTATCTACTCTGGTTTTATAAGAATGGGAATATCATACTTCCAGACAGGGACAAGCGTGGGGCATTTTCCACGGTACTAAGAGAGAACAGTAAGCGGAATCACAGCCAAAAGCCAGATTGTGCCTATCAGATGTTAGAAACATTCTTCCCACAGGCAAAGAAGCTGGAGCTTTTCGCAAGGACTGAGCGTAACGGTTGGGACCAATGGGGAAATGAATTATAAATCAAAAAAAGGAGCAAATAATGGAAACAGTAATGACACTTGATGACAAGGTAAGAGAGTACAAAGAGCTGCTTGATAAGAAAGACGAACTGGCGGAGCAGACGAAAGAAAACAATAAAGCTTTAGATGATCTCGAGCAAGAAATTGCTCAGATGATGGTAGATGAAGAAAAGCCGGATACTACAGTGGACGGTTTCAAGTACAGCCTGCAGGAGAAGACCATATACTCCAAAATTGGAGAAGATAAGCTTATAGAGAAGGGCTTGGACTTCTTTGAAATACTTCGTGAAGAGGGATTCGGAGATCTGATTGTTGAAAGAGTGGATTCAAGGACACTTAATTCAGCAATGAATAATCTTGTAGAGGAAACAGGAGAGCTTCCAGAGGGACTTGCGGAGTGCTTAAGTGTTTACTCACAGCTAAAAGTTTCAAAGCGTAAGGCAAATACAAAGGCTCTTAGCAGAGCCAAGAAAGTACAAGGGGAAATAAATGGATAATTACTTTGAATGGAAAGAAAATTTAAAAGAAAATATGCAGGAAGTGGCCAATAGAACTCTTGAGCAAATACAGGAAAATATAGTTCTTTCAGAGGTTAAAAACAGGCATGAGGGATACGGTATATCTGCAGAACACTATATCATAATGCAGAAAGCTTTTAAAAGCGTAAAAACGGATATGGATGACTTCCTTAAGCTTTTACCGGTGGAAGATAAAAATGCTCTAAATACGGTTAGTTCACTATATAATTCAGCAATTGATATGGGAGTCGCTGCAATGGAGTTTGCTGCACAGTGCAAGAGGATACTTGCTGATCTATATGACAAAGAGAAGTCGCCATTAGAGCAGTACATGGATGAGATGGAGTCAGATACAAAAGACTTTGAAGATGTAGAGGAGAAATAAAATGGCAAAAATTAATTTTACAATTACAAAAGCAAAAAAAGAGCAAATTTGTGTCAAGGTTTTAGTAAGTGGACCTTCAGGAAGTGGGAAGTCTTATTCAGCACTTAGGCTGGCAACAGGAATTGCAGGTAGGTTAGGTGAAGGAACGAAGATTGGTTATATCG
>ERZ772932.779-NODE-779-length-16390-cov-4.425406_pt1 | contig 16390 bp, 19 predicted proteins | sample MGYA00511684_ERZ772932 | MGnify/ENA primary metagenome ERZ772932 (study PRJEB29015, sample SAMEA2738078) | human oral metagenome | biome: human oral; feature: human-associated habitat; material: saliva | place: China | collected 2210 ...
GACCGCTTCTAGCTGTAAAAGAAATATCTTCTAAAATCTGCTTGCTGCCATGCTTCTTGCAGACTCCTTCTATTTTCACTATATGTTCCATACTGAACTCCTTTTGATTTTTCTTTAGTATACAGGGGCAAGTTCAGAGAAAGTTCAGACAATAAAAAAACTTGCCTTGCGACAAGTTTCTTTTCTCATCTTTCAACCGCATCCCAGAGCTGGCGGATGCTTTTTTTCTGCACGGGATCGACAAAGTGTGGAGCGATTTCCACCAGAGATTGCAAGACAAAAGCCCGCTCAGCCACATAAGGATGAGGAACAATCAAGTTTGGACTGTATAGCTCCTCCTGCCCTATGTAAAGAATATCCAGATCAATCACGCGCGGTCCCCATTTGATCTCCCGCACGCGCCCTAGTTCCGCTTCGATAGCCAAGAGTGTCTGCATTAATTCCTCAGGATTGAGCCAGGTCTCAACTTCAACAACTTGATTGAGGAACGGATCCTGCTCAACGCCACCCCAAGGCTCCGTCTCAATGCGGCTTGATGCCTGCAAAATTCTTATATTTTGCTCTGCCATTTTTTCCAAAGCAGCATCCAGATTGGCAGCTGGGTTGCCTTGATTGCTCCCCAGAGCGATAAAGGCTTTCCGCTTTTGACGCACTAGCTTGACTGAGCAGGTCTCTAAAGGCAGCGGCACCGGTGCCCAAGGCTTCTTGACTTCCAAGCTGACCTTTTGTACCAAAGGATGAGTCAGAAAAATCCGATCAATCAGCTTGTAAGCCAGCGTCTCAATCAAGTCCTCCTTGCTTTCCTGACACCAGTGGGTCAAATCTTGAGCCAATTCTCCATAGTGGATAGAAGCTGTCAGGTCGCCTGTTTTGGCAGCCCGAGTCATATCATAGTCCAAAATCAGATCCAGCACAAAACGCTGGCCCAATTCCTTCTCTGCTCCAAACAGACCGTGATAAGCATACACTTCCAAATCCTTAATGCGTAGCTGATCCATTCCCTTATCCTTTCTGATTCAAGTTTCTGCATTTCATCCTTAATAAAACTATCTAGCCTTTCCCGACACGCTTCACCACTGATAAGATCAATGTCCCATCAGTTTGTAAGCTTCATTTTTTAGGTCCTTGTCCGTCGCTAAAATGCCACGCGCCGCTGTAGTAACCGTTGCAGTGCCAGGCTTTCTGACTCCGCGCATATTCATACACATATGCTCAGCTTCCACCCAGACCAAGGCCCCTTGAGCACCCAGATAGTCCATCAAGGCTTCAGCAATCTCTACGGTCAATCGCTCTTGAATCTGCGGTTTCTTGGCATAAACCTCTACTGTTCGGGCCAGCTTGGACAAGCCTGCTACCCGACCATTAGGCACATAGGCGATGTGAACCTTCCCGTAAAATGGCAGGAAGTGGTGCTCACACATGGAATGAAAGAAAATATCCTTCTCCACTACCATATTATTGTCAATGATTTCAAAAGACTTGGCCAGATGCTCCTCAGCAGTCTCGCCCAGCCCAGCAAAAATTTCCTGATACATCTTTGCAATGCGCTGTGGCGTCTCCTGCAAGCCTTCGCGGCTTCCGTCTTCTCCAACCGCCTCAATAATCTGGGCTACAGCTGCTTCAATTTTCTTCGTGTCCATATATGCTCCTATGTTCATTTTTATTTTTTGATAATTGACTTGACTGAGAAGGACGCTCAGCAAAGTCTAACTTGCGATTCTCAAGGATTGATTTTCTAACCTGAGCCAGAAAATAAAGAGAACCCGTAATCAGCAAAAGCTCATCCGGCTCATGCTCTACTGCTAAATAATCTGATAAATAATCCGGCCATTCTTTGTAAGACAGACCTTGCTGCTCAGCCCAGGCTTGCATGCTCTCTTCAGAAAAACTCCGCGGATCAGCAAAAGCTGTCAAGCTTATAGCAGCTTTGGGAATCTTTTGCAACAGCTCCACCATATCATCCAAGGCTTTGGTTTGGATACAAGCAAATAAAATGTGCTTCTTATAAGTCGGATAATGCTGGTCCAATGTCGCTGCTAGCGACCGCAGGGCATGAGGATTATGGGCTCCATCCAAAAGGATGAGCGGCTGATCCGATATTCTTTCCAAACGCCCTGGCCATACAGTAGCAAGCAAGGCCCTCTCAACCTCTGCTTTTGTCAACAAGGGCAGCGACTGCAACTGGCAGTATAGGTCACACAAGTGCAGAGCCAATCCAGCATTGTCCGCCTGATGCAGTCCCATCAGAGCTGTTTGATAGGAGTCTTTGACCCGATAGGCATTCGAAAAGGAAAAGCACTCCCCCTCCTCTGACTCTTGATGTTCCACTTGATAGTCTTGAGACCAAGAAAAGTGAGGAGCATCTTTTTCAGCAGCCTTTTGCTCGACTACTGCCAGAGCCTCCGGCTCCAACCTACCGGTCACAAGGGGAACTCCAGGCTTGATAATGCCTGCTTTTTGCTGGGCAATAGCCTCTAGACTGTCACCCAGCAGGGCCACATGATCCAGACCGACTGTCGTGATTGCAGTCAGCAAAGGCTGACAGACATTGGTACTGTCCAAAAGCCCACCCATGCCGACCTCGATAATAGCCACATCCACCTGCTGCTGGACAAAATAATCATAAGCTAGAGCAGTTACAATCTCAAACTCAGTCACTCCCTGTAAACTAGAGTCAGCCGCATGCTGGGCCAAGAGGTCTTGATAAAGGCTCAGCAATCTCTGAAGGTCTTGGTCGGAAATCGCATTGCCATTAATGGCAATCTGCTCATTGTAGCTGACTAGATAAGGAGAGGTAAAGGTGCCAACACGCAGGTCTCGCACCTCCAAAAGTTGGCGCAGATGGGCAATGGTTGAGCCCTTGCCATTCGTCCCTGCAATATGAATGGCTGGTAGCTGCAAATGCGGATTCCCCCGCAGCTCCAGCAAACGCTCCATCCGCTCCAAACCAAAATTGGGACTGGCTGTCCGATAGGCTTCCAGCCAGCTTAAATCAGGTAATTCTTGTTTTTTCATCTTACTTATACTGACCTAGATTGAGATCTTCTGTCTGCTGCGCTAGACGAATCGCATCGCCAACGGCAGCAGCCATCCGGTGCTTAGCAACTTCGTGTACTCTGACAACTTCAACACCTCTGCTGGCCGCAAGGCTAGTCAGATGGGCTGAAGCTATATCACGGTTTTCAAAGCCTTCCTGAGTCTCAGGATTGATCTCAAAGCCGTTTTCTTCTAAGATACTAACGAGAAACCGCTTACGAGAAACCCCAAGAAAAATAGGGAAACCAGCCTGATGGAGACTACCCAGCTCCTGCAAAATGAGAAGATTCTCCCGCTTGGTTAAACCGAAACCAATCCCTGGATCCAGCATGATATTATCACGCGAAAGACCAGCATTTTCGGCCACCTTCAAAGATTTCTCAAAACACTTCCACATTAGTTCTGCAATCGGCAGCTCTGTAAAAAGAGATAACTCTTCCTTTGTGAAGGCTGAACCAAAGCCAAATTCTGGGAAAATCCTTGAGCTGGCATGTTGAGGACGAGCCATCACTGGATTAAACATGACAATGACTGGCGCGCCATATTTCGCAGCCGTCTCCGCCATCTTTTCATCGCCCAAGAGACCAGTAATATCGTTTATAATATCTGCACCCGCAGCCAAAGCTGCTGCAGCCACTTCCGACTTCCAAGTGTCCACAGAAATCACAATATCACTTTCCCGACGAATAGCTTCAATGACCGGCACCACCCGCTCTATCTCTTCTTGAATAGCCACAAAATGACTGCCTGGCCGAGTAGACTCACCACCAATATCCAGCATGTGAGCTCCCTCAGCAATCAGCTTTCTAGCCTGAGACAATGCCGTCTCAACCGTGTTGTAGCGCCCACCATCTGAAAAGGAATCCGGCGTCGCATTGATAATACCACAGAGGCCCGTTCGGCCATCTGGAGCAATTGCTTTTAGATTTACCATTTGACTTTCATCTCATTTCTATCGACTGCCCTGCTCTTCAACAAAAAAGGCACACTCATCTAGTGTACCGCAAAGCTCTCAGCAGATGCAGCATCCAGTCCTATGAACTGCACTCGACTTCACAAGAAGACCTTATCTAGTCCCTTGTTTCATTTACCATTTTACCATAATTCTTCTATTTGACAAAACACTTTCTAAAAGCAAAAGGGTAAAAGGCTGAGAATAATCATATTTCGGAGAATATGGGCCAGCATAGACAGCTCCAAACGCTGAAAATAAGGTCTGAGGAGATGGACAAAGACTAGTCCCAAAACTAGATAGGAGAGAAAACACAGAGTTTCCTGAGGATTTTTCGCAAGGGAAAAGCAGAGCAAACCTAGTGCAATCCCCCAGCTCTTCCGATAGCGAAGAGAGAAGTCACTGTCAACAAATTTCGGTGCTGCAGGGGATAAAACGGCGATGTCTATCCCCAGAAGCAAAAGAGAAGATGACAGAAAACTCTCCGTCAGTATCTGCTCCACCGCCTGAGCTGACTCGACCTCCTTGCCACACAGCAGAAGAACCCCCGCAGCATTGACCAAAATCATCAAAAAATACAAGAAAAGCAAGTGTCGATAATTGCTTGACTGACGCAGAGAACCTTTGATTTCCTGCAGTTCTCTGGAAAAATAGAAAGCACAACAAAAAAGCAATCCCAGCAAGCCCACCATAAAAAGCAGATTAGCCTGACTAAAGACCAAGCGATGAGGCATTGGATGGATTATGAGCAGCAGTCCCGTCTGAGTCAACATAGCCAGTAGTAACAATTGAATGATTTTTTCTAATTTCAGCATATTCTCTCCATTCTTCTCTTATCATTATAGAAGAAGTAAGAGCAAGCTGGGAGAAATCCCCTCAAATGTCCTAATTTGTGCCTCAAATGACAAAAAAAGCAGATATTCTCTGCTTTCTTATTTGTTCACCAAACCTGTCAGTATCATAATGAGTACTGCAACTCCATTTCTCAGCATGTGTGCCAAAATAGACATTTCCAAACGCTTAAATATGTAAGCAACAGCAGCTAAAACAGCCCCCATACCTGCATATATAACAAAACTGCCGATGTTGGTCGGACTATGAAAAAGACCGAAAAGAATCACTCCTACAACCAACCCCAAAACATAATGCTTGGTAAAAATCTTCTGAGGAATCAAGCCGCGAAAGACTACTTCCTCCAAGATAGGGGCCTGAATCACAGCTCCTACCACTAATAAAATCTTGGGTACATGCTGAAATAAAGCGTTCAAGGCATCCTGATTGGCAGTGGATATGGCCTGACCTTCCAGCAGCATAATAATTGCTCCCAACATGTTGACACCAATCATGACAACATTAGAAACAGCTAACCAGCCCAACGAAGACCATTTGAAGAAGCTAAAGTCAAGGCTCAGTAGTTCTTCTTGCTTCGCCATTCGCAAAACAAAAAAGATAATCAAAAGATATACCACCAGCACAAAGATAGTCTGGCCAGCTGAAAAACTCTTCTCAGAAGCAGTCATCTGTCGGATAAATATAAATGGTATCTGGCTGAGAAATAAGACAAACAAAGTCAGTAGGATGTACTCTAATTTTTTTAGAATTGCTTTCATATCTTCCTCCTTTTCCTTCCTAGTATAGCTCAATTTTCTCTTTTTGTATAGCCAATTCTTAACCGCAAGCATCTTGTATATCACGGGTTGGGAACTAATACTGATAGTGACTATGAGATAGAATCGCTCAATGTTTTCAAGGCCAACAACCAAGAAAATTCTTTCTTAACGCATACAAAAAGCCCAGTCAAACTGAGCTTTTGGATTTTCTTTATTAGTTTTTAAAACGTTCAACTTCACTCGCAATGACCAACTCTTCGTCAGTCGGGATAACCAAGACTTTGACCTTGGCGTCAGGACTGGAAATCAAGCCTTCTGCACCACGCACATTCTTTTCTGGATCTACATCACAGCCAAACCACGAGATACCTTCAACAACCAATCTACGAATGGTCACAGAATTTTCACCGATTCCTGCGGTAAAGATGATAGCATCAGCTCCATTTAAGACAGCAAGATACTGACCAATATATTTCTGAATCCGGTCTACAAAAATGTCGTTAGCTAATTGAGCCTTGGCATCCCCTGCCCGCATGGCTTCATGAATATCGCGCATATCACTAGACTTCTCAGAAACGCCTAGCAAGCCAGATTCACGGTTCAAGACGCGACTAATATCTTCTGGAGTATTAAAGTCATCCGTGTATTGCATCAGGTAAGGAATGATGGCTGGGTCAATATCCCCTGTACGCGTTCCCATCATGACACCGCCAAGTGGTGTAAATCCCATAGAGGTATCTACAGAAACGCCCTTGTCAACTGCTGTGATAGAAGCACCGTTACCGATATGGCAAGTGATAAGCTTGAGTTCTTCAATTGGACGTCCCAAAACTTTAGCAGCTTCCTTGGCTACATACTCATGGCTGGTCCCGTGAGCTCCGTACTTGCGAACCTTATTTTCAGTGTAGTATTTAGTAGGAATCGGATAGCGATAAGCTTTTTCCGGCATAGTTGTATGAAAAGAGGTGTCAAAGACTACCACGCTGGTGATATCTGGCAGAATTTCTCTAAAAGCACGGATGCCTGCAGCATTAGCCGGATTATGCAATGGAGCCAGAAGAGACAACTCCTCTACCTTTTGAATCACTTCTTCATCAACGAGGGCTGAATCCTTAAAGTATTCACCGCCAGCCACAACACGATGGCCCACACCGGTAATCTCATCATAAGATTCAATGATATTAAAGCGTTTCAAATCATCCAGCAAAATTTTTACGGCCTGCGTGTGATTTTCAATATCAATAACCTGCTTCTCTGACCGACCGTCAAACTTCACTGTTGAAATAGAATCCTTGAGACCAATCCGTTCCAGCAAGCCCTTAGCTAATACTTTTTCTTCTGGCATCTGATAAAGTTGCCATTTTAAGCTTGAGCTTCCTGCATTAATAGAAATTGTTTTCGACATTTCTTCACCTCTTTAAGCGTTTTCAAAATTATTATATCAAAATTTTGTTTGAATTTCACTATCTTTGTACCAGTTTTGAAAACTTTGGCGGAATTTAAACATTTCATCATGATCCTGCAAATCTCGCAGAGGATAGATAAATGGCTGAATGTTATTCGCTTCTTGCTTCCTCAAGACAAAAAGGGTTTTGGCATGCTTGCTGCTTGAGAAAATAGACTCTGGCAAGGTTATCATCGCGATAAACTGAGCCTTGGCGAGGAGCCATTTTTTCAGCAACGGTGCTTGAGCGCTGGTCAAGAGGTCATTCGGCGCCAGAAAGATAGCATAACCACCTGGCTTTAGATATTTGAGCGACTGCTCCATTAGAAGATGATGGGCATAAGTGTGCTCATCCGAACTAGCCACTTCATAGCGAGAGGCGATACTGTCGTCTGGATAATAACCGACCGGTAAATCACTGATAATGATATCACTCTCTTTCAGAACCTGAGGCCGAACCGCATCACCCTGAGCAAAGTGAGCCTTAGAGTTCATAACCTCTGCAATGCTGGCAGAAAGGTCAATTAATAAATCATCTAGCTCCAGACCTAAGTAGTCAATCTTCTTTTGGGTATGATTGAGAACAGTCTCCGCCAAATTTCCTGTTCCGCTGCCGATTTCTAATACATCAGCTTCCTCTCCGTGAGCCAGCTGATCCAATAAGAAAGTAATCAGAAAACCAATTGTGTCAGGTGTGAATTGATGATTGACCTGCATGGGCTCCGTCTGGGCAGCCTTCATTAGGATAAACTGATAGGCTCTCCGCCACTCTTCCTTGGTCAAATGCAGAGCGCGGATTTTTTCATCGTTGGTCAGAACCTCTTGTAAATCAGTATCTCCATCTAGGTAAATGCCATTCTGCTCAATCAGAGCATCGTAAAAATTGGTCGCCAGAGCGTTTTGGATATTCTGGACGTTTTCGAGAATCAGAGTATAAGCTTGTTCTATCTTTTCAAAATTCATGGAATCCTCCGTTCATCCTATCATACCAAAAATAAGGAACCTTTCCAAGATATATAAAATTACAAAGATTTTACAGTTATATTAGTCCAACTTACCAGCTTCGTCCGAAATCGCTTTCTCTTTTTTATCAGTTGCTTTCTTGTCTTCATTTGCTTTATCCTCCTTCTTAGAAATGTTAAAAGTAAAGGAATAGGAATGACCGCTGCTGAGCTGACTGCTGATTTCCAGTTCCTTCCCTTGACTGCGATAGACAGCCTTGCCCTGCTCAAACTCCATCTCACCGCTATCATCCTTTGCTGTAGCTTTTGTCAGAACTGCCATTGCATAGGCTTCCGTCCTTTCCCTGTTGAAAAGCTGCAAGCGCTGACTGCTGACTTGACGGTTGAGATAAAACTGCAGGAGCAGGCTAAAGACAGCCGCCATCAGCAGCGCATACAGTAAAATACCAGCATCAACTTTCTTCTTCCACACGATAGATGAACTCCCTCTCTAAACCTTTTTCAAAGCGAAAATGAAGATAGACAAGCTTACCGTCCTGGCGGACATCAGCTGCTTCCAAGCCATAAACCATGGGCTGGTAGCCGCGACCACTCTTATCTGTTTTACGGAAATCATCTCCCTTGGATTTACCCAAGGCCAAGTCCCTGCCATCCTGTCTAATGTAGATTTTATTATCTTCAACCTTATCAAATTGACTTCGCGAAAGCTCCGTCTCCAGTTGGTCGGCAAACAAAAGCCACTCTTGCTGCTGATTATTTTCCTGCTGATGAAGTTCTGAGGAAAGCAGCTGAGTCATGGCCTGAAAGACCAATATTCCACCACTAAGGACCAGCAAGGCTACTAAGGTCTCTAAGAGAGTAAAGGCCTTGACTTTAAGGTTTTTGGACACGAATAACTACCTCCCCTTCGTGATAGACCAGCAGCTGCTTATCTGTCTTAAGCTGACGCACAGCAATTCCATTGATATGAAGCTCTTCTTGTCCTGTTTGAAGGGCCATACGAGCTACCCGAAGCACCTCTTCCTGCTGCAGAAGGATCTGCTGCTCCTTACGAGACCGGCTAAGCTGTCCCAAAAGCAGACTGGCAATAGCCGCAAAAACTGCCATGGCCACCAGAGCTTCCAGCAGAATGCTAGCCTGAAGATGTCGTCTTTTTAAACTTTCCGTTGCCCATATAAAGCTGGTAAACAACTGTCCTGTCCTCCGTCTGAAAAGTGATTTTGCTGAGTGATGAATTTCCCCCAGCTCGGTCAAACTGAATGACCTGCTGCTCATGCTCCTGCAAAGTTTGTGGAAAGTCCAGCTCTTGATAGCCATTGGAAATCTGACGTCCTGAAATCTTGAGAGAAAGCTTCTCATGACCGGCTAAGCTCAACCTCTGCGTCTCCTGGTAGAGCCTCTCAAACTCTAAAAAGAAGAGTTGCTCTTGAACCTGATTGAAACCAGCCCTGACCGAGCCAGACAAGCCCAGTAAGAGAAAACTAACAACAAAAAGAACGAGGAGACTTTCCAGCAGCGTAAAAGCCTTAATTGGCAACCACTTGAGTTTCGCCACTGTGTTTTCCATAGTAAGCCTTATAAGAATCTGCCTGTTTCTGGCTGATATTTCCTGCGCTGACTAGCTTGCTCAGGCTAGCCTTTTCATTGGTATTCTTCAGTTCATACAGCTCTGCCTGGCTTTCTACTACCTTGACCACCGCTGCAGTTCCTGTATCTGAAACAGCATCTTTTTGCTTGGTCAGATTAGGCACAAAGAGCAGCAAGAGAACGCTGATAACCAGCAAGACAATCAGCATTTCCACAAGGGTAAATGCTTGAACTTTTAAGGTATTAAGTTTTTTCATTACAAATGAACCTCCATATTCTGATAAATGGGCAAGAGCATTGCCGCATAAAGTAAAACAATCACTAAGGCAACAAAAATAAATACGAGGGGCTGAATGAAATTCATGGCCCGGTTGATGCGCAGGAAAAATTCCTCCCAAGTCTTTTCAGCATAGACTTCTAGCTCACTGCCCAGCTTGGACTTGATCTCACCATACTCGATCATCAAGGACAATTCCTTTTTAAAGAAAGGATAGCTTGCCACCTTGTCCGCATAGCCTTGACCGCCTTGCAAAGCAGCAGCCATATCTTCTCCGATTTCTTTAAAGAGCTGGGAAGGCTGCTCCTGCATAATCGCAAAAATTTGACTCAATTCCAAGCCCTGACCAATCATATTCCCCCATTCACGGGCATAATAAGCGGTCAAGTAAGCCTGCACCAAACGCCCAATAAAAGGCAGAGCTGCTAGTTTGCTGAAAAAACGAATCTTGGATGACTTTCGATAGTAAAAGAGAGCCACTGAAACCAAGACAGCTAAAGCAAGGCTGCTCCACAAAAAGATCTGAGGCAGGTGATTAATCAGACGAGTAGCTAGATTCTGGCTGTCCAATTGAGGCAGAAGATAGTTGCGCAATCCCAGCATGATAAGGACCAAAAAGCCCAGCAGCATAAGAGGATAGGTTCCTACCTCTATCAATTTTTTCTTAACCTTGGATAGATTTTCCAGATAGGCCTCAATTTTGCCCAGACTTAGAGTCAGATTGCCATGCAGCTCAGATAAGGACAGCTGGGTGACAACGCTGTCGGAAAATCCCAGTCGACTGACAATCTCTGAAAAGGACTGACCAGCTGACAAGCCTGCCCGAATTTCTGCCACATAAGCCTCCTCCAGCAAGGCACTTCGCCTCAGAAAGTCTACAATCTCTGCTAGGTGAAAACCGCTGCTGAAGAGATTATGAAAGAGCTCAATAATCTTTTTCTGCTTAGGCGTAGACAATTTTTTCGGTCTCCCTTTGCTCAGCACTGATATGTCCTTCTGCAAAAAGCTGATCAATCTGCTGATTCCAGACTGCGGCTTTGTGCTCTTGATAGTTTTGACTGACAAAATCAACGACACCTCCTCCCCCAATTAAACGCTGGTAACAAACACCTTGAAGCACCATTCTTAGCTCGTCCTCACTAACGCCTAATTCCAAAAGCCGCTCATAGACACCGCGAACACTCTTGGCATGAATCGTTGAAAAGACCGTAGCTCCGGTCAAACTTGCCCGCACCACTGCCCTAGCTGTCTCTCGATCACGGATTTCTCCGATAATCAAAAGATCCGGCCGATGTCGCAGAGACAGCTTAATTAGACTGTCATAAGTCATGCCAATGGTTTCGTTCAGCTGCAGCTGCAGCATAGCCTCTTGCTTAATCTCAACCGGATCTTCAATCGACATAACCTGCTGACCAGAAAATTTGAGCTGAGCCAAATGGTACATTAAGGTCGTCTTGCCGCTGCCGACTGGTCCTGAGAATAGATAGAGGCCGCGAGCCTGAATTTTCTTTCGCAGCTCCGGCAATTGCTCAAACCAGAAGCGCAGCTCCCTGTCTTCATCATGCAGGAGTCGGATGACCAGACTTTCAAAACCACGGTAATCCCCCACTGACGACAGCCGGATTGAAACCTTGGCTTCCTCAAAGTCATAATCGCAAGACCCCAGCTGACTGCGGCGCTTCTCTCCAACATTCATACCTGCGACAAACTTAAAGTGGCTAATAACAGCTGACAAAATCTCAAAATCATAAGTCTTTATAAAGCGGCGTTCATCACCGATTCTCATATAAAGCTCATAGCAAGTAGTCTTAGGAATGAGGTAAATATCCTGCGCCCCCTCTTGCCGAGCCTGCCTAATCATTTCTTTTGCAATTTCTTGAACCATACATCCTCCTCACCTTACTATTCGCAAAAAATCCAGAAAAAGAAAAAACAGCGGAAGAAACTTAACTTCTAACAAGTTAGGTCTCTTCTGCTGCTCTATTATCTGATTTGCAAAATATATTCTGTCGATTTAAAGAGGCTTAGCGGATTTTAGTTTGACTGAGCAAGCTCGGTGCTTTTCAAGGCCGTTCTGCTTAGTATAGCCTGGACGGTACTTGCTCTGAGGAATCTGGCAGTCATTCTCCAGCAAAAACAGCGAGTGATACTGCTGAACATTCTCATCGCACTCCTCGCACCAGCGCTGATCCTCCGGATCCCAAAAAATTGTCATTAAATCACTGCGGCTCTTATACAAAGGTGACTGGTCTGCCATTTGCAGCCAGCGGTTTTTATAATACTTAAGGGCTTCATAATAATCATCGAAGTGCTTCTTTGCAACGACATCTTCTTCCCAGCCATCCAGGAACCACCACGGTTCATAGTCCCCGTACATCTCAATTACACAATACATACTCGTCCTCTCTTTGTACCGTATATTATATATGAATTCTTTGACGAACAAAACTATTTTGCTCAAAATCAGAAAACAATATAAAAACCCCTTTTAACCAAAGATTAAAAGGGATAGGTAAAAGACAACTTAAGAATTTTATTGGACTGGAGAGAGGTCATTTTCTATAATAACCTTAATGGCATGATGGTTCGCAGCTTGGCCGAAAACCTTGAAAGCTTCTTCAATTTCACTCAACTTAAAGTAATGAGTCACTAGCTTTTCTGGCTCAATCTTATGACTTTCCAGAGCCTTTAGCAGCTGTGGAGTAGTATTGGTAGATACCAGCCCGGTCGTCACATTGATATTTCGAATCCAGAGCCGATCTAACTCAAACTCTACAGGTTTGCCATGAACTCCACAGTTAGCAATGGTTCCATCAACGGCAATGACTTTCTGACAAAGATCAAAACTGTCTGGAATCCCTACTGCTTCAATGGCTACATCAACTCCACGTCCATCTGTCAAGTCAAAGATAGCCTGCACAGCTTTTTCAGCATTCGCTGAATTTACCTTATCTGTTGCCCCAAAGGCCATGGCCGTATCTAAACGATTCTCATCGATGTCAACCATGATAATCTTTGACGGAGAATAAAACTGAGCTGTCAGCAGAGATGCGAGACCGATTGGTCCAGAGCCAACGATAGCTACTGTACATCCAGGCTCTACTTTACCTTTTAAAACTCCTATTTCATAAGCTGTTGGCAGGATGTCTGACAGCATGACTAAGGCTTCATCTGATAAATCAGATGGTGTGTGATAGAGAGTATTATCCGCATGGGGCACACGCAGATACTCAGCTTGAGTTCCGTCAATCAAATGCCCGAAAATCCATCCACCTTCATCTTCACAATGGGCGTAGATACCTTTCTTGCAATAGTAGCACTTGCCACAGGCACAAACACAGGAAATCAGAACCTTATCGCCCTTCTTGAAATTGGTTACACTGTCACCAACTTCTTCAACAATACCGATGCCTTCATGTCCCAGAATAGTACCGCTCTTGCAGGCAGGTACGTCTCCTTTAATAATATGAAGATCAGTCCCGCAGATAGTGGTCTTTACCATACGGACAATAGCGTCTGTTGGCTTACGTACGACAGGTTTATCAACATCTATAAACTGGGCAAATCCCGGTTTAACATAAGTATAGGCTTTCATAGGATATCCTTTCTATTGTTATGTTATGATGAATGTTTTCCATTTTATTTTAACAGTTTGTGAAAAAAATCTCAAGGTTTTTCTCCAAAAAAGTGGGACAAAAACCGTTTTGTCCCACCCTATTGTCTGCATGATCTTAAGCAAAATTTGCATCTTGCTTGTTTCTGCATTATAAAGTTTCTAAAGCAATCATCGTTGTCACAGCTGCGTCATAGTAATTATCTGACGGCAAACCTTGCATGAAGAGATATTTATTCTGCTGCACCAATTTGCGGAATTCCATATTGTTATTCGCCGCATAGAATACTGGAGCGGTAAAGCTGCCAGCCTGATTACTATTGAAAGCCTTCCCTTTCAGAGTGTAGCCCGCATAGATCTTTTCTTGACTGAGGAAGAAGTTTAACATCTTCTTCAGCATTTTTTGACTTTTTTCATCCTTGCTTTGAGCCAGGTTGTAAGGAAGTCGGCAGGCATTATAAGAATAATAGCCATCATTTGCAGATTCAACCGTATCAGCATCAGCTGCCCGAACTTTGTCGCCTTCAACCCAGATAAAGTCTGGTATCAAACCAGTCTTATTATCAGCGCTGATTGCTTCAAGTTTGCTGAGCATGTTATCCCGGATTGTCAGCCACTGCTTATCCTTTGTCAGCTCATAGAAAGCTTGGAACTGCTGCGGCAATGTATCAGAAGTCCGCATGAGATTATAAAATTTCGATTCTGCATTTGCCCAGTTCCCAACCGTCAAAACGCCGTTGCTTTCATTATAGTTATATGCCAAGACATCTTTCAGAATAGCCTGAGCCTGATCTTGGTATTCTTTAGCCTTGTCCGGCCACTGTTTAGCCGCCTGAATCAAAGCATAAGCAATGTAGAGATCGCCGTCTGTAGCATTGTTTTCGTCTTCATGGTTGCTCTTACCATCCTTAATCGTCTGTTTCCAAGACATGAGCTGGGTATCTTTCAGACGATGAGCTAGATAATATTGGTAGAGCTTTTCAAAATCAGCCGAACTGGCATCGCCTTGCTTAGCTGCATCCACAGCAATCACCATGCCATAACCCTGTGCCTCAGACAGCACAACATCTTCAGTCTTACTGTTTGTCGTCCTGATATAAGACAATTTGTCCTTGGTTACGACATATTCTTTAGACCATTGGCTGTATATCTTCTTTTTGATATTAGGAGTACTGCCCATGCGGGTGTACAACAGGATACCAGCCAAGACAGCCAGAATTGTCACAAACCAAATAAATCTTAATCTTGTTCTTTTCACACTTTCTCCTAACCTGCAAATCGTTTTGTTTTAACCCACTTGGTTTCTTTCCGCTTCAAAATCTTGTCCAAGATAACAGATCCTACTGCATCTAAAGAAACAACGATAAAGAGCTGAGAGTAAGTCAAATAGGACACAAGAGCCAGCCAAATCTGTTTGGTGGTCGCCTGTCCAAACTGAGAAGCCAGGGCGATATTGATCTGCAAAAGATAAAGCAAAATCATCAGAAGCCAGTTAAAGAGCATCAGCTGGACGATATAGATATTCTGAGCATCAAAAGCGAAAGGAATCCGCACATCCGGTATAAAGAGCTGGGTAATCATCGCCGCTACATTGGCAAAGAAAACCAAGTCAGATAAGACAATCGCCAAATTAAACCAGAAGAAGATACAAGAATAATTGAACACTTCCAGTTTCACGCGCCAGTTACCGCCACTAAAAAGATGTTTGAAGTTGGCAAGAACCACCTCGTAATTCCCCTTAGCCCAGCGCTTACGCTGCATGTAGTAAGACTTGAGGGTTTCTGGCTCTTGTTGGAAGGCCTCTGAGTTATAAGCCAAAGCAATCAGCTTGCCGCTCTGCATAATCTTAAAGGAAATTTCCGTATCCTCTGTCAAGGCACCATTTTTCCAACCACCAATACTCTTAACAAACTCAGTGTTAATCAAGAAGTTCGTACCTGGAATCCGCCCAATCTTAAAGAGGTGCCACATACCTACGTGGTAAACACGCTGAGTTACAACGATTTCTTGGTTGATACAACGTGTCAGGAAGTTCTGATTGGCATTCCGAGTCTTGTTGCGTCCAAAGGAAGCAACGTGGCGTTCTGGATCTTCCAAAACTTTCTTGACTAGGAAGTAAAGAGCATTCTTTTCTGGCATGGCATCCGCATCATAGACACAGATATATTCACCCTTGGCCATCTTCAGGGCGTCATTCAGCACCCCTGCCTTACCTCCCGTACCAGTACGGTCTGTAATTGTAATATTGCGTCCAGCGTACTCAGGCATAGCCTGAACTTTCAGCATTTCTTGATAAGTGTCATCCGAGCAGTTGTCCGCAAAGAGCAGAACTTCCACTCGGTCATGAGGATAGTCCAAGTCCAGAATGGCCTTAGTTGTCTGAGCGATAACCACATCTTCATTGTGAGCTGGGACAACGACAGTAACCATAGGATAATGCTCCAAGGGACTGGTATCCACGTTGAAGTCACTGCGTTTCATCCAGAAATGCACGGAAGAGCATAGAATAACCAAAGCCCAAGCCAGAGACATCCAGATGGAGAACAGAGTGACAATCATAATAAGTTGACTAATCATGACGAGTCACCGCCCTAAAATTTTTATTGACCCGATTGTAAATAACCAGATAATAAATGAAGAGGACCAAAAAGCTAATAGCAAAAAAGATACTTAGCACCATAGAGATGATAAAAAATACTTCTGTTAAAGACATGTGTTTACCTCCTAGTATTCTACGATAATGTCGGTTTCAAGCTGACGCTCCAGATTGCTCAAAGCGTCATCGAAATTATGGAATTTGTCAATGTTTTGAGCATTAAGTTTTAAACTGCCGGACTGAAACTGAATTTTTTGGTCAGTTTTCTTATTCTCAAAGTGCATCATCGTTAAATCGTCACGCACTTTCTCTT
>ERZ772932.782-NODE-782-length-16338-cov-6.511884_pt1 | contig 16338 bp, 19 predicted proteins | sample MGYA00511684_ERZ772932 | MGnify/ENA primary metagenome ERZ772932 (study PRJEB29015, sample SAMEA2738078) | human oral metagenome | biome: human oral; feature: human-associated habitat; material: saliva | place: China | collected 2210 ...
ACATGAGAATGTCAGAATTTAAACCAATCACTACACAAGAAGAATTTGATGCTGCCATTAAGGGGCGCTTATCTCGTGAGAAAGATAAGTATGGCGACTATGACCAGCTCAAAACTCGTGTTGCAGAATTGGAAGAAGAAAATGTTGGCTTGAAGTCAACGATTGAAGCTAATAATCAAAGTAAGGCAGATGCTGACAAGCAACTTGAAGATTTGCAGAATCAAATAGCTGGTTATGAGACGGCTAATCTACGAACTCGTGTGGCTTTGCAATATGGATTGCCTTACGACCTTGCAGATCGGTTGCAAGGAAATGATGAAGAAAGCTTCAAAGCTGATGCGGAGCGCTTGGCTGGGTATATTAAAAAATCTCAACCAGTTGCACCTATCAGAGATATAGAGCCACAAGTTGGCGATAACAAAACAATGCAAATGAAGTCAATGCTTCGAGAATTAAATCATACAGGAGAATAAAAAATGGCAGATAATTCATTGAAACAAGGAACACTTTTTCAACCAGAATTGGTAAAAGAACTAATTTCAAAAGTTCAAGGACGTTCTGTTCTTGCAAAACTTTCATCACAGAGCCCTATTCCATTTAATGGAGTTGAGCAATTCATTTTCAATCTTGAAGGAAATGCTCAAATTGTTGGTGAAGGTCAACAAAAAGGTGCTGGTAAAGCAGTGGTTGACACGAAGGTGATCAAACCTCTAAAATTCGTCTATCAAGCTCGTATCACAGATGAGTTTAAATACGCATCTGAAGAAAAACAACTTGAATATCTTTCACAATTTGCAGATGGTTTCGCTAAGAAAATCGCAGATGCTTTCGATATCGCTGCTATCCATGGTTTGGAGCCTAAAGGTCTTACAGATGCAACTTTTCGTGACACTAACTCATTTGATGGTTTGATCACTAGTAATATCGTGAACTTTGCAGAGGATAAATTTGACGATAACATCGATGCAGCTGTCCAACAAATTGTGGCTAAGGGTGGTGAAGTTACAGGATTAGCACTTTCACCTATCGGAGGACAAGCACTTGCTAAGCTGAAAGTCAATGGTGTTGTTCAATATCCAGAATTCCGATTTGGACAAAATCCTGACTCATTCTACGGAATGAAATCAGACGTAAATAAAAACTTGACTGTAACAGGTGGAAATGCTCAAACAAACCACGCTATTGTTGGTGATTTTGAAAACCGCTTCAAGTGGGGATATGCTGAAAATATCCCAATGGAAATCATTGAATATGGTGATCCAGATGGAGCTGGTCGTGACTTGAAAGCATACAATGAAATCTTGCTTCGTGCAGAAGCATTCATTGGTTGGGGTATTCTTGATGCCGACTCATTCGCTCGAGTGAAAGCTTAATATTTTAACGGAGGTAGGAAATGGCAACATATCGTGATAAAAATACAGGCGTTTGCATTTCAACAGAAAGCGAGTTGGCTGGAGATTGGGTTCCTATTGAGAATTTCAAACAGGAATACCTTCTGACAGTAGCTGAAATTAAAGATAAGCTTGATGCATTAGGTGTTGAGTATGATAGCAAGGCAAATAAATCTGCTTTGCTTGATTTACTAATCGCAAACGAAGGGTGAGTTAGATGGAAAACTTTGCAACAGTAGACGATCTTAAAAAATTGTGGCGAACGTTAAAATTCGATGAGGAAAAACGAGCTAAAGCACTGTTGGAAGTTGTTTCTCATTCTCTTAGAGTTGAAGCTAGGAAAATTGGCAAAGATTTAGATATTTTAGTCAGTGAAGATTCATCTTATGCCAGTGTTGTAAAATCCGTAACTGTCGATGTTGTCGCTCGTACTTTAATGACTTCTACTAACCAGGAACCAATGACTCAATTTGCTGAGAGTGCTTTAGGATACTCTATGAGTGGTTCTTTTCTAGTTCCTGGCGGTGGTCTATTTATTAAGGACTCGGAATTAAAACGTCTTGGCCTTAAAAAGCAAAGATATGGGGTGATTGATATTTATGGGACGGATTGAAGGAATTACAATAACATTATTGGATACGATTGAAGATGGAAAGGATGACTTCGGTCATCCTATCTATCGTGAAACTGAAATCCAAGTGGAAAATGTACTAGTAGCACCGTCATCGACAGATGATGTTAACACACAAGTGAACTTAACAGGAAAAAAAGCTGAATATACTTTAGCTATTCCAAAAGGAGACCAGCACGACTGGAAAGAAAAAACAGTCATATTCTTTGGTCGTAAATGGCGTACAATTGGTATTCCTTTAGAGGGCATCGAAGCTATGATACCACTTGATTGGAATAAGAAAGTGATGGTTGAAACGTATGAGTAAGATGAAATTCACTTTAAACCCATCGGGAGTTTCAGCGCTTTTACGTTCTGGAGAAATACAGGGTCTATTAACAGAAAAAGGTCAAGCAGTGGTAGAACGTGCGGGCGATGGTTTTGAATTAAAAGTATCCCCTGGTCAAAAACGTGCTAATGCTACGATAAGTACAACCGACATAAAAAGCATGAAGAAGAATGCTAAACACAATATTTTACTAAAGGCACTAAAATGATTGAACTTGTCATAAAGAAATTTTTAGACGTGAACTTGAATGTTCCGTCTTTTTTTGAACATAAGAAAGATATGCCAGAAAGTTTTGTGATCATTGAAAAAACTGGAAGCGGTGGTAGTGATTATACACATTCTGCCACATTTGCTTTTCAGAGTTATGCGCCATCACTTCAAAAGGCTGCAGAGCTAAATGAAATTGTCAAAAAGACGGTTGAAAAGCTTGTAACAGTCAATGAAATTAGTGGTGTACATCATAACAGTGATTACAACTTCACGGATACAGAAACCAAAAAATATCGTTATCAAGCAGTGTACGATATTAATTATTTTTAACAGGAGGAACTACTTATGGGTTCAGAAACAGAAGGAAGAGGAGAAGATCAAATGGTTACAACAGCAGCATCATCAGCAAACGTAACAGCAGCAAAACCGAATATTAGTGGAGCAGTATCAAGCACACCACTTAAAACAGCATTACCACAAGACGCTAAGACTGCTCTCAACGAAGCATTTAAAACTTTAGGGTATATCTCTGAGGATGGATTGACGAATGAAAACTCTCCAGAGAGTGAAGAAGTCAAAGCATGGGGCGGTCAAACAGTATTATCATCACAAACTGACAAGAAAGATACATTCAAATTCAAATTGATTGAAAGCTTGAATATCGAAGTCTTGAAAGAAGTTTATGGTGCAGATAATGTAACAGGAACACTTGCAACAGGTATCACAGTTAAAGCTAATGCAAATGAATTGCCAGAGCATAGCCTTGTAATTGATATGATGTTGAAGAATGGATCAGTTAAACGTATTGTTATCCCTCGTGGTAAAGTGAGCGAGATTGGAGAAATCGGATATAAAGACGGTGACCCAATTGGTTATGAATTGACAATCACAGCATTGCCAGACGACCAAGGAAACACTCACTACGAATACATGCAAGGAGCATAATATATGTCGAAAACAATTAAAGGGAAAACTCCATCAGGATTTAAGTTTGAAATTTCAGAGCGTAGGTTGAACAACTACGAACTATTGGAATTAATTGGCGAGGTTGATGAAGGGAATGGACAAGCGTTCCCTAAAGTCTTAAAACTTCTTTTTGGAGAAGAACAAGCTAAAGCATTTAAAGATCATCTACGTGAAGAAGATGGCATCATCCCTAACGAAAAAATTGCAGACGAATTGAAAGCAGTTTTTGAGACTGTTCAAGAAGTAAAAAAATCCTAATCCTTGCGCAGATGATAAAGCTAGATGAAGATGCTCTAATCTGTGATTTAGCTGAAACTTATAATATATACGATTATAAGCAGCTACCTCTATCAAAGGTAGCTGTTTTTTCGTATGGTTTAAGAGATGATTCAAGAATTAAGAAGTTGATGTCTGACCAAATAGTTTCACTAGACACCTTGTTATTATCCTTGATGGTTGACAAGTTATCACTTTCTTTATGGTTGCAAACCAAAGACGGTCAGAAAGGTATCAATCAACCAAAATCAATAGCAAGTCAATTCATCCATAAGGAAGAAAAAGAAGAAGATAGAGACTATCTAGTTTTCCAATCTGGCGAGGAATTTGAAAGATGTTACAAAGAACGTTTAGCCAGTTTAGGAGGTGATGACTAATGGCGACAGAATTAGGAAAAGCGTATGTGCAAATCATCCCTTCAGCTAGAGGCATCACTGGGATGATTCAGAAAGAAATGGGTGGAGAGGTAGCCTCGGCTGGAGTAAGCTCTGGAAAATCTCTTGGCTCAAATTTAATTGGCGCCCTCAAAGGCGCTATTGCAGCTGCAGGAATTGGTAAAGCAATTGGAGCAGCGTTAAGTGAAGGTGCAGCACTCCAACAATCACTTGGAGGGATTGACACCTTATTTAAAGCATCAGCAGAAAAAGTAAAGGGTTTTGCAAATGAAGCATACAAAACCACTGGACTTTCAGCAAATGCTTATATGGAGAATGTGACAGGCTTCTCAGCAAGTCTATTACAATCTTTAGGTGGAGATACAGATAAAGCGGCAGATATCGCCAATATGGCCATGATTGATATGTCAGATAATGCTAACAAGATGGGTACATCTATGGAGAGTATCCAGACTGCATATCAAGGCTTTGCAAAGCAGAACTACACCATGTTGGACAATTTAAAGCTCGGTAGAAAAGCCATAGCCGAGTATAAACCTAGTGAAAACGGTGAAACCCTAAGAGTAGCTTAGGCAATACCGTGCTAAGCAAGATTCAATCTTGAAAGTGTAACGACTAACGAAACAGAAAAAGCATCCGATAGGGTGTTTTTTTAATGGAGTAGAGTAGGCTCAAGCGAGCCGAAGCGCTAGGATACTTTTAAAAGTATAAGAGATAGTCTAATCTCTATGGCGACATAGAGCAGTCTGAGAAGACGGTCATAATTTAGCGAATTATGGCGAATATGTACCGTGTATGGTGGTACAAAACAAGAAATGCAACGCTTGTTGGCGGATGCAGAAAAACTGACTGGTGTTAAGTATGACATTAACAACTTGTCAGATGTTTATCAAGCAATCCACGCAATCCAAGAAAATTTGGATATTACAGGAACAACTGCAAAAGAAGCAGCATCTACTTTCACTGGTTCATTCCAAGCGATGAAAGCAGCTGCACAGAATGTACTTGGGAAGTTAGCTTTAGGGGAAAATATTCTTCCATCTTTACAAGCTTTAGCAGAAACAACCTCTACTTTTCTCTTCAATAACTTCTTTCCAATGATTGGAAACATCATGTCGGGTTTGGGATTAGTCTTAACTGAAGGGCTCAGTTCACTAGCTTCTCAACTCTTTGGGGAAGCTTTTGGTAGTGCAGTCTATGACCAAGTAGGACGTGTGACAGGGATTTTCCAAACCTTTTTTGATATGATCTTTGGGTCAATGGATAAAGAGGCGAATTTTGAGATATTAGATGCGCTTGGATTTAGTGAGGATGCAGCGAACCAAATTATCAATATTGCAGACAATATCCGTGAAACATTTATCAATATTGGTTCAGCGATTGGCGATGTATTGGGAATTGTTGGTGATTTTGTCAGCAATTTGTTAGGTATAAAGGATGGAGAACAAGGAGTGAATCTCCTTGGAACTGCTTTTGAAGCATTGACAGGATTTTTGAGAGAAGCTTCAGGGATGTTAAAAGACTTCACAGGGTGGCTAAAGGAAAATCCTGCTGTAGTTGCTTCAGCGACTTCTGCAGTGGTTGGTCTGACTGCAGCGTGGCAAACATATAAAACGATTAGTGCAGTTGTTAAAGCTGTTGAACTTGCTAAAAATGCCATCTTTGGAACTTCATTTGCATTATCTCAAGCTATGGCTGTGGCAAATGGAACTTTAACTGCTAGTTTAGCGGCTGAGAATGCTGCTGCAGTAGGAGCGAGTGGAGCATTCAGTGTTTTTAATGCGGTTTTATCTGTAAATCCTATCTTTTTGGCAGTTGGAGCAATTGTAGCGCTGGTAGCAGCATTAACATGGTTCTTCACTCAAACTGAAACAGGGAGACAAATTTGGTCAGCATTTGTAGATTGGATTAAAGGAGCTTGGCAAGGAATTGCAGATTTCTTTGTCAACCTTTGGAGTGGAATCTCTGAAGGAGCCAACACATTGTGGGATGGAGTTTCTATGGCATGGAATGCTTACATAGAATCATTGAAGCTGATGTGGAGTAACATCGTAACATTCTTTTCTGATCTATGGATAAGTATTCAAGAGGTTGCATCTACTGCTTGGACATTGATTACTACAGCTATCATGACAGTTGTTCAACCGTTCATCGACGGATTTATGAATATTTGGAACAATATTTCAAGTGGTCTTACTCAAATTTGGGAAGGTATTAAAATGATTTTCCAAGGAGTTTGGGAAGTTATTAAATCCATTTTCTTAGGCGCAGTTTTGATTATCATTGACCTTGTGACAGGGAATTTCACCCAGCTTGGAACTGATCTTTCTCTAATTTGGGAAGGTATTAAAAATGGTATTTCCATGATTTGGGAGGGAATTAAAACATACTTCTCTGGTGTTGTAGATGCCATAATCGGTTATGGTGTTGCTGTTTTTGAAAACTTTTCTGCCACACTCAGCACGATTTGGGAAGGTATTAAAACTGCAGCAGTCGTAGCTTGGGAATGGATAAAATCTACTGTATCAAATCTGATTACAGGTTTGGTTCAGGAAGCACAAAACATCTGGGATGGCTTTATGAACTTCCTCTCTAGTTTGTGGGAGGGCATCAAATCCACTGCAAGTTCAGCATGGGAATCATTAAAATCTAGTGTGTTAAGTATTATTGACAATCTTGTCTCAGGAGCACAAAATGCTTGGGATACCATGTCAAATGCTGTATCTAGTCTTGTAAGCAATGTTACGGGATTCTTTGACCAATTGTGGAATATTGACCTATTCGGAGCAGGTCAAGCAATCTTAGAAGGTTTCTTGAGTGGTCTAAAATCTATGTGGTCTTCTGTAACTGACTTTGTAGGTGGAATCGCTAGTTGGATTCGTGACCACAAAGGGCCGATTGAATATGACCGTAAGTTGCTTATTCCAGCTGGTAATGCAATCATGCAAGGTTTGGATGGTGGGTTGAGAGACCGATTCAAAGACGTTAAGAAAACAGTCAATGGTGTAGCTGGAGAAATTGCTGATGTATTTTCAGGGGATAATTTAGACCTTGATACATCATCTGCAGTTACAAGAAACTTACAAACAACTTTAGATGTATCATCAGCTCAATTTGAAGCACATGATAGCAAAACCGTGTCTGAGATAGCGATTCTGAGAGCAAGTATGGAGAAAATCCTTACTGCTATCCTTGAAAAGTCGTCAGATATCTACCTAGACAATGACATTATTTCGATGAAAACGTATGAACAACACGGTGCAATATATGCAAGGGAGGGAATTTAATGGATTATATGATCATCAATGGTTTTAATACATCCACCCTCTCTGGATGTGTTGTAACGGATTTTGGTGATGTGGAAGTCGCAAAACCAAAAGGAAATGTAGCAGAGCTTTATGGTGTGAATGGTAAATATCGTGTGTTAGATGGCTCCTATGAAAGTTACGAGCGTACATTTAAATTTTATATTTCTAAACAAGTAGATATAGCTACTGTGATGCAGAAATTCCAATCAAATGATAATATTCTTGAATTTAGCTATCAACTAGGTTCTACTTTTTATGCTAACTTTTTATCAGCTAATTACAAACCAAAGGGGCATCACGGTTGGGAACTATCTATCAAACTAGACATGCAACCGTTCAGGTATCCGAAGGATGTTGCACCAGTAGTATTAACAAGCGCTGGAACGATTGAGAATATCGGTACAGTCTATTCAGAGCCTATCATCGAGATTGAAGGTAATGGAAATGTATCGCTTACTATTGAACGTAAAACCATGCACTTGACGGTTAATAATAAAACCACAATTGATTGTAGGCAAGGAAAACAAAATATCTTTAATGCCAGTGGGGAAGTGCAGAACACTCTCAGAAAACGTGGAGGATTCTTTGAAATCCCTGTTGGTCTTAATGGCGTGACATTTACAGGTAATGTACGTAAGGTGACTATTCGTCCTAATTGGAGGTATCTAGTATGATTTATTTAACAGAAGGAAATATCCCTCTTAATGCAGCATACGATGATAACATCACGCAAGAAGCAAATAGCACCTATCAATTAACGTTTAAATTTCCTACTAACAATGTGTTATGGCAACGGTTGAGAGAAGAAACATTCTTAACAGCTGATGATCTACACGGTGAGCAAGACTTTGTTATTTTTGAAATCGAAAAACAACATGGCTATATTCAGGTCTATGCCAACCAAGTCATGACCTTGTTAAATCACTATGTTGTCAATCCAATCGACCTTAACAGAGATACTGGCTCAACCGCTTTAAGTCGATTTGCTGGAAGCATCACTCGTGATAATCCGTTCTCGTTCTTTTCAGATATTGATGCTAGACATACCTTCAATACTGATACTAAGAACGCTATGGAAGTCTTGACCAAGGATAAACACTCTATCATTGGCCAATGGGGTGGTGATTTAGTCAGACATGGTTATCAGGTACGATTATTAAAAAATGGCGGTTCAGAAAATGAATCGCTTTTTATGTATAAGAAAAACTTGTCCAGCTACCAACATAAGACATCTACCAAGTCTTTAAAGACACGAATTACTTTTAAGACAACCGTTCGTGGTGAAGGTGAAAATCCAGTCGATAAGCATTACAAGGTGGTTGTCGATAGTCCACTGTTTGAAAAATACAGTCAGATTTATGAAGATGTCGTAGAAGTCAACGACCAAGATGTAAAGGATGAAGCAAGCCTTATAGAGTATGGCAGGAAGTATTTCTTAACTAGTCTATGCGACCTCATGGAAGATAGCATCGAAATTGATGTTGTAGGTCAGAGTGATGTTCCTGTTCAGATGTTCGATGTAGTAGGTATCTACCACGAAATATTCGATTTGGACGTAAGAAAAAAAATCACTAAGTACACCTACTCACCAATGGCTAAGAAATTGAAGTCTATTGGTTTCGGTCAGTTTCAATCAGGTCTTGCACATGCGATTGGAAATGTCGTGAGTGATGCTGTGAAGAATGAGACCTATATCTTTGAAGCAAGACTTGAAAAAGAAATCAAGAATGCTGACTTAGATTTTGACCGTAAGGTACAAGGTATCAGGGATGAAATCACTGATGGTGTTGAACAAGCTAAGGCAATTGCTGAAGAAAATAAGAAAATCTTATCAGATAAGATTGATAATAACATAAGGCAGTTTGATCAAAATTATCAATCCACTTTAGAAGGACAGTGGGAGAGGATAAATAGGATTTATTCTGATTCAAAAAGTGCGATTGAACAATCAAATAATGCACGTAATGAAATTAGCAAAGTTTTAAAATTAGCTGAAGCAACGAATTTAACAGCAAACTCAAATTTCACAAAAATAAGTCAGCTAAACGACACGATTGAAACCCTTGCAAGAAAATCAGAATTAGACCCAATCAACGACAGGTTATCTATTACTGAAAGTAATATTGATGTTCAAGCAGGTCAGATAACTGAGAAATTATCACGTACTGAAGTAGACAAGCTAGTTAATGATAAGGGATTCCAGACTGCTACACAAGTACAGAATACAGTTAAGAAATCTGTTGATGGTTTCCAACAGACCGTATCACGTATCGAAACCAAACTGAGAGACGTTATCCGTAATGATAACCTCTTGCAAAACTCATCTTTCATTCCTGCAGGGAATGGTTTTGATGGCACTTGGAGACTGAATAACTCTGGTGGCAATGGTAAGACTGAAGTAGTAGAACTAACTGATGCACCACATACTGCTATTAAGAAGGGAATTCGGATTGTAAATAATACGAATGGTGTAAACAAAGATATTGCACAAGGTATCAACTTGATTGTTGGTGAGAAATACACCATGTCCTGCTGGGCTAGAGTTATCACACCTAGTGCTAATTTACTGCTTCACCCGTGGGCACCAAATAATCGTGATAGATACATGAACCAACCAATCACGAATACTGATTGGGTTCGATATCAGTACACTTTTACCGCTGATTCAGTCTATAACTCAATCCAATTTGGTCAAACTGGTAGCGGTAGCCTTGAATTATGTGGTTTTAAAATCGAACACTCTGACCGCATGACAGACTACGATGTTTCAAACTCTGAAATTGTCAGTATTGTGGAATTTAACGATGTAGTTGACACGGTTAAAAGCCACACACAAACGCTACAACGACAAGACCAAGCGATTTCACAAGTCATCCAGACTGCAGATGGTCTAGTCAGTCGTGTATCTAATTTCTTGGATGATTTCAACTTAGTTTATGACCCTACTAATTTTAGTAAGTGGAAAAAGAAACAAGCAGATGCGAATGTTATCGAAGTTCAATCTGGAACTAAGTTACTACGGATTACAAATACTGGTAAGACCAATGCAGTTTATCACGGATTCGCATTGCCACTCACTACATCGACCTTTACGAATGGTGAGAAACTCAGTTATCGCATGGAAGTGTTGGTAGATGTATTGCCAGATGCACCTTTAGGAATCGAGCTATGGGCTTCAGACGGTGGCCTTGCATCAGATAGAGTAACGCTTACTAAAACTGGAATTCAAACAATCACAGGCACAATGACCGTCCAGAAATCATCAACTAAACCAAGAGAATTCCCTCTAGAAATTTGGTTGATGAAGAATGGTCAAGTCGCCATTGGTAAGGTTTCACTCATTCGTGGAGATAGACCGCCTAAAAAATTCAGCGATAACACATCGACACAAGATGTTGTAACGCAAACACGAGTCGCACAATTATCTGACTCGTATGCGATCCAAACTTTGACTAGTCCAGGTGCAGTAACATCGCAAATTAACTTAGCACCAAAGGACATATTACTTGAAGCTAGTAGGATTCGATTAAAAGGTAGTACGCTTGCTGATGAAATCACTGCAATAGACGGTTACTTTAAGCGGTTATTTGTCGGTGATGCACAAATTGGAAAATTAAATACGGATATTATCGAAACTAATTCCATCACAGCTGATAAGGTTGTGATGGACTCAGCGATGGCTAAGAAGATAGTATCAAGCGATGTATTCACTGACCAGCTTGCTGCTAAAAATGCCTTTATTAACAAACTACGTTCGGTGGTCGTATCTGCAACATTGCTTGAAGGTTATAAAGGTCGTATCGGAGGCTTTCAGATTGGTACTCATGATAAAGATCCAAATAGCTATTGGTTAACAGGTATAAATCAATTTAAGGTTGGTATGGGAAATGGAACTGGCAGAGCAGACCAAGTTGCTCTTTGGGTAAACTGGGGAAATAACTGGGGCAAATCAGGATGGAATTCTTGGTATGTTAATAACAACGGGAGTATGTATTGCAAAGGTCAGGTAAGTTTCTATAATCAAGTGGATTTTTCAAGCACAACATATGTTAACTTTTACAGTAAATTCAATGCTTTGAAAGGAATTTGGGTAGGAACTAACGATATCAATGGCGATGGTGGAAATCCAGCTGGGGGACAAAATGCAGTTGTTTGGTGGAACCAAATCGCGACTGGAAAATGGAGACAACACGCTGGTATCACTACTGCTTCAGATAGAAGATTAAAAGAGAATATTGAACCAACATCTGTCAAGGCTTTGGATAAAATCAAAGAACTGAATTTAGTGACCTTTGACTATATCAAAGAAAAATCACATGAAGAAATTGGTTTGATTGCTCAAGAAGTGTTAGACATCGTACCAAGTGCAGTTAGTGAATACGATGGAGAAGATACTCACTTAACCATCAACTATTCTAAATTTGTACCATACTTAATCAAAGCTATTCAAGAGCTTAATCAGAAATTGGAGGAAGTAAGTGAAAGAAGAAATTAGCCAACTAATTATTAGGAATTTAAGCGAGGATGTCGCTTTTAAAGCCAATGATGCAGCGACCTACAAGGCGCTGTATGAAGTCACACAAAAACAACTCAATGAAATTTTAAATCTCATTGAGTCGAACGAAGAATTAAAAGCAAAATTTGAAGAAGTGAAAGGAAGTAACTAATGTCAGTAAATAATTATAATCTAGCAAGCAAACCATATACTCGTGGCCTTGGGGAAAACACAGTCACAGTCGTAGAAATTCGATTATCAGAAGGTAATCGTTACAGCACCAACATGCGTGAATTGGCTGGTGACCGCACACAAGACCAAGAAGATGTGCTTATTCAAGCAGTATTGGATATTATTAGGGCTGAATTAGATCCAGGAAGTGCAATCGTCAAAGCTCAACAAGACTTGGTTGTTGCTAAAACTAAACAAGATGAGTTGCAGAAACTTATCTCTCAAGTTCGTGAAACAACTACAACTATGAATAAGGCTCTACGTTTACTTGCTCTTAATTCAGCAATGACAGGTATTCCTTCAGCTGAGGTATACAAGGAATTAGTAGCAATGATGCCACCTATGAAAAACGGTGAAACATACTTTGAAGGTGACTTGTTATTCTTAGAAGATCAATCACATGTTGAAACTGCTACTGAAGGTAAATTGGTGTTCGTACATATCAAGCGTGAGTTTGAATATAATGGCGAAACTGTTAAGCAATTGGAAGATAAAGCGAACCAAGAAGGAAATATTGCTGTTTATAAATGGACTGCACCAACCAGCAATGTAGACCATATTTAGGAGTATCTTATGTCATGGTCAGAAGCGTTTGAAAAATTAATACACGCTATTACTCAACTAGCACCAACATTTGGAGTTGTTGCTACTGGGTGGTTCGGTATGCGTGCAAGTAAAGCTGGAAATCTCAACAAGGAACAGTTCAAGGAATTAAAATCTGAGCTGAATACTATTCATGTTATCGGTGAAGATAACCAAAAGAAAATTATTGAGATTGACAATAAACTAGCAGTGCATGATGAAGCACATCTAGCCACAATGTATCTACGATTAGAACGGGATATCACTACTGCTCTAAAACGTGGGTATACAACGGTACATGAGTCTGATATTATTCATAAAATGCACTCCAGTTATAAGAAGTTAGGTGGCAATGGGCGAATTGATGCCCTCTTTAACAAATATTTAAATTTAGAAATTTCGGAGGAACATACAAATGCAACAAATCAATGAAATTTTAATTAATGGTGCTATCAGCATCCTTGTGATTTTAACAGGGGTAGCAGTTAAGGCTATCAAAGAATACCTGGTACAAAAAGGTGGAGAAAAAACAATCAAAATTGTTGAAATCCTTGCTAAGAATGCAGTCAATGCAGTAGAGCAGGTATCTGCTGAAACTGGATACAAAGGCGAGGAAAAGCTAGAGCAAGCACGTATTAAGATTCGTGCTGAGCTTAACAAATACAATATCCAAATGACTGACAGTGACCTCGATACATTCGTTGAGTCAGCAGTTAAGCAGATGAATGATGCTTGGATGAACCAATAATAGTTGAGAACCCTTTGGGGTTCTCTTTTCTTTATTAAAAGAAAGGAGTTAGCACTTGAAAAAGGTTATCGAAAGAAAAATAACCGTTCTATCCAGTAATCGTGGTATTGAAAAAATGTATAACGAATTTTACAGCCACGATAAGAATAATGCAGAGTTTAAGTTTACACTCGATGAATTGACCGCTACCAAGGTTATCTGCTTATTCTATTTCAAAACCACTAAGCGATACCAGGAAGTAGAAGCAACAATCGAAGGTAATTCGTTTACGGTTCAATTCGATACATCATTGATCACGACAGATGAAGCTGTCATTGGCTACATCTATTTTGAAAAAGTAGAGCAGTCAGCAGATGTGTATAGCTTTATGTTTAATGTTCACGTAAGTGAAATTGATAAGGCAGTTAAAATACCACTCATTGAACGTGAATCAGGGCGAGTTGTTAACGTTAAGGATGTTGTGACTAAGGCAGAATTGGACGAACTCTTTGCAAAAATCAAAGCGCAAGGTGGCACTTATGACGATAGTGGTATTCGTGCTAAAATAAGCAATATTTCAGCCGATATTGAAGCGTTAAAGACAAAGACAGATAAAGATACCGTCTATAATGACAAGCCCCTTGTAGAGCGTGTAGCGGCTTTAGAGAACAAGCCAAGTGTAGACACAAGTCAGTTTGCAACTAAGCAAGAATTACAAAATATTGCCTTAACTCCTGGACCAAAAGGCGACAAGGGAGAGACTGGAGAACGTGGACCTCAAGGCGATACTGGACCAAGAGGAGCGGACGGACTTCAAGGGCCAATCGGACCTCAAGGCATTCAAGGCGAACGAGGACAAGATGGACAACGTGGCGAACGTGGTGAACAAGGACCAATCGGACAGACTGGCCCCGCTGGACCTAAAGGAGAAAATGGCCGTGATGGCGTGGGTATTCCTCAAAAGTTGACTTTATCAGGGAATACCTTAATTCTTTCTGACGGTGGGGGTAGTGTTAATTTACCAACACAAACAGCTACAAACAACCAAGTAAACCAGTACGAAATTCACGGGACTGGTATGCCAAACGGTAAGGTTGAAGCACCAGTCGGGACAACATACGTCGATACCGCTGTAACAAATGGTGCTTTAAAATGGATAAAGCGAACTGGGAACAATAATCAAGGCTGGGAGGTCTTAACAGGCGACACAGGCTGGCGTACTTTGAATATCCAATCTAAACTAGGCAGCTCTTTCCTGAAAGTAAGGCGCAAAAATGATACAGTCATGTATCAATTCGGTGGTTTATCTTGGGGTTGGTTCGGTGTCGTGCGTAGAGGTGGTGCTGGATATAGTCCGCAAGGTAGCGATAAGGAAAGAAACTGTTATATCTTAGGATTGAGCGGTGTCCCTCAAGGTTTTAGGTCAGAGTCTAGTCTTATTGGTGGGATTTATAATGACAAGGGCACACCTTATGGTACATGGTACCTAGGAGGTTACGGAGATAGCAACATGCTACGCTTCCAATTCACTGACCCTGTACCTACTGACCGAGACATTGGAGACATTCGGGTAAGTTCAATCTCTTACTTAACAAGTGAACCGTGGCCAACAACATTACCATAAAATGAAAGGAATTAAAAATGGGTATTGATAAAAGTAGACTAAGAACTGGACTTCCACAGGTTGGTGTACAACCATATAGACAAGTCCACGCTCATTCAACGGGCAATCGGAATTCAACCGCTCAGAATGAAGCAGACTACCACTACAGAAAAGACCCTGAACTTGGTTTTTTCTCACACGTTGTGGGAAATGGTCGAGTGATGCAAGTAGGGCCTGTAAACAACGGAAGTTGGGACGTAGGGGGCGGTTGGAATGCTGAGAGTTATGCAGCAGTCGAATTGATTGAAAGCCACTCAACTAAAGAAGAGTTCATGACAGACTATCGCCTTTACATCCAACTATTACGTGACCTTGCTGATGAGGCAGGCATTCCTAAAACTCTTGATACTGATAGCTTAGCTGGTATCAAGTCGCATGAATACTGCACATACAATCAGCCAAATAACAACTCAGACCACGTTGACCCTTATCCATATTTAGCTAAATGGGGTATTAGTCGCAGTCAATTCAAGAAAGATATTGAAGGTGGCACAAATACTGAAGCTGGATGGCGACAAGGAAAATATGGTTGGTGGTGGGAGGAGTCAGATGGCTCTTATCCAACTAATAGCTGGAAAGAAATCAAGGGTGAATGGTTCAGATTTGACGAAAAAGGTCTATGCCTAATCAACCGTTGGTTCTATGATGGCAAGTATTGGTTCTATCTTGATAAACGTGGCGCAACCGTTACTGGTTGGCACTTCATTAACAACCATTGGTATTACTTCGATAAAGACGGTGGTATGATCACTGGTTGGGTAAAATATAACGAAACTTGGTATTATCTCTCTGAACAAAGTGGAGAAATGCTGTCTAAACAATTTGTGAAATATGGTGATGGCTGGTACTATCTGAAAGAAGATGGCTCACTTGCTGACAAGCCAGAGTTCACAGTAGAGCCTGATGGCTTGATTACAACTACAATTAAATAAAAAATAAAATAGAAAGATCAAATTAATTATATACACAGAAACCGCAGGCAGTAGCTTGCGGTTTTTTCTATTGCTACGAAAGTAGTTTTTCTAATTTCAAGATTTACTTTCATTGTTTTTCCTGTTATAATTTAAGTCTACCCCTTTTGGGGTGGATAGTGATTTCTCACTATCCAAATTCGATGTGCCATTCAAAGCTGATT
>ERZ772932.786-NODE-786-length-16279-cov-11.554487_pt1 | contig 16279 bp, 8 predicted proteins | sample MGYA00511684_ERZ772932 | MGnify/ENA primary metagenome ERZ772932 (study PRJEB29015, sample SAMEA2738078) | human oral metagenome | biome: human oral; feature: human-associated habitat; material: saliva | place: China | collected 2210 ...
CCTTGTCCAGTGAGTAGACGGTTGTGTCATCGAGCAGGGCGCTGTCCGTGAGCTGGAACGCTCCTCCTGCGCTGACGCGCTCGTGAGTCACCTTGCCGGTGACCGAGTCGAGTACCAGGGAGACATGCGGCTGTACATCGTGATCGTCCGGGCTGCTGTGGTGCTGTCGCCCGCCATTGATGATGAAACCTGGGCCACTCAGACGCAGGGCGATATAACGGTGGTTGGGGCTGGTGATGAGGTAGGTGTCATCCATGGATCGCGTAGCGAAGCCCAGTGCCAGCACGGAGTACACCGCGCCGTCACGCTGGTACGTCCAGCGAACGGATCCGTCCTTCGGGTTGAGCCCCATGAGGCCGGTGGTGGTTAGGACCACGGGGCCGGCGGCGCCCCCGACGACGTCGAGCATCCCGTCGACGTCCTTGCTCCAGGCGGCTTGTGAGCCGAGAGAAGACGGGGCTGATGGCAGCTGCGAGTCGCTGATGGGCGCCGCAGTCGTGTGGCGCACTGGAGTGGTCCAACGGTAGTGCGGGACCGCCGCTATGCCCGTCAGGACAACAGATGGTAGAAGGATTAGAGCACCGGTGGCAGCAACCGTGCGCCGGCTGAGCGCCACGGGCCTGAGCGTCGGGACCCACGGGTGCCGGCCACGGCCTCGTTTGGTGGGGACTGATTCACGAGGGCGACATGCTCGGATCCCCCGGAGAACGGCGTCGCATGTCGCCAACAGGCCGGCGGCGGCCAGACCGAGGGCCACGGCCAGCAGCTCGCCGACATGAAAGCCGGCGTCCAGGACCTCTCGCCACAGCAGGAGGACCCGCCAGACGGCGTAGCCCGCACAGCCCGCGATGCCCACCGGCAGGAGGATAAGGGGGATCTTCGGCGGCTTGGGGGTGCCGACGTTCTGCTCCGCCCACTCACTGAAGCTTTTGGTGCAGATGGCCGCGCAGGCGACCCAGAGCCCGACGGCGATGAGAACCGGATACTGGCACTGCTTGCGCAGCGGAGTGAACAGGTGGGACAGGCCGATACCCCACAGGAAGTACAGTCCGACGGCTGTTGCCGATGCGAGCAGGAAACCGACCCGAAGCGCGCTCAGGATGCTGGTGAGGCGCTTGGACCATCCATGACGGTGCTGACGAGCAGGGGGCTCTGCGGCGGCGTCAGTGTCGGCATCGGTTGGGTGCTCGGCGGCAGGTGGCATGGCGTGAGGGTCCTTCGGTGGGGGCCGGATGGGTGCTACTTGGTGGAGAACTGCTCGAGGTTCTCGGTGTGGCGGTGGCCGTCGTCGGCGGCGCTGAGCCAGAACTGCGGGGTGGAGGTGGTCTCGCGGTTCTGGCCCTCACCGGTGGTGGTCTTCCGGGAGACGAGGAGCCCTGCAGCAGTCGGCAAGGCGACTTCCTTCACCTCAAGGCCGGCCACGTCGGTGGTGACGCCGGAGTCGAGGTGGACCAGTTCTGTGGGGCTGGCCTGATCCGTGTTCTCGCTGCTGTCCTTGATTCGTCCGACCCATCCGCCCCGGTAGACGTCCGTCACGCCGGTGACTGTTCCGACGACGTCGCCGCCCTCGCTCAGGCGGGTCAGTGGCTGAGAGCCGAAGTGCCCTTGGCTCATGTTGGACGGTGCCAGCAACAGGGAGTCCTGGGTGGCTCCGACGAGCCACTTGTCCGTGGAGATCGTGGCCGCCTTGGCTGTCGGCTTTTCCAGGGAGTACGTGGTGATGGTGCCGTGCCCGTTGCCGGCGGGGTAGTAGCTCAGGGAGGTTTCCACGGCCAGGGTGTCATTGGTGAGCGCCTGGCCCAGGATCAGTCCCTTGACCTCCTCAGTGCGGACAGTCTTTCCGGTCTCGGTCTCGATGACGACGACGTAGGCGCGCTGGTCTGCGACGGTGAAGTCCCTCGTCCTCTTGTCGCCCGGAAGCCTGTTATCGCTCTTCGCGTTGGTGCGGAGGAGAATGAAGGAGGCGTAGCGAGTATCCGGGCTGACAACTGCATAACCACTGGTTGAGGTGAAGAGGAGGCGAACTGCTGCGCCTTGGGGAGTCATGGTCTCGCTAGTGCACACGCCAGAAATCCTGGGAGTGGTTTTCTTGGCCCAGACGATATCGCCCTGGTTGTCATGTTTCACCAGCGCTGAAGGGGCGTCTATGTCGCAGGTGATGTCGAGATGGAGAGGGCCGCTCCTGGTCGGCAAGGGAGAGACGTCTTCTGGGCGGATATCGTCAATCTTGATTGCCCTCGCCTCCTCGGCGCTCACGGAGCTGAGCACTGGCTTTCCGGAGTCGTCCGGGGTGCTGTCCGTGGGCCGGCATGCAGTCAGGGAGGACAGCGCGAGGGCGAGTGCTACCAGTGTGGTGAAGCGACGTCGAGGATGTTGTGAATAGCGACTGTCGTTCATGTGTCGATGTTTGGTGAGTATCATTGTGTTGCGCCTTCCGTGAGGCCGAAAAGGCGATAGGTGTGGGGATGGTCGTTGGGCTGTGCCGTGGGGTTGAGGATGATGATGTTGACGCCTGGGGCGTGAAGTGCGGACACCTCCGAGGAATCTTCTAGCGCGATGGCGATATCCTTCATGTCAGGGTTGTATTCGTCTGATCCCGGTGGGTGGAAAATGCTTCCCGGAGAGATGGGGAAGGAGACCTCCTCTCCGTGGCCCATGGGGGCGACTCGCACTCTTGCCTCGAGGCTGTCGGGTGTGCTCGCAGGTGATACCCCAACCGCCTGGATGAGTCCTGACGGCTGGTCCGTGGGCAGGAGCTTCTGCGTTGAGGGGTCGAAGACCGCTGAGACTGTATGGGGTTCCTCCCAGGAGCTGAAAGAGTGCCCTATGAGGGTCTTTTGTGCTGACAATGAGGGTGTTCCTGGAAGTGTGACGATCTTTCCTGTAGTCATTGATGCAGTGTCGTTGATGCCCGCACTTCTCCCCAGGTCATGTCTTTGCTGCTGAGAGCCTTCTTCGGAGACTAGGGAGTCCAAGGTGACGGCTTGCATCTCCCAGCCCTGGTGGAAGGAGCCGTTGGCGCCCGTCGGGGCTCCGTAGCGATAGATGACCGTCCAGCCATCGATGCAGATGGCATTCGGATACTCTGTCGTTAGCACAGATGGGGGAGAGGTGTGGACCTGCTCGGGATTGGACTGCGAAACAAGGGATAGGCTGCCGTACTGTGGGTTACGGTCGCCTTGACCGCTTTCGCTGTCGGCGTCGATATTGACGATGAAGGTCGAGTGTCCCGCTGTTCCTGAGTATTTCATCCCCTGACTGAAGGGGGTGGAACCATGTTCATCGAAATTCCATGTCTCGGTGTCTCTGTCGATGGTGTAGATCTTGCTCCCGTCCATGATGGCGGAGTCCGTGATCTGAAGGGCGCCATCATCGGAGAGATGGTCAATGGCCACCTGCCCGGTGGTGGTGTCTAAGACGATTGTGATTGCCGACTGGCCAACGTCTCGTACATCTCCTGCCTGCTCTGGGCCAGCAATCCGGAAGGCGACGTAACGATGGTTGGGGCTGACAACCAGCGTCCGATTGAATCTGTTGCCTATGAAATTCGGGAGGCGATTGAAAGTCTCAAGGTACGTTGAGCCCGGGCGCTCGTAGCTCCACAGGACGCTGCCGTCTGTGGGATTGAGGCCCATGACGCCATCGGATGTATGGATGACGGGGCCGGCGGCCCCCGCCACGATGTCGAGGACGTTGTCGATGTCCTTGACCCAGGCCGGCTTGCCGGCTAGGGAGGTGGGGTAGGCGGGAAGGTTCTTGGCGACTGATGGTGCAGCCAGCTTCTGGATCACCCTCTTGGGTCGGCTCAGCGGGACGGCGGCCGCCCCAGCGAGGATGACGGAGGGTGCCAGCACCAGAGCGGCGCGTGTGAGCGTCCGACGCCGTGGGCCCTCGGGGTGCTGAACCGGCCTTCTGGGCCGCCGGAAGCGGGTCCACCATTTCCTCCGATATAGCTCTGGGGGTAGCACGGCGGCCCGGAGCATGCGGATGAGAATGTCGGTGATGCTCAGCAGTGCCAGTCCTGCCGTTCCCACGGCGATGGCGACGAGTTCCACGGCGTTGATCCCGGTGCGGGAGAGCACGGAGGACCACGTCGACAGGTACGTCCACGTCACCCAGACGGTGAACGCTGCGATTCCACTCATCGCCAGGACGGCGACCGCCGTGCGTATGACGGCGATGCGGGAGCCATGGACGGGATCGCGGAACCTCGAGGGGCGAGGGCGGAGAATAATGGTCATGAACCAGAATGCGGCGATCACGGCGGGGGGCGTGCTCCACAAGGGGAAGGTGTAAACGCCACTCGGCCAGGCGAAGAAGAGCACAACGGCTCCGATGACGCTGAGCAGTGCCCCGGTTCTCAGCGCCGGCAGGACGTGCAGAAGGCGTTGCGCGATATCCGCTGCCCCTCGCTCGGCGTCCCGCGCCTCGGTGTCAGGGGCTTGACCTGTGGGCGTGCTGGAGATGTCAGTCGGCGCCGTGTCGTCATGGCCGGCGTCGGCTGGAGAAGTCACGGGAGGCATGATCTCTATTGTGGCGGGCCGCCCCGGATCGTGCGGCAGAATTGCGGGCAGTTCTTACCCTGCCGCTCGAATGGCCCCGCCTCAAGGTGCCTGTGGCGCGACGACGCCGTCCCCGTTGCCGCGGCCGTGCCTTATGCCGCGCGGTCGAGGGTCAAGGTGCTGTGTTGTCTCATGACTTCTGAGAGTTTCGGATGTCATGACGTCTCACGACACCGGTGGGGTGAACCTGCCAGATGCGAGAGAGATGGGAGAGCTGCTGCTTCGGCCTGTCGGAGCAGACTGACCCGGTCACGCTGGTGGCTGCCGGCGTCGTCTGGATGCACTGCACGAAGGTGGGGTGCTACTGGAGGAGGGGCGGGTGCACTTTGGGTAGGTGGGGCCTTCGTGCAGTAGGCACAACCCTTGGCCAGTGGATCCCGACCCTCGTTCAGTAGGCCGCCCCGAGGCGAGACTCAAAGCGGAGCCGGCGTCCAACCATGACCACCGGGCCCCAGCGCAGGCGACGGTCAGGGGACAGTGGGGACGGACCTGTGACGGAGGGACCGGGCTCTGCCGTACGAACCCCGGACTCACTCCTGCGCGGCCCGGTGTCCACAGCGCTGACATTAGCGGGCCCGACGTCGGTGCGCCCAGCGGGGATCGTTGGAATACTGCGGTTCCTCTCCGGCGTGCAGCGCTGGTACGGGGTTAATGTCAGCACCATGGACACCAGCGACCTGCCAGGACCCGCCAGGCCTCTTCCCTTCGTCCCGTCCTCGCCTCCTGGACCACCAGCCTGCCATGGGCTCACGTCCCAGCGAGTGCCTCAGAAGTCATGACACCCACATGCCTCAGAAGTGAGGAGACAGCACAAAGGGTTTAGGGTGCGACCGCGCGACCTACCCTACGAACGCGGCCGGTGGAGGGTAGGTGTGAGGCGTTGGCTGGGCCTGCAACTCCTCATCTTGAGTCGACCCGGCTCAAGGCTTACTCACGCCTACCGCGAACAGGGGCATGGCCCGGGCGTCGGCCTGGTTAGCCTTGTCAGCACGTGCTCTCAGCGCCATCTCTCCGCGGCGCTGCGACATCCCTCGCCACCACCGGACGAGAGGTCCCGCACTGAGCGCGTGCCGAGGAGGAATTACTGATGTTTGAACGCTTTACCGACCGCGCCCGCCGCGTCGTCGTGCTCGCGCAGGACGAGGCGCGGGCCCTGAACCACAACTACATCGGCACCGAGCACCTCCTTCTCGGCCTCATCCACGAGGGCGAGGGGGTGGCCGCCAAGGCTCTGGAGTCCATGGACATCTCCCTGGATGCCGTGCGTAGCCAGGTCATTGAGATCATCGGTGAGGGGCAGTCCGCCCCCACCGGCCACATCCCCTTCACGCCGCGCGGCAAGAAGGTCTTCGAGCTCTCCATGCGCGAGGCCCTCCAGCTCGGCCACAACTACATCGGCACCGAGCACCTGCTCCTCGGCCTGCTGCGCGAGGGCGAGGGCGTGGCCGCCCAGGTCCTGACCAACCTCGGCGGGGACCTGTCCAGCGTGCGCCAGACCGTCATGCAGATGCTCTCGGGCTACGAGGGCAAGGAGACCGTCAACGCCGGCGGCCCCTCCAAGGAGGGCACGCCCTCGGGCAGCGCCATTCTGGACCAGTTCGGCCGCAACCTCACCGCCGCCGCCCGCGAGGGCAAGCTGGACCCGGTCATCGGCCGCAAGAAGGAGATGGAGAGGGTCATGCAGGTCCTCTCCCGGCGCACCAAGAACAACCCCGTCCTCATCGGGGAGCCGGGCGTGGGCAAGACCGCCGTCGTCGAGGGCCTGAGTCAGGCCATCGTCCACGGCGACGTCCCCGAGACCCTGCGCGACAAGCAGCTCTACTCCCTGGACATGGGCTCGCTCGTGGCCGGCTCGCGCTACCGCGGTGACTTCGAGGAGCGCCTCAAGAAGGTCCTCAAGGAGGTGCGCACCCGCGGCGACATCGTCCTGTTCATCGACGAGATCCACACCCTCGTCGGTGCCGGCGCCGCCGAGGGCGCCGTCGACGCCGCCTCCATCCTCAAGCCCATGCTGGCCCGCGGTGAGCTCCAGACCATCGGGGCCACCACCCTGGACGAGTACCGCAAGATCGAGAAGGACGCCGCCCTGGAGCGCCGCTTCCAGCCGGTGACCGTCGACCAGCCCAGCATCGAGGAGACCATCGGGATCCTCACCGGCCTGCGCGACCGCTACGAGGCCTTCCACCGCATCGTCATCACCGACGAGGCCATCGAGGCCGCCGCCAAGCTCGCCGACCGCTACATCAACGACCGCTTCCTGCCGGACAAGGCCATCGACCTGGTCGACGAGGCCGGTGCCCGCCTGCGCATCCGCCGCATGACGGCTCCGCCCGAGCTGCGCGAGATCGACGAGCAGATCGCCCAGGTCAAGCGGGAGAAGGAGTCGGCCATCGACGACCAGGACTTCGAGCGCGCCGCCTCCCTGCGCGACGACGAGCGCCGCCTGGCCGACGAGCGCGCCGCCAAGGAGAAGGCCTGGAAGTCCGGGGACCTCGACCAGGTCGCCGAGGTCGACGAGGCGCTCATCGCCGAGGTCCTGGCCATGTCCACCGGCATCCCGGTGGTCAAGCTGACCGAGGCCGAGTCCGCCAAGCTCCTCAACATGGAGGCCGAGCTCCACAAGCGCATCATCGGCCAGAACAAGGCCATCGAGGCCCTGTCGAAGTCGATCCGCCGCACCCGCGCCGGCCTGAAGGACCCCAAGCGCCCCGGCGGCTCCTTCATCTTCGCCGGCCCCACCGGCGTCGGAAAGACCGAGCTGGCCAAGGCCCTGGCGGAGTTCCTGTTCGACGACGAGGACGCCCTCATCCAGCTCGACATGTCCGAGTTCGCCGAGAAGCACACGGTCTCGCGGCTCTTCGGCGCCCCTCCCGGCTACGTCGGCTACGACGAGGGCGGCCAGCTCACCGAGAAGGTGCGCCGCCGACCCTTCTCCGTGGTCCTGTTCGACGAGGTTGAGAAGGCCCACCCGGACATCTTCAACTCCCTGCTGCAGATCCTGGAGGACGGGCACCTCTCCGACGCCCAGGGCCGCGTGGTCGACTTCAAGAACACCGTCATCATCATGACCACCAACCTCGGCTCCAAGGACATCGGCAAGTCGGTGGCCACCGGCTTCCAGTCCACCGAGTCCGGCGCCATGGACTACGAGGAGATGAAGGCTCACGTCAATCGCGAGCTCAAGCAGCAGTTCCGGCCCGAGTTCCTCAACCGCGTCGACGACCTCATCGTCTTCCCGCAGCTGACCAAGGAGGAGGTGCGCCAGATCGTCGACCTCATGATCGTGCGCCTCGACAAGCGCCTGGCCGAGCAGCAGATGACCATCGAGCTGACCGAGGCCGCCAAGGACCTCCTGGCCGAGCGCGGCTTCGACCCGGTGCTCGGCGCACGTCCGCTGCGCCGCGCCATCCAGCGCGACATCGAGGACGCCCTGAGCGAGAAGATCCTCTTCGGCGAGCTCGAGCGGGGCCAGAAGGTCATCGTCGACGCCGAGGGCGAGTCCATCCTGGGTGAGTTCATCTTCCGCGGCGAGCCCTGGGAGCAGGGCGAGGCCGAGGTCGCCGCACTGCGTGAGGCCGAGGACGCCGCGGCCGGCGGCGGGGGTGGGGCCTCCAGCCCGCTGCGCATCTCCACTCCGCCCATCAGTCGCGGCGGCGGCGCCTCGCCGGCCGCCGAGCCCGGGCGCTGACCTCGCCGGGTCCCGCCCGGTCCAGTTCCCCTATCAGTTCCATACGATGGGCCGCAACCCCACTGGGGTTGCGGCCCATCGTCGTCGCCGCGCATGGGAGCCCTCAGACTGCAAGACGCGTTGGCACGAACCTCGGGGGAGGTGGTGGGGCCGCCTTGCCTCTGTGCTCATTTTTCCAGGTGGAGACCATGATCGTGGACGCAGGAGTGTGCGGGGTGCAGTTCACGGCTGCGAATATGCACGGGCCTCATAGTCGCCTGAACTGCGAAGCAAGCACATGAAAAGTGAATGACGCCTGAATGCACTAAGAGAATATTCTGAGAGTTTGGCTTGACCGTCTCATGTCTGTCCTCTGCCCGATACAGTGGAGTGACGATCCGTCGAAAGTCGTCCCTCGGACATGGTCGATCGGTGTCGTCACCCCGCCCCGCGCGGGGCCGTCTCAACCGCTATCGCCCCTACTCGTCCTCACTGTCCGTACCTGTCCGCCCTCATTCAGACTGCCGCGACACCCCTCGGTCGCGGCGCCGGAATGTCCGGCTCGGATCGCCCGTGCGTGCTCACGCATTCTTGGTGCCGCTACTCCCATGACCCAACTCAGATACGAACCGCGACATTTCCACCAGCACCGTTTTCCGCGCCTGCGGACCGCTAACGCTGCTGCGACCCTGAGCGTCCTCGGCGTGGTGGCGGCGGTGCTGCCCTGGGTCGGCTGGCCGAAGCAGGTCACCGTCGGCGTTCTGGTCCTCACGATCCTCATCGGCCTGGGGCTGGTCACAGCGCCGCCCACCCGTGCGCTCAAGCGCGGCGGCATCGCCCCGGGGGCCCGCTGGCACTGGGGTGCGGCAATGCTCCTGGGCATGTCCCCGGCGATCCTGCTGGGCCTGAGCTTCCCCGTCGTGTCCCAGAAGATGGCTGCCAGCACGGTGAGCGGCATCGGCCTGCCGGTCATCGTCCTGAGCGTGTCAGTGGCCGTGCCCTGGCTCAGCCAGATCATCGGCACCCCCGTCTACCGGCTCCTGGGCGACTCCATCGGCCGCGGCCCGCGGGCGGTCCTGGAACGCTACTGCTCCATCTGGCCGGCGCTGTTCCTGTGGGCGCTCCTGCCCACGGCGCTGGAGATCCTCGTCGTGGCCGCCGTGACCGGCTGGAACCTGCACGTCCTGGGCGTCCACACCGCCCTGCTCCTCCTGCACGTCGTCTTCGTCCAGTCGCTCATCGTCGCCGACGTCGCCGGACGCCGCCGCCTGTGGTCGGTGGGCTGGCTCTGCTACGCCGTCGCACTCGTCGCCGAGCCGACCTGGTGGTACCTGCCCCCGCTGGTCGGGGCCCTCAGTCAGCTCCTGTCCATGGGGCGCAGTCTGGGGAAGATCCTGCGGCCCCGCGGGGTCGCCACCGGCATCCTCGTGCAGGACATGCTGCGCGGTGCGATCCTGGGAGGAGTGCTGTGGTCGGACAAGTTCTTCCTCTTCCTGGGCGCCGGTCGCGACTTCGACGTGGCGCTGGTCTACCTGTGCCTCCAGCCCGCCGTCGTCGCCTACTGCTACTACTTCGCGGTCACCGCACCCCGGGTCAACACCGAGATCGCCCTGTTCCAGACGGTTCTCAAGCGTGAGGGCATGGCCAGTCTGCGCGAGCGCGGACGCACGCTGCGTCGACTGCTGGACGCCAGCCTCATCCGCGCCTGCATCGTGGGGGTCGCCGGCGTCATCGTCGTCGTGTGCTCCATGGCGCTCATGTCCACCGAGCAGGTCCCGCTGGTCCTCGAGGTGTGCCTCGCCTCGACCCTGTTCACGGTGCTGACGCTCCTGAGCTACGAGATCGACCACATCGGCGACTCGACCACCGCCCTGCTCCTGTCCGGCATCCACGTGGCGATCGCCGCGGCTCTGCTGCTCAAGGTGGCCGACGCCGCCGCCTACCTGCCGCTGGCCGGCGTCGACCTGCTGCTGTGCGCGCTGGGGCTGCTGCTCTACCGCAAGCGGTGGGCCGCACCCGAGTACTCCTTCTTCTGGGGAAAGGCCATGTCCTGGTGAGCTCGTCATCCTCCTTCCGTGCCCGCCTGGAGAGCCTTCCGCTGCGATACTCGGCTCCCGCCGGCGGCTACGCCCCGATGCCCAGCCCCGACGACGCCCCCGGCATCGGCGACCGGGGCGAGGAGACCGGCCCCAGGATCAAGGTCGGCCCCGACGGCTACGGCGTCGTCGTCACCACCGGCGGTGCCCCGAGTGGGCCCTCGGCCGCCAGTCCCTCCGTCGGCTCGGCCACCCCCTCCGCTGCCACGCCACCCACGGCTTCGTCCGGCATGCCGGCCGCCACTGAGTCGGCCTCCACTCCGGCGGTTCCGGCCGCACCGATCTACGGCGTCGTCCAGACCCCGGCGCCGGCCGGCTACGGCGTGGTCCAGCCCCGCCCCAAGAGCCCGGAGCCGACCTCCCCGCAGAGCCCCGACGCCCTGGACTCCCCGATCTTCGGTGCGGTGAGCTCGGCCGCGCCGGCTGCGTCGGGCGCCTCGGCCCCCTCGCTGGTGGAGCCGGCCACCCCCCGCTCCGCCGCCTCGCCGACCCCCGATGACGCCGATACCCCGGGCACCTCTGGTACCCCTGACGCCTCGGCCTCCGAGGCCGCCGCGGCCGGAGCGCCCTCTGAGCCCTCTGACTCCTCTGAGCCTTCCGTGCCCCCGGTGCTCGGCGAGCCCTCGGCCCCCGCCGAGTCGGCGCCGCAGGAGCTGGGCCAGCCCGAGGCTCAGCAGCCCCAGCAGACTCCCGCCCCCACCGCCATCGCCTGGGAGTCCGTGGCCTCGGCCGCCTCCCACACCGCCGCGATCCCCCTGTCCCAGCAGACCGCCCAGGACGAGGACGAGGACGAGGAGGCCCCCGCCGGCGCGGCCGAGCTGCTCCCGCCCCCCGAGGAGCCCGAGCCCGAGGCTGATGAGCAGGTCCTGCCCGATGGCGTCCCCGAGGACGGCGTCTACGTGGACGTCGACGTCGCCATCGTCATGGAGTCCACCTACCCCTACCTCAAGGGCGGGGTCTCCGCGGTGGTCCACGACATCATCACCGGCAACCCGGACCTCACCTTCGGGATCATCCACATCACCTGGGACTCCCACTCGCCACTCAAGGACCTCTACGGCATGCCGGACAACGTCGCCTGGGTGAAGGTCCTCTACCTGTCCATGGAGGAGCACCAGGAGGACTTCCTGCGCGCCCGCCCGCGCGACCTGCGCATGAACCGCCGCCAGCGCCGCGAGCTGTCCCGGCGCATCCTGGGGGCCCTGCTCGCCCTGGCCCAGGACGGTCAGACCGAGCCGCTGTGGGACCTCATCAGCGAGGGCCTGAGCGCCTCGCGCCGCTACCCGGTCTGGGCGATCCTGGGCACGCGCGAGTTCATGGAGGCCTACCACGACATGATGCCGGACCTGGGGATGTCGATGACCGACATCTTCTGGTGCCTGCGCGACTTCTTCTCCCTGGCCTACGCGGTCCTGGCCGAACCGGTCCCGCGTGCCCAGGTCTACCACGCCCACACCACCGGCTACGCCATGCTGCTGGGCGTCAACGCCGCCCGCGAGCACGGCACCAAGGTGCTGCTGACCGAGCACAACCTCTACGTGCGCGACACCGTCAACACCCTCCTGGAACGCCGGCTGGACCTCAACGTCAGGCTCACCGACTACCGCACCTTCGACGTCACCGGCCGCGAACGCATGTGGATGGCCTGGTGGCTGGAGATGGGGCGCCTGTGCTACCCCTACGCCTACGCCTCCACCTACCTCTACCCGCGGGCCATCACCGAGGCCAATGAGCTCGGCGGTGACTCCGGGCGAGCCATCGTCATCCCCAACGGGATCGTCACCTCGGAGTTCGACGCCTCCTACGCTGCGCGCCTGGCGGCCATCGAGGAGATCAAGAAGGAGGGCGCGGACAAGCACCTGTGGAAGCTGGTGTACATCGCCCGCGTCGTGCCCATCAAGGGGCTGCTGGACATGATCGACTCGGTGCGCCTCATGGTGGACCGGGGCCTGAACATCCACCTGGACGTGTGCGGGCCCACCGAGCACATGCCCTCCTACTTCGAGCAGTGCCTGACCCGCATCGTCGAACTGGGCCTGGAGAGCGTCATCACCATCCGCGGCACCGTCAAGGTCCGCGAGCTCCTGCCCGAGTTCGACCTGTTCGTCCTGCCCAGCTACAACGAGGGCCTGCCGGTCGTCTCCCTGGAGACCATGGGGGCCGGCATCCCCACGGTGAGCACCGACGTCGGCGCCGTGCGCTCGGTCGTCGAGGACATGATCGTCACCGACGACGGACAGACCTGGGACCCCTGCGGCATCATCATCGAGCCCGGTGACCCCGCCGTCATGGCGGACAAGGTCCAGGAGGTCATCAGCGACGTCGATCTCTACGAGCGCCTGAGCCTCAACGCCCGCGGCCGCGTGGAGGCGGCCTACGACCTGGTCAAGGTCAACGCCTCCTACAACACGATCTACCGTCAGGGCGGTGCCGGCGAGCAGACCGGTACCCGCGCCGACCGAGGAGGAGCATGAGGAGCAGCACCGGCGGCGTCGGCGCCTGGATCCGTTACGGAAACCCGCTCGAGCCCGGGGAGCTGGACTTCGCGATCGCCCACTACCGGGCCGCGATCCTCCAGCCCTGGGAGACCGAGGCAGCAGCCCGCCTCAAGGAGGCGCGACCGGACATGACGGTCCTGGCCTACCGGTGCCTGTCCTCCACGCGAGACTTCGAGCCGGACTCCATGCGCGCCTCCGGGCTGTCCTACCGCGAGGCCCTCCGCCGCGGTTGGCTCGCCAGGCGTGACAACGGCGACCTGGTCGAGTGGAACACCTACCCCGGCCACTTCCAGGCCCGTGTGTGGGACCCCGACTACCGCGCCCGCTGGGTGGAGGAGGTCTGCCAGGCCACCGCTGAGACCGCCTTCGACGGCGTCATGGCGGACAACGACGTCTTCGACGACTACTACGGCCTGGACCTCCCCCTGGACGGAATCGCCGACACCGCCGCCCTGCGCGCCGAGCTGAACATCTTCGTGGACCAGGCCGGTGCCGGCCTCAACGGCGTCGGCAAGATCCTCATCCCCAACGTGGCCGAGGCCCGCCGGGAACCCGGCCGCTGGGAGCGCCACTCGGCCTGGGGTGGTGGCTTCGACGAGTGCTGGCTGGGCTGGGGGGACCATCACCTCTTCGATGAGGCCACGGCCCTGGCCCAGATTCACGAGCTGCGAGGGCCGGGCCTGTCCATCGTGCGCACGCCCGACGGCGGGGGCGGCGGCTCCATGTCCGGTGCCCGCACGTCCCCCGGCCTCTACGGGCTGGCGGCCTTCTGGGTCTTCGGGGGAGGGGAGGGCGCCTACACGGCCACCGGTCACGACGACTACTCGCGCACTCCCTGGTTCCCCGCCCTCGACGCCGACCTGGGGCGCCCGCTGGGACGGCCCCGGAGGACCTCGGGCGCCTGGGTGCGCGAGTTCGAGGGCGGAGTGGCCGCCGTCGCGCTCGGCGAGGAGGGAGGCGGCACCGTGCGTCTCCCGGCGGGCCTCAGGTCACCGGGGCCCACCGGGGACCCGGACGGTGAGGCGCTGGCTCTGGAGGTGCCCCTCAGTGCGCATTGTGGGATGATTGCCCTGCGTGCATGAGTCATGACCCGGTCCGGCTCGTGCGAGATCCGATAATGGGGCTAAAGACCTGTCAAACGTTAGTCTTGTTGGGTGGATCATTGACCTGCTTGACTTCCTGAGATCCCCGCCGTCCCGTACAGCGTTCTCTCGGGCAGGAAGTGCGGCGTCCGTCTCGGGCGGCGTCGACAGAGTTCCACAGGACCCAGGACAAGGATGACCTATGGCACAGACTTCCCAGAATAGCGCGGCGGACATCGCGCACAAGCCCATGATGAGCACTGCTCAGATCCTGCTGATGAACGTCGGATTCTTCGGCATCCAGTACTCCTTCGGCATGCAGCAGAACGCCATGTCGCCCATCTACCAGTTCCTCGGGGCTTCCGCTGACGAGATCCCCATCCTCAATCTGGCCGGACCCGTCACCGGCCTGCTCATCCAACCGCTCATCGGGGCGCTCTCGGACCGGACCTGGAGCGAGAAGTGGGGACGCCGTAAGCCCTTCTTCCTGATCGGGGCCGTCGGCTGCTCCGTGTTCCTGTTCCTCATGCCCTTCGTCACCGCCTTGTGGATGGCGGTGCTGTGCCTGTGGCTGCTGGACGCCTCGAACAACACGGCCATGGAGCCCTACCGGGCCTTCATCGGCGACCGCCTGCCCTCCAAGCAGCTCGCCAAGGGCTTCCTCGCCCAGTCCCTGTTCATCGGCGCCGGCTCGGCCCTGGCCGCCGGGACCCTCGTCGTTCTGGAGAAGACCCTGGCGGGCGCCACCGCCGCCGGCATCCCCTACTGGGTCTTCGGCGCCTTCATGGTGGGCTCGGTGTGCTCCATCGGCTCGGTGCTCATCTCGGTGCTCTCCACCAAGGAGCTGCCGCCCACGCCGGAGGGCTTGGTCGAGCTCGAGCGCAAGAAGCGGGAGGAGGGCCCCTTCGGCTTCCTCAAGGACATCGGCGTCGCCATCGTCGAGATGCCCCGCGGCCTGAAGAAGATGGCCCTGGTCTACCTCTTCCAGTGGTACGCCATGAACGTCTTCTGGCAGTACCTGGGCCTCATGTGCGCCGTCACCTACTTCGGCGTGAACCTGTCCGACCCGGGGTACGCCAAGACCGAGGCCTTCAACGACGCCTCCGGCTTCGCCACCGGGCTCATGGTCGCCTACTACGTCTCCTGCACGGTCGTCGCCCTCTTCCTGGCGCGACTGTCCAACCGCATCGGCCCCAAGCACGTCCACACCGCGGCGCTGTTCCTCGCCGCCGTCTGCCTGGTCCTGCTCACCCGCATCGGCAGCCCCGGCCACACCGCGGTCCTCTACCTGCCCATGATCGGCATTGGTGTGGCCTGGGCTTCTATTACGGGCGTGCCCTACATCATGGCCATTGAGATGATCCGCAAGGAGCGCCGAGGCGTCTACATGGGCGTTATCAATATGATGATCGTCATCCCCCAGTTCATCCAGACCCTCACCTTCGGTCCCATTTACAAGCACCTGCTCGGCGATCACCCGGTCAACGCCATGCTCTTCGTCGCAGTCTTCCTCGTCATCGCCGGTCTGCTCATCCAGTGGATCGACACCGTCAAGGACGCGGACCCGCGGGTGCGCGCCGCCGCCGTGTCCGCCACTGAGACTGCCGTGGCCTGACCGGGTGCCCCACGAAAGGATGTCATCCGTGACCTATACCACCATTGTCGCCGGAGTCGGCGATGTCGAGGCGAACACCCACGTCATCGATCGCGCCTGCGAGATGGCTCGCCTGTGCGACGCCGCTCTTCTCCTCGTCGCCGGCTTCGACCCCGTCTCGGCGCGGGACAAGGCTCGCATCAACGAGTCTGCCCCCGTCGCCGATGTGCGGGGCGGGCTCACCGAGGACCAGGCCTACGCCGTCGTCGAGAAGGCGCGTGATACCGCCGTTGAGCGCGGCGTCGCCCTCGCCCAGGGCGTCGTCGTCGAGGGCACGGCGGTCAATGCCGTCACCCTCGTCACCTTGGAGACCGAGGCGGACCTCGTCATCGTCGGATCCAAAGGCGTCGATTCGCTGTTCGGCCGTATCTTCGGAGCCGTCTCCGTCCAGGTGCTCCGCAAGTCGAAGTGCGACGTCCTCGTCGTCGTTCCCTAGTCGCCGGATAGACGTCGGACGCACGCGTCGGATCCTGCGCGATCGGACCGGCGGCGGATGCCCGCCACGCGGAAGTGTGGAGGGCATCCGCCGCTATGTTTTGAGGTTCTTCGTGTGTGAGGGCGTGGTCGGGGTGAGCGGGTGCCGGTGGTTCGGCGTCTCGGGGTCCTGCGCGGTCGTACCCGGCGTCGCGTGGTCGTACCCGGCGGCGCGCGGTCGTACCTTAGAGGGGCTCTAAGGTACGACCGCGCGGTTTTACGTACGACCGCGTGCGCTGGGGGTAC
>ERZ772932.787-NODE-787-length-16266-cov-5.112578_pt1 | contig 16266 bp, 15 predicted proteins | sample MGYA00511684_ERZ772932 | MGnify/ENA primary metagenome ERZ772932 (study PRJEB29015, sample SAMEA2738078) | human oral metagenome | biome: human oral; feature: human-associated habitat; material: saliva | place: China | collected 2210 ...
CCAGCGTGCGTGGACGGGTAGGCGACCGGCTTTTTCGTACCGTCGGCATCTTTTACCCAGCCATACAGTTGCACATAAGAGTACCTCCCGGTGAGGATGCTTTGTTTCTGAATATTGCTGTTGTTTAGAAGCTGTGCAACAGGCACGTCGTTAAGGTCGATGTCCGGTGACATGAGAATATGGACAGTCATCCGCCTGTCAGTTACCGCACACACTAGCGCCGGGAGAGAATCAGCATTATCAACGTACCGCATGTTCATCTGCTCATAAGCTAAATGCTCATCTGGAACCTCACCCTGATAGATGAGAGAAGCAGATGTTGTGGTGCCGCCATCTTTCAGATAGCTTTCCAGCCAGCTGTTGTATTCCTCATGTAAGAGCGGGCGACCGAACATATTAGTCTCCCTATAAGCCGTGAAACTGTACAGCTCTTGCAAATCTTGAAGGCTTTCTTGGGCTAAGTCCGCTAAAGCTAAAGCAAGGTTCTCCGTTGCCGTATTATCAGCCCACACCATATCTCCGGCGTACAACTGCTCAGGTGGAATGTGATAACCTGCTGGGGTAGGTGGCAGTGCGGGTTGTGTAAGCATGTTTCCTGGAAGATGTACAGTTCCTTGACTTTGAACGTGCTGAATGAGCTTCAGGATGTTTGTGTGCGCTTTGATAGGCGACATACCAGTTCTCCTTTACAGAGGGCAAGAAAAAGGTTGGGTGCTTTTCGTAGTATAGGCGTTGCTCGCGCTTATTTCTACTAATCAGCCCCCACCCCCAACCATCACTTATTGGTTTTATTCAGGCAGGTAAGCTTCTGGGTTTACGCCGGTAATTACTTCCATACGAGCACACCATTCCTCATAAGAGCCTGGGTACTCCTCTCCGGATAGCTCTACCCAGGTGCGGGCACAATCCTCGAAACCATCCTCCCAAACCCACTTTGACTCCCAGCCTCCCAAAAGGTTAAATAAAGGCTCCTCTAAAGCACGCGCTGACACGCCTGAGAGAGGGTGTGAGGTGGGCAGTAGAGCAGGTTTACGTTTGTCTACCTGACCAAAGTACTGAATGGCGGCAGGGTGCAAGCCAAGATAAAACGGCAAGAACAAACCACACTTACAGTTCTTAATATGGTTTACAGTATCAAGGCAGAAAGTACGAACATCGTCAGGATTGATACCAGACGTATCATGCCAGATGTCAAAAGCCTTGTTCATACAATTACCTTTGCCAAAATAGAAGGAGTGGCGTAAATAATTGTGCTTCAACGTTAGAGTAATTCCTTCAAAATGGAACTTTTTGTAATTATCCCTAAACTCTTCGTAAGTTTTTGCTGGTGTTCCGTAGGAGATGGAAATATTTCCGTAAAGCGAGCACATGTACAGCGACACGAAAGCGTTTATGTCAATATTGCCGTCAAGGTCTGTTTTTTCTACCAGTACCCCACCTGTGAGGTTAATGTTACCCTCAAGAGAGCGCCCCAGTACCTCGCATACACCGAGGCGCAGACTGCCACTCATCCAGCTGAGATACGATAGACGCGCTTCTTTAGAAAGATACGTATCGTCTGTTAGGTTCATGTAGTTTTTGCGTGCAGGCACCCAACCCTCAATAACAGTATCACCCCGTACCTGTGTGTAAAGCATATTTTCGTCTGTCACTCTAGACCGGAGAAAGTCTGCGGGGGGCGCATCAAGCTGGAAGTAGCCGCGTTCCTTCTCGCCCGGTTTGAGCGGGATAGACTGGTCAGGCACTAGTGCGGGGAGCCAGGGTGCCTGCTTTGCTGGATTAGTGAAACATGCGGGGTAGCGGTACCCTTCACCGTTCGCATCCTCCAGGTAGAACACAGGCGGGTTAGTGTCAGTTACGACGTACTGGTAGGTGTGGGTCATGGTCGCCTCTCCTTCAATAAATAGGGGTTGGTGGTGTTGGTTTGCACGATGGGCACCTTTCGTTATGGAAAACCAAACTATCCACCTATATAGTACCACATATTTTTAGTGATTTAAAAGTTTTGGATATAGGAAAGCGGTGCGTAACTAACAAAAACACTGCCAGTTGCACACCGCTCCCCTAAATTCTAGTCTTCCAGGTACGTATCGGGGTGTACGCCGGTCTTCTCCATCATAAGCGCGCACCAAGCGTCGTAGCTAGAAGGGCACTCACCCTGCGCGCCTGATAGAATCTCCGCGCGGATAGCAGTCTCCACATCGTAGGAGTTCATCAAACCCAAAATAATATCATTCTGCAACAGGGCAGGCTTACGGGTATCCATCAGACCGTAATACTGGATAGCCGCCGGAACACCTGCAAGGTACGCCGGGAGGTACATACCGCATCGGCAAAACTCGCGGTGATGCGCAGTATCCAGGCAGAACGTGTCAAAGACAAGGTTTTCCTCAATATGCTGACGCATGTTATCCCACATGTCCTCAAAGTGAGCGCTCTGTGAACCATTGATGCAGTTCTTGAGATGAGTGCGCTGAAGGGCAAGGAAGCCTCTATCAATAAACGGCGCATGGTCAGGAGTGCGGATAGCGTGCTCCCACGTCGCGTCCTCGGGCGTGCGGCTAACAATACTCACATTGCCATAAATAACCTTCTGAAAAACACGCATCTGCCCCTTAATGACAATATTACCTTCTAGCACGCAGTCTACAACACCCGCACCGCCAGTAATATCTACATACCCGCCACCAATGTTCACACTAGAAACATAGGCGGCACCAATAGTGGTATCCCCAGCAATATTAAACTCAGAACCGAGACGCGCCATAGAAGTAACACGCGCATTACCCTTGAGAACACCCACAATGTGACGGGCATCCCCGTCACGGTCAAGGATGCTATCCGGATGCTCCAACACAGCACCCTCAGAGACAATCATCTCCGGAACCTCACGAACCACAAAACTAGTAGGCTCAATATCAATCGGAAGACGACCACGTTCAATCTCACCAGCCGCCTTCACCAAAGACTCATCCGGCACCATCTCAGGGAGCCACGGAGCCTGTCTCTTAGGGTCAGTGAACAATACAGGGAAATACTGATTATCCGGTCGCCTAGTCGCCGGGTTATGGAACTTACGGCTAATAACAGTAACATTACCGTCCGCCTCAGCTACCTGCCGCATTTCCTTACGGAAACCATCAGGCATGTACTCCTCGTTACGCTTCTTTAAAACTTCGCGCGCCGGGAGAGTCGTGTAAGTGTAATTGTACTTACCGGGCATGTAGGACATGATTATTTTCCTTTCGTAGAGGGCTTTTTAATAAACGGTCACTAGTCAGTCAGATGGCTGATAGCAACAATGAGGAGGAACGCAATCGTGAGAAGAGCGGCACCATGATGATGCTTCGTATCCGCCCAATCGTCACTAAGCGCGTCCTGCGTATATTTCTTCCAAAAGGACATAAAAAGCTCACTTTCAGCATTACAGCGTTTCGGTGTTTAGAGATAAAGGTAACCCGCACCTTATTCCGTGCGGGTCACCTATTTGTTGTACGCCGTGTGGGGCTTGAACCCACGACCGTCACCTTATAAGAGTGATGCTCTAACCTACTGAGCTAACGGCGCATATCGGGCTAACAGCTCGACTAAGAATATTGTAGCACATGACTCTGGCGCTCGCCAGTTAGCTCATTAACTACATATCCGTGTGCGCCTGTATTGAGTTGTACGCCCTCATCATTGTTACGGTATTCACCCCACACGTATGCGTCCCCGGCTACGGTAACTGAGCCGCCTACGTAGCTGTTTCCACTAATCTGGCTGGTGCCACACTGTTGTGCGTACCCGCCGAGGGTTGCTTTACCACGACTGACACAAAACTCATACTGCCAGGCGTTTCCGGTAACGTGCGCACCGACCATACATACCGCTCCGTCGAACACTGCTCCGTTCTCGGATACCCATGCGCTACCGAACTGGCTAAGGTTGCCTTCGTGCTCTACCCAGCCGCCAAGGTTACCTGCGATTACGTTGTGTTCTGGGATGTCACGTAGTGCTTGGATTCGGTGGAGTACTACTTCGCGTCCTGACCAGCGGGGGTGCTGGATAATTTTATACTCATCTGTGAGCCTGTACTTTTTGGGGGTGCCTGTTTTGTAAGGTGGGCGGGTTTTGTGCATGATGATTTTTCCTTCCAATGATTCATCTCCACAAAGGGAGCTCCACCAGTGTAGCACATGATTTTTCGGGCAGGTTTATGTCATATGGTAAGGTGGATGTGAATTATTTAACTGTTTTTACGGATTGATAGGATACGTTTTGCGTAGGAAGTTCGGTAAGTTTTTTGTTTTTCTTGGGATAAATGCGCCTGGGGCTGTGTTTGCTTCTTTGTTGGTTACTAATAATGCTTTGCGTGCTATCTCTGGGGATATTGCGTTATTTGTTGCCCCGTCGGGTGCGCATGTTGGTTTAATTGCCTTGTCGGTCGCCTGGTTTATTGGTCAGGCGTTCGCTCTTCTTGTTTTCGCTACCGCGTACACGGCATACAGCGCCTCTAGAGAGCCGCTGGCGCGCCTTAGCCGCCTTATTGGTGTTCAAGAGTATAAGCGCTAGTTTTTAGAATTTTAAGCCGTTAGAACACAATACAGCCCCTAACCGTAATTTTAGGTTAGGGGCTGTATTTTTTTGTGTTACCTAAAAAGGTGTGCGTTAGTTCTTCACATCAAAAGAATTATTCATCACATCAATAAGCTTGTTTGTGTGCTTGAGGCACTTAGCCCAGTCCTTATTGAGCGTGTAGACACTTTTAATGGTCTTAACGTTCTTCTTTACGGTTTCCACATCGTACATGACGGACAAGGTGCCGCGACCGTCGACCTTAGCGTCGTTAGGCTGTAGCGCGAGCGCCGCCTGGAAACCAGACCTGTAGTTGTGGCGCGTGTTGTTACGCGGGTAATCCAGGAACTTGTGGATAAGCGGGGTGGGTGCTACGAAAATGGTTGGGCGTTCCGGCTTATCTCGGCTGGGGAGCGGCTTCGGGTATGCCTTTAGAATTTCCTTCACCGTATTCTCATGCCAGTACATTGGCGGGTTCTTGGTGAGGGTGCTATCTGTGGTGACCATGAGGACAGCGTCCGGGTAGTAGGTTTCCGCAATATGGTTCACATTAGGAACTGGAGCGCCACTGATACCTTTATAGGCTTCTCGGAGGTGCTTTTCTACTGCGTTAGCGTTGTAATACTTGTTTGCGTCTTTGAGTTCCTCGGGTGTCGAGTATGTGCTCTGACGGTTACGGGGTGTGGTGGTGTTTTCTTCTAGAAATCCCATGTGACATGGTTCCTTTCAATCGTGTGGTTGTTTGTCGTGTTGTTGTTATTGTTGTGCTACTGGGAGCGGGTGGGCTTCAAAATTTCATTGAAGAGGTTGTTGGCGTTATCAATCTCAGAGATGAGGTTACGTGCCGCCTTATCGTGCGCTACTTGAAGCTGATGCTCTAGTGGGATACGGGAAGTAACCGTACCCATATGTTGTAGCAGAGTGGGCGCGGGCTCCTCTAGTGCTTTCTTTGCTTTGTAAGCAAATCGGATAGATGCGAGAGCCTGGGTGACATTATCGCTACTCAAAGGCGTTCTCCTTTACGTGTTTATGGTTAAGGTTCGAGGACGGCGAGGGTTTCGGTGTGCCGAATCTTTCCGCCACCAATGTCCTTGGTTTCAGGTTCAAACCGGAGCGTGTAACCCACGGCGTGAGTTTCCAAGGCAATGTTTACCGCTTCGAGGAAGCTTGCAACAAGAACAGATGGTAGGTCGTCTGAACCTACAGTCCATGTGCCCTTAAATACCTGTCGGATGGTGTTGGACACTTCGCGGGGAATTTCTCGGGTTACACCGGGTGATGGGGTTGCCTCAGATAATTCAGCTGAGGTGAGGTGCTTACCGTCTGCGAATACGCCTTCAAGGATGATGTAGTTAGTGAGGTTACTCATGGTCACTACCGCTTTCTGTTGAGTAGTTAAGGGTCTTAATGGCTTCCTTACCGGCGGTTAGTTCATCGCCCAGCCGGGCAAGAGCCGTGTTTACAGCGTCTACGTCGGTAATGGCAACAATGGCGCGCGCGTAAGCTTCGCGCGGAGTGTCATTGAGGATGCCGTCACGCAGAATCTCTTCTATAGGCTCTACAAGCTCAGCGGGGTACCCTGCCTTAATGAGCCGGTACTTGACGTTCCTCCACGGCTTGAGGCGCTTATCTGCAACACTTTCACGGAACACGGCGCGGTGCTGTACTTCAGCTTCCTCTAGGTTCGTGCTGTCTAGGATGATGGTGCGGGATAGTACGGTGTCATGTTTACCGTCGAGGGTGCGGAAATGCACAAGATGGTTTCCGTTGCTTTCCTTTACGGTCTGGATGGTGCCGTAAGGTTCTCGCGTATCCGCATCTTCAATATTCACGCCGTCAGGGGTGTAGAGGGTAACGCCTGGGTACTCGTCGCCAATATTGGTGTTAAGTGCCATGAAACTGTCGGCAATATGCTTTGGGGTGCCCCAGGTGACGTTTTCGGCATGCAAAACCAGGTAACTATCTGTGGGGATGGTAATGGTTTCACGTGTTGCGATGGGGATAACCTGCAATAGGGTTCCTTCCGGTAAGTAATTAAAGTGAGTCTACTATAGCACATGTTTCGGGGCTCTGAAAGTTTTTACGGGTCTTCCAGAGCCCCGAAACGCGCGGCACTTAAACGTTAGGAGAAGATGTTGTCGTAGTAGTTATTCCATTCCTTAATCGCCTGATTACCCATACGACCGATAACCATATCGTCCAGCTTCAGATGCTTCATAGCTTCTTCCTTAGACTTGGTGGTTAGCGCAGTCAAAGAATCCAGGGCGAAACGGACAGTGTCCGAGATAGCCTGGTTTTCCTCATCGGAAAGACCCTTACCGAAAGCAGGCTTCAAATGCTCACGAATCTGAGACATGAACGACTCAATCACAGTGTCCGTGTAAGAGTTCAACTCAGACCAGCTACCGAACTTCTGCTGATAGCCAGCGAACAGGTTACCGGCAGTCTCAACACCAATCTGAGCGTTCTCCTCCGCAGTGTTACCAGCCTTACGTGCGTTAGTGACATCATGGAAGAGACGGCTACCGAAAGCCTCAGCACCGTTACGCTTCTCCTGCTCAGTAGTAAACTCACCCGTAACAGAGACGGTACACAGCGCAGTGGAAAGGTTCTTGAGGATATCCTTCACCTCAACAAAGCCCAGGTAGCCTACGGTACCGATGGTGAGGCTCTTAGCGTCCTCATACCAAGTCTTAGGGTCGTTGCCCTTAGTGAATAGACCTGAAAGCTCCTTGATACAGTTGTCCCAAGAGCGCGGGGAGCGCCATGCGAACTGGGCGGCTTCCTCAGACTCAGGGGTATAGCCTCGGACGCTAGTAAGGTGGAGCGGTTCACCACCATTGTCAATCGGCTCCATGAGCGTAGCGTTACCTTCACGGATGCGGGTAACAATCTTATTGCGGATAACAGACTCATTGTGAGTCATGCGCTTACCCCAGCCATTGATAGCGCCTACACACCAGTCCTGCGGGTTCTGAGTTACCGCATACCAGGTGAATCGTCCCTGAATGGGCGTGTGGAAAATGGTGGGGCTAACAGAGTCACGTTCCGAGTTGGTGGCGGCAACAATGACGGTATCGGCGGGGAGGAGGGGGATGCCGTTAATCTTACGGTCTGCGAGGATATTCAAAGATGCGGCGAGAACATCGGCGGGCGCGTTCCTCAGCTCATCAAAGAACAGCATGACAGGCTGACCTTCGTCGGCGTGGGCGAAAACCTCTGCCTGCCAGGTATCCAGCAAATACTGTACGGCTCCCTTAGTGGTCTTAGAACCGTCGGGGTTGGTCACCTCAATACTTCCGGGAGTGGGGATACCCTGGAACTGTTCGGCGTTCATCTGTGAGGTGATGAGGGTAATGAGTTTGTAGCCGGTACGTTCTGCTAGGGCTTCCATACCCTTGGTTTTACCTACACCCGCTGAACCGATAAGGCAGATGTTAGAGCCGTGTTCCAGTACGTCGCCGGTAATGTCATCTACCTTGGGGTAAGCGGTCTGATGAATGAGTCGGAACGCCTTATCAAGGGTTACTTCCTTGACTTCGTGCATGGTTTATTTTCTCCTTTTAAATAAAGACTAGTAATAGAAATTGTACCACATGTTTTCGTGGATACACAAGTTTACTTGGTGCAGTAGAAGACCTTTGCAACCTTAGCGAGCTCAGCCGGGCAAGAAACCCGAGTATTCGTAAGAAGAATGAACATCGAAATACCCTTAGCCTTATACAAGTTAGAGAGCTCGGTCATCCTGCGCCAGTCAGCATCATCTAGCTCACCATCCGTAATCAGGACAGTTACATCCGGTTCCGGCAAATCCTCAGTCGGCTTCTTCTTAATGTTCAGAACTTCTTCAAAGAACGTGGACATATAGGTACCACCACCGCCATTAAAACGGATACGTCGCTTCAAATCATCAGTACTCTGCCACGGGTAGAGCCTACGGTCAATACACGCCAAATGCGCATCATACTTATCCTGACGCAGAATCTGAGATACAGCCTCAACAGCCAAATCAGAGCCAGCATACTGGCTCATAGAGCCAGAGGTATCAACGCCAACATAAACACTCAACTTATCCGGCTTACTGATAGTAAGAGTTCGAGGGCGAATCACCTTACCAAAACGCATGGAGCGAGAGTTATAACGCTGATAGGTTTTCTTCTGGTCACCATTGGCGCGCATACGGGAAGCCTTATGCGAAATACTGCGGTTAATGGCATAAATCCAGTCAGGAATGTTTCGGTTAGCCCGAATGTCACCCCAGTCAAGGTCGCTATTACCAGCCTCAGAGCCTACACCCATGCCGCTACCGACACGGCGTGCCCGCATCATCCGCTTCTGGCGTTCTTCTTCACGCCTTTCAGCAAGTAGACGTGCCTTCTGCTCTTGAAGATACTGCTCACGTTCTATTTCACGCATAATCTCGGTGGCAGTAGTACCCGTATCATCCGAGTCGTCAAAGTCATCAGCCTCGTCGTTACCGGCACTAGAGCCACCCTGTCCACTGCCCTGACCTGAGCCACTGGCGCTTTCACCCGAGTTACCTTCGGTGTTTGCGTCCGAGTCATCAGAGCCGCTTTCACCACCCCCGGAACTACCGCCTTGACCAGAACCGTTGCTATTTCCGCCGCTACCGGAACCTGAACCCTGTCCACCTCCGGAACCCGAGCCAGCGCCCTGCCCATTTCCAGAATTAGAGGACTGGGAGGAGTGATGGCGTAGAATTAGCCAGAGCAGAAATAGGATAACGAGAATTGCGATAATCCAGAGCACCACAGGGTTTTGGCTGAACCATTCCTGGATTTGAGTCATAACTTAACACCTTTCTAAAAATCGCTAAGACTGGCGGTTAGTCGCCTTGTGCTTCTTCTTTACATGGACTGCCCGTCGGGTTGCGCCGCTCTGCGGATTGAGCTTGAGGGCAATACGGTAGTGGGCGTTCGTTAGGGTTTCTTCCACATTTCGCGTAGTCGTGTACGGCGTGTCGAGGACAGTAATTTCGGTGCGAGGCGCGAGGGAAATCTTATCCAGTACACCCGTGAACGCTTCAAGCTCATAAGGTGCTACGCGACCGTGGTCGGGCACGCGAGTATAGGGGGAAGTAGTGAACTTGATGGGGTGAGCTTCGCTCTTACCTACCTGTACGGTAACGGGGGTGTTCTTAGCGTTCTTATACCGGAGCATGAGCGTGTACTGCCCGCTACCGCGATTATATGCGGCTGTGTAGGTAAGTTTACGGTGCGCGTTCTTAATTTCCTTGAGCTTAGCTTCTACGGCATTAGAGTATGCTCGCGCGTGCCTACCCTGATACCACTCGGGGTAGTGTAGCTTTGCATCTACAATGGTGCGCTGTTCGTTACCAGTCATGTCGCGCCGCTTCGAGGGTACGGCTGGCTTTCGCGTATTGCGTCGAACGGTAGAGCTTGCGGGACTCTTGCGGGGAATGATGTTAGGGGTAGGAGTCATTGTTATGTCTTCCTTTCAACAGTTGTAATTATAAAAAAGTTTCTACATCTATTGTACCACATGTTTCTGTGGATACGAAAAGGGAGCCAGATATTACAGGCTCCCTTTTTTCTAAGCTCTAAGATGTGCAGGTCTAAGATTTATGCGTTAATAGCGCGCGGGTAAGTCTCCTCCAAGGAACGCCCAGTAATTTCCTGGAGAACCTTCTCCGCAATATCGGCAGTGTACAGCAAATCAGAAACACGGATAGGTTCAATGCCCTGGGTGGCGGTCATACGCTTCACACGCACATGATTTGCCTTAAACTTACGCAGAACATCTACCACAACATCCTCGCCGTCCTTCTTAGCGGCAGAAATAGCGGGGCGGCTCAAGCCATAAAGAATTTCAGACTCAGCGTTCGTGAACACATCCTTCGCGCGCTCAGCCCACACCTCAGACGGCGCACCCAAGCCGCCCTCCACCTGAAGCCAATCACGCAGGAAAGTACGCTCCTCATCAGTGTAAAGGTAAGTCTTCTCATCAGTGTTACACCACACCATGCGGTACTTAGGTTCACGACCGATAAGCTTAAACATCTCAGCCGCCTGCTTCATACTAGTGCCACAGTTAATAGACTTACGGGCACCCTTACCGCCGCGCGCCTTCCACACCTCAGCATTCAGATACAAACCGTAAGCAACAACTTCACTCGAATAAAGAATCACACCCTTATCGGCAACGCAACCCTTCAGAGAATCCACAGTAGGAATAATAGAAAGATTCTGGTCAAAACTCTTCGGAGCCACATGCTTAGGTGCAGTATTCAAGCCAGCCGTAAACTCAAGCAGAGCCTCAACCTCATCCTCGGCAACATACATGCTGTAACCAGGATGCTCCACACGCCACTTAGCAAGCGCAACCGAAGCCTTATGCACAGTAGAGAACACATCGGGGTAAAGAGCAACCAGGCGAGGCGTAGAAAAATGCACCACATCACGCACCGGCTCCGTATAAACAAAACGACCATACGCATGCGGGTAATCAACATCAATACGGTTCATATTCACCAACTGACGCATATTATCGCCAGCACCAACACGCGCAACCAGCTCAATAGGCGCACCATCAATAACAACCGGCTTCTCTACCGACGCATCACGAGTAAGCTTAGCCAAAGATTTAAGAGACAAAACATCACGAGAACCAATAGTATAGTGGCGCTCACCAACCGTGCGGAACTCATCAGTTACCTTCGGGTGAATAGAGTTACCCAGAACATTCCGGTAGAAATAGGTACCCGCACGCAGACCATCAGGCGCATTACGTGCTTCAGCAACCTTAGTAGCGTAATCTTCAATAACTCGAAGTTCAGTGTTAGGGGCGGTCATAGTAATCATTAATCCTTTCAATAAGGGGTCGTACTTCGTTTTATGCACATCACGTGCCTTAATCTTGATTCAACTATAGCACATGTTTCAAATATTTTCCAAATTTTAGGGTAAAGATATGGCGGCTACCCCAGAAAACCGGGAATAACCGCCACTATCCAGAAAGGAGTACTAAGAGTAAGTGTTAAAAATGAACGACATGTCCAAACGTCCACCTAAAGCCGCCACACAATCGTGACAACCACACTAACCCCAAGATGGTACCCACGCCCGAAAGAGAGGTAAAAAAGGGTACGGAACTACATCCGTTACGGGTACGTGCGCCAGGTGGGACTCGAACCCACACTCCGAAGAACCTGATTTTGAGTCAGGCGCGTCTGCCAATTCCGCCACAAGCGCTAGAGGAGGGGCACCATATTAGAGCACTCAGTGCCCCTCCCAGATTACACAGTACCATTCATCACACAGCATCAATTGCGGTTGTTAGGAGGCTAAACAGGTTAGCCTAAAAACGAATAACCTTAACCCACATTTTGTAGGTAAGGTGGGCGTGAGGGGCGTATATCCTCACATCCCTAATGAATGACACTACAAGTGTAACACAGTCTGGGTGCCGTTTTCGACCCAGAACTACCAGCCGCGACGTGAAATGCAACACACATATGCTGGGGCTGGGTTAGCTTACCATAAAGACCTTCTCAGTCTCACGGAGGAGATGAAGATTAGTTATTGGCTACTTTACGTGCGCCAGGTGGGACTCGAACCCGCACACCGAAGACCCTGATTTTGAGTCAGGCGCGTCTGCCAATTCCGTCACAAGCGCCAAAGGGTGAGGCTAGATAACTCATCTGGTTATCTAACCTCACCCAACCACAGACATATTCACACTGCTAATGTAGCCACAACGTAGCTACGAAACGAAACCTTAACAGTACTTCACTGAAAAGGCGGGGCAACTCATATGTAACCTGCCCCTGTGAACAATAATAGTGTAGCACGTTTAAAGTGCGTCACGCAAGAAAACCGTAACTTTACAAGGTGACACTCATCACGTTACGGGGTTTACCTGCTAGGGTGCCATCGTCACAACAACAGGAAGCGAGTACGCGCGCTTACCCGCGTCATAACAAATACGGTTGCCCTCGAACAGTGGCTCCCCAGTTGTAACGCCAGCAATAGTGCAGTTCCTAAAAATATCCATCACAACACGGTAACCATACTCCTCCGCCGGGACACTACTTAGCTCCGAGAAACCGTCCAGCATTGGAACACCAACAATAAACGGTAGCGTCTCAACCGGGCACCCATTCGACGTCGGGTCACCCGCAACAAGCCGAATCTCGCTCACCTTCCCGTCAGCTCCAACAAACCACTGAACCCAACCAATATACGCATGATTACCTGCCTTACGAGCCGTCTGAGCAACCTCCATACGCAACTCCCCAGCAGAATCAACCCCAACAAGCTCCTTCACAACAGAATGTGCCGTCTTAAAGAAACTAACAGTACTAGCCCCATGAACCGCATAACAAAAATGCTTACGCGCATCATACCAAGGAAGCTCAAAACCAAACTCATCCGGAGAACCAGACACAGCCTTCACACCATCATGCGGCTTAAACAACGCAAAAGTAACACCCTCATCCGAGCCAGCACCAAAAACAGCCGAAGCCTTCAAAGCAAACAACCTAGAAGCCACACGCTGAGCATGAACACCATAATTAACGTTCACACCAGTAGGAACATCTGCAAGAACACGACGAAGAACCGGCTCAGGAACAACAGCAGGAATAACAGCACCTGAACCCGACACCGGGTCAAAAGTATCCGGGTCAGCCGAAACACACAAAACACCCACCAAATCAGCATCCCCCGCAACAGCCCCACGCTCATAAATAAAAACCATATGAGCAGGCGTAAACAGAATAGACGGATTAAGAATATCCATCTCCTCATCCGACAAATACGAAGTATCTACCAGCTCACGGCGACCACCACCAAAAACAGCACCCTCAAAATTAGGGAACCAACCATTAGCAGGCAAAGACTTAGCCTTCTTACGACCAAACATCACACAATCCTTCCAATAAAAAACAAAAACATGTGCTACAACTAATTATAAAACAAAACACCCCACGCCAGCAAACAAAACCGGCAAGGGGTGTAAAACAATATATAAAACCAAAAAGCTCCCGCACCTGGACTCGAACCAGGAACCAGGCGATTAACAGTCGCCCGCTCTGCCAATTGAGCTACACGGGAGTAACGTCCCAAAAAAGGAGCCGGTCACAGAAACACTCAAACAGTGTAACTAAAAAGAGCATATCCAAAAATGTAACAGCCCTTTAGTGCGCCCTGTGGGGCTCGAACCCACGACCCGGAGATTAAGAGTCTCCTGCTCTACCAACTGAGCTAAAGGCGCAAAACACAACCGGGAAAGCATGAAAGGAAGCGTATAGCAAAGCTACACCCAAAACCCGGCTGTGCAAACAGCAACCAAAAAGGTCGCCAAACCCACACGCAACCCAAAAGCCACATGTGAGAAGTACCCCCGACGGGACTCGAACCCGCACCCGCCACCCTGAGAAAGTGGTGTCCTGACCAATTAGACCACGGGGACGTGCCTCCTACAGGAATCGAACCTGCGACCACCCGACTCGGAATCGGGTACTCTATCCTCTGAGCTAAGGAGGCAACAATAAACCCAAAAACAGGTTTACCTAAAAGTATCCCAGGCAGGAATCGAACCTGCGGCTATCCGCTTAGGAGGCGGCTACTCTATCCACTGAGTTACTGGGATAAGAATAGCGGCAACCAACAAGAACGATAACCGCTACTCGATGTAACGAAAGGTTAAATTGTGACCATAACTATACAACAGCATGACCCCATGCCAGCTTCCAAAAGCTACAAATATAGCTCTTAAAGCTTGCGTACCGTAACCAGAAATAATGAAAATCGCGAAACGATACTCGTCTTTCCCAGGTCAATTTTAGGGTTTTTCAACCCAAGGTCTTACGGATAACCTGCTCCACATAAGCTCACCTGGTTTCGACTAAAGAGCCACGCAACCAGACTTATCACCTATGCTTCTAATGGAACACTGCCTTAAAGGGAGATGCGCCACTGCCTTGCGTGACTACATCTATATAAGGCTGTATGTCATTATTACAGCAAAACCTGCGAGCCATGTCAAGTCGAAATGTGAGAAAAATTTCATAGTTTTTCTACATTATCGAAAACTGCAGATTTACCCCATGCCTGCTTCCGAAAGCTATAACCATAGCCATCGGAGCTTGCGTACCCCCGACGGGAATCGAACCCGCTCCTCCGCCTTGAAAGGGCGGTATCCTAGCCGTTAGACCACGGGGACGTATTATAAGTCTACATAGAATGTAGAGAGTGCTCCCCGCAGGACTCGAACCTGCGACCTTCTCGTTCGTAGCGAGATATTCTATCCAGGCTGAACTAAAGGAGCGGGGTGTGTGACGGGAATCGCACCCGCTACTACTTGCACCACAAGCAAGCGCCTCGCTATCCGGCTTCACACACAGTGCCCTTGGCTGGACTTGAACCGGCGACCTCCGCTTTATCAGAGCGGCGCGCTAACCAACTGCGCTACAAGGGCTTAGCTAACTTTTTAGACGATTAAGTGCGCCATTATAAGGGATTTAAACCCGTGTCTTCCAGTTTGACAGGGCGGCGCTCTAGAGACATCCCCGCTTACAGGGAAGGTCTAAGTGTTTCACTAGACGGTGACCCTCAAGCTAGATACCTAGCTATCCTGGTCTTGACAGGCAACCCGAAGGTCACCCGTCCGTTTTCACTCTCTCCCGTCTCTCACAGGCGAGAGGCATACCTAAAAACTATACGCGGTCTACACGGGATTTGAACCCGCACCCTCTGCCGTGACAGGGCAGTGCTCTACCGTTAAGCTAGTAGACCTTATGAGCACCCCCGCTAAGGGGTACCCTTATCTTGCGTTTCAACCAGGGAGCTACCCTCGGGTACGCGCGCAAGAACGCTCCCCGTATATGGTTAAGTCGACTACCGGCACCGTCCAGACGCTCTAATGACACCGAGCTACACGTGCATTGTGGCACGTGGCAGGATTTTAACCTACGACCTTCTGGATAGTGTTTATCCGGTGTATCACGAAAGGATTAGCTACATTCTCTCGTGATACGTGCCCCCTGTGGGATTTGAACCCACGACCTGCGGATTAAAAGTCCGTAGCTCTGACCAAACTGAGCTAAAGGGGCTTAATACACAACCTGGAACAGGCGTGTGAGTGGACAGTACGGGACTTGAACCCGTAACCCCCTGCTTGCAAAACAGGTGCTCTTCCAATTGAGCTAACCGCCCTTATAAAGTAAACAGTAAAACTATCTACTTTAGCGAGCCTCCTGCCGGAATCGAACCGGCGACCTTTCGTTTACAAGACGAACACTCTACCAATTGAGCTAAGGAGGCAAAGAAAGTATTTATTCAGTTAAGAAATAACGTATTGGGTTTTCAGGTTTCTCTGAACCTTATATATCAAGTGTACCACATAGTTTTTATGGTACGCAACTCGATTTCATATGATTTATATCACAATATCCCCCCACATGCAGAGGAGGAACCCCATCCTGCACAGCAGGGTACATTTTGAGCCACCCCGTGTATCTGGGGAAAACAATCAGATTGCACGGTAGATGAGCTTGAGCCATCCCTTACACGGATTGGGCCTAGTGTTTCACTAGACGGTGACCCTCAAGCAGGTTACCCCGCTATCCCGGTCTTGACGGGCAACCGAAGCCGCCTATCCGTTTATATTAGCCACCTCTCCCGTCTCTCACAGGCGAGGTGAGTGAACACAACTCAAAAGAAGAAT
>ERZ772932.791-NODE-791-length-16203-cov-23.146953_pt1 | contig 16203 bp, 16 predicted proteins | sample MGYA00511684_ERZ772932 | MGnify/ENA primary metagenome ERZ772932 (study PRJEB29015, sample SAMEA2738078) | human oral metagenome | biome: human oral; feature: human-associated habitat; material: saliva | place: China | collected 2210 ...
TCATTACGTTGTTTTACCATTTCGATTAATCCTCCAATGGTACTATTTTAGCATATTTCAAAAACTGTTTCCATTATTGCGCCATACGTTCTCAAACGTTTAAAAAACGCGTATTTTAGGAAAATATCGTTTTCGTCATTTTTCGATAATTTAAAAAAGACGTATTCAAAATCGTATTCATTGCCCGCATAATTGAGAGAACGAGCCCGAGGGCTTTTTTATTTTGTCTGTTATAATAGACAATTTCAATAATTGCCGTTATAAGCACAACAAAAAAAGCCCTCCCGAATTGGGAGGGTGTGTGTCTTATATGTTTATAGCTTATAGGCTCTCTGGCCACGGGTCGTCTGTGATATACGACATATTAGTAAACCGCAAGTCTCCGATATCACGATCTGTTGGTACTGGATCATCGAATTGTAAACGTAACTGGTTACCGTCACCCGGCCCGCCTAAATAAAATGTTCCCAAACGTTTTCCCTTGTCATTTGTCATAACACCAATTTTTGAGCTGGTCGCACGAAATCCTACTGGTATGCCTTGAACATTTAAGATGACAACATTTCGCTCACGGTCTGACCCTTGTGGAATGTAGCTGGGCGCACCTCGTCTCACGATACCAAACCAGCCCCACGATAAACCACCGAAGCCGACCTCTACCGTGGAGTTTATACGTCTAAACTCGACATATGCATTGTTTTGGCTCGATGAAATTCTTGGCTTGTGTTTGACATCGCCAAACAATACAGACCAAGCGTTAGAGCCAGTTCCAGCAGTTTTCTTGATCCACTTAACAGCTCCATTCTTCGCTGTCGTATCGGTATAAATTGTACCGATGTCAGCATTTAGATTGTATGGGAAGCCTTGGCCTTTTAATTCCGTGCTAGTGTTGCTACCACTTCCAACTTTGCGTTTGAGTTCTTCGAGATCATTCTTAGAAGCGAGCTGGCTTGTGTCAATCGTTGGTAACTTGGATCTTGTGATAAACGGGTCACCACCGTTTTGCAATTTGGTATCAATTAAAGCGTCCAGACCAAGGTCTACGTGCTTCTCTTTGATGTTGGTTGTCATTTGGTTTTGTAGCACTGTATAGGACGGAAATAGACTGTAAGCCTTGTATTCTGTCAAATATTGAGATTGATTATCTTGAATAGCTTTAATATCGTTCCCAATAATTTCTATAACTTTATTTAGCTTATTCATTCAGCGCCTCCTTTAGAGACTGTTTTTAGCCGTTGTATAAATCTGTACAAAGTCAGTGTTTTCAAGGTCAGTAAATTTCTGACCGAGTTCTGTCATTTTAGACACAATAGCTTGATCTGAGCTTCCACCCGCTTGAATCTTTTCAGCGATTTCTTTGAGCGTGTCCAATTCCTCTGGTACACCTTCACCAAGAATTGCTGTTTTAACTCCTTGAATAGCGGTATCTAATTGCTGCTGTGTGATTCCACCTTTGCCGATTTCTGACTTATCTGCCTTGGTAGCAAGCGTGGTTTTGATATCCTTGATATCTGTCCCGACCGCTTGAGCGAATTTTGTCATTCTTTCTGTGTTTAAACTCATTTTTAATCCTCTTATTAAATTTTAGCTAAATTATAGAGAGTTGTTAGATCCGGAAATTCTTCCGTGATCCCGCTCTCTTTGTGTGCTTCGATGAACTTTCCGATCTCTTCCTTGACGTCGTTTTTGACAAGCTCAAGAACTTGCTCGCTTGTGTACTCGTCCGCGGACTGGATAACATCGACCCGAACGTTTTGGTCACTTGGGAAGACATACCCGCCAGCCACGACCTCGACAAGATAGCTATCGACGGGAAGGACTTTGGGAATCTTAAACAATACCTTTGACCCTTGGACAGTCGTCGAGAATGTCGCTTTCCCTTTCTTGCTCGTAAAATGAACTGTAGCTTCCTGCCCCTCAAGGTCGATCGGAGTCCATCTCTCATCGTATAACGCAAAACCAAAAAGGGAAGCCGAGTCGCCTTGTTTAACGACTCGACCACCCTCAAACTGCTTTAAATTCGTACAGTTTGAGCGATTCATTCAATCACCCCTTTTATTCATAATAATTTACTAGATCGTCCTTATCCCAGCAAGACAGCCAGATAGGGCCGAATTGTCCGAACTCAAACAAGCGCCAGTAGTAACCGCCATAGTAGCCACCCTTGCCAGTGTCTGTGATATTGACTTCATCGAGTTCGAAGCTGAAGTACATGCCAGCTTTGAAGTCTTGATCCGCTCCGTCTGGCAAGTTGTTGCCGTCTTTATCGACCCAATTCACCATTGATACCGGGATCCCGTTTTGAAGCCAATCAAATCCCACTGGCGCGAGATAGTCACACTTGATCTGCCACATACCATTGACATATTTAACCTCATTCGCTTGGTAAAAGGCCTTGTCTTTTGGCTGTACGGCTGTGCTTGCTTGGTTATTAGTTTGAGGTGCTGTGTCAGCATATCGCCAAACCTCGATGTATGCCGGCTTATTCCAGTTATAATAGTCATTCCAAGGATAAGTATTGATCGCTTGTCCGACTGCCCCTTGAGTCGAGTAGTCGCAAGAGATAAAGTATGTATCGTCGATCATCGCTCCGACGTGGCCACCAGCGCCACCAGATGAGGACATATCAGCACCCCAGCTCATAAGAATAATATCGGCCGGTTGTGCGTCCCAGTCTTGATTGATACTTACGCGGTAGAAGCCGTTGTTCGCGAGCTGTTGGCCAAGTGTGACAGTAGACGGTAAGCCTTGGATTGGGATACCAGCTTCTTTTAACACTTGCGACATGATACCGGAACAGTCACCGGTCCCGTCTGCTCCGTTACGGCTTCCAAGCATTGAATAAGTGATTAACCCGCGACGATTAATAAAACCGTTAACAATAGATTGTTGTACACTCATGTTTGACCTCTCTATTTCTTCCACTCTTCATTCGCTTTTTTGACTGCCGCTTCAATAAAGGTATTGAGTTCTTGGCTTGTCAAGTGGATATTTTGAGATTCAAGACCCTCGATCAAGCTAGTTTTAGCGTGCTCGAGTTTATCCTTGCCGTGAATATCCAATTTATCAGCGACCTGCTCTGTAGCGTTTACTGCGTTTTTAGCCAAGATCTCAACGATCTCGACCGCTTTCTTGCCTCCGCGCATAAGAAGATATTTCTTGAGCGCTTGAACCACGATACCAGTCAAAACAACTAAAATGCTCATAGCTGACGAAGTGATAATGCTTGTGATTTGATCCATGTTATTTTTCCTCTTTAATTTCTAGCTCTAAGAAGCGCTCGAAAAGCACTTTAATAGCACCGTTACCGCCTAACTCGACGTAACTTTCATATAATTTTGACAGCTCCTCTAGTTCGTGCTGGTTCGTGTGTCCGCGTTTGAGTGCGTTCTTCAAATTCTCCTGCAATCGAAAGCGTTGGAGCCGTTGCAATCCTTTCCCGATAATCGTTAAATTCCTATTGTTATCTTTTCCGATTTCTTCCACGTTTGAGACTGACTTCTCGAGGGTATCGATTTTATTCGATAGGCCCTCGATACGTTTGTCAGCTTCCTTTGTGGTTTTCGTACTCTTAAAGGAAAAGTAACTTGGAATAATCACGACTAAGACGGGAGTCAGCTTATCTACAAGTGCCAATAGGTCCAATTAAACCACCCCCCTGTCAAGCTACTCGCTTACTGGACGGGTTGAGTTTCAAGCTCTCCCACTGGTTTTGGCTCTTCTTGTTTCGGCTCGGTCCATTTCCAGATACCGAGTTTCCCGTTTTGGTGAAGTGATTCCAACTGCTCAAGCGTTTCGCCTTGGTAAGTAAACGGCTCATTCACTTGGACCATGACGCGTTTCCCTTCTTGGAATTTTTCGATATGGTTTGGATCCTCGATCGCAAAGATCGCTTGTGCCGGATAGGTTGCCCCAGCTTTACCAAGATCAACCAGCTCAAGGCCACGCTTGAATACTGTGGGATCAAGTGGATTGTCTACGTCGGTAACGCGAGCAAGTACGCTCCATTCTGCGACATCTTTCACTTTTTGGATCTCTTCGTCCTTTTTAGCGAGTTTAGCTTCGTACTCTTGGGCTTGTGTATGCAAGTCTTCTTGTAATTTCTTCACGCCCTCTGCTGGGTTCAATTCGGTCGTTACTTGTCCGAGTACGGCTTGGATCAACGCTTCATCTGATTCGTTGGTACGGTCACCAATCAAAACACGCTCAAATGCTGTATAGGGGTTCGCACAACGGATTGATACGAAGGTGCGTCCTTCTTCTTGCAAGTATTTATTAATGATTTTAAATTCCATAAATTATTTACCTTCTTCTAGTTTTTGAGAAGCCTCATCAAAGAGGCTTTTAAGTGCTTCGTCGCTATCTAAAACGTTGTTAAACTTGCTCAATAGCTCGTTTACGCGCTTGTATTCCTCGCTGGCTTCTTCGTATAATACCTTGTAATTAGTGGCCTCTACGATTGAGTTTGCGAGTTTTTGCGAGATCTCGTTTACGATTTTATCTACTGTGTTCATTTGACATCTTTCTATAATGGGCCTAATGTTGACCAATTGTACGGCGTTCCCGTTGTCTTAACTTGGTGCAACTTCCGAATGTTTGTGTAAATATCATTGAAAAGGGCTACTAAGTTATGGTTTCCATATCCCGACAAAAATATATTATTTGCCACCACCTTACCCCTTGTTGATATATTGCCCGTGGCTTCAATATTGTTTAAATTGGTTATATTTCGCGTGTTAGTATTGAGCGATATCCCTTGAGCTACCGAGCTCGATGAAAAGTCCATCTGCGCACCATAAAATGTAATAGCTGTCTGAACGTTACTACCGGACCGTCCATTCCAGATCTGGATACCTGCCGAGGTATGCTCGATCCCTGTTAGACCATTTCGGTTACTCATTAATTGAGTATACGCACAAGGGACTCCGTTGATAGCGCCTTCGCCAAAAATAAGGTATTGCAACGGCTTGTCTTTAAACTGGTTCCGAATACCTACCGCGCTCTCGTTCATATCAATCCAGCCGGTTTGTAAATCAAAATCAGTCACACCGTTGAGAGATGATAGCTTACCACCCTTAATAATGTTAGCCGTCAATCCGTCTGATACGATATTCTTTGCCGATACGTTGATAAGTCTTGCTGTTTTCGCGTCGATTTCGCTGATATGTGCCGTACCGATCTGCGCTTCACCAATCATGGATTTTTTAATCACACCATCTTCAATATAGGTTTTCTTCCCAATCGAAAGAAGTCCTTCATTGATTCTTACAGACCCGTCTGGATTCAAGTTTAATTGCCCCAGCACGTCACCAGCGCTGTTGAGGTTACGGACTGCCCACGATCCCGCAAGCTGTGTGACTTGCGTCCGTGTGGCTTCTGCTGTTTCCTTGGCTTGTCTGGCTTGCTCTGCAACTTGGATTGCCTTCATTTGAGCGTCTTCTGCCTTATCTATCGCGCTACTCGATCTAGCTGACGCTTGCTCTGCCCTATCTTGTGCCGTGTAAGCGAGTTGCCTTACACTATCAGTCGCGCTAGATACTTCGCCAATTTTCGAGGTCAGTTGCGATTCAAGGGCTTTCGTTTCGGCAAAAGCGTCGTCAAATTGACTTGGCTTGTAAGGGCCGGTGTTAGATCCACGCACTAAAATAGGTTCTTTAAACTCTACCCAGCCATTCTTGGATAGGAAGATATAAAACGGATAGTTACCGTCATTGCCAAAGGCAAAATCTTCTTCAACTGTAAAAGTTTTTTGAAATTCTTGCCATTCGTTTAGAGGTGGCCGTTTTTCGCCGATGTTAGACCATAAAAGAGTTTTATTCAGACCGTGGTTCTTTACGTTAAACGCAAATGATACGTCTGGATATTCCCTAATACGATACTTAAAACCTAAAGTATATGTTTCACCGTGATAGATTTTCTTTACATAAATAGGCAAAGTAAAACCGGTGAAGTTATAACCAGTTAAACCTTGCGCCTTGATTGTGAAAACACCGTCTTCCAAAGATACGTCAACACCACCCGTACGATAATTGATACGTGTATTGGTTGACATCGTAGCAGAATTGACGATCAAGTTGTTATCATCTGTGACATATTTCCCAACCTCGGTCTGGAATATCTGGCTACTCATAACCAACCGTGAGAGCTGGTCTGGTGCGCCTGTTTCAGACGTGCCGAGAATACGCTCGTATAGCTTGTTGCTTTCAGTTAGCTTGTTAAATTCTACGGTTTGTGTTGAGATCTTTCTGGAAAGACCAATTAAATCTCGCCCCATGTCGTTTTGGACGCGATCCAAAGCGTCAAAATCGTTCTTAGTTGCGAAATTTCGAGACACTTTGGACACAATCTTACTATAGATCGTGTCACCGTCAACGCTATTGACACCTTCCGTGACTTTGTTTTGCAAGTCCGGGCTACTTAAAATCTGTTGTTTAATCTGGTCCGATAGCTTGCCGGTATCTGGCAATGTGCCGGCTTTCTTGAGGGCTTCTTCTGCCTTGGCGTTCGCTTGTGCGATTGCTTGGTTTGTTGAGGTTTGAGCGTCGTTTACTAGCTTCTCTAACTTGGTTGTGTCAACTTTGAGAATTTTCGGAAGCCACTCCGTCCCGCTCCAATAATAAAGCTCTGTCTCTTCGCCTACGGTCAAGTATAAGAGATCACCTTCGTGGAGCGTCCCCCTTGGTTCGTCCTTGGGCTTCGTGGCTCCGTAATAGTTGGTATTTTTACCGTTTGCCGAAACAAGCGCCCGTGTGGCTACCTCGAGAGCTCCTTCAGCGTATTCTTTCGACTCGGACACGCTTCGCATGATCGAGCCTTCCGACGTGATCGCTTTCTGGACGGTCCCAATATCGTTACAAGTCACTTTGTGGGATAATAGCCGGCCCGTCACATCGTAAGAGCTCTCGTAAGACACAATACGTATCTTTTCACGGAACCCGATCGTCTCGTTAATAGCCATGATATAGTCACCAGCGCGGGGCCGTGTGTACTTATATCCGGCTTGCGTGAGATCTTCCATGTCAAGCTGGACTGAAATCGAATAGGATTCGTCGACTTCTTTCTTTAGCCGTTCTAAGAGCTTGCCAGTCTCTTTATAGCGTTCGTCCGTTACAGGTTCGCCCTCAATCCGGCCATAGATCCGAGCAAGTGGGCTCTCATATTCTGAGGTATATCGGCCCAAGTCGTGGTTTTCTTCATTTTTCCACGCACCAAGGCCTTTCTTGTAAGTGATAAAGCCACCGATATTCTTTTCAATCGTGAGCTCGTTCATATTGAAATTTTTCCGGACGACCGTCGAAAGATCGGTACCGACTTTTTTCAAGATCCGGACGACTTTCCCAGTTACCGAGAATTCAAGGCCCGCTGCTTTGATAATGTCTTTAAACATTTTCAACCGGCTCGCGTTACCGAAATTCTCTTTCCGGATTGATCCCGCTTGTGCCTCGATTACATACCGATACCCGCTGTCTTTAAAAATCGCCTCGATATACACTTCAAAACGATTCGAACCGTTAAATTCTTTATAACAGTTCGAGTGCTCGAAATCGTAGAAGAATTGGTGGACCGCGTCAAACGATAGCGAAATGTTTTTTCCTTCATCTTTCGGCTTCGCGTAAATGATCTTATAGAGTTCGCCATCGAAAGTAAAGCTCCACCCACGATCTAAACGCGAAAGGACCTGCGTATTCGATACAATCGTTCCCGAGATCGATCGCTCGCCATTTACAGCGTTTTTAGTTTTTAGCTCGACTTGGGCTCCGTATCCGTTGCCCTTTTCGTCGTAAAAAGTAATCAATGATCCACCTCCTCTCTAGCGATATAGCTCTTTGAACCCGATGATCTTGACAGTCCCCTTGAAATTCGTAAACCAATTGACCGACCGGTTAGGCTTTGGCCTAATAACGAAATATTCATAATTCGTCCGGTTGTTGACGTTTAGATCTTGCGTGGCCGGCCCTTGATAGATCGCCGTTTCAACTCCTTTTAAGAGGAGCTTTTGACCAGACCTTAAAGGCGTTTCTGTGTGTCGGTAAGTGAACCGACGGCCGTCGATCTCAAGAAAGAATTCAGTATTATCAGCGTTCGCGGTCAATTCCACGACAAACGGGACTTCTAACTGGCTAAGTGGAGCCGTGCCGTTGTATGGGAAGCTGTTTGCACTAAGTGCGAGATCTCTCGGGACTGTCTCACCATATGGAAGTGTAGCTGTCACGAACGAAAACGAAACATTGTACTTGATCCCAGCTTCGGAATTTCCGATAAAGTCAAACTCGATTTGACCATCGCCCACGACGTTATAACGATATTTCCAGTTAGCGTGAGGCAACTGAGCGATATTGAGATCGCCCGTCGTCTGTCCCGGAGTCTGGAAGTCGTAAATATTGTTTACGTTTTGGTACAGCTTGGTGATATAGAAGCTATCGTCACTCAAGACCCAGCGAGACAATTCATCTTTTAAATTTAAAAAATGCTCCATTGACCCCGCTGAAAGTCTAGCCGTGACTGAAATTTTCTTTTCGGTATAAGTCAAGCCGTCGAAAATATAACCATTGCGCCCCTTAACGGTACGCCTTGATAATTCCACGGCCGGGGAAGAATCGTCGACCGTGATATTGTAAAGACCAAGGCCAGAAAGTTTCTGACTTTGGCCGTCTTTTTCAATTAATAAGTCCATCGTTCCCCCTTTACGCGAAATAAGCGTCTAGCGCCTTTTCTCGCGCGTCTTTCTCCTTGATTGTGGTATAGATCTTGTCTCCCACAATCTCGTTATGTACTTCAAATTTTTGGTTTGCAAGTTGTGAATTTTTGACCTCATCGCTCAAGTCTTCGAGAGATGAACGAACACCCGAGCTTGTCACGCTCGCGCTAGTCGTTAATACGCTATTAGTCTGATAATCTTGATCTGTGATCGCTTGTGCGTACTGACGAGCCATATCATTGATATCTGATACCCAGTCACGCATACCGATATACATACCTTCACCAGTGAAGCCCCCGATTTTCTTCATAACTCGGGAAGGCGAATGAATATCGAGCGCTGAACGCATGATTGCAGCAATATTTGAAGCAATACTAGAAGCAAGCGCATAAAGCGAACCAGCCATCGAAGCAAGACCATTGTATAGGCCTATACCAGCGTTAAAACCGACCATTTGAAGCAATGCCGGAAGATAACCAAACGAAGCCGAAATCTGAGCACAAGCCGAACTAGCAAGAGATACCGCTTGAGTCATGCTTGATTGCATGGTACTAGTAAATGCTTGCATACCGTTTTTAGCACTGTTTGTTACGTTTTGGAACGTTGACTTAAACGCGCTTTCCAACTGCTTACCAGCTGAAGAGCTTACTTGTGAGATCTTGTTTAGGCCAGCTTGAACTGCTTGGGCTGTCGCGTTCATCGCGCTTGTAACAGTCTTCTGCATATTTTGGTAATTCGTCGTGATAGATTGCGACATTTTAGAGCTTGATTGCTCGGCCTGTTGGGCCATCTTATCAAAATCTGTCTGAGCACTAATCGCCATCGCATTTGTAGCGCTCGTTGCTCCCGTTTGCATTTGTTGGAAGTTGCTTACAACGTTCGCGCTCGCTTGTTGAGCGTTTGTGGTTGCAGCCGTATTGACTCCCGTCGTGCTCGCGTTCGCATTGTTCATCAACTGATTCAACTCGTTACTTGCGTTTGCGTTTAACTGGTTGATGTTGCTCGTTACGCCTGTATTCATCTGTCCAGTTTGAGCAAGTGCGTTTGCGTTCATCTGGTTGAATGACGCGTCCGCATTTGCAGCAAGCTGTTGCATATTCATAGTCCCGTCAGTGTTTAACTGACCGAAATTAGTCGAGGCGGTTTGTTGCAACTGAGTTGTGCTGTCCATCGCATTTGTGGCCATCTGACTCATATTGCTTGTAACGCCAAGGCTCATATTAGACGTTGACGCGATCGTATTCGCGCTCATCTGATCGTAAGAAGTCGAAACGTTAGTACTAGCGGTTGAAGCGTCGGTACTTAACTGTGTTGTCGTTTCCGAACTCTTCGTCTTGATATGTTCCGCGGTATTATTGATCGATTCTTCTGTTTTCTTACCGCCTTCATCTGACTTACCAGTGATCCAGTCCCAGATACCACCGAAGAAGTTACCGATAGCGTCTGCTACGGCTTTCAAGGCCTCTGGTACGAAATTAAGTAAGGCTGCTCCGAACCCTTTAATGATCTCCCAAGCGGCTGTTACGATGTTAGGCAAGCCTTTAATGATCGCAAGAGCGAGCTGTACGACTAATTGAGCCCCTGCCATGATTAATTGTGGCAAGGCTTGAGCAAGTCCACGGATCATCTGACCGATGATTTGTACTGCACTTTGTACAATCTGTGGTAAAGAACTAATGATCCCTTGAACGAGACTTACAATTAACTGAATACCACCTTGCAAGATCGTTGGTAAGTTTGACAAGATCGTTTGCATAAAGCCGATAATGACTTGTGTCCCCATCTCAATGATCGCTGGTAAGGCTTGAACGATACCATTTACGATATTCATCAAGATTTGAATCCCTTGTTCGAGGATTTGCGGGAATTGCGCTTGAATGTTTGTGACGAAGTTAGTTACAATCTGTTGCGCCGTTGTAAGGATCTGTGGTAAGTTTTGCAAAATACCTTCAGTAATGCTGAGAAGTAACTGCATACCAATAGCGAGGAGCTGTGGCAATGCTGAAAGTAAGCTGTTGACCAAAGTCCCGATAACAGTTACCGCGGACGAGATCAACGATCCTGCATTTTGGCCCACACCTTGAACGAGGCTTGCGATCAACTGAATACCAGCGTCAACGATTGCCGGGAACATTGTTGCGAATCCTTGCGCGAGTTTGGCCACTAGATCAGCACCCGAAGCGATCAAGCTCGGTAATTGACTAGTAATGCTATTTACAAGGTTTTGAATAATTAACGGCCCTTTAGTCGTTACTGTGGTAATTAACTGATCGATCTGTTGCCCGAATTGTTGGTTAATTAGACCAAGGCCAGCGAGGACTAGACCAAGAATAGCGGCCGGACCGATTGACGCGAGGGCAATTCCCATAACGGAAGCGATCCCAGTTGTCATCATTCCAAGGACTGATAGCCCTTGCGAAGCAGCACCACCAAGTGCACCCGGAATACCGCCGATTTTACCAACGAAGCTCGAAATGAATCCGCCAGCCGTGCTAAATGCACTTGAGGCGACCGATCCGAGAGCCATTGTCTTACTTGCGACTATTCCCATAACGCCAGTAAGCGAAGTTAAACCGCGAACCGCTGGACCAAAGACGAACGCACCAATAAGACCAGTTACAGCCGGTTTAAGGGCTTCCATGGTCCCTTTAAACTTGTTCGCTTGCTCGTCGGTCATTTTAGTTCCGTTAAGGAATTGATTCAATGCCGGATTTAATGAGTTTAGAGCGTCTAAAAAATTCTGCAAACCTTTAGAATTTGAAATTTTATCGACTAGCTTATCAATCCATTTTACGAGCGTCGTTAATACTGGTAAGACTGCCGTCCCTACTGTGATCTGAAGCGTTTCCCAAGAACCACTTAAAGCCTCAACGGCCCCTTTTAAGTTGTTGAGCTTTTCAGCCGCTACTTGTGCTGCGCTTACTTTGTCGATCGCGGCTTGCATATTGTTTGCGCCGTCTGCCCCCTCGTTCATCGCGATAGTTGCAGCACGAACCGCGTCGGTACCGAACATGGTTTTCAAGGCCATTTGCTTTTCAGCGTCAGTCAATCCGCCCAAGTGCTCTTTCAAAACTTGAGAAATCTCAGCGAATGACTTGATTTTACCTTCAGCCGTGAAGAACTTATTCGCGCCATCCTCGGTCACAATTCCGAGATCCATCATCATATTTCGCTGTGCTTTCGTCTGCGGTTGCAGATTCATAAGCATAGTTTTAAGTGATGTACCGGCGTCTGATCCCTTGAGCCCGTTTTGAGCAAAGACTGCGAGGGCGTTCGTGGTATCGCGGAACGATAGACCAAGCCCAGAAGCGACCGGAGCGACCATGGAAAGACCATATTTCAGCTCGTGGACGTCTGTCGCTGACGCGTTAGCAGCTCCCGCAAGTTGGTTTGCTGCCTGTGTGGCCGTCATGCCGTCACGTTTAAACGCGTTTAACGCTGTCGAAGTAATTTCAGCGGCTTCTTTCAGATCCAATTCCCCAGCCGTGGCCAAGTTTAGGGACGCTGTGAGTCCACCGTTTAGAATATCTTTCGTTGAGACCCCGGCTTTTGCAAGTTCGCCGATCGCGTCCGCTGCGTCCGCTGCGCTGAAGGCTGTATCTGCTCCGGCTTTAATTGCGGCGTCGTTGAATTTCTTCATCGTTTCCGCACTTTCACCAGTAACGGCCTTGATATTGCTCATTTTGGCCTCAAATTCAGCAGCTTTCGAAACAGTACTCTTGATCGCTTGTTTCCCAAGGTCAAAGAGTTTGTAAGCAGCAGCCACACCTAAAACTTGCTTGAGCAAATTCGTTGACGCGCTCGCCGCTTGGTTCGTGTGACTTACAATCCCCGTTAACGCGCTGACGGCTTTCTGGCCTGTCGTGTGAAAGGCATTTCCGAGCTTCCCGCTTACGTTACTAGCGAGGTTGTTGACGGAAGAAAGGATTCTGCCACCGAAGGAGTTTTGAACCCGTTCTGCGAAGCTGTTAGCCTTGCTGGTTAAGTTGGTAAACATACTGGACCACGAAGAGTTGATCGGGTTTAATACCTTTTGACCAAGCGCACTCGTAAGATTCCCAGTCGTGGACTGAATACGAGCTTCTAGCCGGGCCATAGCGTCCCCGATAGCCCCGAAAGCCGTCTTATACGATCCGGACATATTATTTGCTGAATTCGTAAAGACTGAGCCCAGACTGTGGACTTTAGAGCTGATCCGTTGTGCCATTGAGTCAACACTATTTGCCATTTCAGCAAACGCGCTCTTTGGCGATTTGATCGCTTTTGAAATATCAAAATCAAAAGCCTTTTTAATTTTCGAGTTAATACCGGCCCCGAGAGAAGAGACGTCGTTTTTCATCGTTCCGAAAACTGATTTAAGATCAGCCGAAACGCGAGTAAATGCCTTTCTTATGGGGTCGGGTAATTTTGCGCCGATGTTTGAAGAGATACGCTGTAACTCTCCGAGGGCGATTTTGAATCCACCGGTCAAACCTTGGCCGATCTTGGATCCGATATTTTGGTTGCTGTTTGCGAGCCGGTTCATAAGCTGACCAACTTCACGAATCATCTGATTAGCGCTTTTTGACGCCTCTTGCGCCGCGTTTTGAAATGCTTTACGCGTCGAACTCACGACGTCGCTCATTGCCTTTTCATAACCGGTTAAATCCGCGCCGATAATCGCTTCAATCGATCCATCAAAAGCCATCGCCCCACCTCCTATCTATCTATTTCTGAAATGTTCATTAAGACGCTCAATCTTCTCGAGCATACCTTGAGAGCTTCCGCGCTCTTCGCGTTGTCTGAATAATCGACGGACTTTCTCGCGATCCTTTTTCTTGCTCAACTTGCCGAAGTCCGCTTTTTTAGCGTTCAACGTATAGCGAAGATTGAAAGCAAGCTCGACGAGGTTTTCCCTCTCTTCGATCGCTCGATAATAAAGGCCCTCGCGAATTGCGTCAAGCTCGTTCTTTGTACATGAAAAAATAACATTCGGGTCAGTCAGACCCAAACGCGCACATTCGATTAAGAGATTGCGTTTCTCAATCGTCCAATTTGCGCCTCTGTCTGCTCGATCTGAAGCTCCGCTTGTGCTTTGTCCTCCGCTGTTTCGGCTTTGGCCTTGAGATACTTCAATCCCAGCTCGAGATTTTCTAAGTATTTCGAAACTTTCTCTTTGAAAAAACCAGAATCAACCATCTCTTCCTCAAGTGCTTCGAATAGTGGCTCTGTGCTTTCTGCTCCGAGATCTTCCATCTTGTCCGCGATCGCTTTGATAGCTTCTTCATCACTTACGGCTTTCGCTTTTTTGCTTGCGCATAGCTTGATAAGATCCACAAGAGCCGAATCATTACGATCAACCACACGAAGGAATAGAGCGCCAACCCCATCTTCATTGCGTGTTCCGTCTGGGCCTTGAGATCCCAAGTCACGATTGACCTTGTACATGGTCATATAGTCAAATTTGATCTCGATTGTGCGACTTCCGACTGTAAATTCCATTGAATAACTCCTTTTTGTCAAAAAAATAAAAGCAAAAGGGCTTCCGAGGCCCCTTTGCTTGAAAAATTAGCGTGTGATATTGTTGTAATCGCCTGTTGTTTCGCCCGGGTTTTGGTACTCGTAAACGTCGTTCAACATTGCGATTTCTTCCGTTGAAAGCGGGAACTTACCATCACGAAGACGACCAACGATCCCCACTGTATAGCTAAGTTTAACGAATCCGCCGACCGCGTCGTCGAATTCTACATCGTCCGTGATTTTACCATATCCAAATTGTGCTGGATAAGTGTCTTTCCCGGTTGAAGTATCTTTGACTGATTCGTCGACGGTAACACGCCAGATCTTCAATGATTCACCGGTTTTCTGTGCGTCAAGCACGGTTTGGACCGACGGATCTTTTGGTGCAAGGTATTGAGCCAACTCCATAGAGTGCTCATCGGTTGCTTTTTCAAGCAAGCGCCCTTGTTGTGTTTGTTCGTCAATGTATTCACCACCCATGGTAGTGGTTCCATCTGTACGGTAAGCCGGAAGCATTGCTCCGTTACCTTTTTCAGCGTGGATTGATTGAATGAAATAAAATACTTTTTTACCTACGATCGGTTTTGCGATCGTAATTTTAATTTTTGCTTTTTCTTCTGCTTCACCCATTTATAAAGTGCTCCTTTTAAAATATTGTATCTGTTAATGCAATGACGATATGATAGACTTCACGGCCGATCGTATCGTCTAAGAGTACGCTCGCGCTTACGTTTTGATTGTGGCCAAGCCTTCGAAGGGCCTCTGATTTGACCTTCTCGACCCCGGCCCGGCTTTCCGTGCCTGGCAAGAAGATATCAATCTGTACGCTCATATCCTCGATTATAAGCCCCGTTTGAGCTGTTTTTGATGTGTCCGAGCTAGATTGCCCAATCACCAAAAACGGCTCGAGTGTGTCTTGTTTTGGTAGCTTAAATTTGATTGGGATATTGAGTGGCTTCAATCGTTCGCGTAAATCTGCGAGCATTTGAACTGAAGGCGTTTCGTTTGCCATGAATCACCTCCTAAACATTTTATGAAGGCGAGAAAAAAGAACCTCGCTTTCTTCTTTGACGGCTGGACCAAGAAACGGCTGGGCCTTCATCTTCCGAGTTCCAAGCTCCACATAGACCGAATAACCAGCGGGAGACGTTACTTTGTACCGTAACATACCCAACCGAGCGACAAAGATCCCATTTCGCATGAATCCGGTATCGACTGCTGCTTTCATTTTGGCTTTTCGTTCCACACGCAAGGTCGATCTGTTCAATTCTGCCGATACAGCCCGACGCGCTTCCCGTGGCTTGTTTTGGACCTTTCGAATGAACTTGTCCAAGCCTTTTACAGTATATGAAAAACTCATAGGTAGATCACCGTGCTATTATGATGATATCGTTTGCCCTTGATTTTGAGCCTGTGGCCGTTATAAATCACTTCCGAAAAGCCCTTATATGTACCTTGTAAGTGCAATTTGAACGAATCAAAGTCGTACTTACCAAAGAGCCCCATCATCTCATAATTAGATAATGAGTTGCGCATACAAGGGACTGGAAAACTCTTCTTTGTTTCCGTGCTCTCAAGCAATTCGTCCTCTGGCTCTTCCTCAAAGATCAAAGTCACGCGTTCGTTATAGATCATACACGCGCCCCCTTTAAATGAATCGAGCGATTCCGCGGGCCCGATGTTTGATTGCAAGGCCTTGTAATACTGCCTTATGCTCATCTGTTAGATAGCTAGACTCCCAAGTAAAGCTCCGGCCTTCCTCGCTGTCCGCTGTCGCGCCTTCCGAGTTTAGTCGATTAAAGCGACTGACGGCAACGTCTCGAAGGATATAAGCCACGCTCTCGGGCAATTCCTCGAGTGCTGTTTCCGAGAATTGATTGACGTAAGCGATCATACGCTCGAAGCTATCCCGTACTATTAGGGTCAAAAGATCGTCTTGTTCTTGGTCAGCTTTGGGAATACCTTTCAAGAGTCGAAGCTCTTCCGTTACTTGATCGATATTGATT
>ERZ772932.795-NODE-795-length-16193-cov-3.956934_pt1 | contig 16193 bp, 10 predicted proteins | sample MGYA00511684_ERZ772932 | MGnify/ENA primary metagenome ERZ772932 (study PRJEB29015, sample SAMEA2738078) | human oral metagenome | biome: human oral; feature: human-associated habitat; material: saliva | place: China | collected 2210 ...
GCGATTTTCTTTCTTGAGCGACCAGTAAAGATAGGCAATGCAGCCAATCAGGACGATACTGGCAAAAATAGATCCTTCAGCACCAAAAGCCCCACCAGATAGCAAATCCACAGAAGATTGTGAGTTATAGTTCAAAATTGAGGTAGATGCTCCTTGACCACTGACCTGAATACCGTAGATATTTCCTTGCACAAAATTCCAAGCGCCGTGCATACCAGCCAGTACCCACATATTGTCATACTTGAGCATAAGGAAACAAGCAAAGATACCGTCTAGTATGATATTGACAATAGAAAGAATGCTCACGCCAGGGTTAAAAAGGTGCAGAGCCCCGAATAGAGCACTGGAAATCAAGATACCAATGAAGATATTTGACTTAGTGCTAACTGCTGGAAAGAGCCAACCACGCGTCACTAGCTCTTCTGTCCCACCTTGGAGAATCCAGAAAGGAATGATAGCTACAACAAAAATCAAAGACTGCAAGCTAACCTGACCTAATTTCAGACTGCCTGTCCCCGTAACTAAGAGCAAGACCACAACCATTGAGAACTGAACCGCTCCTATAAGGAAGCCTTTGAGGAGATTTTTGAACCAGTCTTCTTTGTAAAATCCCAGACTAGAAAAAGGACGCTTCTCACGATATCGAACCCAGAGGAAGACTGCTAGGGCGATAAAGAAGAAACCAGCTAGCTGAAAAAAGACTGTATAGGGAGCAAGCACCGCCATTGCTTCTGCTCGATTAACTGTAGGATCTGCAAAACCAATCAAGAGTCCGACAACTATTCCAATTGGTAACAACCCGACAAAACTTAAAATTCCTCCTCCATAAACAAAACCAATAGCGATTAAAATAGCTAACCAAACTGGTGGGATATAGCGCGATTGCTTGATAGCATCCAGCATACGAGATTTAAACATATACACATTCCTTTCCTTGTTTGAATTTATTATAGCATATTATTTTAGGATGAGCAAAAGCTAGCCATCAATACTATTTCTGAGCCATTCTCACAAACACTGTCAAGCTACCGTCTTTTTTCATCTTGATAAGCAAGTAAAAAACGGCCAGCAAGAGAATGAGCGAGCTGAAAATAGAAGCTTCAGCGCCGAAAGCTCCACCAGTCAACCAGCTCCATTCTGACTTAGGGATAAAGTTCAGGACTGCCGCGTCAACGCCAGTACCACTAACGCTGAAACCGTAGATATTGCCTTGGCTAAAGTTCCAAGCAGCATGAAGTCCTATAATCCCCCAGACATTGTCCGTCCTAAGCAGATAGAGACTTGCAAAGAGGCCAAATATGGCAATGTTAATAATGGGAAGAATACCAATATCTGGATTGCCTAGGTGTAGAAGTGCAAAGAGCAGGCTTGAAGTCAGCAAACCGATAGGCAGGTTGGTCTTTTTGACAGCAACTGGCAGCAGCCAAGCCCGTGTCACTAGCTCTTCTGCTCCACCCTGAATCATCCAAAGCGGAAGCAAAATCAAGATATAGAGAAAAGGTTCCAGCGTCAGCTGTCCCCATTCAAAAGAGCCAGCTCCGCTCAACAGCATAAGCAGAGCGACTAGACTAAAGAGGAGAAAACCTAATCCCAAGCCTTTACCGAGCTCCGTCAATCCGCCTTTTTTGACAAAGCCAAGAGTCACAAGCGGTCGTCCTTCAGCCCAGCGCACCCAAAGAAAGATAGCCAGTATCATAAATACAAAGCCAAATAAGAGAAAAGGCAGGGCAAAATTGAAGAAGATTTCAAAGAACCCTCCTTGCCCTAAGAAACCTAGCATAAGACCAAGTACAGCTGAAATTGGCTCCAAAGCCAGATAGGCCAACTGCTGTCCTCCTTGCACGAAAACAATCGCCAGTAAAAGAGACAAAATATAAGGAGGGACAAAGCGAGCTTGATTGACTCCATCCAAGATACGTGATTTTTTCATAAGAACCTCATTCTATCCTTGCTTTCATTTATTTCCAGTATAGCAGACTTTGCTCTAAGAACAAAGAAAAGTTGCGGATCAACTTACAAAAATAGAGAGTTTATATGTCAGAAAACCTAACATAAAAACAGGAGAAATTTGCCTAATCAGTGATTTTCTGCTATAATGCTAGAATGCTAAAAAGGAGGAAGAAAATGAAGAAAAAATTCTTAGCAGTCTTGCTAACATTATTTCCATTTTTTGCGTTAGGGGCGACAGCCCAGGCAGATACGGTCAAAATCGTATCTGATACTGCTTACGCACCATTTGAATTTAAAGATTCTGATCAGACTTACAAGGGGATTGACGTTGATATCATCAACAAGGTCGCAGAAATCAAGGGATGGGACATTGACATGAGCTTCCCGGGCTTTGATGCAGCTGTCAATGCCGTCCAAGCTGGTCAAGCGGACGCCATCATGGCTGGTATGACCAAGACAAGCGAGCGCGAAAAAGTCTTTACCATGTCTGATACCTACTATGACACCAAGGTCGTTATCGCGACGACCAAGGCAAACACCATCAGCAAATATGAACAGCTGAAAGGAAAGAAAGTCGGTGTCAAAACAGGAACCGCTGCCCAGCGTTTTCTTGAGAAGAACAAGGATAAGTATGGCTACACTCTAAAAACCTTTGATACGGGTGACTTGATGTATAACAGCCTTTCTGCTGGTGATGTCGATGCAGTGATGGATGATCAGCCTGTCATTGAGTACGCCATCAATCAAGGCCAAAACCTGAAAATTTCTATGAAGGGTGAGGCTGTTGGAAGCTTTGCTTTCGGTGTCAAAAAAGGCAGCAAGCACGAGCACCTAGTTACTGAGTTTAACGAAGCTTTGGCCCAGATGAAGGAAGACGGCAGTCTGGATGAAATCATTAATAAATGGACGGCTTCTAAAGGCAGCTCTGACTCAGCTGTTCCAGAGACTTCTACTCCTGCTGGTCAAAAAGCTAGTCCAACAAAAGACAAATACATCATTGCCAGCGACTCATCTTTTGCTCCTTTTGTCTTCCAAGATGACAGCAACCAATATACTGGTATTGACATGGAGCTGATTAAGGCTATTGCCAAAGACCAAGGCTTTACTGTGGAAGTAACCAACCCTGGCTTTGATGCAGCTATCAATAGCGTTCAGACCGGTCAGGCTGACGGAATTATCGCCGGCATGTCTGTCACCGATGCCCGCAAGAAAACTTTTGACTATTCCGATCCTTACTACACAGCCAACTCTATCTTGGCAGTCAAGGACAGCAGCAATATCAAGTCCTACGAGGAACTCAAGGGCAAAACCGTCGGTGTCAAAACTGGTACCGCTTCTCAGACTTTCCTTGAGGAAAACAAGAGCAAGTACGGCTACTCTATCAAAACATTCTCAGATGCAGCTTCCATGTATGACAGCCTTAACACTGGCTCCGTCGCAGCTGTGATGGATGATGAGCCTGTTGTCAAATACGCTATCAAACAAGGCAAGAAACTTAAAACACCTATCGAAGGTACACCAAGCGGCCAAGTCGCTTTCGCAGTTAAAAAAGGCAGCAATCCTGAGTTGATTGAGATGTTTAACAATGGACTGGCCAACCTCAAAGAAAGCGGCAAGTACCAAGAGATTTTAGACAAGTATCTGGCTAGCGAGGAAAAAGAATCCACTGTAGATGAGTCCACTATTTGGGGCTTGCTGCAAAATAATTACCAAGAACTTCTTAAAGGTCTGGGAGTGACGATTGCTTTGGCACTGATTTCATTTGCGATTGCTATGGTCATCGGGATTATCTTCGGTATGTTCAGCGTCAGCCCTTATAAACCGCTGCGCTGGATTGCAGAAATCTTTGTCGATGTCATTCGTGGTATTCCACTGATGATTGTGGCAGCCTTTATCTTCTGGGGTATTCCTAACTTAATTGAATCCATGACTGGACAACAAAGCCCAATCAACGCTTTCGTTGCAGGAACTATCGCCCTCTCTCTCAATGCCGGCGCCTATATCGCTGAAATTGTCCGCGGGGGTATCCAAGCCGTACCCGTTGGACAGATGGAAGCCAGCCGCAGCTTGGGGATTTCCTACTCAAAGACCATGCGGAAGATTATCCTGCCACAGGCAACCAAGATTATGCTGCCAAACTTTGTCAATCAGTTTGTCATCGCACTCAAGGATACAACCATAGTCTCAGCCATTGGACTGGCCGAGCTCTTCAAAACGGGTAAGGACATCATCGCCCGCAACTATCAGAGTTTCCGCATGTATGCTATCCTAGCCGTGCTCTATCTTATTATTATCACGCTCTTGACCCGCTTGGCAAAACGTTTAGAAAAGAGGATTAAGTAATGGCAAAATTAAAAATCGATGTGAACGATCTTCATAAATATTACGGGGAAAATGAAGTCCTAAAGGGGATTACTGCTAAATTCTACGAGGGAGATGTGGTCTGCATCATCGGCCCTTCTGGTTCTGGTAAGTCAACCTTCCTGCGCAGTCTCAATCTGCTAGAGGAAGTGACCAGCGGGACCATCACAGTTGACGGCTTTGATCTGACGGACAAAAAGACTGACGTGGATCTGGTCCGTGAAAATATCGGTATGGTCTTCCAGCACTTCAACCTCTTCCCGCACATGACTGTTCTGGAAAACATTACCTTTGCTCCTGTTGAGCACAAGCGCTTGACCCAAGACGAAGCAAATAAGCTGGGTATGGAGCTTTTGGAAAAGGTCGGCTTAGCTGATAAGGCAGATGCCAGCCCTGACAGCTTATCGGGCGGTCAAAAGCAGCGGGTAGCTATTGCTCGCGGTCTGGCCATGAATCCAGATATCATGCTCTTTGACGAACCGACTTCTGCCCTTGACCCTGAAATGGTCGGCGATGTTCTCAACGTTATGAAGGATTTGGCCCAGCAAGGTATGACCATGCTGATTGTGACCCATGAGATGGGCTTTGCCCGTCAGGTAGCCAACCGCGTTATCTTTACCGCTGATGGTGAATTCCTAGAGGATGGCAAGCCTGACCAAATCTTTGACAATCCACAGCATCCACGTCTCAAGGACTTCTTGGACAAGGTGCTGAATGTATAAAACCAAACGAAGAGCCAGCTTATATGCCGGCTCTTTTCTTGTTTCAAAATTTTTAAACTACATCACCCACCATTGGTAAAGCGACCAATAGAGGATATTGGCAACGATAGCTAGAGCAGATAGGCTAGTCATGACCGTCAGGAAGAGGCGACCTTTTCCAAGACTCTTTCGAGCCTTGCTAAAGAGCGGATAAACCGCACATCCTGCTAAGAACAAGCCCAGACCGGCAAAGACCATATAGCGCCAAGATTGAACAATTGAGTAATCCTGATTCATGGCAGCCAGTAAAAGCAGAATGAGATTGCCAGCAAACAGCAGCATTCCTAGAGAAGTCAGACAATTCCAGACCTTCCAAGAGCGCGGAGCCGAACTTTTTGCTTTACGCAGGATGAGACGGAAACCGCCAATCAAAGAACTAATCAAGGCATTTCCCAAAGCAAACACGAGCGCCAGAGCTCCGAGAAACACGACTAGATAATGCCTAAAGAGAACTGAATCGGAAATCCTTTCTGCATTAAGGACACCAAATTCGAGGCGGTCAGCACCTTGGCTTCGGTCAATAGTCCAGAAAGTGCTCAGCAGATCCGGCTGATCTGAGACTTTATTTATCTTTTGGATGGCTCCGGGAATCATGAGCATGAAGGACAGCGGACCACTATTATAGCTTCTCAGATAGTGGTAAGAGCCGGGCTTGAACTGCTTTTTAGTAGCTTCGCTGACAGTCTGCATCTTGCCAAATATCAGCTCCGGCATTTGAACATTGTAAACTTGTTCATACAGTTGATTGGTTAAAATAACTTGACCGATGCCATTTTTCAGATCCAAGTAAAGATAGCTAGAAAAGCCATCAGCATTACCACTGTGACCCAGCAAGGTAACACCGTAGTGACTAGCCCAAAAGCCATGAGCATTACGAACAATATCCGTACCAGGGTGGGTAGAGGTTGTTGAGTAAAGCTCGGCCCAAGTTTCTGGACGATGAAAGAGCGTCTTACGTTCCAGCAAGGCCTGGGCGAATTTCTGCAGGTCTCCTAGAGTCCCCACAGTCCCTCCAACTGGGTACATCCAGAGCTTAAATGGTGTATCACCCAAGAGCTTACCTTGGTCATCATAGCCCTTGTCCTCCTTGCGCTTTTCCTGTACATAAGCGTTGTCCGATAAGTCAGGCAAGATAGCAGTCCGATCCATGCCCAGCGGCTCAAAAACATGCTCATGGACATAGTCTGCATACTTCTGCCCAGAAATCCGCTCCACGATATAAGATGCTAAAGCCGTGCTGTAGTTAGAGTATGATGTTGTCGTACCTGGCTCAAAGGACTGAATAGGCTGGTAATCGCGGAACTGCTCTTCCAAGTCGCTCTTGTCTCCCTTTTTGTAGAGTGGCATTTCATCAAAACCAGCCTGATGGTTCATCAGATCCAGCATGGTGATAGGCTTATCATAACGAAGATTGCGGAGAAAGCCCTCTGGCAGATAAGTTTTGATGTCTGCTTCCAGGTCGATTTTGCCCTCTTCCCAGAGCTGCATGACCGATACCCAGACCGTCAGTTTAGTGATTGAAGCCCATTCAAAAACACTGTCATCGTCAACTTTGACTTTGTTTTCCTTATCCACATAGCCAAAATTTCCCTTGTAGATTGTTCCGTTTTTATCAAAGACTGCTGTTGCCATACCAGCTGTTGTTTTTTCATGTTCCTTGACAAAACTTTCGATTTTCTGACCGATTTGGCTGCGCTCCGTGCCAGAAGGGAGCTTCTGCTCCTCAGCTAAAACAGCGCTCGGTCGGAAGATTCCTAGCGTCAAAATGGTTAAAAGAATGATTAAAATAGATTTTTTCATGAGAGACTCCTTTGTGCAATGGAGCTGCGCTTATTACAGACCCCACCACTGATAAAGTGACCAGTAGAGAATATTGACAACGATAGCTAGAGCTGACAGACTAGTCAAGACAGTCAGGTAGAGTCGGCTCTTACTCAGCCCTTTTCTTGCCTTGGTCAGAAGTGGGAAGACTGCACAGCCAGCCAGAATCAATCCCAGACTGGCAAAGACAATATAGCGCCAGCTAGCTAGAAAGCTCAGATCGTCGGTAGCAAATGTGTTAAAGAGGAGGAAGAAGTTTATAGCCACACCTACTCCAGCTAAAGAAGTTAGGTAAGTCCAGATACGAAGAGGTTTTGGTGTTTTAGATTGACCTTTTTTGAAGACCAAGCGGAAGAGATCCAGTCCGCCCCGTGCCAAAAAGAGAATGATACTGAAAACGATTCCGGCTGCCGCTGAAATAAGCAAGGACCAGTCTTTCAGAATCTCGCTATCCTTGACTCTGAAGTTGTCTCCATAGGAAGCTGTTATCTTAGTCTCATCTCCACTACCGCTGACTACTGAAAAATTCTGAGTCAAAAGCGGATTGTCCTTGGATTTCTCAACAAATTGAGTGTAAAGCAAAATTCTGGAGATAGACATAGGACCACTGGCAAAGTTGCGAGCAGATCGGTAATTTCCAGACTGGAATTTGTCAAAGGTGGCTGAGTCCGTCTTTTTCTTAGGTCCAAAAACCAAGGCTGGCATTTCATAGTTATAAACCAACTCATGATCTTGATTCGTCATAACGGTCATACCTATACCATTTTTCAAGTCCAGCAAAATATAAGATGAGTAGCCAGTCGAGTTTCCCCCATGGCCAACAAGCGTCGTGCCGTACTCCCGTGTCCAAAAACCGTGCATATTGAGCGGCATATCCGTTCCTGGATAATTCGAGGTTGCTGTGTAGAGAGTTGTCCAAGTCTCAGCATGCTTGAAAAGCTTTTCTTTCTTCAAAAGCGCTTGGGCAAACTTCTGGAAGTCAGCCAAAGTGGAAACGGCATTCCCCGCTGGGTAAAGCCCAAGATGGAAATAGCTAGTGCCCATAGATGTCTGACCGTCCGCCCGATAAGAGATCTGCTCCATCCGCTTCTGGTAAATCTTTGGATTTTCCTTAAAGTCGGCTGATAGAGCAGTGTCTTTCATCCCTAGTGGTTGAAAGATATGCTCATGGACATAGGCCGAGAAGTCCTGACCGGATATTCTCTCAACGATATAGGCTGCCAGACTAGCTGAAAAGTTCGAGTAGGCTGTCATGGTGCCTGGTTCGTAAGACTGTTCTGGCTGATTAACTGCCAGAATCTCTTCAATAGACAAGCCCTTATCTTCCTTGTAGGCGTGGGTAGACTCGCCAAAGCCGGCCTGATGGTTCATGAGGTCTGTCATAGTGACGGGCTTGTCGTAGCGCAAAGTCTTCATAAATCCCTCTGGCAGATAGGTGCGAATGTCTTCGTTAAGGTCAATCTTGCCCTCTTCCCAGAGCTGCATGACGGAGACCCAGATAGTTAGTTTCCCTACTGACCCCCATTCAAAGACACTGCTGTCGTCGGCTTTAATGCCTTTTTCCTTGTTCATATATCCAAAACTGCCTTGGTAAATAGTCCCGTCCTTGTCAAAAACGGTTGTTGCCATACCGGCTGTCGTCTTTTCATGTTCCTTGACAAAGTCTTGGATTTTCTGATCGATTTTGTCACGGTCCGTACCAGACGGCAGCTTCTGTTCTTCAGCCAAGGCGGTAACTGGCCGGAAGAGTCCTAGAGTTATAATCGTTAGAAGCGTTAGAATAAATGATTTTTTCATGATATTTCCTTTCTATTTAGCTTCAACAATCGCATAGGCGATACTTCTGTATACCATTCGGATAAAAATTCTTAACATAGCTTTCTCCTTTCTTATGCAATAATTTACACAATCTAGTCAAAGGTCACAGTTTCTACAGCCACCATCGTCGCTTCATCTTGCTTGACATGTTCCTGAATCTTTTGGACAATCTCAATGGCCGCTGTGTTAGACTTCAAGGATTGCTCCATCGTCTTAGCTTGAGGCGTTTTTACAAGTCCCAGGCTTAGGACCGTCAAAAGCCAGAGAAATAAAGTTTTTGGCATGGTTTCTTACTCCTTAGATACAATTTAAAATGACGACTGGAATCTATCAATTTCCAGCTCTTCTTTTCTTTTACAAATTTTAGGCCTATTTGTATAATCATTTTATATATATTATTTTTATATACAAGATTATTATATATAATTTTCGAGTATATGTCAAATTTTTATATAATTAAAAAATTATATATTAAAATCATCTTAAATGGCTTTAAATCAATATCCTTAGAGAATTTATAAAATAGTATCCAAAAAAACTTTTAAAAATTTTTATTTTTTTGAAAGCGCTTGACGAATCTACTATCTTTTGCTAGACTTAAGACAGAACTATTTCGGAGGTACACGGAGACATGAAAAATTAAGTCTATTTTTTAAAGGAAACTTTATTTAGTAGATTTTGTCATGTTTCTGCATATCCGCGGGATGTTCATTTTTTGTGCTTTCTAGCTTCTATTTGCTTATCTTTAGATTAATCTTGTCACTCCTATGACAGTGCAAGCTGGAAGCCTATAGACGAATAATCCTACTTGGACGCTCCTGTGTCTGCTTTGTGCAATCTCAACAGCTCTGCTAAATAAAGCAGGGCTGTATTTTGTGTTAAAAAACGAAGGAGACATCTATGCTTCAAATAAGAAATCTAATCATTACCCATCTAAAAGACCTGAAGGAGTTAGTCAAAGATTTGTCACTGACTGTCAATCAAGGAGACAAGGTCGCTATTATCGGTGAGGAGGGCAATGGCAAGTCCACCCTGCTCAAGCTCCTGCTAGACGAGCGACTGGTCAGCTCCTATGTCAGCTACAGCGGACAGATTGATAAGTCCTATACTGCTGCTGTCTACTTACCCCAGCAGCTACCTTCAGAGGATGCCCAACTGACGCTCAATGACTATTTCTTTGCTGATTTTGAGACAGAGCTGGACTATGCCAAGCTCTACCGCTATGCTGGAGAGCTAAACTTTGACAGCCAGCGTTTTGCCAGTCAGCAGCAGCTCTCTAGCCTATCTGGAGGAGAAAAGCTTAAAGTCCAGCTTATCAAGAAACTAGCCAGCGATTGGGACATTCTCTTTCTTGATGAGCCCTCTAATGACCTTGATCTCGAAACTCTGACATGGCTGGAAAACTTTATCAGCCACAGCCAGAGAACGGTCCTTTTCGTCTCTCACGACGAGCATTTCCTCGCTCAAGCTGCAACTAAGATTGTTCATCTGGAGCGAATCAAAAAGAAACAGGAAGCTAGAACCAGCGTCAAGAGTCTGGACTATGAAAACTATCGCACTCAACGTCAGGAAGCCTTTGAAAAACAGGGACAATTGGCACGGAAAGAGAGGGAAGAACACGCCAAGACCATGGAAAAACACCGACGAGTTAAGCAGAGTGTGGAGCATACTTTACGAAACACCCATGATGCTACTGCAGGTCGACTGGTAGCTAAGAAAATGAAAAATGTTCTCTCACAGGGCAAGCGATTTGAAAAGGCAGCTGCTGAAATGACCGAAATCCCGACACAGGAAGAGGCCATCAGCCTTCACTTCTCAAACATAGAAGCTCTGCCATTGACCAAAAGAATCCTAAAATTAGAAGGAATGAAACTGGAAACAAACGAGCGACAACTGGCGGAGAACCTGACTCTGGAGGTCTGCGGCCAGGAAAAAATCGGACTGATTGGTGCTAATGGTGCAGGAAAATCCACTTTGCTTAAGGAAATATGGAAGATCCTGCGTGAGCGGACAGACATGCGAGTAGGCTACATGCCCCAACACTATGGCGACTTGCTGGATAACGAAAGCTCTCCTTTGGACTTTCTGGCTCCCTCTGGCGACAAGGCTCAGGAGGAGAAAATTCTGACCCATCTAGCTAGTCTCCAGTTCACGCGCGACGAGGCTCGCCACCAGATTGGGCAGCTTTCTGGAGGTCAAAAAGCCAAGCTCCTCCTGCTCAAACTAATCCTAGATCGCCCTAATTTTCTCATATTGGACGAGCCCACCCGCAACTTCTCTCCCACCTCTCAGCCTCAGGTTCGCCAGCTTTTGGCGACCTATCCTGGCGCCATTATCGCTGTCTCCCACGACCGAATCTTTCTCAAAGAAGTCTGCCAGAAGATTTATCGACTTACGGAGGAGGGATTGGAAGAAGTTGAACTATAAGCAAAAAGAGTTGGAAATTCCAACTCTTTTAGTTTCATTTAGCATCAATCTTTGAACTTTAATAAAGCTCCCCTTCTACTCCTGCGCCGTCTGCATTTGGTAATAGACACCTCTGGCTGCCATGAGCTCCTGATGATTCCCATGTTCGACGATATTGCCATCTACCATGACGAGGATGATGTCAGCATTTTGAATAGTAGACAGGCGGTGGGCGATGATAAAGCTAGTACGTCCCACCATGAGCTTGCTGAAAGCCTCCTGAATCAAGACTTCTGTCCGAGTATCGATGGAGGAAGTCGCCTCGTCTAAGATTAGAATTTTAGGAACAGCAAGGAAGACACGCGCAATGGTCAAGAGCTGCCGCTGACCTTGAGAAAGGGAGTCCCCAGCATCCGCCAGGTAGGTGTCATAGCCCTGAGGCAGTTGCTGGATAAAGAAATGAGCATTGGCCGCCTTGGCAGCTTCAATGACCTCTTCTCGGCTGGCATCTGGCCGGCCAAAAGCTATGTTGTCATGAATAGTCGCCGTCTTAAGCCAAGTCTCCTGCAGTACCATACCGAACTGCTGACGATAAGAGGCTCTGGTGTAATGACTGATGGGAACATCGTCTAGCGAAATAAGACCACTATCAACATTGTAAAAGCGCATAAGGAGATTGATTAAAGTAGACTTGCCAGCACCAGTTGGCCCGACAATGGCGACCTTGCTAGCTGCTGGAATCCTTATATTCAAATCCTGAATCAGCTCTTTGCCAGGCTCATAGCCAAAAGCCACATGCTCAAAACTAATCTGTCCTTTTACATCTTCAGACTGAAGAATTTCCTGACCAGACTCTGCTATTTCTTCTTGGTCTAAAACGCTGTAAATTCGCTCCGCACAAGCTAAAGCGCTCTGCAATTCCGACATGACTGACGATATATCATTAAAGGGCTTGGTGTACTGGTTGACATAGTTGAGGAAAGTCACTAGCTGCCCAACCGTAAAGCCTGTTCCCTGAATGATTCGGACAGCCCCAAAGCCCACAATCAAAGCATAGATCAGGGCATTGATAAAACGAGTCGAAGGATTGACCGTCGAAGAATAGAAAATAGCTGCCTGTGAATAGTCTGCATAAGTTTGATTGCTGCGAGTAAAAGCTGTATCAAACTGCTCTTGGGCATTAAAAGCCTGTATCAGACTTTCCTGGGTCAGACTTTCCTCAATCAGTTGAGTCTGTGCCCCCCTCGCCTGCGTCTGACGTTGGAAAAAGCTAAAACTCTTTCTAGCAATAAAGCGAGCCAAGAAGAGAGAAAGGGGTGTCAAAAGCAGAACCAAAAGCAGGAGGAAAAAGTCCAATCTGGCCATGCTAATGATAGTCACTAAGATTGTCAGCAAACCCACAAAAAATTGATTGAAAACCATAAGTAGGCCATTGCTGAGCTGCTCCAAGTCCGTCGTCACCCGACTAACCAAGTCTCCGGTTCCCTGCCGGTCCAGATAGGCCAAAGGCAAATAATGAACTTTCTTGATGACGCCTTGACGGAGCTGCTGGCTATAGCGATAAACCAGCTGATTATAGAGCAAGGGATTGATCCACTGAATCAGCGTATTGGCTAAGATAACCAGCAGCATCTGGCCCAAAATCGGCATCAAATGCTGGTCCGCTTGAGGGAGAAGAACACTATCAACCGCATTTCCAATTAAAACTGGCAGAAGAACAGTCAGAGCCACTTGAGCCACCGTTCCCAGACTAGCTAGGAGAAAGAGCCAGCGCGCCTGCAGCAAATCTCGAGTCAAACGACTCAAGCTGCTAGGTGATGTCTTATGCTTCATGCTTGTCCTCCTCTCCTTGACTATGCTGTGAGTCATGGATTTCTCGGTAAATAGCAGAGCTGACTAAGAGTTCCTCATGGCGACCAAGAGCCACCTGTTCTCCCTTATCTAGGACTAAAATTTGATCCGCTGAGCGCAAGCTATTGGTCCGCTGAGAGATCAAGACCAGACTGGTCTGAGTCAATTCATTCTTAATAGCCTGCAAGAGTCTGGCCTCTGTCAGATAGTCCAGAGCCGAGGTCGCATCATCTAAAACCAAGAAAGGCGCCCTCCGCAGGACTGCTCTGGCAATGGTTAAACGCTGACGCTGACCGCCAGAAAAATTCCGGCCAAAGGCCTCTACAGTCGCATCCAAGCCACCTTCCTTCTGAGAGACAAAGTCTGCCGCCTGAGCAATCTCTAAAGCCTGCCACAAATCTGCGTCTGTTGGCTTGGTTGACAAACCCAAGGTCAGATTGGAGCGAACAGTTCCTTGAAAAAGCTCCGCCTTCTGAGGCACCAGACTAATCCAAGACCGCCATTCGCTCAAATTTTTAGGACTGCGTCCTTGGGAAAAGATGGTCAACTGACCAGCAGCCACTGGATAGAGATGAGCCAGCAGCTGGACTAGGGTAGATTTACCAGAGCCAGTCCCGCCAATAACCCCCAAAGTCTGACCTCTTTTCAAATCAAAAGTCAGACCAGTCAAAGAAGGACTAGCTGCATTTGGATAGGAAAAGCTGACCTGCTGGGCTTTAATAGCTTGATGCGTCAGAGCTGTTTCCTGCACTAATTCCTGCAGGACATCTTCTTCTGCTTGCTCGAAGACCTGACTAATGCGCCCTGCACTGATATAGCTTTGATTGAGTGAGTTGACTAGCATAGCCAGCTTGAGCAATTCTACCAAAATTTGCAATAAATAATTGACCAAGGCCACCAGCATCCCCTGGGTCAGTAAACCATTGCCAATAAAAGCATTTCCCTGCCAAATCACAGCAATCAGAGTACCATTGACCGTAAGAAAAGTCAGAGGACTAATCAGACTAGCCAGAGCTCCCGTCCTGATTTGCCAGGTTTTATAGAGCTCGTTGCGATTGCGAAAGGTCTGAACCTCGCGCTGGGTCTGACCGAAAGCTCGTATGACCCGCATGCCCTGCAGCTGCTCACGAGTTAGATTAACCAGTTGGTCTGTCAGCTGGCGAATTTTGGCATAGAGAGGATTCATCAGACGAGACATGAAAACGATAATAGCCGTTAAAATTGCCACCATGAGCAAGAACCACAAGGTAATGACCGGACTGATAGTAAAGGCCATGATGATAGAGCCAAAAACGATGATAGGCGCCCGCAGAAAGAGACGAAGAAATTGATTGATGCCCGTCTGAATCTGATAGGTGTCGCTGGTCAGCCGAGTCACCAGACTAGAGGTCGTCAGCTCATCCCGACTGGCCTTGGGCAGGCGCAGAATCTTTTGATAGAGGTCACCTGTCATCTGACGAGTAAAGCCCACTGCCGCCTTTGACGAATAATACTGGGCAACCACCGCTACCACCACGCCCAGCGCAGCCAAGCCCATCAAAAGAAAAACCATCCAGTAGAGATGGGAGCTGTCGTGTCTAGGAATGGTCTCGTCCACAATCCCCGCAATCAGTATCGGAACTAACAGTTCAAAACTGGCCTCCAAAAGCTTGAACAAGGGCCCTAGCAAAGACTCCCTAATATAGCCCTTGAAATATTTCAATAAATCTTTCATACTGCTTACTTCTCCATTAAACTGTATTTATTTTACCATAATTTTCAAAGGGTAAAAAATGTTCTCCTTCTGACCAGCAGAAAGAGAACATTGATATTAGACTTCTTGTAAGTTCTGGCTTATTTTCTTTAGACCCATATACAAAAAAGGTGTCGTTGCTAATAAGAAGCCGCCTAAAACTATAAAAGTCCAGTCAAAGCCAAAGTAATCAATCAACCAGCCTGTCAGAGGGAAAATGACAATCATACTCAGGCTGAACATCATAGAGTAGACACTGAGCATGGTCGCCCGTACCTCACTTGGCAGCTGCTTTTGTAAATCATTGTCAAAAACCGGCTGAAAAAGAGCATACAAGGCGTTGCTGATTAGATAAATCAAAATATAGATGATTGGCGTGCCCAAATAGGACAGCAGGTAGCTTGCTCCAGTAAGAAGAACCACTAAAGGAAAGAGTTTCAAGGCAGGATACTTCTTTCCAATCACACTCGCCAGATAGACCGCCAAGATATTCAAAGCACTGCCAATCAGCATGACTACCGAAATCTGCCAATCTTTTAAGTCAGGCAATTGATTTTGATAATAAAAATAAAACATACACATCAGCGTTCCGATGATTTGAGACAGAATCATCCAGATAAAAAGACTGGGATTTCTCTGCAACTCCTCTTTGACAGCCCAGATAATCTTTTTCATGGTCAGACGTTCTGCTTTCTCTGCCTTGACACTTGGCTCCTTCAGCATCCAAGTCAAGAAAAGAACGATGATAGAGGTCCCAATCATGATATAGTAGGTCAGATGCAATTGTCCATGGACAAAAAATCCAGCCCAGACCGTTCCCAAAGACCGGGTCGCTTCAGCCACTCCAGACATGAAGCTGGAGATGGATAAGTAACGTTCCTTGAGTCCAGCCTCTACGGACGAATCATAGACCATAGCTGCGCTTGTCCCCGAATCAAAATTATAGGACCAAGCACTGATCATCATAGCCAGTGCATAGACCCAAAAGTTCCCCTGCCCCGCCAACATAAGAATCGAAGACACAATCCCAGCTATCCGGCTCAGATACAGATTGGTCTTGTAGGAAAAGCGATCCGCCAACATCCCAGAAGGAATTTCACAAATAAGGCTAGTCGCATGAAAAATACTTTCCAAAAGCCCAATCTGCCAGAGGGACATGCCATTTTGACTTAGAAATAAAATCCAAAAACTAGTAATGCCTAGAAAGGCAAAAAATTCAACTCCGGCCATCAGGCCGATATTTTTCCGATAACTTCTTTTAAACATATTTTCTCCTTTAACAAGTGTTTTCTAATTTCTATCCTTTGTCACTTGTTAATCCGCTGTTTACATGATCTCCACCTCTTCTTTCTCTAAAATTCTATATTTTGGATTATTCATAGTTCGATGTTGAAAAAACGCCCCATGGGCGTTTGATTCGTTTTACGGTTTAATACGGTGCAACATACGTGGGAATGGAATGGCTTCACGGATATGCTTGGTCCCTGCTACAA
>ERZ772932.797-NODE-797-length-16186-cov-6.164094_pt1 | contig 16186 bp, 14 predicted proteins | sample MGYA00511684_ERZ772932 | MGnify/ENA primary metagenome ERZ772932 (study PRJEB29015, sample SAMEA2738078) | human oral metagenome | biome: human oral; feature: human-associated habitat; material: saliva | place: China | collected 2210 ...
TCACCATGGGGGACAACTTCAATGACCTTCCTATGCTCAAAAAAGCAGGCATCGGGGTCGCTATGGGCAACGCTCCCCAAGAGGTGAAAGAGGGAGCAGCAGTCGTGACAAAAACCAACAATGAAAACGGTGCTGGGCAAGCGATTGAAACCTATGCCCTGATTTAGGAACATAAATAAAGTGATCAACTAATATTTTTTTGCTATTTAAAGTATGAGATATTTACTAACTAAAAAAATTCTAGTAGATTTGAGATTCTACTAGAATTTTTCATTATCTGACACCAATCATAGACTCGCCTTCGTCCATATCCTTGTACGATGGACACAGCTCTTGACTTTTCAAATAAATACCTTGGGTTTCAATTTTTCTCATTACTTTTCAAAATCTGATAAATGACCGTATTTTTCATCTAAACCACGGCTGAACCACCGGCCGTTTAGAACTTGAGAAATGAGAACTTCTTTTCTTTCCTGACTAATACTACTGTCAGATGCGATTTCTTCCAATACAGTTTGATAAGTAAAGTCTTTTGCTCCCATTTGTGCACTCGCTTTTGCTTTATCAGCATTTAGAAAGAGTGTATTCTGCTGGCTATCTTGCGTCCAGGCCTTCCATTCTGGTAAACCTTTACCATTTGGATTGCCATTTGAAATAAATTGATAGATATAATCCTGTAAGACTTTGGAAAGTTCTTTTGCTCCTTTCGATTCATAGGCTTTTCCTACTAGATTTTTATAATTCTCATTATTTTGATCAAAAAGTGGTACAAAAACACCGTGGAAGGAGCCAAATGTGGCCATTGGTTGACCAACCACTTGTTCATTCTCTCCAAATTTTACTTCAGTTGTATAAATAGGGGCTTTATAATTAGAAATCATTTTTTCAGCAGATTCCTGAGCATTGAAAAGACTATAGAGTTTACCTCCGTACTTATTAACAAAGGCATAATCACTTACAGCCGGTTCCTGATTCATCGTTTTTGCTTCTTGATTCTTAGCAAAGTATTTATCAAAATAAGCGAATAAAGAAAACTCATTTCCTCCTGTTAGCATCAGAAGCGGAACCTGATTATAATTTTTTGTATTAAATCCTTCTTTTGGTAGGACTTTCCCGTCCATGTAGAGATGTGGAAAGACACTCATACGTATTCCAGCATTCCCCATGAGTGGAGCCAAACGTTTTGCTTCTAACGATACCAAATAATCATGGACTTCTTTCTCACTAGTTAAGAGCCATGCTTTCGCTTCTTCAAGAGTAGTCTTTTTACCATCTTCAACAACTAGAGGAGCTAAGGCTTGTGAAAATACTTGTTGACTCTTTTCTTCGTCAGCTAATGTCATTCCTCCACTAAAGGAAATCGCCTTATCAAATTTTCCTTTGAAAATTGGGGAAATCAGCATAGCCATCACATCACGACCCCCAGCTGAAAAACCGGAAATAGTAACGTTTTTACTATCGCCACCGAATTCTTCAATATTATGACGTACCCAGTCCAAGGATTTAGCAATATCTAGAAGAGTATAGTTTCCTGAATTTTCCTCGTCACTTCCTGTCTTTAACGAAGGTAATGGATTAAACCCTAGGACTCCCAAACGGTAATTGATTGATACAAAGATTGCATCATGATTCTTTACAAAAGAAACACCTGATAATTCCTCTGATTTTCCTGATTGGTTATTCCCACCATGAATGTATACTAAAACAGGGAGCTTTTTCTTATCAGATTTTGGACGGTAGATATCCAGATTGAGGGCATTTTCACTACCAATTACACCATCGGCAGATGACTGTAATGCCACTTGACCAGATTTTGTTGCATCACGCTCTCCTTTCCATTTTTCAGGATCTGTGGGAGCCTTAAAGCGATGCTCTCCTGAAGTATCACCACCATAAGGTACTCCCTTCCAAGTTAAAACACCATCATCTTCAGCTCCCTTGACAGCTCCATAGGCTGTCTGACGAACAGTTAAATCCTTCTCCTTATTTTGAACCTGATCTTTAGCACAGGAAATTAAGAGAAAAGGAAAAACCAATAAGAGCAGGCCACTAAATATTTTATTTTTTCTCATACAACTACCTCTTTCATTAACTATTCTACCGTGATTATAACTCTTTGATAACCTTTAAGCTGATGTTCTCCATCATCCTGAACTTCTAAAATTAAATGGAACGTGTCTCCCTTTTTAGCGTCTTTAGGAATCGTGAAAGAGACCTTCTCTGTATTGGCTCCAGTTAATTTAACTGGGTCAACGACCTCTCCTTTATCCAATTCTCTATAAAGGCTAAGTTGCAATCCAGCCTCATTCTTATCTTTATCAGAAATAGGCTTAGAAGTTCCATGATATTCCTGATAAGTATCTGCTTCGAAATAACGCCACCATTTATAGGTCAGATTATCTTGATCTGGGTCTTTCCCTTGACCCGTTAAAGTCACTTTTTCACCAACTTTAGCTTTCAGTTCTAGACCTTCTTTTACAGAAGCTATAGGTGCATGATTGGCATCTTCAAATTTGTCTGCAATTCCCCAATCGGCTCGTGCAGCAAAATCTCTCTGGATATCATCGAACCAACGAGTTAGGGTATATTCTGCTTCGAATCGTTTTGAATATGGATTGTAATCTAAAACAGTATTTTGATAAAGATTATCATTAACAAGGCCAAAACGACCTCCCCAACCACCATAAGTAGGTTGCGTTCTATCTTGTAAACCATTATGGAAGAGATAGAAGTAAGAAGGTGAATCTCCTTCTGAAATAAAGTCATATTTTTTATATTGAGGATTCTTTTCCAAATAGGCAGCGCTTCCACGTTGTTCTTCCTCTAGTTCTCCAGGAACAACCTTCCCATCTCCCATCAGAGCATACTTAGCTAGTAGCGGACCATGATCTTTTTGAATATTTTTTCGATTCCACTCTCCTTGAAGATAGCCATTTACTTCATCGTTATGAAATTTCCATGCATAAGCAAAGTGCCAGAAGTTTGACTGATCATTTATAACTTTTAATTTTGGCCATGATTTTTGAATATAGTTTTTATAACTATCATCCTGGTCTAAAATAATATATAAAATTAGTTTCTTATAAATCTTTTTCTGTACGTCCTTCCAGTTCGATTTATTTTTATACTCTTCCTCAATAGACTTCAGTGCACGAGCAGTCGTGTTCGTGCCACCCCATGTCTGAACATATAGAGGACTATCGTCATCATTTAGAAAAAGGTTTTTAAGAAATTCTGAACCTTCCGTCACTTCTTCCATTTCACCTACATTTTTGATATTCCCAATCTTTGTCTTTTTACGAATACTATCGGCAGTTGGAAAACCTTTAGCATGCTTAGCTAGATTTGGCTGGATTTTCTCATAGTCATCAAGCATATCATAAATCCAGTCAGTCCCCGTCCAACGATAGGGTTTAATCCCTTTAGCACTATCACCAGCATAATGGTAGGTAGAACTTGTAATAACAATACCTTCTAGCTTCATTTCATTCGCATAATAAAAATAACGAATCATAGAATCCATGTCATCCACTTCTCCATCGGTGGTGATAACTGTTCGTGCTTTCGGATATTCCGTTACTTGTTGAGTAGCTTCTGTTTGCTTACCTTTTTTATTGCACCCTATCAATATGAGTACTGCTGCCAATGCTAGTACTATCAAACTATACTTCTTATTTATTCTCATAAAACTTCTCCTTGACACTATATTTATTAAACTTTAAACCACTCTTTATCAGAACTATCCTATGTTACCATGGAAGCCGAACCTCCTTTCTTATTTAACATCGTTCACAATGGTTTCAAATTTCAATCAATATTACTCTTTTCAAAAGTTTTAGGTCCACTTTGAAAAACGTAATTAATATCCGAGTTACTAAAAACGACCCCATCAAATAAATTGGACATTCGATTTCATTAAAAACCTCCTTGCTATTTGATAAATATCATTTCAGCTGAGAATCCGAAATCACTTATCCTTTGTCTAGTTGGAAATGAACATATAAAAAAACCTAAACACACACCAAATAAAAAGCAAGATTTTGCTTTATATCTCGTATTTGTTTAGGTTTTGCCTGCATAATCAGTAACAATCCATAGTTTTATTATATCAGAATCCCTATGGAATGCAAGCGCTTTCTTTGTCGAAATCCAAATTTTTAAGTAAATAAGTAAAAAAGAAAAGCATCTTAAATCTAATTCCATTAAATAAACAGTTGAGAGGAAACCATATTTACAGCTTCCTCTTAACTGAATGAACTGGAAAGCTCAATCCTCTCCTCTAGCGATAAACTGCTCATCCTTTTCTGGAATACCACTTTCATCTTCTATATACCGTTCTACTTCCATTATTAAATCATGCTTCTGGCGGAGATCTAAGATTCTCTGCATCGTTGCCGATTGATGATGAAGATCAAGGGCTTCTTGATTGGCCCACTGATCGATCAATAAGAGGGTCTCCTTATCCTCTAATGGAAGAAAATAGTCGTATCTGAGATTCCCTTCTTTGCTTCGAATCTCGGCTACAATGCCACTTTCCATCATCTCTTTGGCAAAAGCAATAGCAGCTCCATCTTTTCCTTTGTAATAGATATTGACTGTTAAAACCATTTTATTTCTCCAATTTCACTTTTTTCTTTTGTTTAAAACAAGTCTGAGGTTTGTCTCAGACTTGTCGACTTATAAGGAGCAAATTAGTCATAAAGTGACTCACCATTACTTGCAATTACTTCCTTGTACCAGTCAAAGGATTTCTTCTTATACCGAGCTAGGGTCCCTGATCCATCATCATTTCGGTCTACATAAATAAATCCGTAACGTTTGCTCATTTCTGCAGTAGATGCAGATACAAGGTCGATACAACCCCAAGTCGTGTAGCCCCAAAGTTCTACACCATCTTCGATCGCTTCTCCCACCTGTTGCAAGTGCTGTTTCAGATAATCAATACGATAATCATCCTCTACTGTTGGACCATTTGGACCTTCTACCAAGACATCTTTAGCTCCAAGGCCATTTTCTACGATAAAGAGTGGCAATTGATATCGATCATAGAAATCGTTCAATACGAGGCGTAGGCCAACTGGGTCAATTTGCCATCCCCACTCAGAGCTAGCAAGGTAAGGATTGCTCACCCCACCAAGAAGATTTCCCATACCTGATTCATAGTTTTCAGGATCGTGGGCTTGCACCACACTCATATAGTATGAGAAGGAAATAAAGTCAACCGTATTTTCTGCTAGTAATTCGGCATCCCCGTCAGCAAATTCAATGGAAATATCATTTTCACGGAAGTAACGATTGATGTAAGCTGGGTATTTCCCACGCGCATGAATATCGGAGAAGAGATAGTTTTGATTTGAGAACTCTCGAGTCGCTAGAACATCCTTAGGGTTCGGTGTCATTGGATAAGCTGGCATAGCCAATACCATACAACCAATCTTGAAATCTGGGTTAATTTCGTGTCCTACTTTTGTTGCTAAGGCTGAAGCGACCAATTCATGGTGAACAGCTTGATACAGATCTTGTTTCGACAACTCTTCAGCTGGTGTTGCAATTCCTCCACTCATGAATGGTGCATGAAGCACAGAATTAATCTCATTAAAGGTTAGCCAGTATTTTACCTTATCCTTGTAACGGTTAAATACTGTGCGAACATAGCGTTCGTAGAAACCGATCAATTCACGGTTAACCCAGCCATTATACTGACGAGCCAAGTGAAGAGGTGTCTCATAGTGAGAGAGCGTCACCAAAGGTTCGATACCATACTTAGCCAATTCGTCGAATAAGTCATCATAGAATTTTAGGCCTGCTTCGTTTGGTTCCAACTCATCCCCATTTGGGAAAATTCGTGACCAAGCAATAGATGTCCGGTAAACCTTAAAGCCCATTTCTGCAAATAGAGCAATATCTTCTTTGTAGCGATGGTAGAAATCAATCCCCTCTAGTTTTAAGTTGTCAGGAGTAGGCTCTTCTGTAATCAGAGGATTGTGGTCTCCAACTTTAGCTGGAACTCCTCCTTTTGGTGTCACATCCTGAACAGATAGTCCTTTTCCATCAACGTTATAAGCGCCTTCGTATTGATTGGCAGCGGTTGCACCACCCCATAGAAAATCAGTTGGAAATTTAGCCATATTCTTTCTCTTTTCTTTTAATGTTGCTTATATTATAATAAAGCCAGAATCAACTGTCTTACACTAAACTATCCATTACTGATACTATTCTCACAAAAGGAAAAACTCATGCTCAACTTAGGACAACTTCACAAAAACATCCCCTACAAGAACGATCTCACTCCTTATTCCATTACGCGAACCATCATGGAAGATGGGCAACCCGATATTCTCTTTCATTGGCATACAGATATGGAAGTTGTCTATATCCATAAAGGGCAGGCAAAATTTCATATTGACGATGACTACTTCAACAGTGAGGAAGGCGATATTATCCTTATCCGTCCCAACGCCCTCCATTCTATCCATCCGATTGGTAGGAACTATCACTTTATGGATGCGATCAACTTCCATCTAGATTTGTTAGGCTATTCAACCCTAGACTATGCTTCGATTAACTACCTCCAGCCTCTTTACAATGGACAGTTGGACTTTGATCGTGTCATCAAACCTCATCAAAAGGGCTATGTCGAGATCCGAAAACTTCTTATAGAAGCTATGGAAATCGGTTATTTTCGCGAAAACTTCTTTGAATTAGAGTTAAAGAGCAAACTCTTATCCCTTCTCCAATTGCTCTTTAAACATGGCTATGTCCACTCCAAAGAACAGACTCATGATGCTTATCGACGAGAGGAAAAGATTCGGACGATCATCGACTATATCAATGCCCATTACCAAGAGGAACTTACCATTGATCACTTGGCATCAATTTGTAGCTATAGTCCCACCTACTTCATGAATTTCTTTAAGAAAAATTTAGGTGTTAGTTGCATCGATTACCTCATCTCCTACCGTTTACGTAAGGCAACAGAGCTCCTCCAACACTCTAGTCTCTCCATCCTAGAAATTGCTTCTGAAGTCGGCTTTAGCAACTTATCCAACTTCAATCGTCAGTTCAAAAAAACCTACCATATGACTCCTCGTCAATATCGAGAAAACACAAAATATAGGAAGCAAGCTTAGGAAAGTATCATTATTTGACAGTATATCAGTAGAATCTTTAAGTTTTAAAAGGTAAGATCAAAGTATCGTATAAAGGAGGACAGAATGAGCAAGATTATTTTCCTTGATGTTGATGGGACTATTGTTGACTATGACAATCATATTCCCGATTCTGCCAAAATAGCCATTCGAAAAGCACGTAAAAACGGACATCTCGTCTATGTTTGTACAGGCCGAAGTAAAGCAGAAATGCCAGATGACATTTGGAATATCGGTTTTGATGGTATGATTGGAGGAAATGGTTCTTATATTGAAGATAAGGAGCAAGTTCTCTTCCACCAGTTGATCCCATATGAAACGGCCAAGAGAGCCGTCGATTGGTTACAAGCAAGAGGTTTAGAATTTTATCTTGAAAGTAACAATGGACTCTTTGCGAGTCGTCATTTCCGTGAAGCTGCAAGACCAACTCTTCGGACTTATGCGTTAGGAAAAGGAGCCAGTGAAGAGCAAGTCCTACACATGGAGCCAGAGGATGCCTTGCATGGCTTAATCTACGGTGGCGAGCTCTACAGGGAGGATCTCAATAAAATTAGCTTCATTCTCCACTCCTACCAGGATCATTTGGATTCCAAGGAAGCCTTTCCAGAACTGAAAGCAGGAACCTGGGGAGGACGGGGGGAAGATGCTCTCTTTGGAGACTTAGGTGTAAAAGATATTCATAAAGCCTATGCAGTCGATGTCATTCTCCGGCATCTTGGTGCCCATCGTAAAGATACCATCGCTTTTGGTGACGCCAAAGTCGATATTCCTATGCTAGAGGCCTGTCAGATTGGTGTGGCGATGGGAAATGGCGGCCCAGAAATCCTTGCCATGGCGGATTTGATCACGGATGATGTCCGAGAGGACGGTCTTTATAAAGCTTTTGAAAAACTAGGTTTACTGTAGGAGGATCTTATGTCAAAAACTCTTTATCTCATGCGTCATGGGCAGACACTCTTTAACAAACGCCATCTGATCCAAGGATGGTGCGATTCTCCACTAACAGACCTGGGAATCTACCAGGCTCAGATTGCTGGAAATTATTTTAGTGAACAAGGGATCCATTTTGACCAGGCCTTCAGTTCAACATCTGAACGAGCTTGTGATACTTTGGAAATTGCAACCCATGGGCAAGTCTCTTATCAACGAATCAAAGGCCTTAAGGAATGGAATTTTGGAGTGTTCGAAGGAGAGAGTGAAGACCTTAATCCAGCACTCCCTTACGAAGACTTTTTCGTTCATTATGGTGGAGAATCTCAACAAGAATTGCAAGACCGCATGAATCGGACGATTTCTGAACTAATGGAACAGTCAAGTGGGGACACTATTCTCATGGTATCTCATGGAGGCTCCATTGCTAATTTTGCCAGAGCCTGGAAACAATACTGGCAAACTGATATCACCTCTCGAATGACCAATTGTTGCATCCTCAAGTTCACCTACTCAGACCATATCTTTTATTTAGAGGATGTTATTCATCATGATTTCAGTGGCTGGACAAGAGATGAAAACTAGATCAGAAAAAAATCATAAACTCACAAGGTTTATGATTTTTTCATTTTACGGATCCGAGACAGATGAATCGTCAGGTACAGTTGCTCATCATCTGATACTTGGTAATTTCTAGTTTGTTTGAGGTGATGGGCTATTTTTTCTGTCGTAGCATAAGCAATTGGATACTTGCACTTGAGCATGTCGAACATCTCATTATCTTCCACCTCCCTATAGCCTGTGTCTGTTAAGACCCTCTCACAGAAAAACTTCAAATGAGTAATAAAGCGTTGAACATAGATATCCTCTTCATCCAGTGGAATCTCCAAGCTATACTTGACAATAGTCATGATTTCTTCCATTAGCTGTGTCAGCTCGTGCGCATTGGAATTCCCCTGTTGTAGTTCACTATTTATCAAGGTCAAGGCCATAAAACCGGCCTCATCATCTGGTAACTCTTGTCCTAAATAGGTACTAAGAAGTTCTTGAGCATAGCGCCCGACTTCATATTCCTTAGGGAAGAAACGCTTGATATCCCAAATCAGAAAATTTTTCATAAAAAAGCCATCACGTACTCGTTGCTCAACCCCGTACATATGGTCCGCTAGACTTAAAAATGCCTTATCCTTGAGAGGAATCTCTAGTTTAGACTTGGCAAAAGAAATCGCTTTATCCGCTAATACCAAAAGTTCTACCGGAAGTTCTACAAATAGTTCATGACTTTCTTTTGATAGGACATAGCGTTTTTCAACAGCTGAATCGTCTAATTCTTCTCCCACTTTTTTTCCAAAGGCAAGACCTCGTCCCATGACGATGACTTCTTGGTCCTTTTCTTCAGATAACACCACATTGTTATTAAAAATTTTAAGAATAATCATGTCTTTTTCCTTGTTTTTTCCTACCTCTAGTATATCACAAAGAAAGAGCATAGAGAATGGGTTCCCTACACTCTTGATTTCTAACGAATTTCGAGGAGATTTTGCCCTAAGTTGACTTGACCACTTGCCAGTGTTTCTACTGCTTCATAGTCTGCAGAGTTTGTAACAATGACTGGTGTCACAACTGAGTAGCCAGCCTCTTTAATTGCTTCGATATCAAAGGTGAGAAGCAATTGGCCTTTTTTCACTTTAGAACCTTGGACAACATGAGCTGTAAATCCTTTACCATCCAACTCCACGGTATCCATTCCTACGTGGATGAGTAATTCAGCTCCATCGTCTGTAGCTAAACCGATCGCATGGTTGGTAGGGAAGAGTAAGCGAATGGTTCCGTCAGCTGGCGCTACCACTTCACCGACAGAAGGTTCGATAGCTACACCTTGACCCATAGCTCCACTCGCAAAGACTGCATCTGGAGTTTCTGAAAGTGGAACCACTTTACCTGTGATTGGGCTACCAACGACTTGTGGTGTCGCTTCTGATTTCTTTTCGTCATTCCCGTCTACTGGCGCTACAGCTGTAGGATCTCCAAACAGATTTGGAATCTTCACTAATTGCGTCAAGCCAAATCCTAATACAAAGTTGACTACAATCGCAATCAAGAAGTGAACGACTGTCATACTATTTCCAGCTTCGATAAAGGAAGGAATCGCAAAGAGTCCCATACCTCCCATTGTTTGCATTTTGACATCAAAGAAGGACAAATAAGCACCCGTTAATGCACCTGAGATACAGGTCATGATGAATGGGGTACGCATTGGAAGTGTAATCCCGTAAATAGCAGGCTCTGTCACCCCAAAGAGGGCTGAAATAAAGGCTGGAATGGACAGTTGACGAACCTTCTCTTCTTTGGTACGCATCATGATGTTAACAAGAGCACCTGCCTGTGCAAAACAGATCGCGATAGAAGCAACCAAGATGACCCCTGGACCCTTTTGTAATTCCAAAATAGCCAATGGTACCAAGCCCCAGTGAAGACCAAACATCACCAAAACTTGCCATGTTGCACCGAGGATAATGCCATAAATGACTGGATTGAAACCATAGATTCCTGTAAAGACTGCTCCTACTAAATCAGAAGCCCAAGACATCACTGGACCAATCACAAGAAAAGCCAATGGTACGATTACCAATAGAGTGAAGAATGGAACAATAAAGACCTTGACAACATCTGGAATGATCTTTTTGAAGATTTTTTCAATTTTAGACCCTGCCCATACTGCTACAATAATTGGAAGAACCGTTGACAAATAACTTGAGGTTGGGAAAATAATTGGGATTCCAAAGAAGGTTGAGAAAATTTTAGATTCAATTGGAGTCCCACCAAATAAGGTATAAAGTGGTTTGTCAGCTGTAAAGCTTGCAGCAATATTTGGATAAACCAAAGCAAAGCCAATCGCTAAAGCTGTAAATTGATTCATCTTGAAGCGTTTAGCAGCCGTGAGGGCCAAAATCAATGGAAGAAATTGGAAAAGTCCATCTCCTGCTGCATTTAGAATCACGTAGGCCCCATCTGTTTTATCAACACCAAGTGCGACCATGATGGCTACTACACCTTTGATCATACCGGCTGCAGACAAGGTCCCAAGCATTGGCTGGAAGAGGCCTGATACGAGTGCAATAAAGCGGTCAAATAGATTGCCTTCAACGACATCATCGTCTGCATCCACACTGCCTTCACCGGCAATACCAGCAACTTTCAGTACTGTTTCATAGACATCGGGTACATGATTTCCAATTACGACTTGGTACTGTCCTCCAGCCTGCACGACTGTAACGACACCCTCTCGTTTCATTAAATAGTCCGTATCCGCCTTTGATTCATCCTTCAACGAAAAACGTAAACGCGTCACACAGTGAACTAGTTTGGTAATATTCTCCTTACCACCGACATGTGCGACAATATCCTGAGCTAATTCTGTATAATCCTTAGCCATAATGGAACCTCCTTTATTTTTTGGTCACTTGCTTGCCTCCTATTCAGAAAATAGGGCACAAAAAAACCTAAACAGATACCTAATAGAAAACAGACGCAAAAAGACTGATTTCTATCTTGTATATGCTTAGGTTTTGCCTGCATGACCAGTAACAATCCATGAACTTAGTATAACACATAAAATTAAAATTGCAAGCGCTTTTATAAAATAATTATAAAATTTTGTTCGTTTTATATTTCTTTACATCAAGGAATTCCTTTAAAAATCAAGAAAAATACGCTATTAAAATTTTAGAAAAGCACTTCTATTTTTCATCTAATAAAAAAATCTAGTAGAAAACAATTCCTACTAGACCTTTTTCACTAATTAATCACAATCATAGCTTTAATAGTCTTACGTTCATCCATGTCTTTATAGGCTTGATCAATCTCATCCAAGCTATAACTATGGGTGAAGACACGACCCGGATTGATATCACCATCAAGGACCGCTTTTAACAAAACTTGTTTGTCATAAGTAGTAACTGAGGCTGCTCCACCTGCCACGGAAATGTTTTGGGCAAAGGTCGAACCTAAAGCACGGTTATTGTAATGAGGCACGCCGACAAATCCCATGCGCCCTCCATTGTGAAGAACACCGAGAGCTTGGTCGACGGCTGCTTCAGTACCCACACATTCAAGAGCAGCATCTGCTCCACCTCCGAGGATTTCACGGACCTTGGCAATCCCTTCTTCACCACGCTCAGCCACAACCGCTGTCGCACCTGACTCCAAGGCCATTTGTTGACGGTCTTCGTGGCGACTCATGAGGACAATTTGCGATGCACCACGCATCTTAGCTGCGATGACGGCACATTGACCCACAGCACCATCCCCGATAACGACAACCTTGTCACCTTTTTGCACATTAGCCACACGCGCCGCATGGTAGCCCGTCGGCATGACATCTGCTAGTGTCAAGAAGGATTTAAGCATAGCTTCTGTATAATCAGACGGTTGCCCTGGAATTTTGACAAGGGCCCAGTTGGCGTATTCGAAGCGCATGTACTCTGCTTGAACCCCATCAGACCAGTTGGTGCCGATATGACGGTCACACGTCCCATCATAACCTGCACGACAGGCATCACACTCCCCACAGCCATGGGTGAAAGGCGCGATGACAAAGTCTCCTGGTTTGACCGTTGTAATGGCCTCACCGATTTCTTCGACAATCCCAATGGCTTCGTGGCCACTATTTTGATGACCTGCTTCAATATCTGGATTGCGGTAGCTCCATAGATCGGATCCACAGACACAGGTGCGAACGATGCGGAGAATGGCATCATCTGGTGCTTCGATGCGTGGACGTTCTACTTCTACTAGACCCACTTGCCCAGCTTTTGTATAGACTGTTTTCTTCATAGGAACAACCTACTTTCTATTGCTTACTTATCTACAGTATACACTTTTTCTTCCTTATTTTGTGAGTTCAACATCTTCGCGGTAACCCCACCATCCCATAAGGGCTGAAAGGAAAATCGCAACTGCAATAATAATAGTCATGGTTGCTGGTGTCTTGTCCGCAAAAACAGCCAAGAGAATAGATGGAATGACACCACTACCATATTGAAGGGCACCGAGAATAGCTGCTGCAGACCCTGCCATGTCACTCGGTACCGCATTTAGAGCTGCTGCATTGGAACAAGCCACAACAATCCCATTCATACTAAAGAAACAAAACATGGGTAGAACGATTCCCCAAAGTCCAAGGGCATTCGTCACTCCCATAAAGGCCAAAACCAAGGTAAAGAGAAAGGCTAAGCTAGTAGAAATCGCTAGGAGTTTAGGCAGACTAAAGCGACTGACCAACTGACGGTTGACCATACTCATCAAGGATACACCGACAATATTGACCCCAAATAGAAGAGAATAGGCTTCTGCTGGGACATGATAGAAATTCATATAGATGTCCGAAGAACCAGTAATGAAGGCGTAGACAGCTACATAAAAGAAGATTACACTCATGGTATAGATCATGAATTTTTTGGAAGCCAAGAGTTTGGTATAGTTCTTAAAGCTTTGAGTTAGAGAAGCCTGGCTTCGTTCAGCGACTGGCAAGGTCTCTGGGAGAAGACGTGTCGATAGAAAGAGCACGACTCCTACCAAGGCCATAAACCAGAAAATCAGATTCCAAGTTGAGAAACGGAGGAAGAGACCACCTAGGAGTGGCCCTAGAATTGGTGCTACAGCCATAATCATCATCAAGGTTGAAAGCATTTGCGCTCCTCTTTGGCTATCGTAACGATCTCGAATCATGGCTCTGCTAATCATAGGACCTGTACAAGCGCCCAAAGCCTGAAAGACTCGCCAGAAAACGACCATAGTCATAGAAGTTGATAGGGCACAACCGATGGAGCCGATAACAAACAAGAGTGTTCCAATAACCAAGGGTTTAATCCGTCCAATTCGGTCGCTAATAGGCCCCCAAATAAGTTGAGCGATGGCAAAGCCAATCACAAAACCTGTCACCGTCAATTCTACCCGTCCGCCAAGATCCTTTTGCATAGCTGGCATGGCTGGTAGATAAATATCAGTAGATAGGGAGGTAAAGGCCATAAAGCCACTTAGAATAATTAAAAATGATAAGGGTGTTTTTTCTGTTTTTGTCATGTATGCTCCTTTATTTATTGACAATGGTCATGAAAAATTCTGCTGTCTCTGGATCCTGATGATCAAAGAAGAGGGATTTTTCTTGGTCCAGACCTTCAATGCTCTTCATTTCTTCTTCGGTCAATTCAAAATCAAACACATTGAAATTCTCTTGCATGCGTTCCTTGCGGACTGACTTTGGAATGACCACCACATCGCTTTGGATAAGGAAACGAAGGGCAACTTGCGCTACTGACTTGCCATATTTTTCTCCGATTTCCTTTAAAAGAGGTGTGTTGAAGAAATCATTGCGTCCTTCTGCAAAAGGCCCCCAAGATTCGATTTGGCACTTATATTTTTCCAAATACTTCTTAGCTTCTTTTTGTTGTTGGAAGATATGGGTTTCAATTTGATTGACAGCTGGCTTGATCTCAACGAAATGTTGCAAATCGATAAAACGATCCGGCGAAAAGTTAGAAACCCCGATTGCACGGACTTTACCAGCTTTATAGGCTTCTTCCATGGCACGATAAGTTCCGTAGTAATCTCCAAATGGTTGATGAATAAGCAAAAGATCAATATAGTCGGTTTGCAATTTTTGCAAGGATTCATCGATAGATTTCTTTGCTTTTTCATAGCCTGCGTTAGAAATCCAGATTTTGGTGGTGATAAAGAATTCTTCCCGAGGAAGGCCTGATTCTTTGATGGCTTGACCGACTCCTTCTTCATTTTGATAGGCTTGAGCGGTATCAAAAGATCTATATCCTACTTCGATAGCGTCCAGGACTGCTTGCTTGGTTTCATCGATTGGTGTTTGATAAACCCCGAATCCTAATTGTGGCATTTTGACATTATTATTTAAGGTTTTGTAAATCATTTCTTTCTCTCCTTGTTTCTCTTGATGGTTTTAGTTTACATCTGAACCATAATTTTGTACACTATCAATAAAGGAATCTACTTTTCATAAAATGAAAACTAAAAGGAGATGCTATGTTAAACCTTGAAGAACTGGAACAGCTTGTCGCTTTTAAGGAGTTAGGAACTCTCTCCAAAGTCGCTGAACAATTCCTGATTTCCACTCCTTCTCTCTCACGTTCTATGCAACATTTAGAGGAAGACTTCGGTGTCACTCTTTTTGATCGTAGTGCCAATCGCATTTCACTGAATGAAACAGGGGAGCGTGCAGTCCAAGTAGCCCGACGTATTTTGGAAACAAGTCAACAAGGGATTAAAGAAGTGAGAGATTTCGATCAGAGCCTCAAGACCATTACAGTAGTCTCGGTTGCTCCTGCTCCCCTCTGGTCCCTACTTCCAACATTAACCAGTCTTTATCCTGATAAACAAATCCAACATAAGATTTGTTCAACAAACCAAGCGCTTGAAGCCATTGAAAAGGATACCGCCGATTTAGTCGTCTTACCTTTTGCCTATGAGGGCAACAAGGTTGATTGTCTGCCCTATCTCAAAGAAAGTCTTGACATCGTCGTCCCTCTAGACCATGCCTTGGCTAAGGAGAGCAAGATAAGCTTTTCAACTATCGATGGCTACAACTTCCTTCTCATGAACCAAATCGGATTTTGGAATGACTTGGTCCAAGAGAAAATGCCTGCTTCTAAATTCCTCGTTCAATCCAGTCGTTTTGAATTTGAAGAACTGGCCAACAACTCCATCCTGCCTCGCTTTGCGACCAATCTTAGTAAAGATAGAAAGATGCTTCATACAGAACGTGCCATCATTCCTCTATCTGACCCCGAAGCCAAAGTCACCTACTATTTGGTGTCTCTGAATACAGATATTCATTTATCGGAATTGATAGGTGGAAAATTTGAATAAAACAAAACTCCTAGGGAATTTACTTCTCTAGGAGTCATTTTGTATTTAATGGTGGTGATGATCATGCCCATGATGTTGATCAACTTCCAGTTCTTCGATATCCATAGTATTCACTTTTTCTTAGTCTTCTGCTTAAATCTTACTTTCCCCTCTTCGATTAATCATATTTTTTCCCATACTTCTTTTCTAGCATTTTCTTAATCAAATAGGGC
>ERZ772932.800-NODE-800-length-16152-cov-5.986457_pt1 | contig 16152 bp, 21 predicted proteins | sample MGYA00511684_ERZ772932 | MGnify/ENA primary metagenome ERZ772932 (study PRJEB29015, sample SAMEA2738078) | human oral metagenome | biome: human oral; feature: human-associated habitat; material: saliva | place: China | collected 2210 ...
TAAAAATAATAATGATTGCAGGCTTACGCGCTTTGATTAGATACTTTGCCTTTAATACTCCTGCAAGGGATAAGAGAACCGATATAACAGGCATTTCAAATATGACACCAAAAATCATAAATACAGTTGTCAAAAACATGACATATTCTTGAATGGAAATGCTTGCGATAATATCAGAACCTGCACCAAATTCCTTTAGGAAGTACAGCATAAATGGCACACTTATGTAGTATGCAAATAACACACCTACAACAAAAAACAATAAGCCAAATAACATCACCAGTAGGACAACTTTTTTGGTTTTTTTATTTTCAATTGCAGGAGAACTAAATGCATAGATCTGATGAACAATCACCGGGATATCCGCTATAAAAGCTGCTAACATTGCGACACTAAAATGCACAAGCATTAACTCCTGTGGTGCAATATAAACAAACTCGTAGTGATATCTGGTTCCCATGTCGGTTAATAGTTGTACCAACTGTTTTGAAAAAGCAAGCGCAACAAAAAAACCAACAATAAAAACTACCAGACATACACCAATACGATTACGTAATTCTCGTAAATGTCCCGGTAGTGTCATCACTCCCTGTTCATCTTTATTCGTTTGTATTGTCTTTGTTGTTGTCATTTTCTTCTTCAGATCCAATGCCTTCTTTGAAACCCTTTATGCTCTTACCAAACATCTTTGTTAACTTTGGAATCTGTGTCGGTCCAAATAAAATTACAACAATAAGCAAAATAATAACCAATTCATTCATTCCGATTTTCATATAGTAACTCCCTCTTTGCTTTCACTCTTATCTTTTGTATTTTCTTGTACGACTTGTACTGTTTTATTTTCTTCTGTCACCTTTGGCGTTCCACACTCTGAACAGAATTTACCATGATTGATGTTATTACAATTCGGGCAAGTCCATTCATTCGCTTTGCGTTCTTCTAGCGTTTCTTTCGTTACTACGGTTGCACGCTTTCTAATATTGATTGCACTTGTGACTGAATCTTTGGCAGCAGAGATATTATTATGTACATCATCAACGGTTTCCTGTAATGGTTGTAACGCATCACGTAGTGGCTTTTGTGCTTCGTTTAAAGGTTCTACGATATTTTCTTGAACATCTTTACTTAGGTCTGCAGTTGCAGCACGTAGACTCTTTAATACTTCACCAAATTTCTTCGCATAGGATGGTAGATTGTCTGGACCAATTACAAACAATGCAACAATTACAATCACTACAATTTCTAGTGTTCCAATCTTCATAAAAATTACCTATCCTTTTTTAATTCATCTAGCGAATTCCAAACTTTATCTAATAGCGAATGGAACTGTTTACTTTCTTCTTCACTTAAGCTCGCCAGCAAGATAGATTCTGTTGATATCATTCCTTTTCTAGCATTGGTGATTACCGCATGTCCTTCTTCTGTAAGAGTAATCACCTTTTCGCGTTTATCCTTAGAATCAATGCGTTTTAATAAACCCTTTTTCTCCATACGCTTTACAAGTCCACTTGCCGTAGGCTGTGCAACATGCAGTGCATTTTGGATATCTTGCACGGTTTGATATCCATCTTTACTATGGCGGAAAGATTCAATAACCATCATTTGAGATAACGTTAAACCTCCTTTGGCCAATAATAATTCTGTTCGCTTTTCTAACACATCACTTATCCAGTGAATATATTCACCACAATCTATTTTTCTTGTCATGCAAAAATTATATAGCATGCTATATATATCGTCAATAGTTAAATTTTACACAAACTAAAAAGAAGCTTCACAGCTTCTTTTTATCAATGTATTTTCAGCAAATCTACAACTTTTTATATTTTTTATGAATATTAATGTACGTTAGTATTAACAAAAGTAGTCCAACTGTACTATCAAACAGAATTATATTACCACCCGTTTTCATATCATTTAAACCTACAATTGTCCCTACCCAAAGAGATAAAGAAAATACAATCCACATTATTCCATTTGCATGGTTATATGCACAAACATCTGTAATATCCTCTTCATGGACTGTATCACCCGCCCAAAACCACATAGGTTTCTTTCTGTTCCATGCGTATATTCCAATGCATGTACATAGAAGACTTGAAGGAATCATTATACTCAGCCATATTAGATTATCCATATCTATAACCCTCCTATTAGACTGTATTCCAGAAATCCAATGAATATATCTAAATATAATATACTATTTTTTTCATAATAAAAGGCAGAGATTTTATACTCCACCCTTAATCAATATTATTTATTATGAGATTTACTACGCTTATGAAAATCTTCATCGATGCGTTCTTTCCAATTCTCATTCACAAAGTTACATTTTCTTAATGTACCAATTGCTTCACCAATAACCTCATAATTTAATGCAGTACCTGCACTATCACAGTTGAAATTAACTGCTCGGCTTTCATCAATACCCATATAACTTGCGACATTAACTGCATCAATATTTGCACCCAAGAACATAAACTCCCAGCCATACTTTTCTTTTTGTAATTCTATTAGTTGTCTTACTTTGCCATAATCATAGCTATGACTAGAATTTTCCATACCATCCGTTGTGATGACAAATAGCGTATGTTCAGGAACATCCTCCTTACGCGCATACTTATGAATATTCATAATATGGCAAATCGCATTACCTACTGCATCTAAGAGTGCTGTAGATCCTCCTGTAACATAATCTTTCTCTGTCATTGGAATTATTTCTTTTACATCGACTCTATCGTGAATCACTTTACTTTTGTGATCAAATAGTATTGTGGAAATCAGGGCTTCCCCTTCCTCTTTCTTCTGTTTTTCAATCATTGCATTAAAGCCACCAATTGTATCGTTCTCTAATCCATGCATCGATCCACTACGATCCAAAATAAATACTAGTTCTGTTAAATTCTTTTTCATACACTTACCTCCTAAGGTGTTTACCTTTTGTATGGCTTAAGTGTATCTATATATTTAGATGTAATGGTCGCTTACAAAGCGACATTTTTTATCCACCAATCAAACTTTGATCAAACGCAAACAATGCCTCATTGATTTCATATACATTGTAATTACCCAGTTTAACGAAGTATTCGATAATCAAATCAAACTTACTTGAATGTGATAATGCAAATCCAGCCTTTGCAAGCATGTCTTGCATTTCCTCTAACGATAATTCTAGTGCTAAAGCAAATGCAATAACTGTTGGTTTGGATGGCTTATATAATTTATCAGAACGAATTTTTGAAAAGAGTTTTCTATCAATGTTTGCTTTCTTATAACACTCCGCATCACTCATACCACTCTCGTCAATTTTTCTTAATAACATTTCTGAAAAGCTTTCATCAATATCATTAAGCCACTCCGTTATTGATTTCTGTTCAGCAGAACTTAATGGTACTGACTCTTCTTTTAAACATGCATGCTCAAACTCTACAAATCTAGCTCTTTGCAAAGATAAAGAATCAGAATGCTCATCTACATATTGATCATCAATGTATGATTTGATATCAGAATATAATTTATCTCCTATTTCATATGTTTTACGATCAAAAATTACAAGATATACCATCATCTCATTATCTAATAGAAACTTTCCAATCTGTTCAACTGCAACTCTTAATGCTTGCGCTTTTGGATACCCATAAATTCCAGAAGATATAAGTGGAAATGCTATAGATTTACAACCATATTCTTTTGCAAGATTTAGAGAAGCTATATAACATGATTCAAGTAATTCTTTTTCATTATGACTTCCATCAATCCAACGTGGCCCTACCGCATGGATAACATACGTGCATGGTAATTGATACCCTTTGGTAATTTTAGCAGCACCTGTTTCACACCCATTTAGCAACTTACATTCTGCAAGTAATTCAGGTCCAGCAGCACGATGAATACAACCATCTACTCCACCTCCACCTAAAAGAGAATTGTTTGCAGCATTGACAATTGCATCAACCTTCATTTTTGTAATATCATTTCGAACAATTTGCAAAGGCATAAGAAACCTCCCTGTTAATAAAAACTTTTGTGCATATAAACTTTCTTATATTCTACTTCACTTCATATTGTTTTGTATAAAACTTTACAAATATCATTTATCAGTGTACTTCTTTAAAATACGATATTCATTATATTCATAAAAAAGAGCCATGTATTTATAACATGACTCTGTTTACATCTATTTTTTACTTACTCTTCTTGAAGCATAGGAACCAATCTAAGCAGTATTGATCTTCTGATTGATTTTCCATACGTTCTCTAGCAGTACCACAACTTCCAGCTGTTGGCACAATAACATCATCACCTGGACGCCAGTCTGCAGGTGTAGCGCAATGGTCTGAATCTGCTTTTTGAAGTGCGAGAATAATTCTCTTAATTTCATCAAAGTTTCTTCCAGTTGATAGTGGGTAGTATAAAATTGTACGAATCTTGCCGTTAGGGTCAATTACAAATACTGCACGAACTGCTTGTGTATTAGAAGCATTTGGCTGAATCATGCCATATTTGTTAGCAACTTCCATGCGGATATCTTCAATCAGAGGGAAAGTAACATTCACATGCTTCATATCCTTCCATTCAAGTTCTTGAATTCTACGTAACCATGCGATGTGTGCATAGAGTGAGTCAACTGAAAGACCAACCAATTCAGTATTAATTGCCTTGAATTCATCAATCATTGAAGCAAATGTCATAAACTCTGTTGTACATACTGGTGTAAAGTCTGCTGGATGTGAAAATAGAATTACCCATTTTCCCTTGTAGTCTTCAGGGAAGTTAATCTCCCCTTGTGTTGTAATAGCCTTAAACGCAGGAGCATCTTCTCCTATCAAAGGCATTCTTTCTCTAATTTCTTCCATATTCAAATTCTCCTTTCATATATTTTTTGAACATGTATCTTTGATTAATGATATTATCTGCTATAATTTATATAAATCATTGTATTATTTGCGATAAAAATAGGAGAAAATTCTATGGATACGATTATTTTTCAAAATGAGAGTTTACCCGTACAGGTAGAACTTGAAAATGTAGCTTTGCGTGAAATGCATAGTGAAATACTTCATTTACACGATAATGTTGAAATTATCGTCATAAATAGTGGGACTGTAATATGTTCGGCAGGAGAAGATAACTTTGAACTTCGGGCAGGAGATGTTTGTCTGATTAACCATAAACAAATGCATAGAATCTGTGCAAATGGCGAGGCTAGATGTGCTTATAAAGTATTAAATGTTGGTGTTAGTCTTCTAATGCAAAATCCACTCATCTATCAAAAATATCTAAAACCTATGATAGAGGATAACTCTTTCTCACATATTAGTTTTGATGGAAATAGCGGTGCAGCAGCTAAGATTGCGGAATTAATTACAGATATTGACGAACTCCTGCATACCTTACCGAGTGGTTATGAGTTACGATTAATCGCTCTACTACATCTTTTATTCCATGAAATATATCTGACATATGTTAACGAGCCTAAAAAGCCACCGATGGAAAATAACGCATTTATCCAACAAAAAATGATTGAATATATCTACAATCACTTTAACGAAGAAATTATTTTAGATGACATCGCTCACGCAGGTAATGTAAGTCGTAGCCAGTGTGCAAAGATCTTTAAGAAATATGCTCATCTATCCCCAATGAATTTCTTAAATAAACACCGCTTAGAAATCAGTCTTCATTTACTACGTTCTACCACAAATAGTGTTTCAGAAATAGCACAAAGTTGCGGTTTCTTTGACCAGAGTTATTTCAATAGACTATTCCTAAGAGAATATGGTTGTACACCACTTGCGTATAGAAAGAGTGGATGGAACACTCCATCTATCTCTTAACAGTAAAATAAAACTAACCTAGATATTATTCTAAGTTAGTTTTTTATTCGTTATCACTAAGCCTTCTTATATGTTTTTGAATAAACAAGAATCTGCACTACAATACATATCACAATAGACACTACGATATAGACTAACATTTGGCTCATATCAAAGTAGCCATCAAATAATCTAGCTTTAAATGAGAATAGTTCTTTGATGCTTGTCACAAACATTCCTTGATCAACTCCATCTAAAGTTGTATTCATATGCTCTAGTAATCCATTAATTAAGACATTTCTCAATACAATTGTAATCTGACTTGCAGGAAAGATATTGCATATAGTTTGTATAGCTTCAGAAAACTGTGAGATAGGAATATATGCACCAATGATAAATCCCGAAACTGCAGATAATAAACCAAATAACGCTCCACTAGCACTAACAGATTTAAGGAACAGTACTACAATCATGAAAATTGAAGTGGCTGAAATAGAACCTAACGCTACAACACCAAATGCTTTTAGAATATCAATTGTTCCTAAATATATATCACCATGCATGCAAATGATAGCTAAGCCAACCGCAAGAATAATACCAGTTAAAATCACTGAAGAAAAAGCAGCAGATACAAAGTAAGATAAAATAATCTGTCCTCTTTTGAGTGGTGTTGCAAGGATATCATAATCCACCTTGTTTTCTCTATCTTTTACAAGAGTAATCAAACAGTTATAAGGAACAGTTATCATTGCGGAACCTAGAATACCTGTTAACAGAATGAGATTTGCAAACATGTCTTTATCATTCTTATCAATGAGTGAAGATAAACCTGGGAATTGATTGATTGCACTATCCATGGCATTTACAAATGTATCTTTCAAGAATAATAAATATAATGCCAGTACAATCATTGATGTTAGTAATGAAAATAGTATTGATTGCTTATCTTTAAAAAATAATAATAAATTTCTTTTTGTTAGTCCTAAAAATCCTCTCATGTTATTCACCAAGCTTTCTACCTGTTAAGTTCAGGAATACGTCATCCATACTTCCTTTTACGACTTCATAATCCGTAATTTGATGGCGATTTAGATATAAGAATTCTGTTAGGTTGAATTCCTTTTGTGATTCTAGATTCACGATATAGTGGTCAACCTCATACGTATATTCAAAGTCACTGATTAACTTCTCATTTTCACAATCCTGTTGCGTGTACCAAATCAATTTTGTATTTGTATACTTATTCTTTAAACCAGCTGGAGTATCATTCGCCACAATATGTCCTTTATCTAGAATTACTACTTTATCCGCATCTCTGACTTCTTCCATGTAGTGTGTTGTAAGGAATATTGTCATGTGCTTTTCCTTACGAAGATAGTCAATATACTCCCACACCACTTTTCTAGACATAGGATCAAGACCAGTTGTTGGTTCATCCAGAAAGAGTATCTTTGGATTATGTAAAAGAGCTCTAATAATATCAACTCTTCTTCTCTGACCTCCAGATAATCTCTCATACTTTTGATTCCAGATACTATCAAGTTCAAATGCTTGCATTAACGGATTCAAACGCTGTAGTATTTCATCTTTTCCAATACCATAATAAGATGCCCTTGTTAGAAGATTTTCTTTTACTGTTAACTTTCCATCTAATACAGAGTTTTGAAAAACAATACCGATGTTCTCTCGTATCTTGTCATCATCTTTTCCGAGTTTATAATCAAATATTTCCACATCACCTTCTGTTTTATCAAAGATTGTACACAGCATATTTATCGTTGTAGATTTACCTGCACCATTCTCTCCTAGAAATGCAAAGAACTCTCCTTCTTTGACCTCAAATGAGATATGATCCACTGCAATCTTTTTGTCATATTTCTTTGTTAAGTTTTTTACTGTAATTGCATTCATCGTAATAACTCCTCCTAAATCTTTTTTCTTTCTGAAAGCATCTTATCACCATGAAAGAATAAAAAAAGTGCTACTCTACCAACCTGCATATACAGGCTACTGAGTTGCACTTTTTCTTTAAAAACATCTATTTTTCGTTATTTATTACTTATTCTAAATCTTGCATATCTTTGATAGCTGCATTGATTTTTATCTCATCAGACTTAGCAATCCATGCAGTCACAAACCATACAAAGATATAGATAATACTATACATAATTAGGGTTGACTGGACATTAAATAATGAGCCATACCAATCAAACAAATAACCGCATAATACTACAATTCCACCAACTGATATAAAGTGAATCACTATTCTCATCCACATTACATTCTTCTTCAAACTATCTAAATCTAAGAGAAAGTAAGTTGGAAGTGAACACAAAAATCCAGTTAAACATATCGAAATAGGAACATTCCAACTTAAAGTTAATGACTCTGCACCTGAGATATAATGTTGAAGAATCATCTGTATTCCAATTCCAAAAAGAATAGCAGCTGAAATCATAACCGTCTGATGAAAAATAATTTTTGCCTTTTGCATGTTAGATTCCTAGCCTTTCTTTTAATTCTTTTACATAACTTCTTGCGATAATAACTTGTTCTCCATTTAAAAGTTCTGCTGTCATTCTGCCATTAATTTCAGATTTAACAGATTTAATCTTTCGAATATTGATAATCATTGCCTTTGCGGCTCTGAAGAAATTACGAGTCAATTCACTTTCAAGTTCATATAGTCGATATGAAACTTCAAGAGTATTATCCTTCGTATAGATATATGTTCTCTTATCTATAGATTCAATATAATAAATTTTATCAATCTGACACATGACAGTCTGACCATTATAACGCGCTGCTATAACACGACAGTTATTCTCAAGTGTATCGATTGCACTTTGAATTGTATCCGTTACTTCAACGACACTCAATTCAGCATGTTCATCATCATATGAATTTACTTTTTTAATATCAACCTTCACGATATCACCATCCGATTCTAGTATGCGGTGTCCTTGCTTCAATAACTGTGTTGAATACTCATGTTTATCCCCTAGAAAGTAAACATATATTCTGTATACCATGAGATACCATTATTGATGTCCTACGTTAATGGGAACTTATAATTCCTTTTCGATACTAATAGAAATATATCATTACTAACTTATAACATAATTAAAAATCAAGCGGTATTAGTCTCTATTTTATTATATTCAACTTCACCACCACTGATAATATTAATCCATTTCAAGAGTGTCTCTTCTCGAAGCACCATCCTAGCAGAAATCTTAAATCCATTCTTCTCCAGTTTACCATCTTGGAAAACATATACTCTTTTATACTGGTCTTCAATTTCAGCTTTTCTAATAACAAATCGAGCATGAGCAATCGAATTCCTAATATGGTTGAAGACACTTATGAACTGCGACTGGTCCTTATTACTAATATGAATTGCAATTCTTTCTGTCTGCAAATCAGTCAAGAAATTCGTACGCAGGTCTGCTTTTGTAATAGCATCAGACATAACATCGTATTTCTTTGTCGAGAAAATCAGATTATAGTTGCTGGAAGCTTCTTTTAACTGCTTATTTAAATAGTACTTTTTATTCCAAGGACTGCTCCATCCATGACTATGTAAGTCTTTAGCCTGAGCGGATAAAGATATCACTGGTGTATGGATCAAAAAGAAGCTAAGTATTTTTTGGAAATTATCGTCCGAAAAATCTCTTTCATCTAGAGCTGTTATCCAACTACCACCCGTCGAGTCATATTCTATCATCACTTATCTCCTACAAATATTGTAATCTGTATTAACAGCTAATGCTTAAGTTTCTTATTTACCCTTTTTCAACTGTTCTTTGAAGAGTGTAGACATTGCTTTTTCACCTTTCTTAGTTCCAAGATCATCAATACTCATCTCACCCTTAAAGACTAATTCCATCACTCCGATATAGGCTTCTCCCAATGCTGCTGTAATTACTCCAGCTGTTCCGGCGGAAATTGCACCACCAATAACAGAACCGGCTCCAGGAATAAACTTTATAAGGTTAGTCACAACAGCCTTTCCAAGTAAAGTTGCTCCACCTGCACCAATCGACGATGAAAGTAATGCAGTAAGAATGCTCTTATTTATATCGAATCCAAAAATCACAGTGATTGAAGCGATCATTCCTACTTGTGTAGGAATTAATAATGCACAGTCAGAGAACGGGATAGGCACAGCCCCTTCACCTGCCGCTGCAACTGCTGCTGTTGCTACCGCTGCCTGTGCACGAAGCTTTTTTTCTTCAAGACACGCAATCTGAACATTTTGAAGAGTATCCATCAATTCTTCAGGAAGAACTTCACTCATGACCTTAATTAATACATCAAGTCCGTATGCCTTTGCAACACCTAAATCTTCAATCTCATAATCTTCTGCAAGAACAGGAATAACCTGAATAATGTCTAAATTTTCATTCAATAATACCTGTCGCATTTCCTGTGCTTTTTTCTTTGAGAAAGACTGAGTCAGAACAACAATGATTGGTACTTGTGTAACCTGATTATTCATTGATAGTTCTCTAAGCCATTCAATTTCTTCCGGTTCAATTCGGTTTGAAGCTGTATTAATACAATACCAAATACAATGGATAGACTTGTTAATATCGTGGGTTGCAAGACCTTTGTTAATTGTATCCAGTACTTCTTGCTTTACCTCAGCTTGTACTTCTTTTCCTAGTTCAAACCCTCTAGTGTCATAGATAGAGAGAGGAATTCCCTTTTTATTAATTTTTCTCATATGGGTAGTAACTGGTTTCCCCATACCTGTATCAGCAAGTTTTTCCTTAAACACAGAATTAATCAGAGTGCTTTTTCCAACCCCCGTTTTACCAGCAACGATAATATTAAGTGTATTTAAGTTTTTGATCTTTTCAGCAATTACGTTTACCGCTTCTTGGGCAATCTTGTCTACATCAATTCTTGTCATTTAGTTATCCTCCTTTTCCTTATTGGTAAATGGCAAAATCTGTGGCCCCATATTATCGAAGTTAATCTCATCATTATTCAGAAATCTTCTGTAAACTTGATTACCAAACTTTTTTATAATTGGTTGAATTAAAACAGTACCAGCAACTGTTAGAATTCCACCAACTGCAAACCAAATCAATCCCTTTCGTCTATTTTTACTTCCCATAATTTTCCTCCTCACAATAGTATTTGTAACTCTTTATATGCATACATCGAAAAGCAAGCAGCAGCAATCGATATCTTACTGCCTTTAGTTATAGTAGTCGCCATATCGTCACGAATTATTTCCATAACATGGTCAAATGCTCTCGTATCCATTAATAATTTCTACCTTGACCCAGTATTAAAATCAATACACTATGATATTATACAATACACACATTAACTTTAATAACCATTCCTGACAATTTTATTATTTTTATGAGCAAATAGACACTATATTATTCTAAATAAGATTCCCTACCCATTCTCCAAGGAATGATTCATAGAGATTCACATCTCTCCTATCTATTATAATTAAGATAGAATTATGATATTATATTGATATTTAAAGGAGTTCAATACTATGATTAATATTCGTCCAGTTTCTGACTTAAGAAACAAATTCCCAGAAATTGAAGAAACTGTTATAGATTCCAACACTCCGGTGTTCCTTACTAAAAATGGTTATGGAACGATGGTACTTATGAGCATTGAACAATACTCTGCACTTACAGATGATGTTGAAAGAAAGCTCGATGAAGCAGATGCTTTTGCAGAAAACCCTTCTTTCCGCCTTTCTAAATCTGATGTCTTTGGTAAAGTAAGGAACAGAATTGATAAACAAACAAACCTTTAAATTAACTTTTCTTCCGTTATTTGAAGAAGATTTACTTAAAGTTACTGATTATATAACCAATACGCTTCAAAATCCCAGTGCGGCTCACCGTTTGGTTGATGATATAGAGCTGGCAATTGTTAAAAGACTTGAAATGCCTCTTAGCTTTGCTCCCTATCAATCATCAAAGATTAGGAATCATCCCTACTATAGAATCAATGTAAGAAACTTCTCGATTTTTTATGTAGTAATTGATGACACTATGGAAGTTCGTAGGCTTCTATATTCAAAACGAAATATTGATAAACTGATAAAATAATCATTCTTTACGAGTGGTTATTTTTTTCTAACAATTCCTCTTTCTACATGAATTCACGCATGACATGATTTGCATAATGATATCAAATTACTTTTAATAAAATTTCTACGTTCAGAGAAAGGTTTAATATCATGTACTTTTGATATGTTCCCTCTTAGTTATCTTTCTGCAAAAAACAAGGCCTACTTCTGACTACCGATACCTTTTAACAATAGTCTTAGAATGAGTCTTTAACATCTAAACTTTATTTAATTCTTGGGTGCAACTTTTGACATCAAAACTACTGTCTCCACATATCTAAAAAGTGTGGTGCGAGGAGGATTCTTCCAACTGTAATGATAACTGAAAACAAAATCACCCAAAAAATTAAGTTCCCCATGATTTTATCTACGGTCTTCTGGTCTCCTTTTCAGATTGCTCTTGATAGAACAGAAGCAGACCCTACACCAAACAAGGTTGAAACACCGCTGTTAAAAAAGGTGAGAGGCATTGCAACACCACAAGCGGTCATTGCTGTTTGTCCTATAATTTTTTCGGCAAAGATTCCGTCCATGAGAGGATACAGTCCAATTACAATCATTCCAATCACTGCCGGAATGGATAGTTGGAACATTAGTGATAATGGTGTCTTGGTTAACAATTGCTCTTTCATGTTTTGTTTCATTTTAACCATCTCCTTCACACTAATTAGCAATCTTCCAAACAGTTGCTTTATTTTTCATATTGATCAATGTTTTATACAAACCGCCTTGCTTCATTAGTTCTTCATGATTTCCACGTTGTTCTATTTTTCCGTTATTTAAAACTAAAATCTGATCGGCGTTTCGTATGGTAGAAAGTCTGTGAGCAATCATAATAATAGTTTTGTTCTTTGTCAGTTCTTCAATAGCAGCCTTTAGCTTATCTTCATTTTCCGGATCAATATTTGCTGTGGCTTCGTCAAAAATGACAATCGGGGCATCTTTCAACATGGCTCTGGCAATGGAAATCCTCTGCTTTTCTCCACCGGAAAGAGTGGCTCCACCTTCACCAATCAATGTATCGTACCCATTCGGCAAGGCTTCTATAAAATCATGGCACATCGCCTTTTTAGCAGCTTCTATGACTTCTTCTCTTGTCGCATTCGGCACACCGAACTTGATATTATTTTCAATCGTATCTTCAAAGAGATAGACACTCTGAAATACCATAGCGATATGATTCATCAGATGGGGCAGAGTATACTCTTTGATGTTCTTCCCACCTATTAAGATTTCTCCTGTATTCACATCCCAAAATCTTGCAATCAGATTGCAAAAAGTCGTCTTTCCACTTCCGGACGGACCAACAATGGCAGTAATGGTGTTTTTCTTCATCTCACAGGAAATATGATCTAAAATCGTCTTTTCATCATAAGCGAAAGAAACATCTTTAAATTCAATACTAGGGTGACGGATTGGACTTGTTTCCTGTCCTTCTTTTATTTCTGGAATCTGTTCCAAATATTTCAAGCTGTCGATGGAGTTTTCCGCAATTCTCAGTATTGCCATAGAACTTCCTGCCGCCTTGATTCCCTCAAAGATAATAAAACCGGCAATCATCGACATAATTGCATCTGCCAAAATCATATTTCCCTCCATGTAATACTTGGCAGATAAAATAATAATAGCGGCAATACTGATTCCAAGGACAATTCTCTGCAAGGCAATATATGGAGTCATAGTTTTTTCAAGTTTCATTGTAATATTACAGTTTTCTTCAAATGCATTGCTAAGTTCTTTATTATTCTTGCCGCCTAAATTGTATGATTTAATCACCTGCATTCCCTGTACGGTTTCCAGTACCTGTTTTGTCAAATGCGTTTGAGCGATGCCAATTTCACTTGCATTTTCTCTTGACTTTTTCTCCATAAAATAAGTGACAATAAAAAATGCAAGGATTCCTAAAACTGCGGTGATCCCCACCATTATATGCAAATAAAACAAGGCTAAGGCAAAAACAAAAGTATTGAGTAATCCGCCTAAAACAAGCACAAGCAACATCGGTACCTGCATTTCAATCTGGCTGAGAGTGGTTGTACTCATTGTTGTAATCTTTCCTAAGCTGAATTCACTGAAAAATCCCATCGGTACTTTTTTCAGCTTGTTTCCAATACGAATTCTTTTATCCGCTGCCATAAAATAGCCGGCATACGTTTGTTCCAGCTGAGAAACATATTGCGTGATAATCTTTCCGACTAAGCTGATAAGAAGAATCCCTAAGACAACGGCTATATCCTTCACGGAAAGAGTTTCGTCAAATATTTTAACGAGAACATAATACACACCACCCATTTGCATTGCGTTAAACGCCGCACAAAGGAAGCCGACAATAATGGACTTTCGTATATTCGATTGTTCCTTTTCCGCAAAGTTCCATATTTTCTTAAATACTGTAATCATAACGCTCCTCCTTTCCCGCAGCTTTCCACAAAGAGGAATAGACTTTTGATGTTTCTAAAAGCTCCTCATGCTGTCCACAGCTTTCAATCTTCCCGTTTTCGACCACAAATATTTTATCTGCATTAACAACGGTTCTAAGCCTATGTGCAATTAAAATCAATGTTTTTCCTTTCACCAAATTGCTGATGGCTTCCTGAACGATACTCTCATTTTCGGTATCCATATAGGAGGTTGCTTCATCTAAAATGACGATTGGTGCATTTTTCAGCATGGCTCTTGCGATAGAAATTCTTTGCTTTTCTCCTCCGGACAAATGTCCTCCGCCTTCTCCCACAATCGTGTCATACCCGGCGGATAACCCTCGGATAAATTCATCACAACCGGATAATTTTGCCATTTCCTCTACTTCCTTATCACTTGCCGACGGTTTTCCGATTCTTATATTTTCTCTGACAGACATATCAAATAGATAGTTGTCCTGTGATACATAAGAGATGGTTTCGGATAACTGTTCCAGCGGAATCTCTTTGATGTTTTTTCCCCCGATTATTACTTCTCCGGCATCTACATTCCAAAAACCTGCAATCAGCTTCGTAATGGTTGACTTTCCGCCTCCTGACGGACCGACAAATGCCGTTACCTGATTTTCCCCAATCGTCAAACTGACCCCTTCTAATACTTTCTTATCTTCCGTATAAGAAAAATCCACATTTTTCAGTTCAATATCACTACCAGATAACGAAACATTCCCTTTCCCATGTTCAAGATCAGGAGCATCTAAAATCAATCCGATTTCCTTTGTAATCGTTCCTATTCTGGACAGATCATCCATATAATTGGTCGCCGTCAATATATTTTCTACCGTTCCAAAAGAAAGTACAATGATGGTTATAAAAGTCGCTATTGTTAAGGAACCATTTAAATAGAAATAAACTCCTAACGGCAGGATTGTAAGCAAGGACATAGGTGAAATTTTTCTGTATGCAGATACACCAATCATCGTTTCTTTCATCCAATGATAATAAAATGCCGCATTTTCATGGACTGCTTCACTGTATTTCTGATAGGAGGCTTCGCTTTGATTGAACATCTTGATGACCTCAATTCCTCCGATATATTCCACCACTGCGTTATTCATTTTCTGATTGATTTCCACCGATTGCTGATACTTTTTCCCATAAGATGCCATCACCGATTTCATACAGAACATTCCAATCACAAGAGGGATCAGGGAAACAAGTGCCAATCTCCAATCCAAAATAAACATATAAATCAGCAAGAGAATCGGACCGATGATATTGGCAGTCATTTCAGGAATAATATGTGCTAAGGTTGTTTCCATAGAATCCACCTGATCCACAATAATATTCTTGAGCTTACCGGAAGAAATATTCATAACCTTTCCAAGGGGCATCCGAAACAGTTTTTTAGAAATTTCTTCCCTTATCTTTTTTAAGGAATAAAACGTTGCCTGATGCGATATGGAGGTGGAAGCCGCCGCAAAGATTTCTTTCAAGACCATTGCGGCTAATACCATAAGACCGTATTGCAAATAAAATCCGAATTCTGTGTTTTTTCCAATCAGTCCTACAATCATTTTTGCTAATATGATATATGCGGCAAGACCGGATACCACTCCTAAAACTGCCAATAGAACAGATTGAATGTAAGTGTTCTTATATTCTTTTACATACTGTTTGATTAAATTCATAATTTAAATCCTCCTCTTATACCAAAAATTTTTATCTTATGGGAGCAAATAAGAAATCCGATATTTTACCTTCATTTCCTTTTACAGCTATCTTTTTATAAGTCTTGTCA